>ENA-UEQE01001088-UEQE01001088.1-human-gut-metagenome-genome-assembly--contig:-NODE-1088-length-22995-cov-5.760930_pt1 | contig 22995 bp, 18 predicted proteins | sample MGYA00242934_ERZ507935 | MGnify/ENA primary metagenome ERZ507935 (study PRJEB26167, sample SAMN06115423) | human gut metagenome | host: Homo sapiens | place: China:Anhui | collected 2015-03-30... | reverse complement strand
CGAATTAAGATCATCATTTTCTAACCATGAACCAATATGTCTTTCCAGTCTTGCTAATAAAGATGCCATTTCTTCACCCGATGTTCGTTCCATATGGTTATTCTTCATAAAACTTTCTGTTTCAAGAAAGTCCGCATCAACAAGACATGAATATAACATCCTCATAAAAATCCCCATTGAAAAATGAGGATTTTGTGTTTTACAGCTCTCAAAAGGATCACTTTTTATTTGTGGAATTTCTACCTCCTGTCTATATGACTGATAATCACATATTGAGCTTATAGTAATCCATTAGTCCAGAATGATGTCCTGCAATAGCATATTGTAATATAGAATAATATCCACCTTTTTCATTACATAATCTCATTCCAGCAGTAGAATGGTCTACTCTGTCATTCGTATTAAACTGTATTTTATGTTGAAATTCTTTGGAATACTTACCTAGATCATGTAACATACCTATGCAATATCCCCACTCATATTTTCCAAATGATTCTGCAAATTTTCCGGCTAATTTGGCAGTTCCATCCAAATGATCAATAAGCCTTTGCTTTCTTTCTTCTTCTATATGCGCAATATATTCCATTTATATCACCAGATTCATCTTTACACTCCCACAATCTCATCAATCATCCTAAGCTCTTCCTCAGAGAAGCCTGTGCCCTCCATAACCTTTAAGTTTTCAAGAATCTGCTGTGGCTTTGAGGCGCCGACAAGCACGCTTGTCACGTCATCATCCTTTACCACCCACTTAAGAGCCATCTGTGCTAGTGTCTCACCACGTTTTGCGGCTATATCGTTTAGCTTCTTAATCTGCTCGATGTGTGGAGTGAGCTTTTCCTGATTTAAAAAGCGGCCGTCTGTCTTTATACGGCTATCCTCCGGAATACCGTTTATGTAACGGTCTGTGAGCATGCCCTGTGCGAGCGGGCTGAAGGAGATGATGCCCTTTTGACACTCTCTTGCTGCCTGCTTCAAGCCGTTTTGCTCTATTGTACGGTTGAAGATATTGTATGAATTCTGGTTGATGATAAACGGACATTTCAAATCAGTAAGAATCTCGCAGGCTCTCTTCATGGTCTCGCCGTCATAATTTGACAGTCCGACATAGAGTGCTTTTCCGCTTTTTACTATCTGGTCGAGTGCTCCCATTGTTTCCTCAAGCGGTGTCTCAGGGTCCATTCTGTGATGATAGAAAATATCCACATAGTCGAGTCCCATTCTCTTAAGGCTCTGATCAAGGCTTGCAATCAGATACTTGCGGCTGCCCCAGTTGCCGTATGGTCCCTTCCACATATCATAGCCTGCCTTTGAGCTGATGATGAGCTCATCGCGGTATGCTGACAGATGCTCCTTCAGGATAAGCCCGAAGTGCTTCTCTGCGCTGCCGTATTCAGGACCATAGTTGTTTGCCAGGTCAAAGTGAGTGATGCCATGGTCAAAGGCTGTGAAGCACATCTGCTTCATGTTGTCATACGATGAAAAATCACCGAAATTGTGCCATAGACCAAGCGATACAACAGGAAGCTTAAGTCCGCTCCTGCCGCATCTGTTATATCTCATTGTGTCGTATCTCTTTTCGTCTGCTGTGTACATATTTACCTCCCGCATAAATACATGATATTTTACCCGATAAATTATTATACTACAGCAGACTTGATTTTTCTATTGTTAAATAAAATCCTCCGTCAGCTTTCCATGCTTCTCATAATTTGTCACACGCGCTATCTTGTTTTCATCATCCACAAACACAACCTTCGGATGATGCTCCTTTGCTTCCTCCGGTGTCATCTGCGCATAGCACATGAGTATCACATGGTCACCGACTGCAACCTGTCTGGCGGCTGCGCCGTTTAAGCATATCATGCCTGAGCCCGGCTCTCCGGCGATGGTGTAGGTCTCGAATCTGTTTCCGTTTTCCACATCGACAATCTGTACCATCTCATACTCCAAGATGCCTGCTGCCTCAAGCAGCTTTGTATCTACAGTGATGCTTCCCACGTAGTTTAAGTCAGCCTGCTTGACCACCGCTCTGTGTATTTTGCCCTTAAGCATTGTATAATTCATTGTTTGTACCTCTTTTCAATAATCGTTTCTTGTCCGTCTACGCAATAAAATTGTCAATCAGCCTTGTCTTTCCGATATAGACAGCAATTGCCACGAGTGTTGTTCCCTTAATCTCATCAACCGGTGTAATTGTTTCAAAATCAACCACATCTACATAATCAATTCTTGCAAGCGGCTCCTTGTTTATCTCTGCTGTGATTGCATCCTTTATCGCTTTTGCACTCTTTTCGCCATCCTCTACGAGCTGCTTTCCGATTTTTAAGCTTCTGCTCAGTACAAGCGCTGCCTGTCTTTCATCCTCACTTAAATATGTGTTTCTTGAGCTCTTTGCCAGTCCATCCTCCTCACGGATGATTGGGCAGCCGATGATTTCTGTGTCAACATTTAAATCCTTTACCATACGCTTTATGACCGCAAGCTGCTGTGCATCCTTCTGTCCAAAGTATGCACGGTCAGGTGTCACAATGTGAAACAGCTTCAGGACAACTGTCTGCACACCTCTAAAATGGATAGGTCTTGTTTTTCCACAAAGCTCAGTTGTGAGGCCATTCATATCCACATATGAGCAGAAGCCGTCTGCATACATCTCCTCAGGCTCAGGATGGAAAATAATGTCAACGCCCGCATCCTCACAAAGCTTTGCATCCCTGTTTAAATCACGTGGATAGCTGTCTAAATCCTCTGCAGGGCCAAACTGCATTGGATTTACAAAAATACTCACTACAACCTTGTCATTCTCGCGTCTTGCCGCATCGATTAAGCTCTTGTGTCCCTCGTGGAGGTATCCCATTGTAGGTACAAAGCCAACGCTTTTGCCCTCTTTTTTCCATGCCTTTACTGCTTCTCTTACCTGTTCGATTTGTCCGTATATTAACATTTTATGTCTCCTTATTCTTTTATTTTTCGTAGCTATTTTTTGTAAATATTCTTCAATACTATTTTCGATACTAATACAGCTTGTCAATTATTGTCTCATCCATCTTAAAGGTATGCTCCTCACCAGGGAAGCTTCCCTCCTCAACAGCCTTTTTGTAGGCTGTGAACGCCTCATTCATTTCTTTTCCGACCTGTGCAAACTGCTTTACAAATTTCGGCTTCATGTTTGCATACATGGCAAGCATATCCTGATATACAAGCACCTGGCCGTCGCAGTCTGCTCCCGCTCCGATACCGATTGTAGGTATGCTTATGCTCTCTGTAATTTTTTTTGCAAGTGCCTTTGGCACGCACTCGAGCACCACTGCAAATGCTCCTGCCTCCTCGACCGCACGGGCCTCGTCAAGAAGCTTCTGCGCTGCCTCTTCACCCTTGCCCTGCACCTTGAAGCCGCCAAATGCATTTACTGACTGTGGTGTAAGCCCTAAATGTGCACATACCGGAATTGACGCATCCACGATAGCCTTTATCTGTGGACATACCTCCTTGCCACCCTCGAGCTTGACTGCCTGCGCATGGCCTTCCTTCACGAGTCGTCCTGCATTGACCACAGCATCATAAACCGATGTCTGATATGACATAAAAGGCATATCTGTGATGAGCAGCGTATCCTTTATGCCTCTTGAAACAGCTGCGCTGTGATGAATCATATCCTCCATAGTCACTGAAAGTGTATCCTCATAGCCAAGCACCACCATGCCGAGAGAATCTCCTACTAAAATTGCATTGATTCCGGCCTCATCTATGAGCTTTGCTGTCGAATAATCATATGCTGTGAGCATCGTGAGCTTCTCGCCCTTTTCCTTTGCCTGTTTAAAAGTTACTACTGTATTTTTCATTGTCCAATCCCTCTGTCTTTCTGCAACAATCCGTTTCTTGTAACTACTTGGAACCATTCACGGTATTGTCAGCCTCTTAGCAATTCCATCATCTGAGTGTAATCCTTATCAGGATTCTTTTTTTCAGCAATATTTACTAGTTTTGTACCAAGCATTTTGTACAATCTGACATCATCGCTATCGTCATTTTGCATACATGCGATGTGCTTTTTCACTGTTTCAATATCGTTTCTCTCGATTGGCCCGGTCAGTGCGCCGTCACAGCCTGCTTCGAGTACGTTTTCGATATTGCGCATCACAAGCTGGCCTGTAGCTCTTACAGCCTCAGCCCTTGTAAAGCCGCAGTCCTCCAAAAGAGAATAGCCCATGTCAAGGACAGCAATCACCTGATTGCTCAAAATACTAGCCGCTGCATGGTATTTTGCCTTTTTAGCGCCATCAATGCGGCATACCTCATTTCCAATAGAACAAAACAGCCCGGATATTGCTTCAACCGCAGCATCCTGCCCTTCCACTGTGAAAAATGCTTTATTTAATTGCTCATATGATGAAAATTTGTTACTGAACGGTAACATTGGATGAATTGAACAGCATGATACGCTCATGCTCTCCCTTCCGGAAAATGAATCGGATGATAATGCGCCACTGCAATGACATATAATCTGATTCGTTAGAGACAGCTCTTTTAATTGTTCCCAAACCGGTATAATAAATGAATCCGGTGTGGTGATAAATATAATCTGTGATTGATCCGCCAGTTGCTTTAGCGAATCAAAGCTCTCTGTCCTTGTAAACTCCGCAGCCTCCTTAGCCGCCGCAGAATCCACGTCATAATAGCCTGCAAGCTCTATGTCCTTTGTCCTTAGGTATTTACCTATAGAACAGCCCACTCTGCCTGCGCCGATTATGCCTATTTTCATGCTACCACCTTCTTTCCAAGCCGGTCAGACCATTCCTTATCTCGCAGCTGATATAATCTCCGCCATGTGCCGTATGGCAGCGGTCGATTTACCCTGTGCGCGCCTGTCACTTTGCTGTCTGCTTCATATCTGCTACAGCAATGTGCTTTTGGCTTCCTTGTGTCTGCCGGATATGCTCTGTCATAAGGTGACAACACATCCTCCATGATACAGTTTCCTTCGAATACCGTTCGAAGAAAACTATACCACATTGACTATTATTTAACAATCCCTATTTTACCTCAGTCATTTTGATATACTCATACTGCGGCTTGAAATTCTCTCTGTCACAGAGCTCATAGTAATGCATAAAGATTCTCTCCATGACATTTGGAATCTGATTTTCCTGTGGCTCAAATAGTATGATAAGATACTGCATTGAGCTGTAGCGCGTGCAGATATCCACCTTTCTGATCTTACTGCGGATAGACTGTTCCATGCAGTCAAGTGCCTTCTCAATTTCCTCGATATCTGCAAGCTGCTCCGGCAGAGTGTTCATAGTCACCATGACCAGATAGCAGTTGTGGTTGTGCCTATCTCCTACATTGTTCACGAACTCATAGATTCTTGCAAACTCTCTGTAGTTTAAATCCAACGCACCTGTATAGCTGCCACTCTCCTTTAAAAGCTTTGCCACGTTTCGTAAATCCGCACTCAGATTTGTATTCTCCTTATTGTCAGCTAAGAGCTGCTCATAGAAGAAATATGAACCCTTACAGTTCTGCTTCACATAGTAGAGCGCCTTATCTGCCTTTGTGTAGTCACTTTCAAACATGGCTCCCTTTGTCGTCATGCACAGTCCTGCTGAAAGAGCGGCCTCCTTTATCTCACAGTCTGCTTCCCTGGCGCTCTCGAAGCCCTCAAATATGCGCTTTATAACACTCTCCACGCTTGCCCTGTCAGAATATGGCATAAAGATGAGGAACTCGTCACCTCCAAGCCTGCAGGCTGCAAAGGTCTCATTCTCAGTCTCTTTAGCAAGGAGATTACCTATAAGCTTAAGTGCCCTGTCACCCGCCTTGTGACCATGCACATCATTGACTTTTTTGAGATTATCCATATCTATGAAGGCAAGACAGCCATCATTATCCTGCATCAGGGCTGCTATTACCTGCTGTCCACGACTTCGCATGTAAAGTCCTGTCAGATAATCAACACTATCGGCTTTTTCCTGACTGCTCATGGTCTTCATGACCTCAGATATGAATTTGTCTGCCACTGACTCGATAGCCGCATTATCACGGTAGCCCTGAGCCGCAGGATTATCCTCATCAATCACAACCATGCCATTGTCAAGCATATCAACAAACATACGCGATATCTGCGGGTCAAACTGCGTGCCGCAGTTATCCAAAAGCTCCCTTCGGATTTCTTCATCGGGCAGTGCATTCCTGTAAATCCTGCGCGATTTCATGGCATCATAGCTGTCTGCCACACACACTATACGGGCAGAAAGCGGTATTTCCTCTCCCACCAGTCCGTCAGGATAGCCCTTTCCATCGTAGCGCTCATGATGATTCCTTGCAATATCCACCAGATGGTCTAACAGTGTGATATCCTTTAAGATATCTGCGCCCATCACAGTATGGCTCTTTATGGCTGCAAACTCTTCATCGGTCAGCCTGGTCGGCTTATTTAATATTGTATCAGGCACGCCAATCTTTCCGATATCATGCAGATATGCAGCATTTCTAAGATTCTCCACCTCATGCTCACTCCAGCCAAGCTGCTTTGCAATGAGAGCAGAGTACTCTGCCACCCTGTATGAGTGCCCTCTCATATAATCATCCTTTGCTTCTATTGTAGCAGCGAGTGTCTTCATCATCTGAAGGGAAACTCTCTCTGTCTGATTTCTAAGCCTGTCACTTTCTTCCTTCTGGCGCTTGTATTCTATCTCGCTGATTCTTTTTATTGTGACTATGATATTGACAAACAAAATCACAATAAGGCCTGTTCCGATAAAGAAGCCTGACATAGTGACAACAAAGTACACAGAAGCAGCCTCTATAAGCACCAGAACAAGTGCTATAATCATGGCAACCATCTCAGGTCTGTAGCCCAATGTCCTATGCTTAATTATATCAATGATAAACGTTGTGATAACGACCGCGCAGCAGACAGCAAGCATTCCCTGTCCTGCCGGCAGAGTCTCTATATAATCGCACACACCAAAAAGCTGCAAAGCTGTGCAGACAATGAAATTCACAGCCGCAAGTGCCTCTATGCATGTATACACTCTTGTATAACGCCCACCCTGTATGCTGTCAATATAAATCGAAACAGCAATAGGACTAATCAGAATAACCACAAAGCACATAGCCGCCAAAACAGATGCATTCGGCACCAGCATCTGACGCAGCTTCGATTCACCAAGCATCCATATTGCCCCAAGAAGCATACACCAGCCTACATACTCCATGTCAAAATGTGTCTTGTATACAATACTGAGTGCTATACTGAACATAACAGACACTACAGCAGCAAAAAAAATGAAAAATGCTATAATCGTCTCTCTTGAGCTATTATGAAATATATTTGTCCATATATCGCTCTTTTCTCCACAGTATACTGTATTTACAACGCCTGAATAGTTGGATGCATGGCTTGTCAGCTCAATGCGCAGCTCTTTGCCGGCATCATCCTCCGACATATTGCAAAATACATATCTGCTCGCGGAATCCTTGCCGAAGGGTCTCGTGTCCTTTGTATCATACTCTGCTCTCAGACTGCCATCCACGTAAAATCTGACTGTCTGAAGTGATGCTCTGATTGCCATGACACTTGCATTGAAATCATCAGGCAGAACAGTAGTTATGACCATCGTATCCCCCGGCTTAACATCGTACCTGCCGGGTACTTCAATAGCCTCCCTTTCACCATCGGACTTCTCCCATGTAAAGCTGCCCTCGTAGGTGATATTATTATCACTTACAGACTGGCTTCTCTCACTCGGTAATATGCACTCGGCAATTATAAATCCAACAATCAAAAAGGCCATCATTAAATAAAACAATGACCTCTTTGTCCTACTCACGCTGTATCTATCCATCACTTATCCTATTCCGCAAACATAAGGTCTGCTTTATAATAGTCAGGTTTTCTAATGTCGCAGATGGGAATTCAGACACACTATGCAGTCTGCTGTTCAACCATGGTGTTGATTTCCTTGCTGATTTTATTTACATACATCATGATTACTACACCTGCAGCAAAAATCACTACCGTGACAATAATTCCAACTGCTGAAAAGCACAGCTGACTTAAGTATCCTATAAACGGAGTCTTTGCGATAACCTGCCCTTTAACTACCTTATATGATACACCATTTCCATCACGAAGTGCAATCTCTTTTGCAGAAGAATCATTAGAATCTACATAATAAGAATCAACCCTTCTGGCTGATGAATCAGCTGATTCGATGGCTACTATATTGCCATCCTTATAAGTGGCCTCGTCAATAGTCTTTAAATATACCACACTGCCATACTTTGAGATATTTCCTGTGTGATCTGTGCCCGAAAGATATGTATGATAGCCAAATATCGGTGGAAGCACAACCGGAAGCACTGTAAGAAGTGCCACGATCACAAGCACATAGCCCAGTATTGTAAGCCCTGTCCTTTTACCCTTTTTCTCGTCTACTGTCTGATTGTTGTTAGTGTTTTTACTCATATTAAGCTCCTTTCTGTTCATAAACCCTGTATTACTACAAATGGAGTATTTCCATGTAGTCTGTTGCATCAGCCGCTACAGCAGCCTTTTTCTGCATGGCAAGCGCCTCATCAATGAGATGCGGCATAGCCAGTGTCAGGTTGAGTGCCTCCGCCATATCAGCGTACTCGCTCTCCTTAAATGTATTCGTGTCTGCGGTGTAATATGCGTTGTGCATGGTCTCCTCATAGCCCACTATAAGCATGTTGTTTAAGAAAGCTCTGTGAACCGCATCCACTATCTCACCCTCGTGATTGATATCGAGGTAGAAATCACACTTCTCAAAAAGACTATCCAGCACGGACATCTTCACATTAGGGTAGAGTGACACATTGTCATACTGCCCTGCCGACATAAGCTTTGACGACATCTCTGTGATGGCTGCCACATGAAAATGCATCTGCGGCATGAGTGACGCAAGCTCTGTCAGATGACCTACATTCTCTGAATTGGTACATACAAGTATGTGCGGCCTGTGCTTATTTTCCCTGACGAAGCTGTAGATATATCCAAGCTGCTTCACCTTATCAGAAGGAGCGCCAAGTGCTATAAGCCTGTCGTAGGACTCCCTGCGCGACACAAATACGCGCTTTGCCCTCGTTCCCTGATCATGCAGTATAATCTGCATATTGCCGGGTATCTCATCACCCACCGGCTCGTGCCAGAAGAGTGCGTCGCGAAAGCCGTTTGGCGCAAGCGCCTGTGATGCAAAAAACGGATATGACAGCGAGTTGAAATAAACCGCTGTATCCTCCAGCCCTGCGCACCTGATGAAAAACGCTATAAAGTCTGTCTTACTTCTGAAAATCCAGTCCTTATCCTGCCATCTGACGAGTATATCACCGGTGACAAAGTTTTCCACTATCATCTCCCTGCCCGTCACATCAAAAAACTTCCTGAGTGCCTTCTGCCCCTTTTTATTAAAAACCGTGTGACAGAAAATCGCGCCATACCTGTTATAATGCTCTGAAAGCCTGACCTGACCGGCATCATCGAGCCAGTCAACAATCTTAACCTGCCGCCTGTGCGTAGGCTCCGTGAAAAATATCCTCGCTCGCTCCCTGGTGCGGTCCATGACCTTCGCAGATGAATTATCGCCCTCTATGCGCCAGTAATCAGGAATCTGTATCTGATTGAAATACAACGGCTTCCCCGGTAAGCTGTCAGCTTTCCTGTAATCGCCTAAGAAAAATCCATACACGCTCATCACATCATCCGGCAGGAAACCGTCATCCTCAATGACTGCTGCATGAAAGGCAGCACCGGCATTCTTAAATGACTCAAGGAGATTCTTGCTCTCGCCTGAAAATGTATCAAAGAGCAGTGTGATACCATCTGCCGTGTGTGTTACTTCAACAGCTCTATCCATCTGTGAACCACCTCCTTAGTCAGATATTCTTTGGCCTTCTCATATGAATGTCCTGAAAATGCATCCATGTCATCCTCTGTAAACATCCTCACTATACGCTCAGAAAGAAGCTTTATCTTCTCCTTCTGATCCATCTCATCGGTGATTGGAATTTTGTAGCCGTTTTGCCCATCATCGATAAAGGTCTGGTTGCCATACCTCACATCAAAGCCCACTATAGGAAGCCCTGAGCCTATGGCCTCCATGAGTGTGAGCCCGAAGCCCTCACTCTGTGAAGCTGCCACATACGCATCATAGTGCTTGTATACATCATCTAATTTCTGCTGTCCCATCAAATGCACATAATCGGCACAGCCCAGCCTGCCGATAAGCCTCTTAAGCTTCGCCTCATCGCCACCCTTTCCATATATGTCAAGTGAAATGTCAGGCACGCTTTCTTTTGCCTTTACAACGGCCTCCACCAGCCAGTCACAGTGCTTCTCAGTCGCAAGACGCGACGCAGTGATGAGCGAGTGCCTCTTTCTCGGCTCATCCGGGTACTTAAGCTCATCCAGACTGCCCACCGGAATAGTCACCACATGAGGCTCTTTTCCACAATACTTCTTAAACTGCTGCCTCATAAGCTCATTCTGCGCATCTGTCGCTGTGATGTAGAAATCTATGTGCTCAGTCTGCGAAAACGAATACTCATAGTAGTTGTTCCACAGTATGTAATCATCATCAGTGCCGCCCTCGCTGAAATGGTCCGCATGCACCACTATTCCTACGCGCGCCGGTCCACAGTTTTCGAGGATTGCCTGACCTATGCCTGTCGTCCTGTCGATGATCACCACATCATCAGCCGTAAGGTTAAGCCTCTTTACCATATAGCCGACCAGGTCAGCCTTGGTATAAAGCACCTGCGCTCCGATCCTGTAAAAGGTGCTGTCATCCTCTATGACCTCCTCGTAGCACACCGAGCCATCCTCATTGAAAAAGGTCCTGCCGTACAGATGAGCCTTGCCGTCAAGCGGAGCATAGTACTCGCTGAAGGTCCTGCAATAGGTGTAAAAATCCTTCCTGATCAGGCATCCGTTTGAAACAATCTCGACTCTGTGCACTAGATCACTTGTATCATCGACCATGTAGCAGGTGTAGAACCTGCCGCTCTCCTTAAACTGATACCTGCACGTCTTCCCATCTCTGGAAAAGGTATAATCCTCCTCTGCCATCGTAGCCTCAAGCTCCTTTAGAGTGAAGGTAACAGGCGATGTCCTCACATCTGTAAAAAATGTGTACAGCCATATCACTTCCTCATCCAAAAAGCCGATATTTCTCGTCATGTGCTCTATATTTTCAGTTGGAAACATATCTGTGAAAACAAACCTTGCCGGAATGTGCGCCCTGCGGAGCAGATTAGCCCTGTAGCTCTGTGCGTACTCCACGCCGCTTGAAGCCCAGCCTATTCCGAGATTGAAGTTATACACCATATGATTCTCCTCGTATCTGTCAAACTATTTATATTATAATAACCTTTAAGGGTAGATGACCTGCAGCCTGCCATCCTTGCCGATTTTCACATCACTAAGCAAAATATTCCTTATGATATTACATTTTACCGCTTTTTCTGTATCCAAAAACGACTCGAAAGCCTCATTTTGGTATTCAAACATAACATTTCTCTGTGCGGATGCTCTTCCCGCTACCGCATACTTGAGCTGCTCAAGGTAGTCAATCAGCTCAACCCAGCCATCATCCACCGCCTTTAGAGTTGCCTCACGGACAAACTGCTCGTAAGCCTCCTCATCGCCTATGCGCTCACGCTGTCTTGAAAGCCCCTGATACACGCGAAGCATCAGGTAATCGCTAACAGTGGCGGCGCTTTGCATGTCAGACTTTGACAGGCCAGCGTCCAGCTTGTAGGAGATGTTGTCAAGAATGTATCTGTTAAGCATGGATGTGTATTGCTGTGTATTGGTATTTTTATCGCTATCTTTCTTTCTGCCACGGCGCCTGCCATGCTTCTTATTACTCTGTATGCAGTCAAAATGATTAACGAAGTCTGAGATATTCTCCTTCGCAATCCCTACTATCTTCTCCTGCTCGACGCTTGCGCCGTCGAGCAGGTTTTTTCTGGTTGCGTAGATTAGGTCTCGCTGGCGCTGGAGGACCTGGTCATACTGCAGTGATTTCTTGCGGTTCATCTCCTCAGACTCCACACTAAGCTTCTGACACTGGTTGACAATACGCTTTATTTTGCGCTTTCCGATACGCTTTTTGCCATCAATATAGCGCTGCAGCTTGTCATCATCCTCAGCTCCCACTATGTCATCCTCCAGGCTCACATAGTACTGGCTGAAGCCCGGATCACCCTGTCTACCGGCGCGACCCCTCGCCTGCCTCTCGGATCTTGAATTGTTCATCCTGCCTATACCTACGACGGCTAAGCCTCCAAGCTCCTTCACTCCGTCTCCGAGCTTTATATCTGTTCCTCTTCCTGCCATGGTCGTAGCAACCGTGACAGCATTCAGCTGGCCTGCACCTGCGATAATCTGTGCTTCCCAGAATGCATTGCTTGCGTTTAGTACATTGTGCGGAATATTTTTCTCTATTAAAAGCCTTGAGAAAAGATCCGTATCCGTAACGGAATTAAGCACCACAAGCACCGGCTGGCCTGTCTCGTGAAGCCTTATCACATCATCCACTGCTGTCCAAAACTGGTCATGGCCGTTTTTAAAGTATCTGTCCTTCCTGTCGACTCTTTTAAGAGGCCTGTTTGTAGGTATTTTCACCACATGCTTGCCATAGGTCTCAAAAAGCTCATCCTTTGCATCCATGAGTGTGCCGCTCATGCCTGCCATCTTGTCAAACATCATAAACAGATTCTGGAAGGTAACGGATGCCACAGTTCTGTATTCCTGCGATATCTCCACCTTTTCCTTCGCTTCTATAGCCTGATGCTGACCGCCGCGCAGCTTGACACCGTGCATGAGACGGCCTGTCGCTCCATCAAACAGCTCTACCTCCTTCTTGTCAGTGACAACATAATCCTTTTTGTTCTTCAAAAGCTTGTGCGCCCGAAGAGAAAGCGTGACATGCCTGTTTATCTCAAAATTTTCTTTACCGTAAAAATTTGATATGCCAAAGAAGCTCTCGGCAAACTTCACACCCTTTGGAGTAAGCCAGACGGCCTTATCCTCCTCTATGTAGTCTATATCCTCCACAAGTGTCGTGACGAAAAAATCACATACATCGTACAGATTCGACTGCACTCTCGGCACTCCCGATATGACGAGCGGCATAATTGCAGAGTCTAGCAGCACCGAATCAGCCTCGTCAATTATGACATAGTGGAAATCACAGAGAAATCTGTCCTCCTTTTTCTTTACCAGATTGTCAAAAAGGAAATCAAAGCCAAGTGCGCCATTTGTAGTGTATATGATATCAGCCGAATAAAACTGTCTTTTCTCGTCATCATCCTGCTTTTTTGTATCATCTGCATCCGGATATGAGCAGGTGAGTCCCATGAAATTGTAGACCTCTCCCATCTCTGCACCATCTCGCGATGCCAGATACTCGTTTGTGGTCACGAGCATACAGCTCTTGCCGGTCAGCGCATTCAGATAAAGCGGCATCGTGGCAGATAGAGTCTTTCCCTCACCTGTATTCATCTCGGCGAGATATCCACCGTGAAGAGCTGCTGCCGCTAAGATTTGCACATCATACGGTCTCTTTCCAAGCACCCTGTAATCAGCCTCGCAGATAGCTGCAAAGGCCTCCGGCATAAGCGATTCAAGCGATTCCCCATCGCTATACCTGCTCTTAAACTGCTCTGTCAGTGCAGAAAGCTCTTCATCACTTAGATTTTTTATTTTTTCTTCGCTTTTTCTTACTTTCGTTAGAGTCCTCTTTAAGTCTCTCAATTCTTTCCTGCTCTGCATCAAACTCTTCCTCTGAAACCTCTTTAATCACCAGTGATTTGAATGTAAAATCAGCATTTCCACCATTTATCAGCTCTATCCTGTAGCTGTATGTCCTGATGGACGGCTTGAAAACAGCCCTTTTATCGCGGACAATAATACTCTGCGCCTGTGCATCATACCTGTCAAAAAATATGATACGAAGCATCAGCGCCTCACTCTCACTGTTGTGATAGTCAATATTCACCGCAATGGAATATGCCCGCTCTCCATCGATGAGTGGAAGCGACGGTTCTATCCTATTCCCCTGGAAATTCGTCATAGAATACCATGTGTGAATCACCGTGCCCGGCGGCATGAGGCGGTTTTTATAAGAGACTGAACCATCCTCATTAAATTCAATTTTTGATCCATATACATACGAGTCCGATAGAAATTCCTTCCAGCGGACCTGCCATGTGTCACCATACATAATACTTACCTGTCTTACTATTGTTCACTTAATATTTGTTTTCCTGTTACTGTTCACACCTAACTGTGTGACCTGCAACGTTTATTTGCTTATCTTGAAAAATCATCATGCAGCAGATTATTGTACTGGCTCTTGAACCATGCCATGACATTTGATGAATTGTCAGTATGTCTGCCGTGTGAGCCCTTGCCATACACCTCAACACCGCTCGACTTAAGATGCGACAAAATGCTCGGATAACCATCCGGGTCGTAATCATCCTCATACAGATATGAGATGATGAACTTTGTATGTGACCAGTCGGCACTGTCGAATCTGTCCCACATCCTGTTGTTGAGCTGCTCTATCGCCTCGTCAGAGAGATTGTCATAATTTTTCATCAGAATATCAAGCGAGGTAGCGAAACCTCCGGCTCTAAGAATTCGCTCGTTTCGTGCTACATTTCCCATGTTGGCAAGTGGCTTTGCAAGAAGCAGTGCATGTGGTGAAAGCTTTGAGCCATAGTAGAGCGAACCGAAGGTTCCCATCGAAGCTCCTGAGAGCACGAGCTCATCCTTTGTAAGGCCAAGCTCATCGAGCTTATCAGTCACATAATCCGTAATCATCTGCTCAAACTCACTGTCTCCCAGATAAAAGGCTCCCCCCTCACTTCTTGGGTCTGTCACAAGAATAAACGGACATCCGAAGCCTCGCATCATATAGTAGCCCTCAAAGCCCTCCTGAGTCCTGTAGCCTGAGAAATAGACAGCAAGCGGTGGCTTCATATCACCCTTCTCAAAGTACACAAAAACTTCCTCTCCCTTAGAAGAGACAAGCCTCTCACCTCCGGGCAGGAAAAATCCGTGTCCACGGCGGGAATGTCTGTCGTGCAATGATATGATATTCAGGCTGCCAGTGCCCCTTGCAAGGATAGAAACAAAAACAGGACCCTGATCTGATTCATTATCTATTCTGAAAACATCCTGAAGCTGTTCCTCGTCAAACTCCCAGACCTGCTTAATATCACCAATCGAGCCATAGTAGAACTGAAATAATCTAAGCTTAATCTCTACATCCCCAGTTTTCTCATATTCAAGATACATATCAATACACTGTCCCTCAAAAACCGGGATATTATATCTCCAGTATGCAATCTGCGAAAAATCCTCCCCAAACTCTCCATCTAGAACCAAGTTATAGTTTCCATCACATGCTACCCTTCCTGTAAAGGAATCACTGACAGCAAGCTTGGCAGGATTAAACTTCTCACCATAAGGATTTGGATAGTAATTTCTCACCTCATGAGCCAGAAAATACTGCACATCGCCGGTATACAGATACTGTCCCATTCGTGCCTTGAAATATCTGCTCGTCGCGCTGTTTAGCATCTGCACATTTTCCGTTGCAAAAAGACAGTAGCCCCTTGTAAACTTCGTAAAAGCCTTTTCCTCTGAGAGTGTTATATCCCTGTCAAGAATAACTAAATCCATGAGCTTTCTCGCAGGTCTGTTTGTCGAGGGTTCACTCTCATCAGACTCGTATACTTCAAACTCTATATTGTCCGGAATGCTGTATTTAGTTGTCCAATCGTCATCGCCAACATATAAAACATGAATCTTACTCACTAAAATTTAGCACCTTTCTCCACTTCTTAAGCAGCACCGATGTGGTATATTTCTGACCAAGCTCATAGCACTCCACCAATGCCTGATTCCAGTTTTCAAAGCTGTCCAGATAATAGGTCAGACTCCTTCCGATATCAGAAAAATCATCTATGACCATTCCGTTTTTTCCTGAAACAAGAAACTGGTCTGCACTCAGGCTGATTCTCGGCACGCCCTTGCTGATAGCTGTAACATAAACAAAAACATCCATCGTGCCTCTCATATCGAGGATGACTCTCTGCTCGTTGATACACTTGCTGATATCACGCTCATCCACACATACATCCACGAAAAATCTCTGCTCCACCGTTTTTTCTATATCCCCCAGCTCATTCTCGGCAAATACATCAGCCCCGCTGCCTCCAAAGCCGAGAGCTGCCTCACCATCGCCTGTTACCAAACGGGAATCATAGCCCATACTATCAAGAAGCTTTACCGTATCATTCTTTATAGCATCCTCATGACCCCATGAGGCATCTCTTGTAAAGAAATGAACTCTCGCAAGGTCATTAATGGTCAGATAATCCGCAAGCCCCTTTATAATCTGAGCAAATGCATCCTTAGTCAGTCCATCAACCGGCACGAGGATGTTCTGCACCCGAAGCTGCGAGCTGATACCGAAATCCATCCTGGTATCATATGGTGGAATATCTGTGATATGTAATCTGAACGGCTTGTTATTTACTGCACCCAGATTTGCCATAATAATCTTCGTCGTATAATCAGAATCCGTAATGATATTTTCCGCATGCTCTAAAAAATCCGCTGCCAGTGATGTCTGCGTGAAATCAAATCTGTTTTCAAAAAATGTAGCAATAACCCTTTTCCCCTTAAGCACATGCTCTGCAACCCTGATATGAAGCGGATGCATCGCCACGAAAAAGCTGTCACCCTGCCTTGTGAGATTTACATAGCTTGCAAATACCTCTTCAATAACCGCCTCAAGGCTGTCATATTCAGCCTTTGTAAAGCGTATCTCAACCGGCTCACCTGCTTTGCCGCTCTTAGCATCAGGCACCACATCATAGTCAGGGCACGTTGGATTGACAACCACATGACCATCATTTTTATACTCACGTATCTTCCAGATGCCGTTTTCCATCAAAAAATCCTGATACTGCTCTATGCCGTTTTCATATATAACAGTACTGGAAACAAAGCCTCTGTCATCATAATAGTTGCGCCTGCAGATTTTGCCATCCTCAAACATATCTATGGATATCGGATTGCCATCCTCACCAAACTCTACCTGTGCATACTTCACATCGCCCTGCAAAGCGATTATAGAAAAAGGCGAATACACAAACTCCAGCCCCTTCGGCCACTTGATATCGTGATATGACAGCACAGCGACCTTCTTTCTCCTGACCTGTGCTATCGCATCAAAGCATGACCAGTACTTTGAGCGGTACATGCCCTGCCTGTGTAGGAAATGTCTGAAATTTGGCGAGTATCCGAGCACAAGAATCCTGTAAGGTCTGTCCACATTTCTATGAAAAAGAGTAATCTGCTTTATAGTCTCGTCAAACTCTGACTTGAGCCTGCGCATATACCACTGCTGCTCGTTTTCGCACCACATATTCTGTTTATACCATGCCGGTATAAAATATAGCATTATGATTCCTCCTAATTTATGATTAATCAGATTACTACATGCTACGCATTCCCGTAATCTGACTACACCTCGAAATCCGCTAATTTTCTGCGTCCCCGCAGCAAATTGCTACTTTCTCGGTGTAGTGCGGGTCAATAAGGTATACATCGAATTGCATGCAAGCATGCATCGATGATACCTTTTGACCCTTTAATCATATGAATGTATGATATCTGTCCATATTCCGGTACACCTCTGCCTCGCGGTACAGCGAAATCCAAAGACCTGTCGTCATCATGATAGAGCACGGCAGCATGGCAAGTGATGCGTCCACATATCCTCCAAACTGTAAAAACAGCGGTCCACCCTGACATATACAGATAATAATTGAGCTTATAACGGAAAAGCTGAGCACTGTGCCAATCAGATATCTCTTCGTAGGCTTTCCGGCATATATATCCTGTATTGAATCACCCGACTTAAGCAGATCATCTGCTGTCCTGCCTGGAGACAGCATAACCATAGAAAAGATAATTGTAAGCAGACATATAATCACCATGTATACTACAATTCCAAGCGGTGATGTGAGCCTCATATTGTCCATCCACCACTGAATATCAGCATTGTCCGGAAACAGATAATGAAGTCCATTGCACATAAACTGTGGAAGCAAAAAAGCGGCTGACGCAAACATAAGCGGTGTAGCACCGACAGGATTGAGCTTGTAAGCGATATAGTTCTTATCCGCATAAATATTGTTTATGGAAACTCTCTGTACTGCTATTCGCTTCTCAGTGGTCTCAAGTACTATCATGACAGCAATCTCTGCCACTCCTATAGCTACAGGCAGTGCCAGCTTCTCAAGTGGCTTTCCCGTAAACATGGTCATCATACCACTGACTATATTGACCACGAACACACTCACCTTGCCACCGATACCATACTTTGTAGCTCTGTCGCACATATACACCACTATCAGCATACCCGCGATGAGCTGTATGAAAACTATTATCTTATTCCATATAAGTTCATATCCACTAACTCTATACATAAGTGTCTGTGTTTTGTGATATGCCTGAACCGCCGCTATAATCATCATGATGGTAACTGTCCATATGTTTATCTTTTTCGGTGACAGCTTTCTGGTGTGGTCAAGCGACATGATTGCAACTATCAGTATGGCAAGCATGGATGCCAGCATGTACGGCCACAAGCCTATGATGAAAATGGAACAGTTCTTCATATCACCTGAAATAGCCTGTAAAAGTATGGACTGCGCATCTACATTTACATTGCTATATGCATCTATATCAATCCCGTAGAGTGGTATATTTCTGCCGACCATGTACACGAGCATGGTCATGAACGAATATAAAAGCTTATATAATAATACGTGTTCCTTCTGTTGTTTTTGTTTTTTCTTCTTTATACTATCTTTCTGCTTCAAGGAATTCACCTTTCCTCACAAAGTAATCTCGTCTTACTACAAAACAGCTTAACGAATTAGTGACCATCCGCTACAGATGGTCACTAATATTATAAAACAATATTGTTAGTATTGCTATTAATTATTTATTTCTCATCAGAATTATCTTCTGAATCGTCGCTCTTTGCAGGTTTTCTTCTGCGGTTGTCATAAACACCCTTTCCTGTGATAGCTGCAACTGCTGCTGCAATCCACCACCACCATGTTTTGATACCGTCCTTGGCTGTTCCGCCTGCTGCAAGAGGTGTATCCTCATCCTCGATGTTCTGAAGATTATCTTCTTCCTCATTTACTCCAAGAGGAACCTGTGCATCCTGAATTGGTGTATTCGGTACTGCCAGTGCCGCAGGAGCTGCTGGTGCAGGTGCTACCGGTGTAGCTGCTGCAAGAGGTGTAGCAGCCGGTGTGATAGTTGCTGCTGGTGCAGGAGCATTATCTACTGCCGGTGCAGGAGTTGGAGCCGGTGTCGGTACCACATTTGCAGCTGACTGACTCTGACTCGTACTTGTGCTGATGCTCTCGCTTGTGCTGAGTGACTCGCTTACACTTGATGACTCACTTGCACTTGTTGAGGCACTTGTACTTGCCGATGTACTTGCGCTTGTTGAAGCACTTGTACTTGCTGAGGTGCTTGCACTTGTTGAGGCACTGGTACTTGCCGATGTACTTGCACTTGTCGATGCACTCGTACTTGCCGATGTACTTGCGCTTGTTGAAGCACTGATACTAGCTGATGTACTTGCACTTGTGCTTGCTGAGGTGCTTGCGCTGGTTGAGGCGCTCGTACTTGCTGATGTACTTGCACTTGTCGATGCACTAGTACTAGCCGATGTGCTTGCACTTGTTGAGGCACTTGTACTTGCCGATGTACTTGCACTTATTGAGGCACTGGTGCTCGCTGATGTACTTGCACTTGTTGAGGCGCTGGTACTTGCCGATGTACTTGCACTTATTGAGGCACTGGTGCTCGCTGATGTACTTGCACTTGTTGAGGCACTGGTACTTGCCGATGTACTTGCACTTGTTGAGGCACTGGTACTTGCTGAGGTGCTTGCACTTGTCGATGCGCTGGTACTTGCCGATGTACTTGCGCTTGTTGAGGCACTTGTGCTTGCTGAGGTGCTTGCTGAGGTACTTGCACTTGTTGAGGCACTTGTACTTGCTGAGGTGCTTGCACTTGTCGATGCACTAGTACTTGCCGATGTACTTGCACTTGTCGATGCGCTTGTGCTGGCTGAGGTACTTGCACTTGTTGAGGCACTTGTACTTGCCGATGTGCTTGCGCTTGTTGAGGCACTTGTGCTGGCTGAGGTACTTGCACTTATTGAGGCACTCGTACTAGCTGATGTACTTGCGCTGGTTGATGCACTGGTGCTTGCAGAGGTACTTGCACTAGTTGATGCGCTTGTGCTGGCTGAGGTACTTGCACTTGTCGATGCACTTGTGCTTGCCGATGTACTTGCACTTGTCGATGCACTTGTACTTGCCGATGTGCTTGCACTTGTTGAGGCGCTGATACTTGCTGAGGTGCTTGCACTTGTTGAGGCACTTGTACTTGCCGATGTACTTGCGCTGGTTGAGGCACTGGTGCTGGCTGAGGTGCTTGCGCTTGTTGATGCACTTGTACTTGCCGATGTACTTGCACTCGTTGATACACTCGTGCTTGCTGATGTACTTACACTTGTTGATGCACTTGTACTTGCTGAGGTACTTGCACTTGTTGATGCGCTTGTGCTGGCTGAGGTACTTACGCTTGTTGATGCACTGGTACTTGCTGAGGTGCTTGCACTTGTTGATGCACTAGTACTTGCTGAGGTACTTGCACTTGTTGATGCACTTGTGCTAGCCGATGTACTTGCACTTATTGAGGCGCTGGTCGATGCACTAGTGCTTGCCGATGTACTTGCACTTGTTGAGGCACTTGTGCTTGCGCTTGTTGATGCACTAGTACTTGCTGAGGTGCTTGCACTTGTTGATGCGCTAGTACTTGCCGATGTGCTCGCACTTGTTGATGCACTTGTACTTGCTGATGTGCTTGCACTTGTCGATGCACTAGTACTTGCTGAGATACTTGCGCTGGTTGAGGCACTTGTACTTGCCGATGTACTTGCACTTGTTGATGCACTTGTGCTTGCTGAGGTGCTTGCACTTGTCGATGCACTTGTGCTGGCTGAGGTGCTTGCACTTGTCGATGCACTCGTACTTGCTGAGATACTTGCGCTGGTTGATGCACTTGTACTTGCCGATGTACTTGCACTTGTTGACGCGCTAGTGCTTGCTTCAACACTCAAACTCTCTGATATTCTTACTGATTCACTCTTCTCATAGTTTGGATCTGCACTATCCAATAAATCAATGGAATCCCCATGCTTATATGCGTATTTATACGTATGTACTCCACCTGTACTACTACTTCTAAATTCTACCCATTCATTATCAGACACTTTTAATACAAACGCATTTCCGTCACATATATACAATTCACCTGTTTTATTATATCTAGTTTCATCCCACCAAGGTCCTTCTGTCCAATTAAATGTCACAGAATTAAAGTCATTAAAATATTCCCATTCATTCGTATTAGAATTTTGAATTCTATATTTACAACTCGACTTTTCCCATTTTCCAAATGAATGATTTTCCTTTGTTTGGATTAAATTGTACTTTGTTCCAAACAATGTATCCCCCTTATACTGCGAATAATTACTTTCCGTAATCTTAGTCACATGATGTACCTTATTTGATACACAACCATCTCTATATGTATCATTACTTGCAAGCTGCGGCATTCCACTCATTCGAGCATAAACAGCCGTATCCTGTTCTGCATCATCTGTGTATGTAGCCGCTACAACATTATCACCACTCTGTTGTTCTGCATCACTCTGCTTAGCACTTTCGCTGATGCTTGAGCTTTCACTGGTACTTTCACTTTCACTTACACTCACGCTCTCACTCTCGCTAGTGCTCTCTGAAGCGCTTTCACTCATGCTCTGTGTTGTACTCTCGCTATACTCTGTACGTTCGCTCTCAGACAAAGAGCCTGCGTCAACTAATGAATTGGAATCTGCTGCCGATTCATTAATTGCAGCCATAACCATATCAGCACCCTGGATAGAGCTGACTCCACCCATGGCAATTCCTGCTGCGGTTATACCTTTTAAAATACTGTCAACCTTCTTCTTATTCATATAGTCTCTCCTTATTCACATGAATCCGGATACTTGATTATCTGTTTCCTAATCCTCTTTCATCCGGATATAACTATAGTTTTCCTCTTTAACACTATAAATATAAACTCCTAGGTGTATCTAAAATCGTATAAAAACATTTATATACCGCCAAATTATAGCCTTTCTCCACACATAATCAAGGTATCCAGCAATAATTTTCTGGTATATATTCCATTTATGAACAAATTTTGCAGTTTTTTGACATTTGCGTAGTATTGACTCAATTTATCTTCCGATTCTGATACAGCTATCCGGTATACATCTTCAAAATCTGTCGCTGCTGCTCCTATTTCATTATCTGTCACATACTTTTCACAGCTCAACCCCTTTTTAACTATCACAGGGATTCCGGCAGCCATATAAAGTCCAAGCGCCTGCTCATCCGCATCCCAAATCAATCCAAAGCCTCCGTCTGACAACCTGAGTATAGATTCCATGGCACGGTACTCATCATATTGCACCACCTCTATATTCAAATTGTTCAATGGATATTCATTTTGACTCGTTTCCGCCATGATATATAGTTTTTTATTTTTATGCTCATTTGCGCAAATGTCTGTCATATAATCCGGTATATTCTGAATCAGATAAGGTTTTTCTTTTAATCCATTTGCGATATAGTAATCCCGCAGCGCAGCTGAGGCAAAAATAAACATATCAGCCCTGTTAAGCAGCGTGATTTCATCACTCAAAGAATACTCACTGTCATCTCTATCGGATGCTATTTCCTGTATAAACGCAACAATTTTTGTTCCATGATATCTTCTTAAATGCTCAAATAAAAATC
>ENA-UEQE01001076-UEQE01001076.1-human-gut-metagenome-genome-assembly--contig:-NODE-1076-length-23160-cov-6.643504_pt1 | contig 23160 bp, 35 predicted proteins | sample MGYA00242934_ERZ507935 | MGnify/ENA primary metagenome ERZ507935 (study PRJEB26167, sample SAMN06115423) | human gut metagenome | host: Homo sapiens | place: China:Anhui | collected 2015-03-30... | reverse complement strand
TATGAAACTTGTCTATGATGGAAAGAGCAATGATGATATTGCTGATTCTTTATACCTATCTCCTCATACTGTGAAAAATCATATCAAATCTGTTTACAGAAAACTTTGTATTCACGAGAAATCCGAATTTATCCAGTATGCACACAATAACAACCTTTTTAATGATTAACTATGTTAAATGAAGACATTTTAAAGATTGTACTAAACGACAAAACATTTAGTCAACTAGAAGCTGAAAAAATAGTAGGAAGCCGAAACCGACTATTTGAACTAGTTGGGAATGGATCTATCCGTGCAGAGAAAAAACCGTCAAATAGACAAAACGGAAGATGGTATTGTAATGCTTACGATGTAATCAAATTCGCCTGTATAAAATAAGCCCCTTAATAACATGAACACAACTTGTATTATCCCACGGTCAACAATCGAGAAACGATACGACAAGGCAAGGGAAGATTTCAACGACCAATACGACAACTCCCCTTACAAATTGAAATGTAAGGAATTTTATATAGGAGGCGGGGTAGAAAACTACGAGGTCGCCAGCCAGATACTATCGATGAACGAGGAAGAAATAGCCAAATCCTACCTCGAAGATTGCGACCCGAAAGACTGGCAGAGCATGCGTCGATACCGGGAAGACCTCATGTGCGTGCCACGGACATCTACAAAACGGCTATCGCTATGGTAAAAGCCGATATTCAGAAACTAAAAAACATACAGGACGAGGTAGAAAGTTTTCTTGAAGACCATATAGGAGAAAACATGGACGGTCACTATCTCGACGGACATATAAACTATGAAGTAGATTTGATCGACAAAAACGTCGATGTCAGCATTCATTACGACGCATACAATCACAAGGAATGGGACAACGGCGACTATTTAACGCCATCTTCTAGTAGTGGCTACATCGATACAGAATACACGGTAACCGTATTCGACGAATGCGGAAATGAAGAATTTGAGTTTAACGGTAATTTCCAAATATAACAGTCATGATATTCTACAAGTTGTTTACCCTGCTCGCCATACTGCTTATGCTTTCCTCGATATTCGGGGTAGTCGCTTCGCTCATCAATGCCAACCTTTGGCAACTGGTAATAAGTATATCCCTGTTAGCGCTGTCATCGATGGCTCTTGCCGGGCAACAACAAACCGATAAGAAACTATAACAAAATCACTAACACAATGGAAAAACGATTAAAAGATTAATGGATATGGGAATAGAAGATACAATTATCAAGGTAGTGAGAGATGAAAACAATATACTGCTCGGAAAATTGGAAGATGTAATTAACCATGCAATATCCGGTATAAAGAAAGGCTATGGAGATGTGTTCTTGCCTGATTATGTACCGGTTAGAAAGGCAACAGAATTATTAGGGTGTTCTCATAGAGAATTGTTGAAGCGTTTGAATGCAATTAACGCCAAGCCTGAAAAAGTCGGCACACGTAACTGTATTACCAGAGATGAACTTTTAAAAATCATGAATTAAATAAGTAGCTATAGTTCCATATAAATCAAGCATATTCACCGCCCGTCCGTGAGGATATGCGGTGTATAAAAAGAAACATAACCCTTTAAACAAAAAATATGTCAGAGTACGAAGTATTACAGGTTCAAGCACAGCCACAAGTCATGCAAATAGACGCCCTCGAACGGGCAAATGTAGATTCGCAAGTAGCCACGGCCAAGCAATATCCGAGAGACATTAGGCGGAGTATAGATAACTCCATCGTCATGGCGACAATGGACAAGGAGACGGCTCAATCCTGCGGTTATGCCCTTCCACGGGGAAATAAACCCATTACCGGCCCTTCTGTCCATCTTGCCAAGATAATCGTATCGAATTGGGGAAACATGCGTACAGAGGCCAAAGTCGTACAAATCAACGATCGTCAAATTATAAGCCGGGGTACGGCGTGGGATTTGGAAACGAATGTGGCAAGCGCATTCGAGGTTCGACGGTCCATAATCGACAAGTATGGCAAACGGTATTCCGACGACATGATAACCGTAACCGGCAATGCGGCCAACGCAATAGCCTACCGCAATGCTGTTTTTTCGGTCATACCCAAGAGCATAACGGATAAAGTCTATCGGTCAGCGCAGAATTTTATAACAGGCGACCTGTCAAACGAAGACAAACTCAAAAAAGCAAAAGCAGAATGGATTGAATTCTTCAAGAACGAGTACAACATCACCGAGGAGGAGATTATAAAACTGTGCGGCAAGCAGACTATCACCCAGATACGAAGCAATGAGATTGCCCTTCTTTCCGGTATTCATCAATCCCTCAAAGATGGAGATACGACGGTAGATGAGATTATGAAGCCATACCGAGGTACGAAAAGCAGCAAATTCAAAGATATAGCCGGAGAAGCAGCCGGTGTCAAAGAGGGAATCAATCAGGAAGGAACTAAACAGACACTGTTCGACGATGGAAGCGCAAAGGACTCTTGAATGGTACAGGAAACGCCTCGGTTATTTCACGGGAAGCCGCATAGGCGACCTAATGAAAACGAACCGAAGCGGAAACGGGTTCGGGGAATGCGCCATGAACTATATTTACCAAGTAGCGGGAGAGCGCATGCTCAACCCAGCTATGATAAACGACGATGGTTTTTTCTCCGACTATATCACCCAGACAGACATATCGACCAAGCAAATGCGATGGGGAACGGAGAACGAGCCCGATGCCCGGCGCATATACGAACTTAAAACAGGCCGCCGTGTCGTCGAGGTAGGACTATGCAAACACCCCACCATTGCCCATTTCGCAGCCAGCCCCGACGGATATTATTACGATGAGAATAAGCGGGAGAAAGGGGTAATCGAGATAAAAAGCGTGGGAACGGCCACATACGCCAAATACTTCCACAAGATAAAGGACAACGATACCCTCCTGTCCACGGAGCCTAAGTACTATTACCAAATCATGTCCGAACTCATGTGCGTTGAAGCCGATTGGTGCGATTTCATCGTATATAACCCGTTCGAGAAGCCCTCCATGTTTATCAGACGGATATATCCAGATGATAACATCTTCAAGAAGATAGCCGAAAGGATATGCGAAGCCGATGAATTAGTTAATGAAATAATCAATTCATGAAAGACTATGAAATACAGTCAATCGTCAGCCTGCTGGAAAGATCGGCAAAAGCGTTGGAAAAGTCCGAAGACTACCGGCATAAAGAGCTGGCAAGATTGATGAGAAATAAAGTCAAACAATTAAATAAGAAATACAATGGACAAAAATGAGATCTTAAATAGCGACTATATTGTCCGCATGAATGCGGCAGGGAATCCCAACACACCCGCCGATGTGCTCACGGAGTTGGCAAAGGATAGCGACTGTGATGTCCGCAGGAATGCGGCAGGGAATCCCAACACACCCGCCGATGTACTCACGGAGTTGGCAAAGGATAGCTACTGGTGTGTCCGCCGTTATGCGGCAGGGAATCCCAACACTCCCGTCGATGTGCTCACGGAGTTGGCAAAGGATAGCTACTGTGATGTCCGCAGGAATGCGGCGAGGAATCCCAACACTCCCGTCGATGTGCTCACGGAGTTGGCAAAGGATAGCGACTGTGATGTCAGCAGGAATGCGGCAGGGAATCCCAGTACTCCCGCCGATGTGCTCACAGAGCTGGCAAAGGATAGCGACTATATTGTCCGCATGAATGCGGCGAGGAATCCCAGTACTCCCGTCGATGTGCTCACAGAGCTGGCAAAGGATAGCGACTATATTGTCCGCAGGAATGCGGCAGGGAATCCCAACACTCCCGCCGATGTGCTCACAGAGCTGGCAAAGGATAGCGACTGTGATGTCCGCATGAATGCGGCAGGGAATCCCAACACACCCGTCGATGTGCTCACAGAACTGGCAAAGGATAGCTACTGGTGTGTCCGCCGTTATGCGGCAGGGAATCCCAACACTCCCGTCGATGTGCTCACAGAGCTGGCAAAGGATAGCGACTGGTGTGTCCGCAGTTATGCGGCATGTAATCCCAAGTTAAAAGAAGTTTTAACCGATAAAAATAAAAGCGATGAAGACTAGACATAATTTCAACAGATGCCTAAGAATGGACTTGGCATGCAGCAGAAACGACTATTTCAGACCTGCATTTTCATATATCCATTTTAAAGATGGTTACGCTTATGCAAGCGATACACATATCTTGGTAAAAAACAATCTATCCGAATGTTCCACATTCACCGATGAAGAAATAGAAAAGCTCGATGGCAAGTTTATAGGCTCAAAAGCCTACAAGTCTATCCTCTCTTACGATATGGTACAAGTTACGGACATGGGGTTTGAATGTATATTGTATGACAATCAAAAAGTTATATACCCATTCTCCGAAGTCTATAAATACCCTGAAATGGAGAATGTAATTTCAGAACATCTAAAAGAGAGCACAGAAGGAATCACAAAGTTACGGATAGATCCTTCGTTCTTCTCCAAGATCGAAAAAGCTCTATTCAATTTTGAGTACGCATATATGCAGCTTTCGGAAGGCAATAAATCTTTGCTCGTTAAAAGCAAAGACAGCGATAGTATCGGAATCATTATGCTAAAATCAATATAGATTAAATACGAATCATTATGTTTTACGAAATCAAATTGAAAGTCGATAAAGAGAACGACAAAGGAGAGATGAAAGAAGTAATCGAACGCTTCATTACCGATGTAGAACTGTTCGCCGAGGCCGAAGCCAAAGGACTTGAACAGTACAACGGAAATTGCGATGTATTCTCTATCACCCGCTCGAATGTCGTCGAGATAGTCAACGAGAAGGAAGAAGACAAGCCTTTCTACAAAGCCACGTTGATAGACATATTCATCGATGACAACGGCAATGAAAAGGAAACGAAGTACTACAACCTCGTTTGCGCCAAAGACATCACCGAAGCCAACCGCCTCATGCAAGAACACATGAGACAAGGCCTTAACGATATGCGGTTGGACGGAATTGTGAAAACAAAAATCATGGGCCTGATATAGGAGTATAATGTTAGACATTCCCGCAAGCCGAGCCGGGTACGTGGTCGAGCACCATACGGAGGAAGGAACTGCGGGGAGAAATAAGCCATAAGTGTTTTAGGTGGTATCGGCAGTGTCGGAATTGGTATACGATAAAGTGTAGCTCTTATAGATAGGTTGGCAATGGCACAGCTTGTAGAGGCGTAGCCGTAAAATAAAAATTACCGCTTGACAATTCTCCTCCGAGTTTAGGCATACGAAAGTATCGCACGGTGAGCGCAACCTCACAAATTAAAACTACTAAGTGAAAGTCTTAGAAAAACTCCTATCATGCGGGTTCGAGTCCCGCCTGCCGAACAAAAAGAGAAAGATATGCAATTAAAAGTCTTTACAGCATTCAGCGGATATGACAGCCAGTGCATGGCACTCGACCGGCTCGGAATCGGTTACGATCTGGTCGGCTGGTCGGAAATCGACAAGTACGCCATACAAGCCCATAATGCCGTATATCCTCAATACCGAGACAGGAACTTCGGGGATATATGCCATATAGACTGGGCAAAAGTTCCCGACTTCGACCTGTTCACATATTCTTTCCCCTGCACGGATATTTCAACGGCCGGAAAGCAGGCGGGATTGAAGAAAGGCAGCGGAACACGCAGCAGCCTGTTATGGGAATGCGAGAAAGCGATAGAGACCAAGATGCCGAAATACCTGCTCATGGAAAATGTAAAGTCCCTTACCGGAAGGAAATACAAGTGTTTTTTATCGGCATGGGAACAATACCTTTCCCAATTAGGGTACACGAACCATACGAAGGTTCTGAATGCGAAAGACTACGGCATTCCCCATAACAAGGAAAGAGTATTCATGATTTCGATACGAGACTCGGAATCGTATTATTTCCCGGAACCCTTACCCATTGAAAAGAGATTGAGGGACATTCTCGAATGCGACGTGGACGAAAAGTATTTTTTGAGCGAGAAAATGATAAAAGGTTTCATAAGACACAACATCGCTCACGTAAAAAAAGGAACAGGCTTTTTATGGTTGCCTAAAACAAGTGATGGCACAGCCAATTGTCTGAGAGCTAACGGAGCATTAAGTCCGACCGACAATTCGATAATCGTGGGGGAATATTCGGAACCCGAGATAATACAACGCAGCAGAGGATTCAACAAAGGAGGGACATACACGATATGCCCTGCGATAACAAGCAACTCGTGGCAGGAAAATAACTTTCTGTGTCTGGAAAAGATAAGAAGGCTGACACCGAGAGAATGTTTCCGGTTAATGGGTGTCAGCGAATCGGATATAAACAAGATTCAAAATGCGGGAATAAGCGACAGCCGGCAATATGTGATGGCAGGTAACAGTATCGTCGTAGATGTCCTTTTCCACATATTCCGAAAACTGTTCACGGACAAATCATGCGAATCTATACAAAAGAAACTTTTCTGATAAAAAGACAAAATATAATGGAAGAACAGGCCACATACAACAGAAAACTCAAATACGATGTATTGATAGGGATAGACCCCGACGTGGAGCGTAGCGGCTACTCCGTATTGGACACAAGGAAAATGAAAATGGAGATGAGTGTTTGCCCATTCCCCTTGTTGGTAGAGGGCATAAAAAAACTTCATGAGCACTGCAAGAAAAACGATGAACGAGTGGCGGTATATGTCGAGGCAGGTTGGAAGAACAAATCCAACTGGCATTTGTCACCGAAAGACACACGGGCGAGCGCAGCCAAGAAAGGCGAGCATGTAGGTCGCAACCAAGAGACCGGTCGCAAGATAGTCGAAATGCTGAGTCATTACGGAATACAAGTCATGGAGCAATCCCCGTTGCGCAAGTGCTGGCAAGGGAAAGACGGCAAGATCACCCATGAAGAATTGAAGCGGTTGTGCCAGATGAGCGGGATAGAGTTTAACAGACCCCGCAGCAACCAAGAAGAAAGGGACTCTGCCCTGCTCGCTATCATCTGCTCCGGATTGCCCATTAAATACAAGGTTGTCGAATCTAAAATAAACAAATGATATGACAGCAGAAGAATTTATAAACTCTACCGTTTGCCGGCAACAAATGCGTAAAAAATATTCCGTTTTCCGGCAACATTTTATATTAAAATATTCCATACAACTAAAATAAAAGCTATGAAAACGAACCAACTGATGAAAAGGCGAATGGGTAACATAGATGTTACCCAACGTACAAAAGACGGATTTTTCTGTGCATCCGAATTGTTGAAACAGTGGAATGAAGGCAACAACCATAAGAAAAATGTTAACCACTATCTCGAAAACAGTAAGACAAAAGAGTTTATAAAAGCTCTTATAAATGACGACGATCAAATTCGGAATTCCGAAAAACCTATAAATCAAATACTTATAATCAATAAATCGAGAACTAACAAAGACGGGAGCAAAGAGGCAGGGGCTGTTTGGATGTCACCCTTACTGTTCATCGATTTTGCAATGTGGATTAACCCGTCGTTTAAGGTTAAGGTGTTGAAATTCGTCTATGACGAGATGATAAAGTATCGCAACGAAGCCGGCGATGCCTGCAACAAACTAGGCTCGGCCGTTTCAAAGATCGTTCGGAAAGACTTCATGCCCCAAGCCATGCAGAAAGTAGGAGAAGCGTTGAACTGGATTGTGTTCAACGAGCATGAAAGGAATATCCGCAACCAATACGGCGAAGAAAAGAAACAGCGGGAATTGTACGAGCTGGAAAGAAAAGTCGCCGACCTTATCAACGAGGGCTTTATCAAGAGCTACGACCAAATGATAACCTATCTGAAAAACGTTTACCGGCACAAGTACCTGCCGGCTGTATTCTCATAACCCAGAATTGTTAAAACAAGAATAGCCATGATTATAGCCAAGCAAGTTATATCCTCCATTATCGAGGAAAAGAAAAAGAATAACAAGGAGCCCTCCATAGCGAGCTTTACCGAAATACAGTCGGTGGTTATCCGGTCACTCAAATCTGAGATAAACGAGCTATGCAAAACCGGTGAGATTGACAAGCACAAGACCCTGAACGGGTGGGCATTCACTATCAATATTGAGAATAAATGAAAGACAGCTTTTTGATTTATAAATCATTTTATAAACCCATATCGAGATTATCGGACAAACAACTGGGCAGGCTGTTTCGAGCAATATTCAAATATCAACTTGGCGAGGAGGTTACGGTAGAGGAGGACATTGAAATGGCATTTGAGTTTTTCAAGAATCAATTCGAGATAGATGAACTCAAATATCAGGGCATTGTCGAGAGAAACCGGAACAACGGGCGTAAAGGAGGTAATGACAAAAACTCTGAAACGGTTAAATCAAAGTCCAGTGGGAGCCAAACGAGCCACTCGACCCCAAATAACCCAGTGGGGGCCAAACGAGCCAGTGGGGGCTTAAATGATAATGATAATGAAAATGATAATGATAATGATTTAAAAGAAACTTCTCTATCGAGAAGCAAAGAAAAAGAAGAAGATTTTGGCAAAGACGTTGACAAGCCACTGACAGAACTGCGTGAAGAACTACTCTCAAATCAAACGTGGATAGAAACGCTATCGATGAACAACCACATCGACGAGAACGAATCGAGGTTATATATCGAGGCATATATCCGTAAACTTCAAAACGAGGGTATTGCAAGAAAAAGCGTCAGCGATGCACAACAACACTTTGCCCGCTGGTTAATAATCGAACTAAAACGAGCACGAGATGAGCAATCCGGAATTCATCAAAAACCTAATTCCAAGACCAAACAGGAGCGATATGCAGAGTTTGCAAAAGCCATCGCCGCCAAGCTGGCAGCAGGAGATACTAGCAGCCTACAAGACGGGGGAGAATCTGCTTTGCCTTTTTAGCCCTGACAAGCAGACGGAATACTGCAAAAACGAGGAGCGTTGTTTCACCGGACATGCACCGAGTATTGCAAGAGTTGCCCGGACATTTGGAGATAGCGTAGCTGAATCATGGCTATCTATACAGCTCTTTGAACTCGCTGAATTTTCAAAAGTTCGCAATGGCATGGAACCAGCAGATTTTATCGAACTGGCACGGACAATTATCTTAGGCTATGGCGGTTTTAAGCTCACCGAGTTCATGGTATTCTTCCAGCGATTCAAACAAGGGCTTTACGGAACGTTCTACGGAGTTTTCGACCCTATGGTGATAACAAGGTCTCTTCGAGAGTTCAGAGCCGACAGAGAGAAACTATTGCGGTTCTATGAGGACAAGAAAAGGCAGGAGGAAAAGGAACGGGAATGGGAACGAATCAGAACCACCAGCCTCACTTTCGAGGAATGGGAAGAGCTCAAATGGCTGTTTAACATGGGATATGAACAAAAAGACTTAAATACATAAAAACTTGGATTAATACAAAGAAATCGATTATGGCAAGATTGAATATTGAAAGACAAAAACAATTGGAACCTATAAGGATTGAATATGCTGTTGAGCGTATAAAGCTACTCGGTTATGATATATTCTACAAAGACGATACATCTATAAAATTTATGTATAAAGGTCACATTGTTACATTTTTCCCATACAGTGGTTGGGCTACGGGTAAGACTATTCGAGACTGCCGTGGACTTTCCAAATTATTAAAACAAATAAAATAGATACACTATGCCGATAAGCGAAGTACACAATATGGATTGCATGGAATACATGAAGGATATACCCGATAAATTCTTCGATTTAGCTATCGTCGATCCACCCTATGGATTGGGCAAGAAAAGTACACGAGGATGCGGTAAGTTGAAGAGAATTAGTCTCAACAAGTTCGGTATCGATTGGGATAAAGCACCGGAGCCGGAATATTTTGAAGAATTGTTCAGAGTATCTCGCAATCAGATAATCTGGGGAGGAAATTACTTTGACCTTCCTCCATGCAGATGTTTCGTTTGTTGGGACAAATCACAACCGTGGGAGAACTTTTCTCAATGTGAGTTCGCTTGGACTTCATTTGATAAACCGGCCAAATTATTTTCTCTGAATAGCGGATTCGGAAGCGGTGATAAGGAACGGATACACCCGACGCAAAAACCGATAAAACTCTACGCTTATTTATTGGAAAAATTGGCTAAAAAAGGAGATAAAATACTTGATACCCATTTGGGAAGCGGAAGCAGTCGTATAGCAGCGTATAAACTGGGTTATGACTTTTATGCTACCGAAATATCCCCAGAATATTATTGCCGGCAAGAAGAACGATTCAGACAAGAATGTCTCGGTGAATATAAGACTCCTATTGGTACTATCATACAACAGAACATTTTCAACATATAAGTTATGAAAAAAGAATCACCAACAGAACCCCTAGAAGACATCGTATCGGAGATACTGTCTCATAAGCCAACGATCGGGTTACACGACCTGTTAATCATTTTCGACAGCCATAAGAAAGTATGGCACTGTTATTTCGAAAATGTTTCCGGCGTAGGCATGGATAGAGATTTGAGAAAGGCATTATTAGAGTTAATGGAAATAAGAGTAAAAAGTACACGGATATGGGAGAAATCGAACTTATGAAAGGAGGAGAGCAATGAACGAAAAAACAATTGAAAAGAGTTTCGATGAGTACATGAAAAAGAATTATACAGAAAATTATCTGTCTGATTACAAAAGAGAAGTCATCGACAACCAACGTTGCGATTTCGCAAACGGCGTGGAATACTATCTGAAAAACACATGGCATGATAAGAGCGAAATTCCTGAATACGGCAGGAAGATATTAGTGAATACGAAATCGTATGGCTTATTTGTCGGAGGGAAAAACCTATCGGAAAAAGATTACAAAACCTTTGTCAAAGAGGCAGAGGTAGAAAGTTGGGCATATGTAGAAGACTTGTTACCAAATAAACAGGAGGAATAGCAATGAGAAAAACGATATTAGATGCCTGTTGTGGGGGAAAGATGTTCTACTTCGACAAACATGACATAGCCAGGCTGCTCAACGTGTCGCTTCGGACCGTGGCCCGCTACCGGGAAAAAGGACTGATCCGTTATTACCAGACGGATGAGAACGGCAAGAATTTCTACAGGAGTTCGGATATACAGGATTTTTTGCAGAAACGGGGAAAGAAAAACTGAACGGGGCAATGTGGATATGCGGAAGTTATGCTAACTTTGTCTTATAAACGGTTGTTATGAAGACAAATACCAATTCAAAATATCTCATTGCGGTTCTGATTGACGGTGACAACCTGTCCTTTGAGAGGATGGAGGATATCATGGGCTTTGTTTCCCGTTATGGGGATGCCGTTATCAGACGGATATACGGTGACTGGACGAGGAAAGCTCTTTCCGGATGGAAGGAGACCGCCCGGGAATATGGGTTCAGGTTGGTGCAGGCCTCCTCCTATGCTTCAGGAAAGAACACTACGGATATCGCGTTGGTCATAGACGCCATGGACATTCTCCGTGACGGCCGGGTGGACTGTTTCTGTCTGGTCGCCAGTGACGGTGACTACAACCCGTTGGCGCAACGGATACGGGAGGCGGGATTGAAGGTACTGGGATATGGGAGGGCAAGACTCCCGTATCGCTGATACGCTCCTGTTCCGTATTCCTGTATGCCGACCGTAAGGAAAACAAGACCTTGGAGAACACCCCGGATTTTTTTATCCGAAGGGATATGGAGTTTTTTGACAAGGCTTTCCAGCAGGCGGCTGACGGCAAGGAGGAGGTCTCCCTTTCCCTGATAGGCGGCTCGTTGAAGAAAATGATGCCCAAATTCAAGGTCAAGAGATACGGATGCAAGACATTGGGCAAGCTCTATGAAAGGTTGGAACGGTACGAGCTGGTCATGACGGAAAAGGGAGTGGCGAGTGCCGTACGGATGAAAGGTCGGGCCGTACGGCAGGAATGACCGGGAATAAATCCACGTCCGTTTATACCGGAATGGGATTTACCCGTAGCGTGCCAAGGTTGAGATAGGCCCCCCGGTAGAATGTCCTCCCTTCTCTGAACATGCGCCAGAGGATGTCGCAACCGATTTGTGCCAGCATGGAGTTGATGAACAGGTCCTGCTTGCGCAACGCCTCCGCGAGCGAGCAACTCGGGCCTGAGTCCTCCTCCCGGATGGTGGAGTAGCTGACCTCCTCGGTGATGACATTCATCCTGGGCATGGGAAGGTATTCGCTGGATGCGGGCTGGCTTATTTTGCTCCGGATATTGCCTACCATGACTTGCCCGGTGGTTTGGGCGTTCCCGAAATCCATCCAGTATATCGGCGCTTTCTCATCGTTATTTTTATATTCCCTGTATTTCTTCAGGAACCGCCACAGGTCGAGCCGGGAACGGGTGTTGTCCGTACAGGTGATGATGATGTTCGCCAGCGGGACGCTTTTATCCCCTTCTTTGGTTATGATCGGATAGCGGCATTCCCTGGCCTCCCACGCGTAACCGAAAAAACGGTTGACGCGGGTGACAAGCGCCGTCGCCTTGTTCAACCCCAGTTCCGTCTCGCTGAACAGCTGGCGGCCGATGTTTGCTTCCGTGACAGTGTCGGGGTCGAAAGCCGTCAGGTGCAGCCCCGGATGTCCCAGAGCCTGTAATGCCACGCTCATGCGTGCCAGGCTGGTTATTACTTGGTAGCCGGTTCCACCCGCCCCGGCTACCAGGACGGTTACGGGGTGATAGGGACTGAGCAGGTACTTGTCTGTGAAATGGATCTTTCTCATGGCAGGATGTCTTTCAGTCGTTTGTTGATCGGTTGGAGTTCGTCGTTGTCGAACGGCTGTTCACGCATCCGCTCAGTAACCAGGACCAGATTGTTTCTTGTCGGGTTCTTCCCTCCTCCAAGATGGGAAAATTCACTGAGCCAGAAACGTTTCTCCCAATATTCCAACAGGGTGTGAAAATCCAGGCTCTCCGGTTTCTCCAGTGTGGAGTTTCCCAGGCATACGTTTCCACCGGTCACGTTGAAAAAAGGGGCCAGATAGAGCGGTGTCCTCCCGTCCGGTTTTTTCCCCTTGTAGGCGAAGATGTCCATCCTTTCATTTTTAATGATATAAATGACTCCCGGCACGTGGAACATTCCATCCCCGATGTTCAGGTCGTTCTTGAAAAACATCCGCCGTTTTCCCGGCGGATTATACCACACATAGCTTTCATGCCCCCTGCGGGTATCGCACCACAGCATGTTGGGTGGCAGCCACCCGTGCGGGATACGCCGGTTCCCGTCCGAATAGGATTCCACCAGGGAGTCCATGAATTCATATGTAACCGGAATGCCGGCTTCCATTCTTCCCTTTTTGTTGATAGGGCGTAGTTCCAGGTAGTGACTTCCGCTTGCGTAGTGACCTTCCTGGTACTCATAGGCGATCAGCGCCGCTTTGGGCACCATTATCTCTTGCAGTTGCTTGGTAAGTTCGTTCATATCCTGTATTTTTTTGTTTTCGTTTCTTGATTTATAGGGAAACGGGCACTTTAAAATGCCTGTTTATGCATTGCGTGAACCGTTCCATCCATCCGGACAGTCTCTCCGGATAGTCGTCCATCCGGAACAGTCTGTCCGTCTCAGGTGTCAGGTACATGCTTGTGACCGGGGTGATGGCATACGTCTCCCGGTAGTCCGAGTTGAAATAGCATTCCATGTTCTCCGTGAGGGCGTCATTGTTGGAATATGCCAGCATGATCTGACAGTCCAGGTCGATCGGGGGGAAATCCGGTGATCTTTCATACGCCCAGTCGTAACCGTATTGCATGATGCACGGATTTCCTGGGGTAATCAGTCCCATCCCTTCCCGTATCAGTTCCAAAAGCTTCCGTTCCTCCTTCACTGCCGCCCGGTATTTCCGGACCTTTTCTTCCAGATCGGTACAAAACGGTTTCCCTTCCATTCGTTTAAGTGTTTTTGCGATTTTCCCGGATTGGTAGGATTCCGCCAGGCGTTTGTATTTACGGATTGTCTGAGGGGAAGCCTCGGGATCGCGGTTCTTCCAGTCATCCAGTTCCTCCATCGCCAGCTCATAATACCATGTTTCCGTGACGGCGTTCAACCCGTGGTAACGTACGAACCGCCGTATGAATTCCCGGACGATACGCCGTAACGGTACAGGAAGGCTCTCCGTGAAATCGACGGGTAGCCAGAACAGGGTATGGTCCGGCCAGTCATGGAACCTGTACAGGCAGAAATGGAGCCTCCCGGCCCTTTCCTCCAGATTGACATGTTCCGGCAAGGTCTCGTCCAGGGCCTTGTACAAGGCGGTGATGTTGATGCGGGGACCGCTCCCTTTCCTCGCGCGGAAAGGAAGCCTGACATTCATGAGATCGGCATATCGCAGGGCGGACCGGTATAGATAGTCAAAGTTTTCGGACGTGGTCAGGTTGACGCATGCCCCTCCCGTTTCGTCCTCCACCAGATAGTCCGCCGCGATGGGGAGGAATCTGCCTGTCAAAAAAGCGTTACGCTCCCCGGTGGCGGCAGTCTTCTTTTTTCCCGGCCCATCGTACCCCGTCCGATGTACGAGAGGTCGGCGGCCCTGATGATCAATACGGCCAGTCCCGCCATTTGTGATTCTGATAGCGTTTTGCATGTATCCTCCTTTTTTTTGATGGAAATTCTCTTTGCCATATATCTACCCTTTTGTTCCGATGGTCGTCTTGAACCGGTAGACCACGCTGTCATCCTCGCATTCCGGACCGTGTACGCTCGCCGTGGTCAGTTCCGGATAGGTCATGGAATAGAAATCCATCACCTCGTTCGGGGACAGGCTGTTGTCCGGATCGGCCAGCTCTATTTCCGACGAGCCTTTCCTGATTTTGAAAACTCTCTGCAATCCTTTAATTTCTAGTGCCATAATTGTATTTTTATAGGGTTTAACAACATATCATTTCCATTTGTGCCTCGTCTTTCATGCGGTATTCCTCCGGGAAGTCGAGATATTCCGCGTAAGGGTCCTCACGCAGGAGCTCCCTGTCATGCTCGTCATCCTTGTCGAAGCCGTACTGTCCCATGTCCTGCGCTCGTGCCCCGTATTCGCTTTCCCCTTTGTTATCGGGAACGGTTTGCGTGGAAGCCGTTTGCGGTTGCGAAGGGACGGGTTGCAGCCATTGACCGTCGTATACCTGTGATTGCGGCATCTGTACCGGCTGGTGGAATTGTATGGTCTGCGGTCGGTTCACGGGCTGCTGACAGCCGGCCGGTGTACCATCCGATCCTGGTCGTGAAGCCACCTGTCCGTGTGGAACCTGTTGTGGTCGCGGGCCTTGTACCGACCGCGGAATCTGGTGGGGAGATTGGCGGGACGGTTGTTCGGGCGCGAACATCCGTATCTGTTCCCCTCCCTGATATCGGGGGGCATGACCGGGTACCAGTCGCGGCGCCACCGGTTGGATAACCTGTGCGGGCTGTGGTTCCGGCATTACCGGTTCCGCTCCGAAGAGACTGCCCTCGGACGCTTTTTTCTGTACCTCCGCTATCTTCACGTCAATCTCCTTCTGCTTGTCCGGCATGGCCAGCCGTTTTGCCTGTCTGAGCCAGGTCAACGCCTCGGAATAGCGTTTGCCGCCTGTGGCGTCCTCCGCCTTTTTAAGCAGCTTTTCCATCTTCTCCCGTTTCTTGCGTACCTCTTTTGATTCCTTCTCAGCTACGGACTTGGCCGCCTTGCTTTGTGATATGGCCTGTTCCGCTTGTTTCTCGAATGTTTCCAGGTTGGTAAGGATGCCCTGCGCCTTCTGTACGGGCGCGGTGATCGCTCCCAGGAATTCCATGTCCAGCTCTTCCGGGGTACCGTTCAATACCAGCGGGACGATTTGTTCCCCGGCCTCGTCTTTCAGTCCCGCACGCCGGGGCATGACGGCCACGGTCAGCTTGTCATTCACTTGTCTGATGTTGATACTCAGGTCTGTGCCTGCCGTAATCATTCGGTTGATCGTTTGAAAAAACATAATGGTAAAATATTAATAAGTTATACATAAGTCTCTTGGAAAAACTCTTTCAGGAGTCTCTGCCTGTCGGGATTGGACGCGATGTCCTTTAATGGCTCCAGGTAGTGGCCTATTGTTTTCGGTTCGTCCAATATGCAGGGGAACCGTTTTTTGACAGGTTTTATGCGCTTTGTGACGGGCCATGCGACCGGCATGATCGGGGCTGAGGGGGTGGATGTTGCGGTTCTCATGTTTTTTGTATTTTAGGAGTTATACAAGCATGCCCATGACGGACAGGATAAGGATGACTTTTATCACAAGGAGGAATGCCCTGAAGAGGAATCCTATGATTGTTCCCGATAAAAGGAACAGGACGATCAGGTACACGGGAATGATTCCCTTGCTGTAGAGCAGGCATATTCCCGTAAGCAGGACCAGTGAGACCACTCGCTTGCAGATGTTTTCGATGAGTTGCAGTTTCATATCTTTAAATTTTTAAGAATGAATAATCCCATCGGGATGTGTTTTCCCGATTTTATAGGCCTCCGGCCCTTGGATTGCCTTTTTGCGCAAGGCTTGGCAAAAGAAAATACCGCAGCGAAGCGAGGATGATTTTCTTTTGACCAACCAAGCCCCCAAAGGGGGCCGCCTTGCGGCAAAAACGAGGCAATCCAAGACCTTTGCCGGTTAAAAGCGGAAAAACTATCCAATCTCCCATGAAAAAAGGAGTACGGCATTGAAAGCCTGTACTCCCTGCTCTTTTGAGAATCGTCCCGTGCCGGTGGCGTAATATCCTACGGGTTGTTTTTAGCCTGATAGATCCGGAATATCTCACCGGTCACCTCCTTCACCTGTTCCAGTACCCCTCCCAGGAACTCCTCTTGCGTGAGTTTTCCCTGTTCTATCCGTGCCAGTTCCGCTTCCCATCCGGAAGTGAGGGAGGTGTCGGCCACTTTCATCCCACGTACCGTTTCATAGAAGAAAAGCCCTTTTGGGGTGGGGATGACATATTTGCCTGAATAGCGGATATATTTACGCTCCAGCAGTGTGCGGATGATATTGGTACGCGTGGAGACGGTCCCTAATCCGCTCCGGTCCATATAACCGACCAGCTCCTCATCCGTATAGGGGGATACCGGAAGTGTTCTCTTGCGGACGATATTGCATCCGCTTACCGGTACTGGCTCTCCCGGGGAGAAATCCGGAAGTGCGGAACAGGGCATCCCCCCCCTTGCGATAAGATGTTCCCGCCCGAAGATGCTGAGCCACCCCTTTTTCAGGACGCGGTACGTTTGGACGCTGAACTTTCGTGCGGCACATACTACGTCGATGGTCGTATATTCCACCCGGCAGGATGGCATGAAGGCTTCGAGTGTCCTGCCGAGAATGAGCGTATAGACCAGTTGTTCCTCCTTGTTCAATGTTCCGGGGGGCATGCCGGTGACAATGATCGTGTGGTGATCTGTCGTCTCCTGTGCGCTGATGTCGTTTGGCGGCGCGGCAAAGTCCGTCATTTTGGCGTATTGGCGGAATTCCTTGCGGGAAAGAATCTTTTCCATGACAGCGGGCAACGTGTCATATACGTCCCTTGTCAGCAGGCGGCTGGCGGTACGCGGATAGGAGATCAGTTTCTTTTCGTACAGGCCTTGGGTGATATCCTGTACCTGTATGGCTGTCAGGTTGTGGTAACGGTTCGCGTCCTTCTGAAGTTCGGTCAGGTTGTAGGGAGCCGGTGCCCGGATGTCCTCGCTCTCGCGGCTGACCGCCGCGATACGTGCGTTCCGTACCGCCTTGCAGTCACCGTACAGTTCTGACGCGTACCGGTACTCCTGAAAATCTTCCGTGTGGCGCAGTTTTATGATTTGTCGGTCCTTGCAGAGACTGACGAATACCGGCCAGCTGTCGGCTGGCAGGAAATTCTCCCTCTCCCGGTACCGTCTGCATATCTCCGCCAGTACGGGGGTCTGTACCCTGCCCAGCGAATTGTTCCCGAAGCCTACCGCCTTACAGATGGCATAGCTTGAATTGACCCCCAGGAGCCAGTCCGCCCGGTTACGGCTGTCCGCCGCAAGGAACAGGTTGTCGAACCGATCACATGGAAGGAGGTTCGCCATACCTTCCGTGATGGCCTCGTCCGTCAGAGACGAGATCCAGAGGCGGAGGCAGGGTTGTTTACATCCCAGAAAACCGTAAAGATGGCGGAACAGCATCTCTCCCTCTCGGGAGGCATCGGTTGCCGCGATAATGGTGTCGCATGCGTTGAGCACCTTGGCAATCACTTTCAACTGGAGCACCGCATTGATGTCGGGATTCCACCCGGTATCCGTCTTCACGTGCCTTACTGTCAGGAAGGAAGGCGGCAGGAGGGGAAAGTCCTTCCACTCCACATGGGCTGTCCCTGAATCCTTCGGCATTGCAAGGGAAAGCATATTGCCGTATGTCCATGTCACCATGTAGCCGTTCCCGGTCATATAACCGTTCTCTTTTCTGCCGGCTCCCAACACTCTTGCTATCTCTCTGCCCACGTTGGGCCTGTCAGTCACTATTGCGATCATATTCTTCTTTTTTGATGCCCCGTACCGGATTGGGCGGTACGGGGACAGGTTGAACTTATTTTGTTTTTTTGTTATTTCTTTGGAGATTCCTCCTGACGGATGCCGTTGATTTCCATGATTGTCCTGTTGTTGTCACCGGGTACCAGTTTGAGTGTAGCGTCCATGGTCAGGCTGATTACCGGGGTACAGAGTTTCAACGGGATGATTTCCGACTCCTTGCCTTGCAACAACAGGTCAAGGTTGCCGTCCGCTTCCAGTTGCTCCTTGCTGATACCCACGGCCTTCAGACCGGGCCAATCAATATCTTTTACATTATAATTATAAGGGATGTTCCGATTCGTATTCATACGGTTTGGGGATTTGATGTTTGTAAAACTGATTTTGTCTCTCTCTGATCGGGGTTATACCGCTTGTTTTGCGCCCTTCTTTTGTTCCTGCTGCTGGCCTTGGGCGGTATCCGCCTGTGCTGCACGACGGGAAGTATCCCTGCGAATATCAGGGTTCTCTTGGAAATACTGCAACTGTCCGGAATAAGGGTTTACTTTCAGGTAGGAACTGAACGTTTGCCCGTTGTTTTTCAGTCCTTCGACCAGGAGGGTCTTCCCGTCCTGGAGGTTCGCCTTTTCCTGCGCCGTGAATACATGGCCGTAAACCTCCGCCGGGATACGTGGTGCCTGCTGCTCGTTGAACCCATCCGGCGTGCGTGAGTACATCGTCCTGCCGGTATTCATGTCCAGCTTGACAAATGCGGAGAATTCCTCTCCCTTACGGTTGATCATGTTTTCCAGATAGACGGCCTGCCCCTTGCGCAGGACCTCCTTGTCCTCGGCTGTCAGCTGCACGTTGCAGATTTCCTTTGGAATATAGATTTCTCCGGTTTCCGGATTATGACGGGTGTAATTCGGCCGTCCCGTCGTCTGGTCTATCGTGACAAACGCGGAGAAAGCTCCGTCCCTGTTCTTGAACTTCATGTCCTCGACCAGGATGGTATGTCCCTCGCTGAGCATCTTTATCTGGGTGGGCGAGAGTGGCACGCCTCCGATGGACTTCTCGTTGAATACCTGGTTCTTCGGGAAGATGAACTCCAACCCCCTGCGCTCGGCACTGTATTGAAGCGTGGCGTCAAACTCCTTCCCCGCCTTGGAGATCATCCCCTCCACCTTGACGGGTTGTCCCTCCTTCAGCAGTCTGATCTCCTCGTCCGTAAGTCTTACCCCGCTCACTTCCTGCGGGATGTAGACATGTTCCTGCCGGACGGCGACCAGCTCGTTGGTGTTTTTGTCGATGGAGATCAGGCAGGGGGTGTACTCGCTGCCACGCAGGTTGAGTTCCACCGCACGTCCCATGTTGCCGGTCTCACGCAGGTTCTTCTTGTCTTCCTCGCTAAAGTTAAACCCGAAATAAGGGCGTTCCAGTTGCGGTTCCTTGCGTATACCGTGAACGGCCAGCCCCACCTGCCCGTTCTCTTGCGGTATGAGCGAGAGCCTCGCATCCAGTTTGGCTGTCAGCACGCCGGGAATGTTAAGTGTCAGCGGCACCAGCTTGTTGGTCTTGTAACCTCTCAGCATGGAGTCAAGAAGTCCTTGCTGTTCGAGTGTCGCCTTTGAGATACCGATCTTGTCCAATCCCTCCCAGTCGATCATGTTCTCATTGTAACGATAGCGCGGGCCTTGCGGCTCTTGTGGCACCTGCTGTGCCTGCGGTTGCTGTTGTTGCTGGGATGCTTGTTGTACCTCACTCTGTTGCAGGGGTTCCTGCGGTTGCGTTTCTTTTTTTGCCATGGCTGTCTCTTGTTTATTCATGTTGTGTTCCTCTTTGTTCTCTCTCGGACGGATCTCGTAGCGTTTGAGGAACTCCTTCACCACGTCCGTCTTTTTCCCTTCCGCCAGGTCCTTGATCGCCTGCTTGTTCACCTTGTAGTCGTGGAAGGTCATGCGGAGCAGGCGGAAATGGGTCGGTTCCTTGAACTGGCTCCAGAAATTCTTGATGAAGTTTTCGAGTATGCTCGAGTTCTTGTCGAATTTCAGGAATGAGTTTTCATTCTTCTCGTCCGCTGGAACCGTCTTGACCTTCCCGTCCTTGTCGATCTCGCTGACCACTTGTACACCGGCTTTCGGATCGCTCTTGTTATGAATCATCATCAGCTCGGTGATCTGTTCCACCAAAGGGGCATCGTTCATGACCTTCGGTTTCCGGGGCTGTCTAGGCTTTTCGTTCGGGCTCTTTTCTTGTGCCATACCTTTTCTTTTTGGGGTTAATAAATTGCTTTGACACTTCAAAAATATGGGCTAAATCCGAATAAAATACTGATTTTCAAAAAGGTGTCATCAGGTGTCATCAGATGTCATCAAATGTCCGAAAGACTGGTTTTCCGTGAGAGAAACATGCCGTGAAAACAAGGATATGGTATGCAGGGGAAGGGCGAAAAAGCCGGCACGGGCGCAAAGGGAGGATTATGCAGAGCAGAGGGAGCTGAAGTCCCTGTCTTCTCATGGGGCGGCGTTTTTTTCATAAGACATTGCCAGGTCTGCCCATATATCCCGTACTTCCTGCCGGATTTATTAGGGATATAAAGGAGGCCCTCCTTTTTTCATCAATGACACGGTCATGCGTCGCGTCGGTCGCAGTGAGTCCCTATAATCTTTCCCGAAATCAAAACCATTGTCCGGGCGTTTGTTTCCATGTGTATTTTCCGCGACTTGTCGCAAGGAAAATACTCATGGAAAGCGAAGCCGGAACGCCCGTGACAATACGGTTTTGATTTATCTTTGATTATAGGGAACTCGCTGGTATCCGTCTGTTTTTCACGAATTTCCCAGAAAACATATACAGTCTTGTTGTTTATACGAAAAAAATATTTCTAGACTTGTCCCACGGAAAAAATGTCGCTTTTTATTTTCGGACTTTGATTCTTTACGAGGCTATTCGGACTGTCTTTCAAGATGATTTACAGAGTTTGGCATCGGCAGCAAGTGATATTCGGTGTTCCAAGCGGAGAAGCGGAATCTAGGACTAAATATTTTCTTCCTTCAACAATATAGCCCACGGGTTGTATCTATGTACCTATTATTCATCATAAAACAGACTATATATGGCTACCATTAAATTAAAATTCCGTCCATCGACGGTACAGGGTAAGGCTGGCACACTCTGTTACCAGCTTTGCCACCGTCAGGAGAACAGGCAGATTACCACCGACATGAGGATATTTCCCGAGTGGTGGAATGAGACGAAACGTGAACTTGTCACTGTCCCCGGCAATGAGAGAGTCCTGACCGTCTACCGGAAACGGGCGGAAAAGGAGATGCGGGACATCCGTGAGATTATCCGTGAGCTGGACTGTAGCGGAGAAACATACACCTTGTCGGAAATACTCAACCGCTATCGCTCCCTGCCTTCCGAGTCCGGTTTCCTGTACCACATGAAAAAAGAGATGGAAACGCTTTGGGAGAACGGCCAATACGGTACCTCTCGTAATTACCGGCGTGCACTGAACAGTTTTTCCACTTTCCTGGATGGTAACGACATTCCTTTTTCGTCGTTAGATTCCGCCCTGGCGTGTCGGTATGAAGCATGGTTGTGGCAACAAAGGGTAGCGAGAAACAGCAGCTCGTTCTATATGCGGATTCTGCGTGCCGTTTATAACAAGGCCGTAAAGCAAGGTATTGCGGTGCAGACTTTTCCGTTTCGTGAGGTTTATACAGGAGTGGCTCGCACATCGAAGCGTGCCGTGGATGAGGAAACCATCCTGAAACTTCAAAGAATTGACCTCTCGGATTCACCGGCTTTGGCACTTTCCAGAGACATGTTCGTGTTCAGCTATTGTGCCCGTGGCATGGCGTTTGTGGACATGGCATATCTGAAAAAAGAGAATGTGGACAGCGTGCGAATTACCTATTGTCGCCATAAGACAGGCCAATACTTAACATTACATATCGAACCGTGTATGGCGGTGATATTGGAACGATATGGGCAGGTTTGTCCGGAAAGTCCATATCTTTTCCCCATCCTTACCGATGAACAGCCAGATCAGGCTTACCGGCAATATCAGACCGGGTTGAACTACCATAACCGAAAATTGAAACGGTTGGGTAAATTGCTTGGCGAACCATTACCTTTGTCCTCATATACGCCACGCCACAGCTGGGCTACCGCCGCACGCAACCACGACGTACCGATTGCCGTCATCAGTGCGGGGATGGGACACAGCAGCGAAAGGACTACGCTTATTTACTTGGATTCTTTGGACAATGCCGTGATAGATAATGCGAACGAGAAGATTTTGAAGAATTTGAACAGTACCGTCTCTATGTAAGAGAGGGTAGAAATACACCGCAAATGTAATCATTTTCAGCAAAAAAGAAAAATAAAACAGCCATTTAATTCCTTTTATTTTACCCCCCCCCATTTGTAAATAAATGATTATCAACTATTTATGGTTATTATTTAAAACAAATTAAAATAATATTGTAATAAGGATGTAAAATGAAAGGAGACTGTCTATTTCTCTTTCGAGCGTATTTTTGAGTTGAGAACTGAGCAGACCGAGTAAAAATGGATTCTTATACAAACATACGCAATTGATTATCAACAATAAAGATGTTTGTACCGTTTCTTACATAGAAACGGTACGAATACGGGGTTACGGTATCCGCTCACTGTAGTCAGGAGCGGCCCGCATTCTGGAAGTCCTATGAAGGAAAAAGCCAGATTAACCTT
>ENA-UEQE01001072-UEQE01001072.1-human-gut-metagenome-genome-assembly--contig:-NODE-1072-length-23254-cov-6.383786_pt1 | contig 23254 bp, 19 predicted proteins | sample MGYA00242934_ERZ507935 | MGnify/ENA primary metagenome ERZ507935 (study PRJEB26167, sample SAMN06115423) | human gut metagenome | host: Homo sapiens | place: China:Anhui | collected 2015-03-30... | reverse complement strand
AGAGGCGAACGGAATACTCGAACCGATAGAATTGTGTAAATAATCTTGATTATCGACCGAGCGATCGGATTTTATCTTGATACTGCTGCTCGACTTGCCGTTTTAAATGCAGCATCTGGGGATTGAAATGCCAGAAGTCTTCGACTTTCCGGCGGTTGAAATTGGAGTCCGCGATTCCCCGCTTCACCTTGTCGAGCCACTCTTCGAAGCTTTTGGTCTGATAGTGGTTTATCTGGGCGATCTCGTTCGAGAACTCGCTGAAGGCTCCGGGAACGTGCCGGTGCTTTTCGTCTACCGCGTAATAGTCATCGCTGTATAAGGCGTAATGCGGCGAAACGACAATGCCGACTCCTGCGGGTTGGACAATGCTTTTCACATGACGGTTCGCCGGAAAATCATAGGGTAGCGGTTCCGTATAATTCTGCATGACCGGTCCTTCGGGTTTTTCGATATGGCCGTTGGCCGTATGGATCACCCAGTTCAGACAGACTCCCGCATATTCGTCGTAATCGGCCAGAAAAGCGTGGATGTCCCGGTGCTTTTTCAGCACGATAAACTCGTCTATGTCGATGTATGCGATCCAGTCGGCCCGGTCGTGCATATTGAAAAGGCAATGAGAATAGGCTTTTACCTGCGGGGTATTGGTTATCGGACAGTCGATAACCTCTACGACTCCTTTCCGGACATACGCTTCGAGGGTTTGTTTGGCAGGGATCACGCTGTTGTTGTCGTACAGGACGAAATGCTCGACTCCGATGCCGAGGTGATGTTCCACCCATTCGACCAGATAGGGCGTTTCGTCTTTCAGGATGGCGCAGATGATCATATGGTATTTCATCTTGATATGGTATGATTTCTTACACCTTAAAGATAACTATGAAATATTACAGTACAAAAAGTGGGTATGCCGATCCGCCACTCGCCGAATCAAAATGACCCCTCCGAGTTAATGTTTAAGAAGCGTTTGAAAGATAGTTTTTGAGTCCTGATTGACAACTGTTTTTTGCTGGTAATTTAAGCGAGAGTCCTGCTTTGCTCTTGCCCGCAAAACGACCGGGAGCACTACTTTGGAAACAGATATACATTTTCTGATTTATCTACGCTTCTGTTTTTTTCTTTTAAAGGTCCTCCGTACAGTTCAATGCGCAGTGCGTGATGTACTGTTCCTGTCCGGAACGGCGTCTGCAATGGTTTTCTCGCCGATTATATCATGCCATTTTTTCACGGGTATTCGTGAAAGAATGATCGAAGACTTCTTTTGGGGCCGGTCTTCGATTATATCAAGCCGTGCCAAGCGGGATTGAGAATCGGAAGGATGTTACCTGATGTTATTGAGAATCAGTGGGTTGTGAGGTTTGGTGCGCTTGCGGGCGGGCCGGTATGGCTCTTGGGGCTTTAGCGAGCTTGCCGGCTCATCAATTTGGCTGTATTCGCTTATATCCGTCGGATGTTTTCGTGTCGCGGGATCTGGCACCTTCTTCATGCTGAAACTGCCTTAAGTATCTCTTCGATCACGAGAGTTATACTGGCCAACGGCCGGCTTCCGTAAGCCGTTACGGACCGACTCGCCGGGCAAAGCTCGGAATCCCGAACAGGACTTGTATGCCTGTTCCGGATAGGCTTTCTGCTCGAGTATTTTGCTAATGTATCGAGCCTCATCGGGATACCTTTTGCAGGAACCTTTCAGGTGTCCATTCGGTCCGGAACTTGTGCTGTGAGGCCATGTGGTCGTTGTCTGTCGTGTAATGGAACTCGCACCTGTCACGCTTATGGGCTGCGATCTGGGTATGACGGTAGAACACTTTAAACTGTCGCGAAAAATACTTCTTGTAAGGAGGCATTTTTCTCCGGCAAAGGTGGTCGTTCTGAACCGGCAGCCGGGATCACGTTCATCCTGTTCAAAGAAGGCGAATTCAACCGGTTTTCCCAAAAACGAGCGAATGACAGTCGCAATTTTTCGACAAATAAAAAACAAAACGATCAATACGTTGTAACGTATTGATCGTTCGTAGCGGGAGAGAGACTTGAACTCTCGACCTCATGATTATGAATCATGCGCTCTAACCAGCTGAGCTATCCCGCCCTTGCGGCGTTTGCGAGTGCAAAAGTAATAATTATTTCCTTGCCCGCAAATAATTCGGACCGTTTAAGGTAAAATAATGAAAAATTAATGGGATGAAAATAGGGCGGCTGGCCGAAAAAGAGTAACTTTATCATCCCGATACGGGAAAAACGAACCACATTAAACGGAATCGAAAAAATGAGAAAACTTGCTTGGACGGCTTGGGCTCTTGCGATGCTGGCCGTCGCGCCCGATTTGTCGGCCCGGGAAAGCTCCCGCGCGAAAGAGGAGCCTGTGAGGAACGTGATTTACATGATCGGCGACGGCATGGGGCTGACCCATGTGTCGATGATGATGCTCGAGGAGGGCTATCGTCCGACTTCGTTTGACCGCAGCCAAAACGTGGCGCTGATTACGACCTATTCGGCGAATAACCGGGTTACCGACTCGGCGGCGGCGGGTACGGCGCTGGCTTCGGGCCGCAAGACGAATAACGGCATGCTGGGAATGACGCCCGACGGCGAGACGTTCGAGTCGATGATGGAGAAAGCCATGGAGGAAGGGTGGAAGGCGGGGCTCGTCGTGACGGTTTATCTGCAGCACGCCACGCCGGCTGCGTTTTATGCCCATGTGCCGAGCAGGAACGATCTGGACGAGATATCCGAGCAGTTCGTCGAGAGCGGTGTGGACGTGGCTTTCGGCGGCGGCAAGAAGTTCCTCGCGGCCGACCGGGGCGACGGGAAGACGCTGATCGACGAGCTGAAAGCCAAGGATTACCGTGTCGTGTACGATCTTCAGGAGGCGGACGCCGTCGATCGGGGCCGGATCGTGGGCCTGTTCTCGGAAGAGTACATGCCGACCGTACTGAACGGGCGCGACGAGAACTATCTGTGCGATGCGACGAAAAAAGCTCTCGAGATTCTGACGAACAACGCGGGAAAGAAAGGCGGCTTTCTACTGATGGTCGAAGGCTCGCAGATCGACTCGGAGGCGCATGCCAACAACGCTCAGGGCATTCTGGCCGAAACGCGCGACTTCGATCGGGCCGTCGGCGCGGCGATGGACTATGCCGACGCGCATCCGGGCACGCTGGTCGTCGTGACGGCCGATCACGAGACGTCGGGCCTGTCGATCACGAGCAACGAGACCGATTTCACGCTGTCGGACAGCGGCGTCGGCTATCATTTCGGCACGACCGGCCATTCCGGAACGATGGTTCCCGTCTATTTGTACGGGACCGGCGCCGAGCGGATCAACGGCGTGATGGACAATACCGAGCTGTCGAAGAAGATACAGTCGCTGATGGGTCTGGAATAGTTGCCTGCGGCTGAGAAAGTCCGGGAACGGGTCGTAGCGGCACGCGAGGAACGGATCGTGCTTTCGTTATCTGCGTTTTCGGTCGGGGTCGGAGGCTGCTGCGGTTCGGTGCGCAGAAGAACCGATTCGTACGTCTTTTCAGGAGCAGCAAGCCGCCGGTTTGCCGCTCCTTGATTTTCGGACGGAACCGCCGTTCGTCCTTGCTTTCGTAATTCTCGGACTTCTGATTTCCTCCGTCCCGGGCCGGCACGATGGGTTAAGTTTGCGATGACGCGCCGGTGCGAAGCCTTGCTTCGCCGGGTACGTCTCTTTTGCGTGTCCCGATGATATGGCCGTGCTTTCGGCACTCTTTGAATCGGGCGGAACCGCTGTCGGAGAGAAGCCCGGTCGCGTGCGAGCTGTTCCGGTTCGGGATATTGCGGAGCGATATGGAGCGTTTGTTCTGAAGACGGCGGAATTTTTGGGCAGGTTTACGGGTTGCGGGTATGGAGCAAGGAAGCGTTCTGAGGGTAACTCGGTTGTTTGGCAGGTTACGGTGTACGGAAAGGTTTCATGCTCCGTCCGCGCCGGTATGCTCGGACTGTATTGGAGGCCGGGTAATAAGGCCTGAATAGTCGGACGGGATGCAGTGCGTGGCTCATGTCCGTATCGGACGGAAGATGTACGATGCTTCCGATTCCGGTTTACGGTTCGCAGCCGGTGGTTTCTCTGGAACTGGGACCGGGTTGGCGCAGCGCCGGCGGTTACGTTTCGTCGTGCCGGAAGCGTGCCGGGCGATCGCTCGCCTGTCGGGGTAATGCGATCCGATGCTCGTTTCGGATTATGCTCGGCGGTTGTTGCCGGATTGTTGATCGCCAGGGCCTTTGAGAAAGACGAATGCCGTCGGAGCTACGGTCCGACGGCATTCGTCTTTGATTCGGTCAAGTCCCGTCGTCCGGTTCAATCGATGCGGACCGTAATGCCCGGCCGATAGTTTTCCGCCAGACAGACTTTCGGACTCATCAGATGGTAAACCGGCGAGAGTTCGTACGGAGTTCCTTCGATCCGGAACATGCCGTCTCCGTCGGCCAGAATCGGGGTTTCTCCGTCGAGATGCAGCGGCGCTTCGCCCTCGTATGCGAGCACGAGCGGACCGTACATCGCCTTGTACAGCGTTCGGTCGGTGATGTCCCGGTTTTCAAGAGGTACCCAGCGGGCGGCGAAGCCGTATTCGATCTCGATCCGGTCCCCTGCTGAGAACGGGCCGGCCACTTCGGCGAATCCTGCCGAAACGTTCGCTTCGACCGGATGTCCGTTGAGCGTCAGCGACCGCAGCTGCATATAGGACGGAACGACGAGGGCGAGCGAAACCTCCTTGTCCGGTTTTTCGGCAAAGCGGAACTCGATTCGATCCCCGAACGGATAATCGGTGCGCTGTTCGAGCACGACGTTCCGGTCGGGCAGTTGCAACCGGCTTTCGCGGTAGAACGGTACGACGATCCGATTGCCTTCGGTGAAGTAGGCGTACTCCGCCGCGCGGCCCAGCCCTTCGCCTCCGCGCATCGTGCAGCACCAGTAGGCTTCGTCGGCGTGAATGCCCAGTTCCGGGTAGACGACGCCTACCGGCTTGTCGCAGCCGAATCCGCCGTTATGGCGTTGCGTGGCGGCGATACCGTTCAGATAAATCTTGTCTGCGTCTTCCAAATAGGTCGGATTGCGGGTCGCAGCCCAGAGCTGCGTGGCGAGCAGATAGGAATCGACGATCGCACAGGGCTCGGTCCATGTGTCGTAGCGCTCGAACCAGTTGTAGTTCTCGTAGTTTTCGGTCATGCCGTATTCCTTGTACAGCCTCCAGCGCTTTTCGACGCGGGGAATCAGCGTCGTGTCGCCGGTCAGGGCGGCGTAGCGGAGCATGCCGCGCAGGGCCGTGAGCGAGGCGTGGGTTTGGGCCCGGATTCCCGTCAGGTCCATTCGCTCGAACAGCGCGATCAATTTGTCGATCAATGCTTTCGACTCCTCGGACGGAATGTACTGGTACGAATGGATCAGTCCTTCCATGCCGATGAACACGCAGCCCACGTCGGACGAGAGCGCCCAGCCGTCGACCGTATTCTGCACGCGGCCCGACATGTCGCCGGCTCCTGAGACGCGCTGCTCCTCGCTCAGCGGATAGCGGTCCACCAGCGGGGCGATCGGCAGAAAGAGGCTGTCGACGATGCCGCGAGCGATCTCCAGCACCTGCGGGTCTTTCTTCCATGCGTAGTATTCGCACAGTCCGCGGAGCAGCCAGCCGTGTCCCGAAAGTTGCTGTTCGTCGGCCGATCCTTCATGGATCGAGCCCAGATAGCCTTTCGCATTCAGCTCGCGGGGCAGCCGGCGGATCAGTTCGTCGAGATAGAGCGGCGTGCGGCCCGAAGCCCGAGCGTCGAGTACGAGGGCCAGAATCGTGCGGCCTTCCTTGTCGCCGGGCCATCCGCCCGATTGCTCCTCGGTCCAGTAGACCTGATCGGGCTGGTAGTAGTCGGTTTCCAGCCGGTCGAAATTGCGCTCGATTCTCTGTCGCAGTTCGCCTCCTACGGTCACGCGGTCGAAACCGGCCGGAGCGAGCGCTTGGGTCTGCGGGCCGGAAGCGCAGCCGGCCAACAGACATGCGCCTCCGAGCAAAGCGGAGAGGCGCGCAGGGTTTTTTCTCATGGCAGTATCGTTTTAGGCAGTTGGTTCGGATATCGGGTTATTCGGTTTTGAACCGGCGTATTTCCTCCTTCAGCAGTTTCAGATAACGGTCGCCCAGCGTGAGCGAGGGCTCCAGATCCTTGCTGACCTCTATGCTGGGCTGCTCGCCGGTGGTCCATTCGTTCCACGAGACGACCATGGCGAAACGGGGACCGACGGCGCGGGCCCGGGCGAACTGTTCGCGCAGCGTCGCGCCGTCGCGGCGACCCTTGGCCGGAATGTAGTCGGTATCTCCGGGCTTTCCTTGCGGTCGCACGGCCGCGCATATGACCATCGACTCGGGCCGGCCGTCGCGGACGGGATAGGTTTGCTCGCCCCGGTCCTCCCACGACCAGTAACCGTAGCGACTGACGCGGTCGTCGGTCCGCAGGGGTGCCTGCTCGCTGACGTAGCCGGTCATCCAGCGTACCGCGAAACGCTCGTCGTCCCATGCCGGCGTGCCGTCCTGCCAAGGCGAGGGCGTATCGACGTATACGACCAGTAGCGGCTTGCCCTCGTGGAGCTGCATCATTTCCCGGTAGCGGGGATTGCCGGCGTACATTTCCCATACCTGATCGGCCTTTTTCTGGAGACGACCGTCCTCGGCGGCCTCCGGCGCGCCGGTCACGCCGATGAAAATACTGATTCTGGGGTGGGGGAGGCCCACCTCCGACATCTTGCGGTATTCGTCGAACAGAATGGCGGTCGCATCCTCGATCACGTCCTGCTTGCCGCCGGTCCACAGCTTGCAGGGATCGTAGGTGACGTTGTTCGACCAGTCGAGCCAGACGAAGTCGACTCCGGCGTCGGAGAGCCATTCGGCATGCTTGCGTATGACGCGGCGATCGCGCGAGTCGTACTCGCCGATTTGCGGTTTGTCCCATGTGCTCGACCACAGATCTCGGTCGGCCCACAGTCCGTAGGCGATGCCCACAACGCGCTCGGAAGGCGGAACGGGCGGATAGGAGGATGCACCCTGCCTGCCGGTCGGTTGCGCGGACAGCGTGCCGGCGGTAAGCGCCCACGAAAGTAAAGCGGTCAGAAAGACGGTCGGAAACGGATTCTTTTTCATAGGTTCGGGATTTAGGTTTCGTCGTATCGGGGAGATAGGAGAGGGGCTGGCTTTTCCTGTTTGCGGCTTTCGGGAACGATGGCCGATTTTATCGGGTCCGCAGGCCGTTTGTCGTTTTCCGTCGGACAGGGCAGTCGCGAAATTTCCGAGAACGGCTGTCCAGGACATGCGGACCGGTCGTGTTCCCGATCGATGGCTTTTCGCAACGATTTCCGCATTCGACATTTCCGTCCCGGGCGATCCGAAGACTGTCGAATGGTGAATGCCCGATAGCATAAGCATGTTTAGCCTGTCAGCGCTTGAACGGCTGTGGCTTTCCATTGAAACGAGCGGTCCGCGCTATGCCGTTGCGGAACGCTCCGAAAGCTGAGGGAAACCTTTCCCCGGCCGAGACCACGAATTTCCCGCCGAGGTCAGTTCCTTCTCGGACGAAACCGGCTGTCGGGATGTGATCCGGTATGCCGAACCCTCCCGGAGAGTTTCCCGGGAGGGTTTCGATGCTTCGGGGCATGCGGGCCGTTTACTTTTTCGGCTTCGGAGCGAGGATCAGAATCATCCTTTTCCCCTCCAGACGCGGCATCTGCTCCACTTTGGCCCACTCTTCCAAATCGGTCGCGAAGCGCAGCAGCAGGATTTCGCCCTGATCCTTGAAGACGATCTGGCGGCCGCGGAAGAAGACGTACGCTTTCACTTTGGCGCCCTCTTTCAGGAAATTTTCCGCATGCTTGAGCTTGAAGTTGTAGTCGTGATCGTCCGTGTTCGGCCCGAAACGGATTTCCTTGACTACCACCTTGACGATCTTCGACTTGATCTCCTTAGCTTTCTTTTTCTGCTGGTACAGGAATTTCGAGTAGTCGACGATCCGGCATACGGGGGGATCGGCCTTGGGAGAAATTTCGACCAAATCGAGTCCCATCTCGTCCGCCTTGCGCAGTGCCTCGCGCAGCGAAACGACCATCGGCTGCTCGATGTTGTCGCCCACGAGCCTTACCTGAGGCGCCGTGATGCGGTTATTGATTCGGTGTGCAGCTTCTTTCTCCTGCACCCTGCCCCGATAGGGGGATCTTGTCTGTGGTTTTGTAATTATAGCTTTGCCCTCCACCGTTAGTTAGTAAATCCTTTATCCTTCAAAAAGCGGGGGAACCCGGTGAAGGTCCTCCCACTTCTTTTTTTCTGCTATGTCGCTACGGCCGCTCTACTTGTTCGGAGTCTGGATCTCGCCGGCCACTTTCTCGCGTACCAGAGCGATGAACTCGTCCTGCGTCATCGAGCCTCGGTCGCCCTCGCCCTGCGCGCGGACCGACACCATGCCCTCGGCCTCCTCCTTCTCGCCCACGATCAACAGGAACGGAATGCGTCGCAGCTCGTTGTCGCGGATCTTGCGGCCGATCTTCTCGTTGCGGTCGTCGACCGTAGCACGAATATCGGAATTATTTAGATAATCCGAAACTTTTTTCGCATAATCGTTGAATTTCTCGCTGATCGGCAGCACGACCGCCTGATCGGGCGAGAGCCACAGCGGGAACTTGCCTCCCGTATGTTCGAGCAGCACGGCCACGAAACGTTCCATCGAGCCGAAAGGCGCGCGGTGGATCATGATCGGTCGGTGCGGCTTGTCGTCCGAGCCTTTGTAGGTCAGGTCGAAGCGCTCGGGCAGGTTGTAGTCGACCTGAATCGTGCCGAGCTGCCATTGCCGCCCGATCGCGTCGCGAACCATGAAATCAAGTTTCGGGCCATAGAACGCGGCCTCGCCCAGCTCGACCGTCGTTTTGAGTCCCTTCTCGGCGGCCGCTTCGATGATGGCCTGTTCGGCCTTGTGCCAGTTCTCGTCCGAGCCGATGTACTTCTCCTTGTTGTTCGGGTCGCGCAACGAAACCTGAGCCGTGAACTTGTCGAAACTGAGCGTCTTGAAGATGTAGAGCACGATGTCGATCACCTTCATGAACTCCTCTTTGAGCTGGTCCGGCCGGCAGAAAATGTGGGCGTCGTCCTGCGTGAAGCCGCGCACGCGCGTCAGTCCGTGCAGTTCGCCGCTCTGCTCGTAGCGGTAAACGGTGCCGAACTCGGCGAAGCGCAGCGGCAGATCCTTGTACGAGCGCGGTTTGAACTTGTATATCTCGCAGTGGTGCGGGCAGTTCATCGGCTTGAGCAGGAACTCCTCGCCCTCGTCGGGCGTGTGGATCGGCTGGAACGAGTCCTTGCCGTACTTGGCGTAGTGGCCCGACGTGACATAGAGGTCCTTCATGCCGATGTGCGGCGTGATGACCTGCAGGTAGCCGTATCTTTTCTGCACATTGCGCAGGAAGTGCTCCAGACGGTCTCTCAGCGCGGCGCCCTTGGGCAGCCACAGCGGCAATCCCGCGCCGACCCTCGGCGAGAAGCAGAACAGCTCCAGCTCCTTGCCCAGCTTGCGATGGTCGCGTTTTTTGGCTTCCTCGAGCATGGCCAGATACTCGTCGAGCATCGACTTCTTCGGGAACGTGATGCCGTAGATACGCGTCAGCATCTTGTTCTTCTCGTCGCCGCGCCAGTAGGCTCCGGCTACGGAAGTCAGCTTGATCGCCTTGATGTATCCCATGTGCGGCAGATGGGGCCCCCGGCACAGGTCGGTGAACTGTCCGTTGGTATAGAAACTGATCGTGCCGTCCTCGAGCCCCTCGATCAGTTCTACCTTATATTGGTCGCCTTTCTCGGTGTAGGTCTTCATCGCGTCGGCCTTGCTTACTTCGCGTCGCGTGATGGCCTCCTTGGTCCGGGCCAACTCCTCCATTTTCTTTTCGATTTTCGGCAGGTCGCCCTCGGTGATCGGGGTCGGGGAGTCCACGTCGTAGTAGAATCCGTTCTCGATGCTCGGGCCGATGCCGAACTTGATGCCCGGGTAGAGCGCTTCGAGCGCTTCGGCCATCAGGTGGGACGACGAGTGCCAGAATGCCTTCTTGCCTTCGGGGTCTTCCCATTTGTGCAGCTTGATCTGCGCGTCGGAGACGATGGGACGGTTCAGGTCCACGATTTCGCCGTTGACCGAGGCCGACAGCACTTCCTGAGCCAAACGCGGGCTGATGCTTTCGGCGATCTGCATCGCCGTCGTCCCCTCGGCGTACTCACGAATGCCGCCGTCGGGGAAAGTCACTTTAATCATAGTTTCGAAACTTAAGTATAATCGCGGTACAATACGAGCTGTACCTCTGCTTGTTCTTACTGTTGGCCTTCGGACTGCTCGGGGAGCTCCGAGGCCGACACGTCGGCGCCCGTCTCGCGCTTGTACTTGCGCAGCGGGTTGGCGCTGATCTGTCGGTATATCCTGCGGCTGCGCAGCACGTCGATCGCCATGTAGATCGCCTCGCGCATCCCGTTTCCGCTGGCTATGCCTCTCCCGGCGATGTCGAATCCTACGCCGTGCGCCGGGCTGGTCCTCACGACGGGCAGGCCGGCCGTGAAGTTGACGCCTCCTTCCGACAGTGCCTTGAACGGGGCGAGTCCCTGATCGTGATACATGGCCAGTACGGCGTCGTATTTCCGATAAGCCGCGGCGGCGAAGAATCCGTCGGCGGGGAAAGGCCCGAACGCGAGAATCTTCTCGGCGAAGGCTGCTTGGATAGCCGGCGCGATGATCTGCTCTTCTTCCTGTCCGATCAGGCCTCCGTCTCCGGCGTGGGGGTTGAGGCTCAGCACGGCGATGCGCGGTTCGCGGACCGAAAAGTCCTGAATCAGCGCATGGCGCAGGGCTCGCAGCTTCGAGAGGATGCCTTCTTTGCTGATCGACGCGCTGACGGCCGAGACCGGGATGTGTACGGTGACGAGTCCGACCTTGAGCAGATCGCTGCACATCATCATCAGCGGCTCGCCGCTGAACTCCGAGGCGAAAAACTCCGTATGGCCCGTGAAGCGGAACGCCTCGCCCTGCACGTTCTCCTTGCAGATAGGACCCGTGACGACCGCGTCGATCGTTCCGGCCTTCAGGTCGGCCGCCGCAGCCTTCAGCGCGGCGACCGAGGCGGCTCCCGCCGCCGGCGTCATCTCGCCCGGCTCGACGCGCAATTCGTCGGAGCAGCAATTGACCAGGTTGACGCGTTTCGGATTGGCCTCGGCGGCCGATCCTACGATGTTGAAGCTGAGGTTTTCGGCTCCCTCGATCTGTTTCTTGTAAAAGCCGGCCGCCTTGGCCGAGCCATAGACGACGGGCGTGCACAGTTCGCAGATGCGCGGGTCGCAAAGGCTTTTGACGATCACTTCGTATCCTATTCCGTTCGCGTCTCCGTGCGTAATGCCTATCTTTATTTTATTGTCGCTCATAATATTCGGTTCGTTCGGACGAATGCTCCCGCGTCGCGCGGAGACGGCACGGGAGCAGCCGTAGTCTGTAATATGCAAAGATACGAAAAACTATTGTAAATAAAATAGCTGGCGCAGTGTAACTTTTGCGGCCGGTTTTTCGTATTATATATAAAGCCAGCGCGTGCCGGCTCGAAAACGGTCTGTCCGATGAAAAAAGTCTGTTTCGTGTTCGCCCTGTTGCTGGTGGGAAGCGTAGCTTCGGCCCAGACGCGCATGGTTCGCCTGACGCGTTACGAGGGTTGGCCGATTACGGGAGTTTCGGCTTCCGGCGCTTTCGACGCTTTCGACGTGTGGCTGATTCGCTCCGACGAGACCCGCGCCGTGGTCGAGATCAACGAGCAGCTCGAACCGATGCTCCGTTTCGAGATCGACTCCTGCGGCGTCGTGCATGTGGGTATGGACGGCATTCGGGGCGATATCCATGATGTGAGGTGGCGGCTTTACCTCTATTTGAACGATCTGACCTACATCCGTGCCTCGGGCGCTTCGGACGTGGATTGCGTCGGGCTTTTCGAGAGCGGCGACGTGCGGATCGAGCTGGGCGGAGCCTCCGATCTGAGGGGGCTCGAACTTGCCGCGGCGGGCGTCGTGAGCATCGAGGCCCGCGAGTCGAGCGATATCGATGCCTCGGTTCGCTGCCGCGAGCTCAACGGGACGTTCTCCGGCGCGTCGGATGCCGTGCTGAGCGGATTCAGTGGGAATTTGTATTGCAACCTGTCGGGAGACTCGGATATGAAAGTGTCGGGCACGGCCGGCATCGTTTCGGTCAAGTGCAGCGGTGTTTCGGACTTCGACGGGGCCGGGCTCGTGACGCAAAGCTGCCGTGCCGAGGCGTCGGCTGCTTCGCGGATTGCGCTGGGACCCGTCGAGAAGGAGCTGTCGGCCAACAGCAGCGGCGTGTCGTCGATCACTTACCGGGGAAATCCGTCGTTGGGCTCGGTCGTTCATTCTTCCACCTCGTCGGTGCGCCAGGTACATTGATCATCCTCTGATTTTCATATAATAAAAGTAGTTTAAGTAATTTGTTTAGGACGGACGGCCTCTCATCGCGGGAGGCCGTTTTTGTTTGGGCGTCGTATATTTGATCCGTTTTTTGTTGGCGAACCGGATGAATGAATTACATTTGTTCAATCTATTTATCAATATCGTATTCAATGAAATCGTTCAAAATCGGGGATCTTACCGTAAAACTGCCTATTATCCAAGGCGGTATGGGGGTCGGCGTATCCCTGTCGGGTCTGGCCTCGGCCGTAGCCAACGAGGGCGGCGTCGGAGTCATTTCCTGTGCCGGCATCGGGCTTTTGTATCCCCGTTTCTCCAAAGACTATCTGACCAACAGCATGATGGGGCTCCGCGAAGAGCTGCGCAAGGCACGGGCCAAGACGCGCGGCATCGTGGGCGTCAATGTCATGGTGGCGTTGAGCAACTTCTCGGACATGGTTCGCACGGCGATCTCCGAAAAGGCCGATATCATCTTTTCCGGGGCGGGGCTGCCTCTCGATCTCCCTTCGTATTTGCGGGAGGATAGCACGACGAAGCTCGTTCCGATCGTCTCCTCGGCCCGCGCCGCCCGCGTGATATGCGAAAAATGGAAGGCGAACTACGACTATCTGCCCGACGCTCTGGTTGTCGAGGGCCCCAAGGCCGGCGGCCATTTGGGCTACAAGAGGGAGCAGATCGACAATGCCGACTACTCGCTCGAGCGCATCGTTCCCGAGGTCGTTTTCGAGGTCGGGCGCTACGAGGAGCTTTACGGCCGCCGGATTCCGGTGATTGCCGCAGGCGGCCTCTATACCGGCGAGGATATCTACCGGATCATGCGGCTCGGCGCGACGGGCGTGCAGCTCGGCAGCAAGTTCGTGACGACCGAGGAGTGCGACGCTTCGCCCACCTTCAAGCAGACTTACATCGACTCGTCGAAGGATGACATCGAGATCATCGCCAGTCCGGTAGGCATGCCCGGCCGCGCGATCGGCGGAGAGTTCATCCGTCGGGTGAAGGAGGGACTCATGCGTCCGAAGAAGTGTCCTTTCCATTGCATCAAGACCTGCGACTATACGAAAAGTCCCTACTGCATCATTATGGCGCTCTACAACGCGGCCAAGGGGAATCTTTCGAGGGGGTACGCTTTCTGCGGGGCGAACGCCTATATGTCGAAGAAGATCACCAGCGTCCGCGAGACGATCGAGTCGCTCAAGTCGGAGTTCGCCGCCGCCTGCCGCCGCAACGGCCAGACGGCCGTGCTCTGACGTTTTCGGGCGGAGAGCTTCCGCAGGACCGTTAACCGAACAATATTCAGGGATGATGCGAGTCGTCTTTGGGTATTGTTTTTGTCTTTTGGAGTAGTTCGAAAAAACGTGTCATGGCAAGGAACATCGAAAGAAAAGAGTTTCCGGTGCTCGAAATGAGCTGCGCGTCCTGCGCGAACCATGTCGAGCAGACGGTCCGGCATTTGGAGGGAGTCGGCGAGGCTTCCGTCAATTTCGCTTCGAACACGCTGTCGGTCGCGTTCGACCCCGGGACGATCACGCCCGTTCAGATCCGCGATGCCGTTCGGGCGGCCGGCTACGACCTGATCGTCGACGAGCGCAACGGCGAGCAGCAGCGCGAGGAGTCCGAGCGTGCGCGCTATCGCCGGTTGCGTCGCGATACGGTCGGAGCATGGGCTTTCTCGCTGCCGCTCATGCTGATCTCCATGGCGTTCATGCACATGCCCTACGGCAACTGGATCATGCTGGCGCTGTCGTTGCCGGTGCTGGGCGTGTTCGGGCGCATGTTTTTCGTAGGCGGGTGGAAGCAGGCGCGTCACGGACAGGCCAACATGGATACGCTGGTCGCGCTCAGCACGTCGATCGCCTTTCTGTTCAGTCTGTTCAATACGGTCTATCCCCGGTTCTGGACCGAGCGGGGGCTGGAACCGCATGTCTATTACGAGGCCTCCTGCATGATCATAGCTTTCGTCCTGCTGGGCAAGTTGCTCGAGGAGCGGGCCAAGGGAAGCACCTCGTCGGCTATCAAGAAGCTGATGGGATTGCAGCCTTCGACCGCCCGCCTGTTGGCCGGCGGCATCGAGCGGGACGTTCCGATAGCGACATTGCGCGCAGGGGATCTCGTGTCGGTGCGTCCCGGGGAGAGGATTCCGGTCGACGGCACGGTCGAAAGCGGCGAATCGTTCGTCGACGAGAGCATGATTACCGGCGAGCCGCTGCCCGTCGATAAGAAGCCCGGCGACCGGGCGGTTGCCGGAACGATCAACGGCCGGGGCTCGTTCGTGTTGCGGACGACCGGGGCCGGCGCCGACACGCTGCTCGCGCGGATCATACGCATGGTACAGCAGGCGCAGGGCAGCAAGGCTCCCGTGCAGCGCATAGCCGATCGTATCGCTTCGGTGTTCGTGCCGACGGTCATCGGGCTGTCTGCGCTGACTTTCGTGCTTTGGCTCGTCATCGGGGGAGAAGCCTATTTCTCGCATGCGCTGTTGTCGGCCGTTTCGGTGCTGGTGATCGCCTGCCCCTGCGCGCTGGGGCTCGCCACTCCGACGGCGCTGATGGTGGGTATCGGGCGCGGGGCCGAGAATCAGATCCTGATCAAGGACGCGGCGGCGCTCGAGCAGATGTGCCGTATCGACACGATGGTACTGGACAAGACCGGAACCCTGACCGAGGGACGTCCCTCGGTCACGGAGTGGATCGACGTCGTCCCGCCGTCCGACGGACTTTACGATGCCGTCTATTCCGCCGAGATGAAGTCCGAGCATCCGCTGGCTTCGGCCGTCACGGCCTATCTGGCCGGCCGGGGCGCCCGGCGCCGGGAGGTGGACTCGTTCGAGAGCCTGACCGGTCGCGGCATCGCTTTCCGTTGCGACGGAGCGTCTTACTGGATCGGAAGCCGGGCGTTGCTCGAGACTCGCGACGTCCGTCCGTCCGTAGAACTGCTCGCGCGTATCGACCGTCTGGAGCAGGAGGGCGCGGGAACCGTATTCGTCGGACAGGACGACCGCTTGCTGTCGGTCGTCGTCGTCAGCGATCCGCTCAAGGAGACGACCCGCGAAGCGCTGGAGCAGCTCCGACGGCGGCATATCCGTCTGGTCATGCTGACCGGCGACAACCGTCGGGCCGCCGCTGCGCTGGCCGGGCGGTTGGGCATCGACGACTTCCGGGCCGAGATGATGCCCGACGACAAGGAACAGTACGTGCGACGGTTGCAGGCCGAGGGTCGTCGCGTAGCGATGACGGGCGACGGGATCAACGACTCGCAGGCGCTGGCGCGAGCCGACGTGAGCATCGCTATGGGGCGCGGGACCGATGTGGCGATGGACGTGGCGATGATTACGCTGATGAACTCCGACTTGTCGCTGCTGCCCAAGGCCTATGCGCTTTCGCGCAGTACCGTGCGCCTGATCCGCGAAAACCTGTTCTGGGCTTTCATCTACAACCTGATCGGCATACCGATCGCAGCCGGAGCGCTCTATCCCCTGTGCGGGTTGTTGCTGAGTCCGATGTTGGCCGGAGCCGCCATGGCTTTCAGCTCGGTGTCGGTCGTTGCGAACAGCCTGCGTCTGAAATGGAAAAAACTTTAAACGATTATCCGATGAAAAAGAGATTCAAGACCAACGCCAAGTGCGGAGGATGCGTCGCCAAGATCGGCGAACAGCTGAACAAAATGGCCAAGCCGGAAGAGTGGTCGATCGACCTTGCCTCGCCGGAGAAGTTGCTGACGATCGATACCGACGAGTCCTCGGAGGCTGTCGTGCGAGCCGTTTCCGAAGCGGGTTTCAAGGCCGAACCGCTCGATTGAGGCGCAGTCTGTCCGATGCTTTCGGCCGTGTGCCCGTTCGGATCCGGGGCCGAAGACGAATAGAATGGGGCATTCCACGATTCTGCGCATGCGGAACGGGAATGCCCCGACTTTCGTATGCCCGTCGTGTGTCGGTCGGTTTTCGTTTCAGTCGGCCTGGTTCCTTGTCTTTCCTGCCGGATTCGGCCGGCCGTGCATAGCGGGCCGTTGTCGTCGTTTCGACCGGCGGCAGGGCTTCTCCATCCTTTCGGCTGCGTATGGCCGGCTGTGCGGGACCGTCCTTCGGGCGTTTGGGTACGCCGCGCGGAGTCTGCCGGAGAAACGTTCTTCCGTACCGTCCGAACATCGGAAAAACTGCCGCTTCGCGTTTCGCGCGGCGGATCCGTTGCCGTCGCGTGCCGCGTGTGTTTTCTGTCCGGACGGGAAAACGGGGATCGACTTTCGGAATCAGGTAATTGTATACTTTGAATGTACCATGCATATTTGTCTCCGGATTTCTATAATCTGTCAGCCGCGGCATGTGGCCGCAGCTTGCGTATCCGGTTAGGCTGCTACTATGAGATTTCCTTCGTCGGAAGTGATTTCATACGGGGAAAAACCGGACGTATCGGAAACTCGAGAGCCGGTACGGTCAACGGATATAATTGGGGCGGAATTATTCTCATGCTTTTCCATGTTCTCGCATCGCCGGACCGGGTTGTCCGTGTATTTCTAACCGGCGCGTATTTCGGGAAAGGCAGGGAGCCCGGTTTCGGCCGGGAAAGCGGGCGTCGTCCGGGAAGCGCTACTCGCTCCTTTGCTCGTCGTTCTCGGTCAGTTCGCGCAGCGTGTAGACCAGCGGGCCGGCGAACGCTTCGCGGCGGTACGGGCACTCCTCGACCGAGCAATGGTTGCAATGGCGTTCCTCGCACGGGTCCGAGTGTACCGAAAAGAGCACCCGGTCCGAGAAGCTTTGCTCGATCACCCGCTTGAGCTCCTCGCAGGCCTTGTGCCCCTGCCGGACCGTATAGTACCACGGCAGCGTCAGGTCGCAGTCGATATAGGCGTAGCTCCCGTAGCGGATGATTTTCAGGTTGTGGATGTCGATCCAGTCGGGACGGGGACGGCGCGATACGGTTTCGAGCATTTTTTCGAGGTATCGTTCGTCGGCCGTGTCCATCAGGTCCGATGCCGTTTTGCGCAGGATCGAGATTCCGGTCCATGCGATGATGCCCCCGAAGAGCATGGCCAGCGCGCTGTCGATCCACCCGATGCGCGTTACGTAGAGCAGTACGAGGCCGGCGACCAGCCCGATCGTCGAGTACGTGTCGGATTGGAGATGCCTGCCTCCGGTTACGAGCGCGACCGAGTCGTAGCGCCGCCCGGTCCGGATGCTGTAAAGGCCCAGCAGGTAGTTTACCGCTCCCGCCGCCGCTACGATCGCGATGCCCGTGTCGAGCTGCTCGATCTGCGAGGGTACGAACAGCCTGCGGACGCCTTCGTAGACGATAGCCGCTCCGGCCAGCAGGATCAGCAAGCCTTCGATCGAGGCCGAGATCAGCTCGATCTTGCCGTATCCGAACGGATGGTTGCGATCGGCGGGTCGGGCGGCCCGGTACAGGCTGTAAAGGCTGATCAGGCCCGCCGTTACGTTGACGATACTCTCCATCGCATCGGTCAGCACACCGACCGAATTGGTCAGGAAATAGGCGGCGAACTTGCCTGCCATCAGCATGACCGAGCACAGTACGATGCGTCGCTGCACCCGCTGCTTGACCTGTTCTTTTTCCCGGATTTCCATAGAACCTTGATTCCGTAGGCAAAGATAGCGTTTCCATATCAATAACCATACGGAATATCGGGGGCGTGGGGCGGCCCGCTTTACGGCGGCCGCGCCCTATACCTTTTGTTTCGACGCGCAGAGAAAGCGAGCGCGGAAGCGTTCCGTTGCGGTCGGGGAGCGACGGTTTTCCCTGCTGGCGTTTTGTCTGGCCGTTTTATTGCATACCTTTACGATAATCGTCGTGCACGGCGATTCTAAAGGACGATGCGTTATGAAAAGAATTGTTTTGCTCCGTCACGGAGAGAGCGAGTGGAATCTGCAGAACCGGTTCACGGGATGGACCGATGTCGATCTGACCGAGCGGGGAGTGGCCGAGGCCCGCGAGGCAGGGGAACTGCTCGGCCGGGAGGGATTCTCTTTCGGCAAGGCCTATACTTCCTATCTGAAGCGGGCCGTCAAGACGCTGGATTGCGTGCTCGACCGCATGAATCTGGACTGGATTCCGATCGAGAAGACTTGGCGGCTGAACGAAAAGCATTACGGCATGCTGCAGGGACTCGACAAGAGCGAGACCGCCGGGCGGTACGGCGAGGAGCAGGTGCTCGTCTGGCGCCGCAGCTACGACGTGGCTCCCGATCCGATCCCCGAGGACGATCCGCGCAATCCGCGCTTCGAGGCCCGCTACCGCGAGGTGCCCGATCGCGAGCTGCCGAGAACCGAGTCGCTCAAGGATACGATCGAGCGGACGATGCCCTATTGGAAGTGCATCCTGTTCCCCTCGCTGAAGGATTACGACGATCTGCTGGTCGTCGCTCACGGCAACAGCCTGCGGGGTATCGTCAAGCATCTCAAACACGTTTCCGACGATGAAATCGTCCGACTGAACCTGCCTACGGCCGTACCCTACGTTTTCGAGTTCGATGGCGGGCTGAACCTCGTGCGCGACTATTTCCTCGGCGATCCGGAGAAGATCCGGAAGATGATGGAGGCCGTCGCCGGTCAGGGAAAAAAGAAGTGACCGGAGACTCTCGTCCTCCGGAAATGCGACAATAGATGAAAATGCGGGGTCAGTTCCGACCTCTCTGAAACGAATTTGGCTATGAATACGAAAATCGAGAAAATTCTGGGAAGCGAGGCGTCTTTCTACCTCGATCATGTCTGTCGGAAAATCGACAAGAGCCTGATCCATGCGCCCTCGTCCGATACGGTCGACCGGCTTTGGGTCGGGACGGACCGCAACGTGCGTACGCTCTGTAGCTTGCAGACCCTGCTCGGACACGGCCGGCTCGCCGGGACGGGCTACTTGTCGATCCTTCCGGTCGATCAGGGCATCGAACATACGGCAGGCGCCTCGTTCGCACCCAATCCTCTTTATTTCGATCCGGAGAATATCGTTCGCCTGGCGATCGAGGGAGGCTGCAACGCCGTAGCGTCTACTTTCGGCGTGCTGGGCGCCGTCGCGCGACGGTACGCACATCGGATTCCCTTCATCGTCAAGCTGAACCATAACGAGCTGGTCAGCTATCCGAACACCTATAATCAGGTGATGTTCGGTACGGTCGAGGAGGCGTGGAACATGGGGGCCGTCGCGGTCGGGGCTACGGTCTATTTCGGCTCGCCCGAGAGCCGTGCGCAACTGGTCGAGGTGGCCGGGGCCTTCGAGCGCGCCCACGAGCTGGGCATGGCGACGATTCTGTGGTGCTACCTGCGTAACGGCGCGTTCAAGAAAGACGGGAGCGACTACCATGCGGCGGCCGACCTGACCGGTCAGGCCGATCATTTGGGTGTGACGATTCAGGCCGATATCGTCAAGCAGAAGCTGCCTTCGGGCAACGGAGGGTTCCGGGCCGTAGGGTTCGGCAAGACGAGCGACGCCATGTACGACCTGACGACCGACCATCCGATCGACCTGTGCCGCTATCAGGTGGCCAACGGCTACATGGGGCGTGTCGGTCTGATCAACTCGGGCGGCGAGTCGCACGGGGCGGACGATCTGCACGATGCCGTCGTGACGGCCGTGGTCAACAAGCGGGCCGGAGGCATGGGGCTGATCAGCGGCCGCAAAGCGTTCCAGCGCCCGATGAGCGAGGGTGTCGAGCTGCTCCATGCGATTCAGGACGTTTATCTTGACGGCGATATCACGGTGGCTTGAGGCGAGCGGCGCGGGACGAGGATCAAGCGCCGCTCATGTTTTTCTTCGCCCGTTACGGAAACGGCATGCGGAGCGTTTCGGGGAGGCTTTCGGTCTCCCCGAAACGTGACCGGCGTACGCCTGCCGCGTCCGGGCGGCGGCCGGCTCAGGCATGGAACATCCGGAAGACCGTCGGTCGAACCTCCGGCTCCGGATGCGGAACGGCCGACAGTCCGGCTCGCCGGCAGGCGAGCGAGGGGCGGACAGAAAAATAATTCGGCTTAGAGGCCTCCGAGGGCTTTGCGGCGGCATGTATCGGTTCCGCTTATCGATGTATAAATATATGTGATTGATATTTTTATGATGATAATTATTTGTGATATATATTTGTTTCCGAAAAGGAACAATCACTATAAACCGAATAAAAACAGAAAACTATGGAACCGATTATCAATTCCAGTCTTCCTGAATTCAAGGTTCAGGCATTCCACAACGGCAGTTTTAAGACCGTCGGCAGCGACGATGTGAAGGGCAAGTGGGCGATCTTCTTTTTCTATCCGGCCGACTTTACGTTCGTCTGCCCGACCGAGCTGGTCGATATCGCCGAAAAGTACGAGCAGTTTCAGGCGATGGGCGTTGAGGTTTATTCCGTGAGCACCGATTCCCATTTCGTACACAAGGCATGGCACGACGCCTCGGACAGCATCCGCAAGATCAAGTATCCGATGCTGGCCGATCCGACCGGAGCGCTGAGCCGGGGTTTCGGCGTGATGATCGAGGACGAGGGTATGGCCTATCGCGGTACGTTCGTCGTGAACCCCGAGGGGCGGATCAAGATCGCCGAAATTCACGACAACAACATCGGGCGCAACGCCGACGAGCTGCTGCGCAAGGTGGAGGCGGCCCAGTTCGTTGCCTCGCACGACGGCGAGGTGTGCCCTGCCAAGTGGAAGAAGGGCGAAGCTACGCTGAAGCCGAGCATCGATCTGGTCGGTAAGATTTAGTTTTTCGGCGAGCGGTCGGACCGGCCTTCCGAAGCCGGTCCGATCCGTTCGCCGTCGGATTTCGGTTCATGAACGATTCAATACGATAGAGCCATGCTGGATGCATCCCTCAAGGAGCAGGTCCGCTCCATTTTCTCCGGCCTCAAGGCCGATTATATGTTCGATATGGAAGTTGCGCCGCAGCACGAAAGCCGTGGCGAGCTCGTCGAGCTGCTCGGCGAGGTAGCCTCGTGCTCCGACCGGATCGCTTGCCGCGAGCGCCCGGGTGAGGGGCTGCGCTTCTCGCTGCTGAGGAACGGCGAGCCGACCGGCATTTCGTTCCGGGCCGTGCCGACCGGTCACGAGTTCTCGTCGCTGCTGCTGGCCGTGCTCAATGCCGACGGCCAGGGCAAGAACTTTCCCGACCGAAGCGTCTGCGACCGGGTCCGGGCGCTGAACGGTCCGATTCGTTTGACGACCTATGTGTCGCTGACGTGCACGAACTGTCCCGACGTCGTGCAGGCTCTCAACGCGATGGCTACGCTGAATCCGGGCGTAGAGCATGAGACGGTCGACGGAGCGATCCATCAGGCCGAGGTGGCCGCGCTGAACGTTCAGGGCGTTCCGTCCGTTTTTGCCGACGGCGAGTTGCTGCACGTAGGACGGGGCGATTTCGGCGAGTTGCTTGCGAAGCTGGAGGCCCGCTACGGGATCGATGCCGCGGGAATCGAGGCTGTCGAGCGCCGTTTCGACGTCGTTGTGCTCGGAGGCGGACCTGCCGGCGTTTCGGCCGCGATCTACTCGGCCCGCAAAGGACTGAGCGTGGCCCTCGTGGCCGAGCGCATCGGCGGGCAGGTCAACGAGACGGTCGGTATCGAGAACCTGATTTCCGTTCCCGAAACGACCGGTCGCGAGCTGGTCGGTCGGCTCGCGGAGCATCTCGGCCGTTATCCGGTCGAGGTGTTCGAGCACCGTCGGGCCTCGAAGGTCGAGGTAGCGGACGGACTCAAGAGCGTGGCGACTGCGACCGGCGAGCGGTTCGTGGCTCCGGCGCTGATCGTCGCTACGGGCGCCCGCTGGCGACGCCTGAACGTGCCGGGCGAGCGGGAGTATACGGGGCGTGGAGTCGCTTTCTGTCCGCATTGCGACGGACCGTTCTACAAGGACCGTCCGGTCGCGGTTGTCGGAGGCGGCAACTCGGGCGTCGAGGCGGCCATCGATCTGGCCGGCATCTGCTCGCATGTGACCGTGCTGGAGTTCATGGATTCGCTGAAGGCTGACGTCGTGCTTCAGGACAAGTTGCGGAGCCTGCCGAACGTCGTGGTGTTCGCTTCGGTGCAGACGACATCCGTCGAAGGCGACGGCTCGAAAGTGACCGCCGTGCGGCTCAGGGACCGTGCGAGCGGCGAGGAGCGGACGATTCCGCTCGACGGCGTCTTCGTGCAGATCGGGCTGTCGGCCAACAGCGATCTGTTCGACGGCTTACTGGAGCGGAACCGGGCCGGCGAGATCGTTATCGACAGCTATTGCCGGACGGGCATTCCCGGCGTTTATGCGGCGGGCGATGTCTCGACGGTTCCCTACAAGCAGATCGTCGTGGCGATGGGAGAGGGAGCGAAAGCCGCTTTGTCGGCTTTCGACGACCGGGTTCGCGGCGTGATCGGGTAGAGAAGAGCCGCACGGAAAGTCCGCTTCCCGCTGGCGGGGCGAGCTCCCGGATGGAAAGATTGAGCATATCGGCTGTCGAGGAGTTGCAACCCCTCGATAGCCGATACGTTTTTCGAACGCTCCGGATTTCGGACGACGAGCGAGGAGACACCGGCGGGATATCTGACCGGAATTCTGAGAGAAGGGGCGTGGACGTTCTGCTCTTCCGGCCGTATGCTGCCTTTGTTTTCTTCAGGTTTGCACAGCCCGTCGAGCTGCGGCCGCATCTTCGGACATCGTATGTTTGGTGATGCTTTGGCGTGAATACGGTCTTTTCTGCGATTTTGTCGGGCGTCTGCCGGAGGCGCTTCGAGGAGGCTCGTGCTTTTGTGCGTATGCTTGCAGGAGGGCGTCGGCCGTTCGAACATGGGTTGTGGAAAGTTCGGGAAAGGGGCTA
>ENA-UEQE01001064-UEQE01001064.1-human-gut-metagenome-genome-assembly--contig:-NODE-1064-length-23358-cov-5.595078_pt1 | contig 23358 bp, 16 predicted proteins | sample MGYA00242934_ERZ507935 | MGnify/ENA primary metagenome ERZ507935 (study PRJEB26167, sample SAMN06115423) | human gut metagenome | host: Homo sapiens | place: China:Anhui | collected 2015-03-30... | reverse complement strand
TATGGAAAAGCAGCTGGCTTTTCAAATGGTGGGGATGAGAAGGCAAAAGAACTAAGACAAGATTTGGAGCAAAATTATCTGGACAGGGGGGCTAATGTTGCAACTATTCATGTGCTGTGTAATTCAGAGGGCAGTTATGGTGCTTCAGTAAATTCCTTGTTTTCATTTTCCACTAATTCAGAGGACAATGAAGATGGGATGGTTATGGCACATGAAACAGCTCATAGTATTGGTGGATTGGGGGATGAGTACGAGAGATACACGAATAAACCAAATACTTCGGACACCTCGAATCCGGATACGATTAAATGGAGTAAAATGCTTGGATTTCGAGGAATTGGCGTCACAATGGCAGGAACAGAAACGGCATTTGCACCGAGCCGCGAATGTATGATGAGATGGCTGGGACAGCCTTTTTGTGAAGTGTGTAAAATGGAATTGGCAAGGAAGTTAAATAATACGGATTATGTCAGTAAGCCGGCAGAAATTTATGTCAGTAATCCTGAAATTTCAATTCCGCACAGTAAAACGGGAACATTAGACCGGGATAGTGAAAAATATAGAATCAGCGAGAAAAATATAACAAAGGCAAACAATACGGATTTGGAATTTCGAACTGTGGTACAAAATCTGGTAAACAGAGAGCAGCATTTGAAAATGAGCTTTCAGATGATTGGAGCCGATGGTAAAACAGTTAAGTATCAGGAAGAAAAGACTTACACGATTCCGGCACTCAGTAATTCATACAATCCGGATGAGGCAAGAGAATCACTTTCTATTGTGTTTTCGGATGTGTATGGCTTGTCAAATGGTGATAGGCTGGATGGAAAAGTTATCAATGTGGATACGGGAGAAGTGTTGGCAACGGATAAAACGGCGGAGCAGGAATGGAGCAGAGTTAACATTCATTATCAGGTAAAGAATGCAGACGGGACAAGTACCTTGCTTCCTTGTGCAGATACGGCAACTGTGTATGTACCGAAAAATTCTACCTATATACTGCGAAATCCGGAATTGTCTGGATATATTTTGGCTGGAAACAGCCTGAATCAAGATGAATTGAAAGTGACAGAGGCGGATACCAATATTACATATTACTATCAGGTAAAGTCCGATCAGCCGGAGGAAACGCCAACGATGACACCAACAGTTACGCCTAGTGCGGTGCCAACAGCGACACCAACAGTTACGCCTAGTGCGTTGCCAACGGCAACTCCGACAATAACGCCTACTGAAGCACCGACGGTGACACCAACAGTTACGCCTAGCGCGGTGCCAACGGCGACCCCGACAATAACGCCTACCGAAGCGCCGACGGTGACGCCAACAATGGCACCTAGTGCAACTCCAATAAGGCAGAAGAAGGGCTTGAAAAAAACGACAAATATTGTAGTCGTGGTAAAAGTAACAGGCAGCAAAAATACTTCAAATGTCAGCCGTTCTGTCAAAAAAGCAGTTAAAAAGGCATTGAAAAAGGCAGGCAGACAAAGAAAGAATATTACGGTCAGACTGAAAAGCAAATCAAAGAAAAACATTACTTTGAAGATTGATAAGTCAACCATCAGGTTTTTGGCTGCAAAAAAAGTAAAAAGTGTGCAATGGGATAGAGGAAAAACAAGAGTTGCCATGAGTTTGAAAAAACTAAAAAAAGTAAACAAACGGATGAAGAAAAATATTTATCTGCAAGTAAAAAAAGGTGTTTTGGTTAATTATTATACTCGTAAATAAAATTAATTGTTTTTTTATAATGTAAATTAGTGTATAATAATTGTTAAGGTGTTTTCGAAAGAATATTACGCATAGGAGATTGTTAAAATGATGCAGTTATCTGAGAAGACAGGTATCAAACAAAACGTTTTACAGGAAATAATTAGGCTGGCGAAGGAAAATGATGTAAAAAAGTTAATTCTTTTTGGTTCGCGTGCCAGGGGAGATTATAAAGAACGAAGTGATATAGATTTGGCGTTTTATGGAGGCAATAGCAGTCAGTTTATTTTAGCGGTGGACGAAGAAACTTCGACGTTGTTGGAATTTGATATAGTGGACTTGGATAAGCCTGTAAGAAAAGAATTGTTGGAATCTATAAAAAGAGAGGGGGTAGTGCTATATCAAAAAATTTGAGAAGGATATTGGTATTTCGAAAGGAGATGAGCAAGCATGACAGAATCAATTAAACTACCGGTGGGAATAGAGAGCTTTGAGGAAATCCGTTCAGATGGATATTACTATGTCGATAAGACAAAGCTGATTGAACAGTTGGTTGACAGCCGGGGAAAAGTCAACCTTTTTACCAGACCGCGTCGTTTTGGCAAGACTCTCAACATGAGTATGCTCAAATCTTTCTTTGAAATTGGAGCAGCTTCTGAATTATTTGATGGTCTTTATATATCGCACAACAAAAAAATGTGTGATGATAATATGGGTAAATATCCTGTGATATTTCTGTCTTTAAAGAATGTGGAAGGACTAGATTTTCAAGCTGCAAAGTATCAGATGATAGAGATAATTGCAAAGGAAGCTAAGAGATTTGTATATTTGAAGAATAGTGACAGGCTGGACATTGACGATAAGTCGGCGTATGCTTCTTTAATTCGATTAGAGGATGGCAGATATGAAATGAGAGATGAGGCACTGTATGCTTCGCTTCAAACTTTATCTGAGCTGTTATATAAGCATCATTGCAGAAAAACAGTTATTTTAATAGATGAATATGATGTTCCACTGGCAAAAGCACTTGAACGGGAATATTATGATCAGATGGTTATCTTTATCCGCAACCTGTTTGAGTATGCGCTTAAGACAAATGACAGCCTGAAATTTGCGGTGCTGACTGGATGTATGCGCATTTCCAAGGAAAGTATTTTTACAGGACTGAATAATCTGAAAGTTCTTTCCATTGCAGATGTACAGTTTGACGAGTATTTCGGATTTACCGATGAAGAAGTAAGGGAGATGCTGGAATACTATGAACTTTCCGATCATTACGAGGATATTAGGGAGTGGTATGACGGATATCAGTTCGGAAAAGCAGAAGTTTATTGTCCATGGGATGTAATCAATTATGTGGACACGTTGCGGGCGGACCCGCTGGCAGAGCCTAAAAATTACTGGTCAAATACAAGCAGCAATGAGGCGGTCAAAAGATTTATCAGGGAATCGGATAAAGTAACGCTAAGGCGTGAGATAGAGCGGCTTGTTGCAGGTGAAGTGATCGAGAAAGAAATCCATCAGGAACTGACTTATAAAGAAATGTATGACAGTATTGACAATCTATGGAGTGTATTATTTACAACAGGATATCTTACACAAAGAGGACGGGCAGCGGGGGATACGTTCCAGCTGGTGATTCCGAATATGGAGATCCGGAAGATTTTTACAGACCAGATTATGGATTTTTTTAAAGAAAATGTACCGAAGAATGGCGTGCTGTTAAATACATTCTGTGAAGCATTAAGAAACGGAGAAACAGAAACGATAGAAAAATGCCTGTGTGATTATCTGCGGCGGGCCATCAGTATCCGGGATACTTTTGTGAGAAAAAAGATGAAAGAAAACTTTTATCACGGTATCTTACTTGGAATTCTCGGGTATGAGGAATCGTGGAGTGTTTCTTCGAATAAAGAATCAGGCGATGGTTACAGTGATATTGTGATCGAGACGGATGACGGTGAAATGGGAATCATTCTGGAACTTAAGTATGCACAGGATGGAGATTTGGAAACGGCATGCCAGTCTGCGTTAGAACAGATCGGTGGGAACAATTATATAGACATTCTTGAAGAGGATGGTGTGGAAAAGATTCTGAAATATGGAATCGCATTTTATAAAAAGAGATGCAGGGTAATGATTGGGGAAAAATCCTGATGCGGGATAAAAAACTTGACTTGGAGTCCACTTTATGAGCTATACTAGAGGGGAAAAAGAAAGGAGAATTATGGAAAAGTCAGGAATTTTAAAAAATAAGCTGTTTTTGTATCTCACGGAATTTTTTGCCGGAATGTCCGTGATGGCAGTAGAACTGGGTGCGAGCAGGCTGTTGGCGCCGTATTTCAGCTCGTCGCAGATCGTGTGGACGATCATCATCGGAACGATCATGATCGCAATGGCGCTTGGAAATATTTATGGAGGAAAAAGTGCGGACCGGTCGCCGGACCCGGACAAACTGTACCGCAGAATACTGATCGCTGCGATCTGGATCGCACTGATACCGGTCGTCGGAAAATACATTATCCTTGGAATATCGGCACTGCTGATCTTTACCGTCAGCAGCAATTTCCTCATTATTGCCGCATTTGTGGCATGTATGGTGATTTTTGTATTCCCACTGTTTTTACTCGGCACAGTGACGCCATCCCTTGTGAAATACTCGGTGGACAGTCTTGACGACAGTGGAAAAACGGTCGGAACGCTGGGAGCATTCAACACGATCGGAAGCATTATCGGAACATTTGTGCCGACTTTTGTGACGATTCCGGCAGTCGGAACCTCTATCACGTTTCTCATTTTTGCGGGAATTCTGATCGCATTAGCCGCAGTGTATTTTTTGAGCAGCCACAGGGGACAGAAGAAGGTGGCAGTATCGGCAGTTATTTTCGTACTCTGCTGTGGACTTGGCTATTCGGATTCTTTTGCATTCTGGCAGAATGACTTAAGTTACGAAGGGGAATCCATTTATAATTATTTACAGGTCTCCGAGGATGACAGGCGCGTGATCTTATCCACGAATGTCCTGTTCGGTGTGCAGTCACTCTACATGAAAGACGGCGGTCTGACCGGAATGTATTACGATTATGCGATGGCGGCGCCGCTCATGATCCCGGATAAAAAGGCAGAGGATATGAATGTTCTGATCCTTGGAATGGGAACCGGAACTTACGCGACCCAGTGTAAAAAATATTTCGGTGATATGTCAATCGAGGGCGTGGAGATCGACGATAAGATCACGGCGCTTTCCAGACAATATTTTTCCCTGCCGGACGATGTCAAAGTGACGACCTATGATGGCAGGGCATATTTACAGGCGATCGACGAGAAATATGACGTTATCATGGTGGATGCCTACCAGGATATCACCATCCCGTTTCAGATGTCATCGGTCGAATTTTTTACGATGGTCAAAGAGCATTTAAACGAGAACGGCGTGATGGTCGTAAACATGAATATGCGCGGAAACAATGAGGGCAATATCAACCAGTATTTGTCGGATACCATTGCATCCGTATTTGACCATATCGTGACCGTGGATGTGGACGGTTCCACAAACCGGGAGCTGTATGCTTCCTCCAATGCAGACATGGTAAAGACATTAGAGAATAACGCAAATGAGACCGGACATTCCGATCTGCGCGATATGATGCTTCATGTGGCAGACACCAGCAGTGTGTATGAGGCGGGAGATTATATCATGACGGACGACAAGGCGCCTGTGGAGCTTCTCGGCATGCAGGTGATCGACCAGCTGATCCAGGGGGAAGTTGCATATTATAAGGATATTTTTGAAAAAGACGGGATCAATGGACTGCTGGAGTCGCTATAAAAAGATTTTAGAAGACAGGAAATCAAGCGCATGCGTAAACAGCTTTTACAGGAACTGATGCTCATATCAGAAGAAGAAAAAAAGTACCAGTCAGGGCAGGGAAACATTGAAAAACAGTTATATGCGAAAGATTCGATCAGTGAGATTGACCGGGAACTGCTGTTAGAGAAAGGACGGCTCATCACGGTGCGTCCGCACAGCCGTTTTGTGGATTTCCCGGAGCACAGGCACAATTATGTGGAAATGATGTATGTGGTGCAGGGAAACATCACACATATCATTGAGGGAAAAGAGCTGACCCTTCACAAGGGAGATGTGCTGATGTTAAATCAGCAGGTGCGTCATGCGATCCGGCGGGCGGAATATGAGGATATCGGGATCAATTTTATTGCGCTGCCGGAGTTTTTTGAAATCCCGCTCTCCATGCTGCATGAGAAAAATGTACTTGCGGAATTTATTGTCGGTGCGTTCCGGCAGAAAGATCCCGTTTCCCATTATCTGCTGTTCCGTCTGCAGGAAGATCCGCAGGTGGAAAATCTTATGGAAAATATGATCGTCTCCATGCTGCACAAACATGCAAATGAGGATGCGATCAATCAGTATTCCATGGGACTTGTATTTTTGTATCTGTTAAATCATCTTGAGAACTTAAGTCATAATTCTTCGATGGATTATAAAGAAACAGTGGTACAGGCGGTGCTTCGGTACATTAACAGTGACTGCAAAAATGCGAATCTGACAAAGATCGCTGCGGATACTCATCAGTCCATGACTGTGTTGAGCAAACTCATCAAACAAAAGACGGGATATACGTTTCAGGAATTGTTACAGCATAAGCGCTTTGAGACAGCCGCGCACCTCCTTGCCGAGACAGATCTTTCCGTCGAGGAGATCGCGTTGGATGTCGGCTATGAGAATCAGAGCTATTTTTTCCGGCAGTTTAAGGAGCGGTATGGGATGACACCGCGGAAATACCGGATTGTTCATCACACGACACGTTCGTAAATGTGGATGAATTATGAAATGATATCACAAAAGTATCGGATCGTTCATCAGGATATTTTGTAAAATGGAAAATAAGGACAGTTTTTTAGTCGAATGAGAGCCTAAAAAACTGTCCTTATTTTTGTTATCCTAACCTCAGAACAAAGAGGACGAAAGGAGCAGGGGATGGGAACAAACTATTATCTGGCTGTGGATATCGGGGCATCGAGCGGACGGCATATGCTCTCCCATATGGAGAATGGGAAAATGATCTTAGAAGAGATCTACCGTTTCCCAAATGAGATGGTGGAAAAAAATGGTCACAAAGTGTGGGATGTGGACAAGTTATTTGAGGAAATCCTGACCGGAATGAAAAAATGTGCGCTGGCAGGAAAAATTCCATACAGCGTGGGCATTGACACCTGGGCAGTCGATTTTGTCCTGCTGGATGAAAATGACAGGCGCATCGGGGATGCAGTGGCATACCGGGACAGACGGACGGAAGGAATGGACCGAAAGGTATATGACATCATTTCAGAGGAAGCATTATATCTGAGAACAGGAATACAGAAACAGATATTCAATACGATCTATCAGCTGATGGCAGTCAAAGAGCAGCAGCCGGGGGAGCTTGAGCAGGCGAAAAGCATGCTGATGATACCGGATTATTTTCATTTTCTGCTGACAGGCAAAAAAGTGCAGGAGTATACCAATGCGACGACCACACAGCTTGCAGATCCGGTCACAAAAGACTGGGACATGGAACTGATCAGGAAACTCGGCTATCCGAAAGAAATCTTTCAGAAGATCAAAAAGCCGGGATTTGAAGTCGGCGGGTTATCCGGTGAGATCCAGAAAAAAGTGGGATTTGACTGTAAAGTGGTTCTTCCGCCAACGCACGATACCGCATCTGCTGTGGCAGCAGTTCCGACGCAGGATGAGCATGCACTCTATATCAGTTCCGGCACATGGTCATTGATGGGAACAGAGTTGAAAGAAGCGGACTGCAGTAAAAGCAGTATGCTCCATAACATGACAAACGAGGGCAGTTACGATTACAGGTTCCGCTACCTGAAAAATATCATGGGGCTGTGGATGATCCAGTCAGTGAAAAAAGAGAGTGCACCGGATCTGGGATTTGGAGAGATCTGTGCACTTGCGTCAAAAGAGGCGATCACATCTTTTGTGGATGTCAATGATGCGAGATTCCTCGCACCACAGAATATGACAGAGGAAGTAAAAAAAGCCTGCGAGGAATCCGGGCAGCAGATTCCACAGACAGTCGGAGAACTGGCGGCAGTGATCTATCACAGCCTTGCAGAGTGTTATGCAAAAACGGTGGAGGAGATCGAGGCGCTGACCGGCATTACCTATCCGAAAATACAGATCGTCGGCGGAGGGGCAAACGCACAGTACTTAAATGAACTCACGGCAAAGTATACAGGAAAAGATGTCTGCGCAGGTCCGACCGAGGCAACGGCAGTCGGAAACCTTGCAGCGCAAATGATCGCAGCGGGAGAGTTACGGGACTTAAAGGCGGCGAGGGCATGTATCGCGGAGTCGTTTGAAATGAATATGTTTAGAAGTGATAAATAGCAGCATAGAGAAATTTTTTATACGCAGATGAAAACGTAAGTTTTATTGGAAAACGGACAGGAAAGGAGATTTATATGACAGGTTACGAAGCAGCAAAAGAAAAATACGCAGCACTGGGGGTCGATACAGACCTTGCGATTGAGACACTGAAAAAGGTTCCGGTATCACTGCACTGCTGGCAGATCGATGATGTGATCGGGTTTGATAATGACGGAGGACTGACCGGAGGAATCCAGACAACCGGAAATTATATGGGACGTGCGAAGACACCGGAACAGCTCATGGCAGATATGGAAGAGGCAATGAAACTGATGCCTGGAACGGCAAAGCTGAATATCCATGCATCTTATGCGATTTTTGGAACGGGAGAATTTGCAGACCGCGATGCCTTAGAGCCAAAGCATTTTGCAAAATGGGTAGAATTTGCAAAGAAACACAACATGGGAATTGACTTCAATCCTACATTTTTCTCCCATGAAAAAGTAAAGGACGGATTGACCTTATCAAGCCCGGACGAGGAGACGAGAAAGTTCTGGATCAACCACGGAAAAGCATGTATCCGTATTTCGGAATATTTTGCGAAAGAGACCGGAATGCCGTGTGTGATGAACATCTGGACCGGTGATGGATTTAAGGATGTTCCGGCAGACCGTATGGGACCGCGTCTCCGCTATAAGGATTCGATCGAGCAGATCCTCTCAGAGCCGTATGATAAAAATCTTGTAAAACCGTGTGTGGAATCAAAAGTGTTTGGAATAGGTGTGGAGTCTTATACGGTAGGTTCTGCGGAGTTTACGCTGAGCTTTGCGGCACTGCACGATGGATGTATGCCGCTTATGGACAACGGACATTATCATCCGTTAGAGTATGTGTCCGATAAGATCCCGGCAATGCTCTGTTTTTACCCAGAATTTGCACTTCACATTACAAGGGGTGTGCGCTGGGATTCCGACCATGTGCTGATTTTGGATGATGAGACAAAAGAGATGGCAAAAGAGATCGTAAGAGATCACGCATTAGACCGTGTTTACATGGCATTAGATTACTTTGATGCAAGCATTAACCGTGTGTCAGCACTTGCAACCGGTTTCCGCAGCTGGCAGAAAGCACTTCTGATGGCTCTGTGCACACCGAATGAGATGTTAAAGGAACTTCAGGATACCAATCAGATGGGGAAACTCATGGTGATGAATGAGGCTGTGAAAATGCTCCCGATCGGAGAAGTCTGGGAAGAATACTGCCGTAGGGAAGGCGTGTGTGATGATCTTCATTTCTATGATGAGATTGAAAAATATGAGCGCGAAGTGTTAGTAAAGAGAGCATAGCTGAAAAAATAGCATAGCTGAAAAAATAGCATATAGCAAATTAGACGGGGATTTGTGAATACCTGAAAATTACAGAGAAGAGGGAAACGAACATGAAATTTATAGATGCAGAATTTGTAAAAGGATTTATCCGTATGGCGAACGACGGATGGGAGCAGGGATGGCATGAGAGAAATGGCGGAAATCTGTCCTATCGTGTCAAACCGGAGGAAATAGAATCCGTAAAAGAAAACTTTGAGGCAAAGAAGTGGCAGCCGATCGGGACATCCGTTCCAAATCTGGCGGGAGAATATTTTCTTGTGACCGGAAGCGGCAAATATTTCCGCAACGTCATCATTAAACCGGAAGATTCCATCTGTATGATCGAACTGGATGAAAAAGGCGAAAATTACCGCATCGTATGGGGACTGGTAAATGGAGGCAGACCGACATCAGAACTGCCAAGCCATCTGATGAATCTGGAAGTGAAGAAGATACAGAACCCGAAGTACCGTGTCGTATACCATGCGCACACCACGAACATCATTGCGTTGACGTTTGTTCTGCCGCTGGAAGATAAAGTGTTTACGAGAGAACTCTGGGAGATGGCAACCGAATGTCCGGTCGTATTCCCGGCAGGCATTGGCGTAGTTCCGTGGATGGTACCGGGCGGCAGGGAGATCGCAGTTGCAACCAGTGAACTGATGAAAAAATATGATCTTGCGGTCTGGGCACATCATGGTATGTTTGCGGCCGGGGAAGATTTTGACCTGACGTTTGGTCTGATGCACACCGCAGAAAAATCCGCGGAGATTCTGGTAAAAATGCTTTCCATGAGACCGGATAAGCTGCAGACCATCACACCGGATAATTTCCGTCATCTTGCGAAAGACTTTCATGTTAAACTGCCAGAAGAATTTTTATATGAAAAATAAAAGCTAGTACGAGCGATATGCGGATGGTGTCATCCCATATCGCTTTTTAAATACTTTCACGAAGTAATTGCTGTCAGGATATCCTACATACATTGCAATTTCCGCAACAGAAAGCATGGAGGTCTTTAAGAGTTCGGCAGCTTTTTTTGTGCGTAAATCTGCTATATATGCGGTCAGGGTGATACCCAGTTCTTTTTTAAACAGACGGGACAGGTGTTCTTCGCTTACATGATTTGTATCCGATAATTCGTGCAGGGAAATGTCCTGTGAATAGTTGATGGAGATGTAGTTTAGTACATTTCGGATAACGGGAGAGTATTGTGACATATGCTTTGTATCATGAACAGCCTGGGTCAGTCTGATCAGCATATCTTTTTGAATCTTATCCAGTTCAGATCCGGTTCTTGCGGAGGCAAATTTCTGGATACTTTCTTGTGCTATTTCATCTATTTTTACCACAGGGCAGCCACCGGTCTCAGCGGCTTTTCTGGCAAGAGTTCTAAGGATGGCAAAACCATTCCAGTCGGTAGAATATAGAGAACGCTGTGATTGGGAGGTGTTGGCATAGTAATTGCTTGCTATACTCTCAAAAGCCATACGGACACCGTCTATATCCCCATCTGATATTTTTCTGAGAAAATAATTTTCCGTTTCATATCTGTCTATGATTTGATAATAGGTATTATTGGATTCTAAAATCAGCTTATCTGTCTTGAGCTCCTCATGGAATCCGGTCAGCTTTCTGTAAGAAAATTCAGGTGTATTTGGGATAAAGGTACGCATGGCAGCAAGTACGGTACCGTGGATCATGGAATAGCTGAGCTGTGGGAACTGATCATAGTATAGCTTCAGTGGCAGCAGGATGCTTGCAGGTAGTTTGTGGGATGCTAATAATTCCTGCATTTCCAGTGATGAAAAAGTATTTTTTACATAGGGACCTAGCAGGTAACAGGTATTATCAAAACAAAATAGAATCAGATTTGTATTCAGATAGTCTGTAATCTCATAAAATACTTCTTTTTTTGCATTTTCCAGCAGATAATGCAGATATTCTGCGGTGTACATCGGCTGAAGCGTTTTTTCAAAGCAATTTTGCTGTTCAAATGAATCAAGAGAGGCATTATCATTTGCAATACTGCAGATTCTGATGCCCAGTATATTTGCTACAAATCCCATGAAAATTTTCTCATTCATTAGATATCCCCCGTCATGTATATGTTATCAGATACCGCTGCGGGCGGCAGACTGTGATTTTTATACAAATATCAAAATAATACTATTTATATCAAATTTACTCTAACTATATCATGGATCATATGTTAATGTAAATACAGATCAAAACATATTTAACAAAAAGATACCAGGGAGGTTTTTTTATGGGAAAAGAAAAGAAATTAACGCAAAGTGAAATTGACGGTGTGCAATACCGTCGTGCAAAATTATGGCAGATTATTTTGTACTCATGTAATGCAATGGTTGGAATGACGGTTTATTCTTTAATTGGTATGGCAAGCTATAGTGCAAGTGTTGGATATGGAATTTCAACAGCTGTCATAGGAATTATTCTGACATGTACACGTATTTTTGATGGTGTGACAGACCCTGTTTTAGCAATTATATATGACAAGGTGGACACGAAATTTGGAAGATTAAGGGTACTGCTTTTGGGAGGATTTGTTATTGAAGCAATTGCACTTCTTGCCATGTTTGATGTGTTCTCATCAAAGGGCCATGGAATCGTTGTGTTTACGTTGTTATATGTAATTTACGTTATTGGTTATACAATTACAAATATGACAGCGCAGACATTACCGGCAATTATGACAAATGATCCGAAACAGCGTCCTACAATCGGAGTATGGCAGACAGCATTTAACTATCTTGTTCCTATGATAATGACGGTTATACTTAACATGGTATTACTTCCGAAATTTGGAGGGACATATAATCAGGAGTTCTTGTCAGCTGCAGTGAGAGTAAGCATGATTGTGGCAGCAGCAGGCATTGTGCTTGTATGCATAGGAATTTCAGAATATGACAAGCCGGAATATTATCTGGGAATTAAGAAACAGGAGCCACTTAAAGTAAAGGATATGCTTGATGTATTAAAGGAAAATAAACCATTACAGGCATACATTGTCGCTCAGGCATCTGATAAAATTGCACAGCAGACAGCATCACAGGCAGTGATTACAACAATGCTTTTTGGTATTATTATTGGAAATATGAGTCTTGCCACAATGCTTTCTGTGATAAGCATGCTTCCTTCGATCGTATTTGCCGGCTTTGGAGCCAGATATGCAGGAAAATATGGCAGCAAAAATGCGATTGTGACATGGACAAAGATATGTATGGCAGTTGCAGTAATATCACTTGTATTCTTTATCGTAATTGATCCGGGCACAATCTCAACATTTGGATTTACAATGATAGCTTATGTCATACTCACTCTTGTGCTGAACGGAGCGAAAATGTGTGTTACCACAGCGGATGTATCATTTATGGCAGATATCATTGACTATGAGCTTGACAGAAGTGGAAGATATGTACCAGCCGTTGTTACAGGTACTTACAGTTTCATTGATAAACTGATCTCTTCCTTAGCAGCACTCATTGCAACCGGTGCCGTGGCGATTATCGGATATACAAATACTATGCCACAGCCGAACGAGCCGCTTACAACCCCTATTTTTGTGGTGACAATGATAATATACTTTGGGATGCCAATTCTTGGATGGATTGTGACACTTATAGCTATGAAAAACTGTAAACTTACAAAAGAGGAAATGGTTCAGGTACAAAAGAGGATAGAGGCAAAGAAGAATGAGATGAAAGAAAAAGTAATAAAGGAGTATGTGTAAGTATGAGAAAAATAAATTTATTTAATGATAATTATATATTTGAAAAGGAGGGAGTCACCGAAAAAGTGACTCTTCCGCATACCTGGAATGCAGCAGATGGACAGAGCGCATCCGATTATTACAGAGGAGAGTGCATTTACACAAAGAAATTTGCAAAACCGGAACTTAAGGATGGAGAGCAGTTATATCTTGAAATAACCGGAGCAAATTCATCATCAAAGGTAAGCCTGAATGGGAAGGAGCTTGCGTCACATGACGGAGGCTATTCTACATATCATGTAAATCTGACAGATGGACTTATGGATGAAAATGAGCTTGAAATCAAGGTGGATAATTCCCCAAATGACCACGTATATCCACAGAAAGCAGATTTTACATTTTATGGCGGCTTATACAGGGATGTGAGGCTTATCACTGTGCCAAAGAACCATTTTGACCTTGATTATTATGGTGGAAAAGGTTTTTATGTGACACCAGAAGTGAAAGAGGATGGCAGCGCAGAGGTCAGATTTGATGCATATGTATGTGGTGATGCAGATGAGATCAGTGTTTTGGTAAATGGAGATTCTGGTTCGCAGAGTGTAACACTTTATATCCCGGAAGATGACACACAGACAATTTATGATGAGGACGCACTTTGTGGAATCAGACATTATACAGGAACGCTTATCATTGATAATCCTCATCTGTGGAATGGATTAAAAGATCCATTTTTATATACAGCGGCAGCAGAACTTAAGAAAAACGGTGATATAATTGATGAAATTACCACAAAATTTGGATGCCGGAGCTATTACTTTGACCCTGAAAAAGGATTTTTCCTGAATGGAGAGAGCTATCCGCTCAGGGGAGTATCACGCCATCAGGACAGGATGGGCGTTGGAAATGCACTTACAAAAGAGATGCATGAGGAAGATATGGAGCTGATATTGTCAGTGGGAGCTAATTCAATCCGGCTTGCACATTATCAGCATGACCAGTATTTTTATGATCTGTGCGATGAAAAAGGAATTGTGGCATGGGCTGAGATACCGTATATCACAGTACATATGGATGGTGGAAGAGAAAACACGATCTCACAGATGAAAGAACTGATTGTCCAGAACTATAATCATGCGTCTATTATTTGCTGGGCTATCTCAAATGAAATATCTTTACAGGGGGTAACGGAGGATCTGTTAGAAAATCATAGAATATTAAACGATATGATTCACAGAATGGATCAGAGCCGCGTATCTGCAATGGCAAATCTGTTTATGCTTGAGACAGACAGTCCGCTTGTAAGTCTCCCGGATATCAGAGGCTATAATCTCTACTATGGATGGTATGTGGGGGAGATGGAAGACAATGATGCATTTTTTGACCAGTTCCACAAAGAACATCCGGATACAGTGATCGGACTGACAGAGTATGGTGCTGATTCGGTAATTAAATTGCAGTCACCAAAGCCGCAAAAAGGTGATTATACAGAAAGCTATATGGCAGTGTACCATGAGCATATGCTTGAGATGATTTCCCAAAGACCATACCTGTGGGGCACCTATGTATGGAATATGTTTGAATTTGCTGCTGCAGGACGAGATGAGGCGGGCGACCCTGGTAAAAATCACAAGGGACTTATCACCTTTGACAGAAAAGAGAAAAAGGATGCTTACTATATTTACAAGGCATGGTGGAGCGATGAACCGTTCGTTCATCTTTGCGGAAGAAGATATGCAGACCGTATAGAAACGGTCACAGAGATTAAGGTTTACTCTAACCAGAAAAGGATAGCCCTCTATGTGGATGGAAAACTCTTTGGGGAGCAGGAAGGTGAGCATATATTTAAATTTGAGGTTCCAATCTGTGGAGAGCATACGATAAAAGCTGTCTGTACAGATCATGAGGCATTAAGCGATGAAATGACGATCCAAAAGGTCAGTGAACCAAATCCGGCGTATTTTATGGATGCCACAAAGGTTTGTAACTGGTTTGAAGAACCACAGGAAGAGTCTGAAAAGGAAGAAGGCGGATATCTCTCGTTAAACAGCACGATGGCAGAGATTCAGGCTGTACCGGCGGGAGCGGCACTTCTTGCGCAGATGATGAAGCAGATGCAGGGTTCAGTGGCTGGAGGTATGGGTAAGAATGTAAAGATACCAGAGACAATGATGGCTCTGATTGCAAGACAGCCGTTAAAGAAACTTCTGGCACAGGGAGGAATCGATGCAGATGGAGAGCAGGCGAAGATGCTTGCAGCAGCACTTGGAAAGATTCCAAAGAAATAAGGTTCTTTAAATGGAAAATTATGGTAGTTAATTGAGAGAGAGCAGTGAAGTGAGGTCAGATGAAATGAGCAGATTTCCAGACAAATTTATGATTGGTGCGTCAACTGCGGCGCACCAGGTAGAGGGCAGCAATACAAACAGTGATTACTGGGCAATGGAGCACTTAAAGCATACGAACTTTAATGAGCCATCTTTAAACGCAGTTGACCATTATAACCGTTATGAGGAGGATATCCGTCTGATGGCAGAGGCTGGGCTGAATACTTATCGATTTTCCATAGAGTGGGCACGTATAGAGCCGGAAGAGGGAAAATTTGATGAAGCAGAAACAGAGCACTACAGAAAGGTGCTCAAATGCTGCAGAAATCATGGAATAGAACCGGTTGTTACCATGATGCATTTTACATCACCAGTATGGCTGATACAAAAAGGCGGATGGGAAAGTGAGTCAACCGTAAAGTATTTTGTAAGATACTGTGCATATGTGGCAGAAAAACTTGGAGACCTCATGCATTATGTCATCACAATCAATGAAGCAAATATGGGACTTCAGGTAGCTGCGATTGCAGAGCGTTATAAGCGTCAGATGATGGCGAAGCGCAGGAAAGGAAAAAAGAGTAAAAAAGATAAGAACATGGAAGGCACCGCTCAGGTTGGCATGAATTTTAATAAAATGCTGAAAAATATGTTCTGGCAGGGATTTGAAAACAAAAAAGTTTTTGGAACAAAAAAACCGCAGATCTTTGTCAGTGCAAGAACACCAGAAGGAGATATCCTTGTAATGCGTGCGCATCAGGCTGCAAGAGATGCGATGAAAAAGGTTCATCCAGAACTTTTGATAGGATTGTCATTGTCACTTCATGATATTCAGGCTGTTGATGGTGGAGATGCAGCTGCAAAGCATGAGTGGGAGGAGGAATTTACACATTATCTTCCCTATATAAAGGATGATGATTTTTTTGGACTTCAGAATTATACCAGAAGCCTTATTGGACCAGATGGAATATGTCCTGTGCCTGAGGGGGCAGAGATTACACAGATGGAGTATGAATTTTATCCACAGGCATTGGAACATGTGATCAGAAGAGTGCATGAGGAGTATACAAAAGCTGGGAAGAAAAATATGCCGATCATGGTCACAGAGAATGGCATAGCAACAGAGGACGATACCAGAAGGGTTGCATTTATTGATGAGGCAGCAAAGGGAGTGGAAGCATGTATTGCGGATCATATACCGGTGATAGGCTATTGCCACTGGTCGCTGCTGGACAATTTTGAGTGGCAAAAGGGCTTTTCAATGAAATTCGGACTGATAGCAGTAGACAGATCCACCATGAAGCGTATGCCGAAAAAGAGTCTCTATTTTCTGGGACAACTATAACTTGGAAAATATATGGAGTGAAAATAAATGAAGTATTATTGTAATCCGGTAAATATAAATTACAGATATCAGTTCAATGCGGATCAGAGGAAAAACGGAATTGCTGTCTGCCGCGAAGCAGCAGACCCATCCATGATAACGTTTAAAGGCAGATATTACATATTTGCATCCATGACTCTTGGTGTATGGGTTTCGGATGATCTGGTAAAATGGGAAAATCATAAACTGCCATCAGAACTTCCGTTGTATGATTATGCGCCGGATGTGCGTGTGATGGGGGAATATGTATATTTCTGTGCCTCAAAAAAAGGGGAAAAATGCGACAGGTACCGCACAAAAGATATCTTAAACGGACCATATGAGAAGATAGAGGGAACCTTTGATTTCTGGGATCCGAATCTGTTTGTGGATGATGATGGAAAGGTTTATTTTTACTGGGGCTGTTCAAATGAGACCCCTATGTGGGGAGTGGAGTTAGACCCACAGACCATGAATCCAAAGGGAGAGAAAAAAGAACTGATATATGCCGATCCTTATAAATATGGATATGAGCGGATTGGTGATGATAACGGTAAGCTGCCACGCTCAAAGGAAGAGGTGGACGCCTGTTTTGACAATTTCATGAAATCCCAGGGGACACCTGTGGAGCAGATCCCGCAAATGTATATCCCGATGATCAGGGGAATGTTCACAGATAAACCTTATATTGAGGGTGCCTGGATGGATAAGCATGAAGGCAGATATTATCTGCAGTATGCATTTGCCGGTACACAGTATAATACCTATGGAGATGGAGTATATGTCTCAGACAAGCCGTTAGGACCATTCACACCGGCAAAAAACAATCCATATTCCTATCATCCGGGTGGATTTATGCCAGGTGCCGGTCATGGTTCTACGATGGAGGATTATAAGGGGAATCTGTGGCATGCGGCTACAATGCGGATCAGCGTAAACCATGATTTTGAGAGAAGAGTCGGCATCTGGAAGGCTGCATATGATGAGGAAGGTGAGTTGTGCTGTAATCAGAGGTATGGGGACTGGCCGATTGGCGTGTCTGACGGGAAAGAACAGGATATATGGGAAAATCCACACTGGATGCTGTTATCATATAAGAAAGAAATGTCAGCATCATCATGTACGGATGGGCATGCACCACAGCTTGCAGCGAATGAAAATGCGCAAAACTGGTGGCAGGCTTCGTCATCCGACCGGAAAGAATGGCTGATGATGGATTTGGGAAAAGCTATGGATGTGCATGCGATCCAGATTAATTTTGCGGATGATGAAATCCATATTCCAGTTTCCGGCCAGATAAGAGGGACGACTCAGGCGAGATATATTGAGGAAGCAGATCTTGTTACGCGGTATCTTTTAGAGGGATCTGTGGATGGTGAAAAATTCTTTGTATTAGAAGATAAGACAAAAGCAGATACGGATTTAAGCCATGATTTCTTAGTATATGAGAATGGTATGGAGGTTCGTTACATAAGATTGTCTGATATGAAAGTGCCTTACGGTCAAAAGCCTTGTATCAGTGGACTCAGAGTGTTCGGTAAAGGTGCAGGCAGTTTGCCGGAACAGGCATCATATGAAGCAGCAAGAATTTCCGGAATAGACATGGAGATTGTGATTGATTCACAGGAGAAGGATGAAGCGGATGGGACGACAGGATACAATATTCTCTGGGGACTTAAACCGGATAAGCTGTATCACAGCTATCTCGCATATGACACGAAAAAGAGAATAGGAGCTCTTGTTGACGGAGAATCTTACTATGTAAGAGTGGATACATTTAATGAAAATGGAATTACGGAAGGAAAACTTCAGTTTGTAGAAAATTTGTAAGATAAGAAAAACAGGGAGAAAATTCATGGCGATCAAAGCAGTACAACAGATTATGCTTGGAACAGTGACAGGCAGTGAAGCAAAGGCAAAAGAGACACTGCAGGCGATGGTAAATGCCGGATATAATGGAATCGAACTAAACAGCTTTATGGTTAATCCTACCCCATTTATGGTGCGGATGCTCACGATGGCTGCGGGCATGCCTACAGGAAAAGGTGGTAATCTCGACTGGGCAAAACTGGTGAGGGAGGCAGAGCTTTCCGTTGTCAGCCTGCATAAGGATTTAGGCGGTATAGAAAGAGAAACTGCCGAAACAGTGCGGGAAGCAGAGAAATACAATACCACCAATATTGTTATCACGGGAATGTACCGCTTTGATTACCGTGATAAGACACAGGTTACAGACTTGTGTAAAAGGCTCAATGAGGCCGGGAAAAAACTGAAAGCAGAGGGTATCAGTCTCTTATATCACAATCATAATTATGAATTCCAGAAGGTGGATGGCAGACAGAATGCGTATGAATATATCATCGCAAATACAGACCCGGAGTATGTAGGTTTTGAGTTTGATTCTTACTGGCCTACAGAGGCTGGTGTGTATGCACTGGATGTTATGAAAATGCTGGGCAGCAGAATGAAGCTGTACCATATTAATGACAGGGGCACAAAGCTTACAAAGCCAATGATGACACCGATTCTTAAGTCAGACAGCTGCGAACTGGGATATGGCAACATGAATCTTGAAGCGTTATGCGGGCAGGCATTATCGGCAGGTGTGGAAGCGGTCGTGCTGGAAAGCCACAAAAACTGGATAGATAAGTCGCCGGTAAAATCATTTGAGGCATCTGCAAAATTTATGAGTGAACACGTTGGAACAGTTTAAATATACCAGAGGAAAAATTATGCGGGCAATTAATTTAAGAACAGAACATATGATAAATCCCATAGGAATTGATAGTAAGGAGCCGTATCTGTCATGGAACTGTGAAGATGGCAGGAGACAGACCGCATATCAGATCGTGGCTATGGATGAAAATGGTGTGGTTTGGGACAGCAGCCGGGTAGAGTCTGACAGTATGCATGCATCCTGTCCGTTGGAACTGAAAAGCAGACAGCGCATATTCTGGAAAATACGTTTATGGGACGAAAAGAATGAAGCCGGTGAGTGGAGTGCGGAAGCCTTTTTTGAAATGGGGCTGTCAGATAAAGCTGACTGGAGGGCAGAATGGATCAATCCAGAGCCTGAATGTGACCCGGAGGCTCACAAACCAGCGAGTTATCTGAGAACATATTTTCAATGTGATGCGGAAAGCCTGAATAAAAGTGCAAGATTGTATGTAACTGCCCATGGTTTATATGAAGTCTGGATCAACGGAAAAAGAGCAGGCGATTTTGTGCTTGCACCTGGCAGCTATAATTATGATAAGAGGCTTGCATACCAGACCTATGATGTGTCAGGACTTTTATGTGAGGGCAGAAATGAAGTAGAAGTGATCCTTGGTGATGGATGGTACAGAAGTGTCTCCGGAGTAGACGGAGACATGAATATTTACGGCACAGATATTGCACTGCTATTTCAGCTTGAGATAGATGGGGCGTCAGTATGCGTTTCGGATGAAACCTGGGAGGCTTCACAAAATGGCTCTATACGTGAAAATGACATGCAGCAGGGAGAGATTGTTGATGCAAGGCTGGCTGTGGTGTCAGGGTATCATGCGGTAAAGGTGGAGAAATTTTCTTTTGATCAGCTGATATGCTCTGATTGTGTTCCGGTATGTGAAATGGAGCATTTTAAGGGAAAGATTATAACGACACCAAATGGGGAGACTGTCATAGATTTTGGACAGAATCTTGCAGGATATGTGGAGTTTACACTAAATGCCCACGAGGGAGATAAAATTGTCCTGACACATGGAGAGACTTTAGATGAGAATGGCAATTTCACACAGGAAAATTTTCAGGACAGAAAACGTCATAAAGAAGGCGGCACGAAGCAGCAGGTTGTGTATACATGTGCAGAGGGAGAAAATCACTATAAGACAAAGTTTTCTATATGGGGATTCCGATATGCAAAGGCTGATACCGTGATTGACCTCTCAGATGCATCATTTACTGCGATCGCAGTGTATTCAAAGATGGATACACTGACAACTTTTACATGTGGAAATGACGATATTAACAGATTGGTACAAAACAGTATCTGGAGCCAGAAATCGAACTTTTGTGATGTCCCTACCGACTGTCCTACGAGAGAGCGGGCAGCCTGGACCGGGGATATGGGAGTATTTGCCCATACAGGACTGTACCTTATGGATGCTTACCCGGTAATGAGAAAATGGCTCGCAGAGTGCAGAGTATCCCAGTTTGATGATGGAAAAATTGCAAATATTGCACCGAAGAATAACAATCCGTCATTCTTCTCGGGGCTTCTTGCCGGTTCCGTAGGCTGGGGGGACGCATGTATCATTGTTCCATATGAGATGTACAGGCGGTATGGTGATGCAAGGATTTTATCCGAAAATTATGAGATGATGAAGAAATGGTATGTATTTCTCGAAGAGCGTGCAAAAAAGCGTCCAGTGAACCCTGTAAAAAGATTTAAGAGAAATCCATACCGCAGATATACGATAGAAACAGGAGTTGATTATGGTGAGTGGTGTGAGCCTGATGTGGAAAGTACTTCCGCTATGCGCACACCACAGGGCAAAGTTGCCACAGCATTTTTTGCATACTCAGGGCGGATGTTAGCAGAGATCGCAGCGATTCTCGGAAAAGAAGATGACGCTGCTTATTACAGTAAAACCGCAGAGATGGCAAAGAAGGCATGGCGTTTTATAGCAACAAAGGATGGAAAGATCTCTTCAGACAGACAGGCTGATTATGTGAGGGCACTTGCGTTTGGACTTTTAGATGGGGATGAAGCAAGGCAGGCAGCAGCCGATCTGAATGAACTGGTAAAAAAATGTGGATATCATTTAAATACCGGATTTTTATCTACCCCGAATCTGACAAGGGTACTGTGTGATTACGGATATGAGGATACTGCATATAAGCTGTTGCTGCAGGATACAAGACCGGGCTGGCTTTATGAGGTGAAAAAAGGAGCTACAACGATCTGGGAAACATGGGATGGTATTAATGAAAAGGGCGAGGTAAAGGCATCGTTAAACCATTATTCTTATGGCGCAATATGTGGATGGATCCTGGATGCCGTATGCGGAATACAGGTTTCAGATGGAAAAATCAGAATCTGTCCGCATCCCGATAAAGTCCTTGGCTATGCGAAGGCTTCCTATCAGTCGCCATATGGCAGAATTGAAAGCGGCTGGAAATATGATGGGGACAAAGTCACATATGAGTTTGAAATCCCGTCAAATACGCATGCAGAGGTGATTTTACCCGATGGAAGAAGAGAAGTGTTAGATTCAGGAAGATATTCATTGTAAATGACAAAATAACGGAATGGGAGACTTGGTATCAGATATTTCTGATGCCAAGTTTTGCTTTACAGGAGAAATATATGGTGAAGGTATTAATTATTGAAGATGACAGCAGCGCAAGACTGGTGACAAAACTGCATTTGAGAAACGAATATCAGGTAGTAGAAGCATCGGATGGAATGGAGGCAATGGAACTGTTAAAGCATCAGTCAGTAGATCTGATCATTGCAGATGTTATGATGCCAAAAATGAATGGCTATGAATTTGTGGAGCAGTTCCGGATGATGGATAAGAACACACCGGTTCTTCTTTTAACAGCAAAAAAAGAATGGCAGGACAAAAAAATGGGATTTGCTATTGGAATTGATGATTATATGACGAAACCCGTGAACTATGAGGAATTACAGTGGCGGATCAGGGCATTACTCCGGAGGGCAAAGATAAGCAATGAAAAACAGATTATTATTGGAGATGTGGTAATCAGTGAGGATTTCAACATGGTAGTAAGAGGGGAAGAGAAGATAACATTGCCGAAAAAGGAATTTGAATTACTGTTTAAACTGCTTTCATATCCAAATAAAATTTTTACGGTATCCCAGATTCTGGATGATATCTGGGGATATGATTCAATTTCAGATGAGACAACAGTAAGAACACATATCAACCGATTGAGAAAGAAATTTGTAGACTGGAATGAATTTGAAATCGTTACGATTCGCGGACTGGGTTATAGAGGGGAACTGAATGAATAATGGAGCAAAAAGAAAGAAAAAAATAGGAACCATCCGCTGGGCGGTCGTATTAGCTTTTATTGTCACTTTTTTTTCCGTGGTATCATATCTGCTTACAATGGCAATCCGGTATTATTATTACGGTCATGCAAGTGACAATGTGTTCGTCTGGAGTGTGGCAATTTATCAGATTATGGGATCTTTATGTGGAGCAGTGATTGCGGTAATTTCAGTTATGCTGTACCACAGGATGGAAAAACTTTTAAATGGAATGGAGGATGTGGCAAATGGAAAACTGGATGTGGAGATTCCCCTGGAAAATTCTGGTGAATATAAAGTCATCTATGAGAATTTTAACCAGATGGTAAGAGAACTGCAAAATACGGTGCAGAGCTTATTAAGATTGCTCAGTCAAACAATAGAAACTTCTTATTTGAAGCAGCAGTAGGTGGCGGAATTCCTATTATCCGTCCAA
>ENA-UEQE01001058-UEQE01001058.1-human-gut-metagenome-genome-assembly--contig:-NODE-1058-length-23398-cov-3.574675_pt1 | contig 23398 bp, 23 predicted proteins | sample MGYA00242934_ERZ507935 | MGnify/ENA primary metagenome ERZ507935 (study PRJEB26167, sample SAMN06115423) | human gut metagenome | host: Homo sapiens | place: China:Anhui | collected 2015-03-30... | reverse complement strand
ACGCGGCCCCGGCAGAGGGGCGGGTCTTTGCTTTGTTTTTTTCATGAGCGGTATCCTCTTCGTCTGTTTTTGTTATATAGTATATCAATCCCCGGAAATGAAGTCAACGGGAAAAGGCGGGACACATTTTTTCCCCGCGGCATAGACTGCTCTTGTAGGAGGTGAAAAACTTGGACCTGCGCAACAAGACCATCACCGTGGGGGAGCTGCTGGACGACCCCCGTTCTAAAGCCGTGTTTCAGCGGCGCTTTGGCAAGCTGCTGCGCCACCCCATGGCCGGGGCCGCCCGGGTGCTGACCCTGAGGCAGCTGAGCGAGATGGCGGCGGTGTATCGGCCCCAAAAGACCATTCAGGACACACTGAAGGAGCTGGAAGAGCTTTAACGCACATAACGCCGCCCCCTTTTCCCCATACTATGGACAAAGGGGGGCGGTATTTTGTTGTCCAAAGAGAAGGGGCGCTGGCTGCTGGCGGGCGGGCTGGCAGGACTGGTGAACGGCTTTTTCGGCGGCGGGGGCGGCAGCGTGCTGGTCCCCCTGCTCACCCGGCTGTGCAAGCTGGACCAGCGGCGGGCCTTTGCCACGTCGGTGGCGGTGATCCTGCCCCTGTGCATCCTCTCCGCCGCCGTCTATCTGGCTCGGGGACGGCTGGACATGATGGCCGCCCTGCCCTATCTGCTGGGCGGAACGCTGGGGGGCTGGCTGGGGGGCCGGTGGTTCCGAAAGACCCGGGTGGACTGGCTGCGGCGGCTGTTCGGGGCGCTGCTCCTCTGGGGGGGCGTGCGGTGTCTGCTGTGATGGGCTGGCTCATTCCCCTGGCGGTTGGCACGGCCACGGGGGTGCTGTCCGGCTTTGGTGTGGGGGGTGGGACCCTGCTGCTGGTCTATCTCACCGCCGTGGCCGGGGCGGATCAGCACCTGGCCCAGGGGATCAACCTGCTCTACTTCCTCCCCGCCGCCCTGCTGGCCCTGCCCGCCCACAAGAAAAACGGCTATCTGGACACGAAAGCCCTGCCCTGGCTCATCGGCTCCGGTCTTATCTGCGCCGCCCTGGCCGCCTGGCTGTCCTCCGGACTGGAGGTAACGCTCCTGCGCAAACTCTTCGGCGGCTTTCTGATCGTCGTCGGTCTCCACGAGATCTTCTCAAAAACCTGCCGCTAACTCATCACTCCTAACTCATCACTCCTAACTCCTAACTTCTAACTCCTAACTCCTAACTCCTAACTTCTAACTCCTAACTCCTAACTTCTAACTCCTAACTCCTAACTCCTAACTCCTAACTCTCTACCGCTTGCGCTTTTCCCGCAAACGGCGTATGATGGGGCCAAAGGCGCGTGGGCGCAGGGAGGTTTTTATCATGTGGTTTAAGCAAGCTGTGGTCTATCAAATTTACCCGCTGGGTCTGTGCGGGGCTCCGGCGGAAAACGACGGACATCTGGAGCACCGCATTCTCCGTCTGTTGGACTGGGCAGAGCACATCCGGGCGCTTGGTGCGGACACGGTGCTGCTGAACCCGGTGTTCGACAGCGACCGCCACGGCTATGACACCCGGGACTACTTCCATCTGGACCCCCGCCTGGGCACCGATGACGACCTGGCCCAGGTCTGTCAGACCTTTCACCAGGCGGGACTTCGGGTGCTGCTGGACGGGGTGTTCAACCATGTGGGCCGGGGCTTTTGGGCCTTTCGGGACGTGCAGGAGAAGAAGTGGGACAGCCCCTACAAGGACTGGTTCCGCCTGGACTTCGGCGGCAACACCAATTACAACGACGGCTTCTGGTACGAGGGCTGGGAGGGCCATAACGAGCTGGTGAAGCTGAACCTCTGCAACCCCGCCGTGGTGGAGCACCAGTTTCAGGCCATCCGCTCCTGGGTGGAGCGCTTTGACATCGACGGCCTGCGGCTGGACGTGGCCTATTGCCTGTCCCCGGACTATTTAAGGCAGCTGCGCAGCTTCACCCAGCACTTAAAGCCCGACTTTGTCCTGGTGGGCGAGACCCTCCACGGGGACTATAACCGTTGGATGGGCCCGGAGCTGTGCCACAGCGTGACCAACTACGAGTGCTATAAGGGCCTGTGGTCCAGCTTCAACTCCCTGAACCTGTTCGAGATCGCCCACTCCTTGAACCGCCAGTTCGGGCCGGAGCAGTGGACCCTGTACAAGGGGGCCCACCTGCTGTCCTTCCTGGACAACCACGACGTGACCCGCATCGCCAGCCAGCTCACCGACCCGGAGCACCTCCGCCCCGCCTATGCCCTGATGTTCGGTATGCCCGGGGTCCCGGCGGTGTACTATGGCAGCGAGTGGGGCATCCAGGGGGAGAAGCGAGACGGGGATGCCGCCCTGCGCCCTGCTCTGGAGAAGCCCGAATGGAACGACCTCACCGACTTCATCGCCAAGCTGGCCCGCGCCAAGCGGAACAGCCCCGCCCTGTGCCATGGCGGCTATCGGAACGTACTGCTCACCAACCGGCAGCTGATCTTCGAGCGCGCCTGCCCGGAGGAGCGGGTGCTGGTGGCCATCAACGCCGACCACCAGCCCTTCCACGCCCACTTCGACGCCGGGTGCGGCCAGGCGGTGGACCTGATCTCCGGCCAGACCCACGACTTCGGCGGCGGCAGTCAGCTGCCCCCCTGCTCCGCCTTCTTCTGGAAAATGGAACGATAAAACAAGCAGCCGCCGGTGCATCTTAAATCATGCTCCGGCGGCTGGCTTTCTATTTGCTGTAAGATCATCCGTAAAATTTATGGCAGCCGATGGTGCCGTAATAGGCGCGGCTGGTGGATATCCAGGTCCCGGCGGACAGGGCGGGGGCGTAGAAGTAAAGGCTATTCCCTACAGGGGCGGCCCCCTCCAGGCAGAGCTTGGCGGCCAGCACTGCCGAGTCAGTGGGCCGGTCATAGATGGTCCCGTTGGACACCGGCTCGAACTGCACGCCGTATTTCCGGTCAAAGACCACCTCCTTCACCGTGTTGGGGAACTGGCCGCTGTTCACCCGGTTCAGCACCACGTTGCCCACGGCGATCTGCCCCAGCAGCGGCTCCCCCCGGCTCTCGGCGGAGATGATACGGGAGAGCCAGTATAGGTCCGTCTCGTCATAGCTCGCCTGGGGCGGCACGGCCCCGGCAAGCTTCAGCCGGACAGCGGCGCTCTCTCCGTCCCAGGTGAGCGCTGCCCCGGCGGCGTTGGCCACCACGGACAGGGGCAGGACAGTCACGCCATGCTCCGCCCGCACCCCGCCGGGGACATACAGGGCCCGGCCATTGGCGGTGACGTAGAGCGCTCCGGGGGCGGCCTCTAAAGTCAGGCCCGCTCCGGCCAGCCGGGCCTCCTCCCCCGTCCAGGTCAGCGTCCTCCCGGTGAGGGTGGAAAAAGCCCGCAGGGTTACATAGCTGGTCCCCTCTTCCACCCAGGCGTCGCTTGCACTTAGCGTCTGTCCGTCCACTTCGATCTGGGCGGCATGGGCGGGTATGGTCAAAGCCAGCGCGGCCAAAAGGGCGGCGGCGCGGCGCTTCCATCGTCGATCCATGTTTGGTCCCTCCTTGTTTTTGTAACCGAATTGTAACCTTTTTCGCCCCACCGCGCAACAAGTAAATGTTGGAATGGGGCAGCGCTTTTGTTTTTTCATAGACTTTTTGCCTGCGCCATGGTAAAATACCAAAAGTGACCGCAGCGTTACCGGCTTGCGCTTCACCGAGATCACCCTGGGAGGGGAAACGATTTGAAAACCGAGATTCTTGGGGTCCGGTTCGACAACCTGACCCAGCAGGAGGCGGCCCAGCGGGGTCGGCAGCTGCTGGAGGAGGACAAGTTCCACTATGTTGTCACCCCCAACCCCGAATTTTTGCTGGCCGCAGAGAAGGACCCGGAGTTCCGCCGGGTGCTCAACGCCGCCGACCTGGTCCTGCCCGACGGCATCGGCGTGGTCTACTCCGCCAAGATTTTAGGCACGCCCCTGAAGGAGCGGGTCCCCGGCATCGAGTTTGCCGAGGCTATGCTCTCCGCCCTGAACGACATGGGCGGGCGGCTCTATCTGCTGGGGGCCAAGCCCGGCGTGGCGGAGGAGGCGGGCCGCCGCATCTGCGCCCGCTATCCCGATCTGGTGCTGTGCGGCACTCACGACGGGTATTTTAAGGACGAGCAGGCCATCCTGCCCGAGATCGCCGCCGCCAAGCCCGACCTGCTGTTCGTCTGTCTGGGCGCCCCCAAGCAGGAGAAGTGGATGGCCCGCTGGGGCCGACACACCGGGGCCAAACTGGCCATCGGCCTGGGGGGCTGTCTGGACGTGTTCGCCGGAAACGTTCAGCGTGCCCCGGAGCGATGGCAGAAGCTGGGCCTGGAGTGGGCCTATCGTCTGAAAAAAGAGCCAAAACGCATTGGCCGCATGGCCAAGCTGCCCCTGGTCCTGGTGAAGGCCACCGGCCAGCGCATCCGCCCCGGCAAGAAGGGGGACGCATGAGCATGAACGGCAAGCTTATCGTATTCGAGGGCACCGACGGCTCGGGCAAGTCCACCCAATTCCAAAAGCTGTGCGACCGGCTGGACGGCATGGGGCGGGGCTATCAGCGCCTGGTGTTCCCCCAGTATGACCAGCCCTCCTCCGCCCTCATCCGCATGTACCTGGGCGGGGAGTTCGGCACCCACCCCCAGGACGTAAGCCCCTACGCCGCCTCCGCCTTCTACGCCGTGGACCGCTACGCCTCCTGGCGCAAGGTGTGGGGAGAGGACTATCAGAACGGCGGGCTGATCCTGGCCGACCGCTACACCACCTCCAACGCCGTCCATCAGGGGGCCAAGTGTTCCCCGGAGGAGCGGCAGGCCTTTTTCCGCTGGCTGGACGAGTTCGAGCACGACAAGCTGGGCCTGCCCCGGGCGGACTTGGTGGTCTATCTGGACATGCCCACGGAACAGGCGGTGGAGCTGCTCCGCGCCCGGGAGGCCTCCACAAATACTAAGGCGGACATCCACGAGCTGGACACCGCCTATCTGGCCGCCTGCCGCACCTGTGCCCTTCAGGCGGCGGAGCAGCTGGGCTGGACCGTGGTCCGCTGTCTGGACGATGCGGGCCGTCTGCGCTCCATCGAGGATATCCACAGCGAGATCTGGGCGCTGGTCGAAAAAGAGTTATGAGTCAGGAGTGATTCCTAACTCATCACTCATCACTCCTAACTCATCACTAAAACTATGCGCCAACGGCGGGCGGACGCAGAGGTCCGCCCCTACGGTGCGTCTTATAAGGAGGTCATTCTATGGTCTATATTCTGCTCGCCCCCGGTTTTGAGGAGATGGAAGCTCTGGTCCCCGCCGACCTGCTGCGCCGGGCGGGTCTCGAAGTCGCCCTGACCACCGTGGGGCCCGCCCTGGTCCCCGGCGGCCACAACATCACCGTACAGGCCGACCTGACCCTGGACCAGATAACGCTGAAGGCCGGGGACATGGTGGTGCTGCCCGGCGGCGGCATCGGCGTGGAAAATCTGGCCGCCTGCCCCGGGGTGGAGACACTGGTACGCCGGGCCGCGGCGGACGAGCTTGTCTGGCTGGCCGCCATCTGCGCCGCCCCCACCCTGCTGGCCCGGTGGGGCCTGTTAACGGACAAAAAAGCGGTGTGTTACCCCGGGCTGGAGGCCCAGCTCACCGGTGCCATCCCCCAGCAGGGGGTCAGCCTGGTGCAGGACGGCAAGGTCATCACCGCCCAGGGCCCCGGCGCCGCCTTTGATTTTGGATTCTATTTAGTAAAGACCCTGGCCGGAGCGGCCAGGGAGCAGGAGGTTCGTCATGGCACTTACTATCGCTGAAGAAAAAAAGCAGCTGCGCAGCAACATCCGCAAGACTCTGGCGGCCATCCCCCAGGAGGAACTCACTCGCAGCGACGATGCCCTGTTTGCCCGGTTCCTGGCCCTGCCCCAGGTGCAGCAGGCCAAGACCATCTTCGCCTTTTGGGGCATCCCCGGCAAGGAGCCGGAGACCGCCCGCATGATCCAGACCCTGGTCTCCCAGGGCAAGCGGGTGGGACTGCCCCGGATGCTGCCCGGCCACCTGATGGAGATCCGCCAGTACATGCCGGACCGGCCCATGGTGTCCGTCTCCTTCGGCATCTCCGAGCCCGACCTGTCCTGCCCCATTCTGACCCAGGACGAGATCGACCTGATCCTGGTCCCCGCCGTGTGCTATGACAAGGCGGGCTACCGCCTTGGCTTTGGCGGCGGCTATTACGACCGCTGGCTGGAGCACTTCAACGGCTTCCGGGTTGGCATGTGCCGCAATGCGGTGCTCCAGGACAAGGTGCCCACCGAGCCCCACGACAGCCGGGTGGACCTGCTGCTCACCGAGACGGAGCGCATCGTCTGCGGCTGAACGCTGCAAGCAAACTTGATCAAGGAGGACCCTATGGCACAGGAAAGAAGAAGCCCCCGCGCCCCGTCAGACCATTCTGAAAACGGTCAGAGCTCCCGCAGTTCCGGCCGGCGAAGACACTCCCGCAGCTTTTCCGCCAGCTCTGGCGTGCTGTATGCGGTGGCCGTCATCGGCGTGTCCATTCTGCTGGCCTGCGTGTGCTGGATCGCCGCCAACGACGTGCTGGCCCTGAACAAGCCGGAAAAAGAGGTCACCATCACCGTGGACAAAGAGGACAGCTTTAACCAGGTGGCGGACCGGCTGAAAAAAGAGGGGCTCATCGAGTATAAGGGCCTGTTCAAGCTGTTCGCCTCTGTCACCGGAGGCAAGGCCAAGGTCTCCCCGGGGACCTATACCCTGAACACCGACATGGACTATCGCGCCCTGCTCTCCGGCATGAGCGTGAACTCCTCCACCAAGGCGGAGATCACCATCACCATCCCAGAGGGCTATACCGTCACCCAGATCTTCCAGCTGCTGGAGGACAACAACGTGGCCACGGTGGAGGAGCTGACTCAGGCCGCCGCCGAGCATGACTACGCCTTCTCCTTCCTCCAGGGTATCCCCCTGGGCGATGCCGAGCGGCTGGAGGGCTTTCTCTACCCGGACACCTATCAGTTCAACACCCCTCACAATGCGGTGTATGCCATCAACAAGATGCTGGTGAACTTCGACGAGAAGTACACCGACGACCTGCGGCAGAAGGTGACCGACAGCGGCTATTCCATCCGGGAGATCCTGACCATCGCCTCCCTGGTGGAGCGGGAGACCGACGGCACCGACCGGGGCAAGATCGCCTCTGTCATCTATAACCGCCTGAACAATCCCAGCTCCGGGACCATGGGCTATCTGCAGATCGACGCCACGCTGGCCTTCCTCAACGGCGGCAAGGTCCCCACCGAGGCGGACAAGGCCATCGACTCCCCCTACAACACCTATCTCTATAAGGGGCTGCCCCCCGCTCCCATCGCAAACCCGGGTCTTGATGCCATCAAGGCCGCCCTGGACCCGGAAAAGACCGGCTATTTCTACTACGCCCTGGGCGACGACAACACCCACAGCTTCTTCAAGACCCTGGACGCGCAGCAGCGCTTCCTGCGCACCCAGACCCGGTATAACTGATCTTATCCCCGCTCCCGCCTCGGGGGCGGGGATGCTTCCATCATCAAACAGGAGAGAAACACATGCGTGAGAAAAAAATCGAACTGCTCGCCCCCGCCGGGGACATGGAGCGGCTGGAGATGGCGGTGGCCTATGGGGCCGATGCCGTCTATCTGGCGGGCACCGCCTTCGGAATGCGCTCCTTCGCCGGAAACTTCACCCCGGAAGAGCTGAAGCGGGCGGTGGACCTGTGTCACAAAAAGGGCGTTCGGGTCCATGTCACCTGCAACACCATGCCCCGCAACGACGAGGTGGCCCGTCTGCCCGAGTGGCTGACCTATCTGGACCAGGTGGGGGTGGATGCCGTCATCCTGGCCGACGTGGGCGTGATGGCCCTGGCGGGGAAATACGCCCCCCATGTCCAGCGGCACATCTCCACCCAGGCCAGCATCGTCAACTATGAGACGGCCCGTGCCTGGCACGACCTGGGGGCCGACCGGGTGATCTTGGCCCGGGAGCTGTCATTGGACGAGATCCGGGAGATCCGTGCCAAAACGCCCCCGGAGCTGGAGCTGGAGGCCTTTGCCCACGGGGCCATGTGCGTGAGCTACTCCGGCCGGTGCCTGCTGTCCAACTATATGACGGGCCGGGACTCCAACCGGGGGGCCTGCGCCCAGCCCTGCCGGTATCAATACGCCCTGATGGAGGAGAAGCGCCCCGGGGAATATTTCCCCGTGTACGAGGACGAGAAGGGCACCTACATCATGAACTCCCGGGATATGTGTACCATCGACCATGTGGCCCAGCTGATGGATGCGGGGCTGGACTCGTTGAAGCTGGAGGGCCGGGCCAAGTCGGCCTATTATGCCGCCATCGTCACCGGGGCCTATCGCCACGCCATTGACGCCGCCCTGGCCGGGCAGCCCCTGGACCCGGTGTGGCGGGACGAGGTGGAGCACATCAGCCACCGGCACTACTCCACCGGCTTCTATTTCGGCCAGCCGGGGCAGTTCACCGAAGATTCCCGCTATATCCGGGACTGGCAGATCGTGGCCAAGGTCCGCTCCTGCACCCCCGACGGCCGGGCGGTGCTCACCCTGAACAACAAGTTCTCGGTGGGGGATCAGCTGGAGCTGGTGGGCCCCGGCCTGCGGCCCTGTCCCGTCACCGTGAAGGCCCTGTGGGACGAGGACGGCGAACGCCTGGACCAGGTGCGCAAGCCCCAGATGGTCTTTCAGCTGGACCTGCCCTGTCAGGCCCCGCCCCTGTCCCTGCTCCGCCGCCGGGCCGATCTGACGCCCTGATCTTCCGCACGTTTGAGGAGGAATATTCATGATCCCAAGCTATGAACAGATGGGCGACTGGCTGGAGGAGATCGTCCAGCAGTTCCCCGCCCCCTTCTTTGCCGCCCTGGACGGGGGCGTACAGCTGGAGGAGCAGGCCCTGCCCGACCCCGACTTCCCCCACGGCCAGGTGTATATCCTGGGGGAGTACTGCCACGACCTGCTGGGCCGCTATATCGTGCTGTACTACGGCTCCTTCGCCGCCCTGTTCCCTGATGGGGACGAGGAGACCTGGAAGGACGAGATCTTCGCCACCGTGGCCCACGAATTCACCCACCATATGGAGGACGCCGCCGGTCTCCACGCCCTGGATGATCAGGACATGGAGTTTTTAAACCAGGCCCGGCGTGACCTGCTGTGAGCGCCCCCGCCGCTTCCGTCTCCCCCGTCCGGGGCCGCTTTGCCCCCAGTCCCAGCGGGCGGATGCACCTGGGCAACCTGTGGTCCTGTCTGCTGGCCTGGCTGGCCGCCCGCAGCGTGGGGGGCGGCATGGTCCTGCGGCTGGAGGACTTAGACCCCGACCGCTGCCGCCCGGAATTCTGCGACCAGGTCATGGGGGACTTGGATTGGCTGGGCCTGGACTGGGACGGCCAGCCCATCTATCAAAGCCGGCGCACCGAGGCCTATGCCGCCGCCTTTCATGCCCTGGAGGAGCGGGGGCTGGTCTATCCCTGCTTCTGCACCCGGGCCCAGCGGCTGGCCGCCTCTGCTCCCCACCGGTCGGACGGGGCGGCCCTATACTCCGGTCGCTGCCGCCATCTGGCCCCGGAGGCGCGGGCCGCTCTGTCCGCCCGGCGTGTCCCCGCCTGGCGCATTCAGGTCCCGGAGGAGACGGTCTCCTTCCGGGATAAGCTCCAAGGGGACTGTGCCCAAAACCTGGCGGCGGAGTGCGGGGACTTTATCCTCCGCCGCTCGGACGGGGTGTACGCCTATCAGCTGGCGGTGGTGGTGGACGATGCCTTTCAGGGGGTCACCCAGGTGGTGCGGGGCAGCGATCTGCTGGACTCCGCCCCCCGGCAGCTGTGGCTGCAGAAGGAGCTTGGCCTGCCCCACCCGGAGTACGGCCATGTGCCCCTGCTCCTCTCCCCCGACGGCCGCCGCCTGGCCAAGCGGGACCGGGATCAGGAGCTGTCCCAGCTGAAGGAGCGCTTCACCGCCCCGCAGCTGGTGGGCCGTCTGGCCCTGGCCGCCGGACTCATCCCGGAATACGCCCCCATCACCCCGGCACAGCTGCTGCCCTATTTTGCCTGGGATAAGCTGCCCCGGCGGGATTTTGCCTTTGAGCTGTAAAAAAATCGTCGTATCCCAACCCGGATACGACGATTTTTGTCGCTGCGCTCAGATCCCGTGGGCCCGGTTATAGGCTGCACACAGCTGATTGCAGTTTTTGATGATGATATAGGTGACCACCCAGGTGCCCAGACCACACAGCAGGGAGCCGATGACCAGCCACAGCAGAACGGTGGTGCCGTTTTCCTGAAAGCTCATGCCATACCGGGAGGCGTTGTTCGCCAGCCGGTTTCCCAGGCAGTAGTACCAGTAGAAGGAGTAGATGCCGCAGGTGACCAGGCTGAGCAGAATGAGACCCAGCAGGCCCCGGGTGTGCTCCCCATCCCCGTCGCACACGGTGTTCACATCCTGGATCATGGAATACAGGAACACCAGGCCATAGATGCCGCAGGTGATGATGGTCAGCACCACATAGAGGACAAAGTTCCGGTCCTCGGTCACCGGGCGTGTCCAGTTGACCCCGGCACCGTAGTTGGCGGAAGCGGACTGATCCTGCGGCCGGGCAGTTTTCTGTCCTGAGGTATTCTGATTTCCGGTGAAGCGCAGCTCCTTGATGGCATCGGACAGGTCATAGCCCAGCTGGCGCAGCTGGTCGGCGCTCTTGCCCACCAGGGCCCGCTGGCCGTCTAAGTACATCAGCACCCACAGTCCGCCCACAGTGACGGCCAGACCCAGCACGGACGTGACGAATCCGCCCCAGCTCCAATGCCAGCCATAGACCAGCCCGTCGATGAGCACCATCATCAGCGCCCGAATGGCCAGCACCGCCAGCGTGGCCAGGGACAGACAGGACACGCCCAGAAAATAGGCCTCCCGGTTTTCCCGGGTGCTCTTCAGGGCCATGGCCAGCAGCAGCAGGCACATGCATATATAGGCCCCGGACTGGATCATGGGCAGCAGCACATGGGTCAGGACTGTGGCTCCGTAGCAATAGCCGCCCAGCAGGACGCCGACTGCGCCGAAGAAGCGGCCGATGGCCCGGATGCCATAGACCACGGCGCACAGAATGGCAAAGATGGTCAGCAGGGCGTTGCCGCCTGTGGGCGCTCCGCCGGTGGGCGGGGGCGCGTCATAGTGATAGTTCCCGGTCTGTGTGGCAGTCGTCCCGTCGGGCTGGGGCGGGACCTGATCCGGCCCATTCTCCTGCTGTCTGGCCCCGCAATAGCTGCAGAACCGCTGGCCGTCGCCGATCTCTCGGCCGCAATGCTTGCAATACATATTGTTTCTCTCCTTTTCTCTCTGTTTTCTCTTTCTATGCTCCAAACACAACACGAAACAAAAGGCCTGTCTGGGGGGCGAAGGTGACCACGCTGTCCCCCGGGTCGGCCATGCGCAGGGCGTACACCGCCAGGAACAGGGCCGCCCCGGCCCACACCGCTCCCCGCAGCACCCGCCGGGGGATATGCCGCCGGAACAGAAACAGTCCCGCCGCCAGAACGGGCGTCCAGAACAGGGGGTGATAGCCCCAGGCCGCCGAAATGTCCCCCCGCAGCAGGGCCAGCCAGGCCCGGGACATGCCGCACCCGGCGCAGGAGATCCCGGTGAAAAACCGGATGGGGCAGGTGACGCCCAGGGCCTCCATCCCCCCGTAGAGCAGGACGACGGCCAATGCCGCCCCCAGCCAGGGCGGGAGAGCGCCCTTGTTCTCTCTCACGGCTCTCTCCCCCTTTGATCGCTTTGGGCCATTATACCAGTTGGCGGCAGAAGTTGCAATTATATTAAAAAATAATTAAGGTTTGGCCAGCCGGTCAGCCAGCCAGACGGCCAGTTCCTCCATCACCTGCTCCCGCTCCGGCTCGTTGAGCATCTCGTGCCGCCCGCCGGGGTAAAGCCGCACCGTCACATCCCGGCAGCCGCAGCGGCGAAACAGCGCCGCCACCCGGCGCACCCCCGCCCCCATGTCCCCCACAGGGTCACGGTCCCCGGAAAAGAGATAGATGGGCATATCTCCGTCCATGCGCCGGACGTTCTCCTCCCGGCCGATCCAGGCGATGCCCCCCAGCATATCCCGGAACATGGACACGGTGGGGCGAAAGTTGCATAAGGGGTCCTGCTTCCGTCCCGCCGCCATCTCAGAGTCCCGGGTGGTCCAGTCCCCCTGACCCGGAGCGGGGTGGACCCGGGCGTTATAGGCCCCCAGGGACAGGGCATAGACCAGGGGGCTCACATAGTCCGGCCCCCGCCACCGGCACAGCAGGCCGGAGACCACCCGGCCAAAGGCCACCAGGGCCGCCCGCTCCTGCCCCGTGCCCGACAGCACGGCGGCATCCACCGTCCCCGGCCAGCGGATGAGACAGGTCCGGGCCAAAAAGGACCCCATGGAGTGCCCCAGCAGCACATAGGGCAAGTCGGGCCACCGCTCCCCCTCCAGCCGCCGCAGGGCGTACACGTCCCGGACGACCAGGTCCCAGCCGCCCTCCGGGGCGAAAAAGCCGTATTTTCCGTCTGTCACCGTTGCCCCGTGGCCCAGGTGGTCCTCGCCGCACACCACATAGCCCCGCCGGGTGAAAAATTCCGCCACGTGGGCATAGCGTCCCATGTGCTCGGCAATGCCGTGGACGATCTGGAGCACCCCACGGGGCGTTCCATCCGGCAGCCACTCCACCGCCCGGATCGTATGCCGCCCGTCGGCGGAGGGATAGGTCAGGGTCCTGCGTTGGGACATAGATATGCCTCCTTTTTCATCTTAAGTGTAACGGAACTGCCCCCATAAAGTCAACCCAGGCGGTCCGGGTCCAGGCGCTCCAGGGTCTGGCGGAGGGTGCGGCAGTGGCGGCGGAACTGGAGGGACAGCTCCTCCAGCAGCTCGGCCTGGGTGCCCTCCGATCTCTTCATCTGCGCTATGCACAGCCCCTCCAGCTCCTCCTCCCGCTGATACTGCCGCCGCAGGGCGGGGGCCAGGGCCAGGGGCTCCGGGCTTTGGGGCGTCCTGTTGGAACGATAGTCCTGCCCCGTCTCCAGGTAATAGGCGGCACTTAACCGGCGCAGGGCCGTCCGGTCCTCTGCGGCCACCGCCCCTATGCTCTGGCCGTACCGCCCCGCCCGGCGGACCAGATTTTGGGCGCTTTCAAACGCCGCCCGGGTCCGGTCTATCAGCATCTCTAAGCTGGCCCCCGGCTCCCGCTCCGGGCCTGAACGCTCCTCCGGCGGTCTCTCCTGTTGTTCGGTCCGCTCCGACGGTTCCGGTTCCAGGGCGATGGGACTGCCCTCCCCGTCGGGCATCACCCTGGCCCACACCCGGCGAAAGGTCTCCGGGTCGGGATGCTGCTCCAGCACCCAGCCGCTCTCCTGCTGCGCCATATGCGCTCCCCCCTCTGTTCAGAATGGCTCTTGCAGCACATTCTATGCCAGATTTCAGTTAGGAGTTAGGAGAGATGAGTGATGAGTTTCTCTCAACTCCTAACTTCTATCTCATCACTCCTAACTCTGCTTGACTTTCTTGCTATTTTTTCTCCCGCATGGTAAACTGAACACCTGACCATCCAGACTCTTCTGCCCGGCCTTTTATAGGGTCGAGCGCTATTTTGATATAGAACGGAACGTGACATCATGCTTGACCACGAACAGGAAATTCGATTTGCCGCCGCCCGCCGACGGGCCATCGCCCGGGACTTTTACCGGCTGAACGCCCAGCAGCAGGAGGCGGTGCTCACCACCCAGGGCCCCCTGTTGCTGCTGGCCGGGGCGGGCAGCGGAAAGACCACCGTGCTCATCAACCGCATCGCCAACCTGATGCGCTATGGCCGGGGCTCTGACAGCCCGGAGGTCCCCCAGTGGGTCACCCCCGACGACCTGGCCTTTCTGGAGGGCTGCGCCCAGGGGGCGGAGCTGTCCCAGGAGGACCGGGAGCGGCGGGAGCGGCTGTGCTGCCTAGACCCCGCCCAGCCCTGGACCATCCTGGCCATCACCTTTACCAACAAGGCCGCCGGAGAGCTGAAGGACCGCCTGGCCGCCCTGCTGGGGCCGGAGGCCAACGACGTCTGGGCCAGCACCTTCCACTCCGCCTGTGTCCGTATTCTGCGGCGGGACATCGAGAAGCTGGGCTTTGCCTCCTCCTTCACCATTTACGACACCGACGACGCCCTGCGGGTCATCAAGGACTGCATCAAGGACCTGGAACTGGACGACAAGCAGTTCCCGCCCCGGTCCGTGCTGGGCTACATCTCCCGGGCCAAGGATGCCATGCTGCTGGCCGACGAGTATCTGGCCCAGTGCAAGGCCAGCGGGGACTTCCGCCTGACCAAGATCGCCAACATCTACATGGAGTATCAGCGCCGCCTGTGGGAGGCCAACGCCTTAGATTTCGACGACATCATCCTCCACACCGTCCGCCTGCTCCAGCAGTTTGAGGACGTGCGGGACTACTATCAGAAAAAGTTCCGCTATGTGCTCATTGACGAGTATCAGGACACCAACCATCTGCAATATCTGCTGGCCTCCCTGCTGGCGGGGGGGTATCAGAATTTCTGCGTGGTGGGCGACGACGACCAGTCCATCTATCGCTTCCGTGGGGCCACCATCGAGAACATTTTGTCCTTCGAGCAGCAGTATAAGGGCTGCCGGGTCATCCGTCTGGAGGAGAACTACCGCTCCACCCGGCACATTCTGGAGGCCTCCAACGCCGTCATCCGCAACAACCAGGGCCGCAAGGGCAAGGAGCTGTGGACCAAGGCCGGGGACGGGGACCAGCTGACCCTGTACACCGCCATGAACGAGAACGACGAGGCCCAGTATGTGGCCGCCCGCATTCTGGAGGACTACAGCCAGGGCCGCCGCTGGAAGGACCACGCCATTCTCTACCGCATGAACGCCCAGTCCAACCAGATGGAGAACGCCTGCAAGAAAAACGGCATCCCCTATCGCATCATCGGCGGCACCCGGTTTTTTGACCGGGCGGAGGTGAAGGACATGGTGGCCTATCTGGCGGTGCTGAACAACCCGGAGGACGACCTGCGCCTGACCCGCATCATCAACAACCCGCCCCGGGGCATCGGAGCCAAGACCATCGAGACCGCCCAGGCCATCGCCCGGCGGGAGGAGACCTCCCTCTATGCCGTCATCGACAACGCCCGCCTGTACCCGGAGCTGGAGCGCTCGGCGGGCAAGCTGGCCGCCTTCACCAATCTCATGGGGGAGCTGGCCGCCCTGGCCGGGGAGCTGCCCCTGGACCAGTTCTACGAGGAGCTGATGATCCGCACCGGCTATGCCGTCATGCTGGAGACCAAGAACACCGTGGAGGACCGGGGACGGCTGGAGAACATCCGGGAGCTGCTCACCTCCATCCGGGGCTATCTGGACGGGGCGGGGGACGAGCCCTCCCTGGCGGGATTTTTGGACGAGATCGCCCTGTACACCGATCTGGACCGCCAGGACGAGGAGGACTGCGTGGTGATGATGACCATGCACTCGGCCAAGGGGCTGGAGTTCCCCGTGGTCTTTCTGGTGGGGGCCGAGGAGGGCATCTTCCCCGGCATCCGGGCCATCGGCGAGACGGACGAGATGGAGGAGGAGCGCCGGCTGTGCTATGTGGCCATGACCCGGGCCAAAGAGAAGCTCTATCTCACCTGCGCCCAGCAGCGGATGCTGTTTGGCCGCACCAGCAACAACCGCCCCTCCCGCTTTGTGGAGGAGATCCCCCAGGAGCTGCTGGAGCGCACCGGGCGGGCCAACCGCTGGGACAGCGACAGCTGGGGCGGCGGCATCCCCAGCCGGGACTCGGGCTACGGCGGCTATGACCGCCCCGCCCCCGCCGGACAGAGCGCCCAGGGCCGCAGCGCCGGCACAGCCAGCTACGGCGGCGGCTTTGTCCGGGCCATGAACGGCAGCGGACAAAAGCCCGCCGGCCGGCCCGCTCCCGCCCCTGCCCCTGCCGCCTCCTTCAAAAAAGGCGATACCGTGCGCCACAAGGCCTTTGGCAAGGGCGTGATCCTGTCCATCCAGAAGATGGGCGGCGACGCCCTGCTGGAGATCGCCTTCGACCAGGTGGGCACCAAGCGCCTGATGATGAAATCCGCCGCAGCGCATATGGAGAAGAAGTAAATATTTTAGAACGGATTGCCACGTCGGGGCTTTGCCCCTCCTCGCAATGACAGAAAACGGGTCTGCTCACCTCTCCTTCGGCGGGGAAACTGACGACCATGTCATGGCGAGGAGCGCAAGCGACGCGGCAATCCGTTTTCTTTTTGCCCCTGGGGCAGTTTTTTGAAAAAAAACACGAAAAGCCTGCAACATTTTCCTTCTCTCGTTCGTCTATTTCAGTGAAGCGCAAAACCGCCCTGACGGTTACAGGAGCATCTTAAGAATATCTTAAACTTTTGTAATCGCTTTGTAGTTGTTCCGGGCGGCGGAGGACGAATATAATGAAGATGGGGGACGAGCACCGCCCCCGCAAAGGAAATGACCACACCGCCCTGCGGTTACATATGTGCAGGACTGTTGAAGGAGGATATTTACTATGGCAGAGATGACCACCGTCCAGCCCCAGGCCCCGGCTCCCGCTCCGGCTCCGGCCCAGGGCAAGCCCCCGCTGAAAAAGAAGGGGGCGCAGAAGAAGAAAATGGCCAAGCGGCTGATCGCCCTGGCCGTGGCCGCAGCGGTATGTCTGGGCGGCGGCTTTGCCCTGCACCGCTTTTTGAATTCCGGCAGCGGCGACCTGGGGGAAATTTACGCCCAGCCCGCCTCCATCGGCAGCATCCAGAGCACCGTGTCCGGCAGCGGCACCGCCAAGGCCAAGGAGTCGGCGGCCATCACCCTGACCCAGAGCGGCACCGTGCAGGAGGTGCTGGTGGCCGGCGGCGACACGGTGACGGCGGGGCAGCCCCTGTACACCATCTACAGCCAGGCCGCCGAGGACGAGGTCAATAACGCCCGGAAGGCCCTCACCGACCTGCAAAAGGACATGGCCGACCTGCAAAAGGACGTGTCCAACCTCACCGTCCGGGCCCCCTTCTCCGGCAAGCTGATGGACGTAAAGGACTTCCAGACCGACCAGGACGTGTCCAAGGGCACCCCGGTGGCCACCATTGTCAACGACAAAAAGCTGAAGCTGACGCTGTACTTCAGCTACGCCTATGAGAACAGCGTCAAAAAGGGCCAGGCCGTCACCGTGTCCGTCCCCGCCGTGATGGGCGACTTCAGCGGCTATGTGGACGACATCCACAAGGTGAGCTACATCTCCCCCGAGGGGGCCGTCCACTTCGAGGCGGTCATCGCCTTTGATAACCCCGGCACCCTGACCGCCGGGATGGACGCCGCCGCCGTGCTCACCGCCGCCGACGGCAGCAAGATCTACCCCTATCAGAACGGCAAGACCGAGTATTACGAGAGCCGCACCATCGAGTGCAAGGCCAACGGCCCCGTCACCGCCATCGGCAATCTGCGCAACTATGCCAACGTGTCTGCCGGGGAGGCCATCCTCACCCTGGGCTCCTCCACCCTGGACACCGATATCCGGGCCAAGCAGGAGCAGCTGGACGATGCCCAGAAGAAGCTGGACGAGGCGGCCAAGGCCCTGGCCAACTTCCACGCCACCGCCCCCATCGACGGCACCGTCACCTCCTGCAGCCTGGTGGAGGGGGAGGATGTGAAAAGCGGCGACACCGTCATCATCATCTCCAACAACACCACCATGCTGGTCACCATCACGGTGGATGACCGGAACATCTCTTACATCAAGCCGGGCAGCTATGTAGACCTGACCTGGAACGATGCCACTTATCAGGGCCTGGTCACCTCCATCGACATGGGCAAGGCAGAGAGCGGCCAGGGCATGACCAACTATCCCGTGGTGCTCACGGTGGACAACCCGGACGGCAGCCTGATCGAGGGGGCCTATCTGCAGTACTCCTTCGTCACCAGCCAGTCGGACAACTGTATCCTGGTGCCCACCAGTGCGGTGAAATACGTCAGCGATCTGGACGGCAACCGCCAGTCTGTGGTCTTTGTCCAGCGGGACGAGCGCCCCGACGACGTGCCTGAGCTGGACCTGCCCGACCCCATGCCCGGGGAGAAGCGGGAGTACCCCAGCGAGAAGGATGGCTATTACCCCGTCATCGTATCCACCGGCCTGTCCGATGCCCAGAACGTGGAGATCACCTCCGGCCTGGAGGACGGGGACACGGTCTTTGTGAACTACACCGTCACCGAGTCCGGCAGCAGCTGGTAAAGGGGGCGCGCCATGCTCATTGACATCAAAGATATCTATAAGATCTATAACGAGGGCCAGGAGAGCGAGGTCCGGGCCCTGGACGGGGTGTCTCTGGACATTGACCGCGGGGAATTCGTGGCCATTGTGGGCCAGTCCGGCTCGGGCAAGTCCACGCTGATGAACGTGCTGGGCTGTCTGGATATCCCCACCTATGGGGAGTATCACTTAAACGGGGTGGATGTGACCTCCCTGTCTGACAAGCAGCTGGCCCACATCCGCAACAAGGAGATCGGCTTCATCTTCCAGGGCTATAACCTGATCCAGGAGCTGGACGCTCTGGAGAACGTGACCCTGCCCCTCATCTACCAGGGCGTCTCGGTGTGGGACCGGGAGGACATCGCCATGGAGGCCCTGGCCCGGGTGGGTATGGACGACCGGGCCCACCACCGGCCCAGTCAGATGTCCGGCGGCCAGCAGCAGCGGGTGGCCATCGCCCGGGCCATCGCCACCCACCCCCCCATCATTATGGCCGACGAGCCCACCGGCGCCCTGGACTCTAAAACCGGGCGGCATGTGCTGGAGATCCTCCGGGAGCTGTACCGGGAGGGCACCACCATCCTGCTCATCACCCACGACGACGGCATCGCCGCCACTGCCCGCCGGGTGGTGCGGCTGTCAGACGGCAAGATCATTGCCGATCACCCCCAGGAGGTGGATTGGGCATGAACATCTGGCAGGCATTCACCATGGCCCTAAAGTCCATCGCCATGAAAAAGACCCGCTCCTTCCTCACCATGCTGGGTATCATCATCGGCGTGGCCAGCGTGGTCATCATGGTCTCGGTGGTCCAGGGGCAGAACAAGAAAAACATGGAGTATTTCGAGAAGATGGGCAACAACAAGATCAACGTCTCCGCCTACTCCTACTACGACAGCAACAACGAGACCTCCCAAAAGCTGTATGACTATTGCCTGTCCCTGAGCGATCTGGTGGACGGCATCACCCCCGACATCGAGCTGGGCGACAAGGCCACCGTGCAGTACGGGGCCAAGACCCTGGTGGTCAACGACTACAGCAACGGCAACTACGACTGGGAGAAGGCCATGCACATCAAACTTGGCTCGGATCAATACGGGGTGTGCAACAACTATACCCTGGCCGGGGGCCGGGAGCTGTCCTTCCTGGACATTGAAAAGACCAACGCCGTGTGCGTGCTGGGGGCCGGGGCCAAGACCGCCCTGTTCGACTACACCGACCCGGTGGGCGAGACCATCAACATCAACGGCCAGCCCTTTCTGGTGGTGGGCTATTACCAGCCCATGTCGTTGGACGGCTGGCCGGAGATGGACAACATCATCGTCCTGCCCTACACCTTCAACCGCACCATGAACCAGAACAGCACCATCAGCAGCTATGTGGTCAAGGCCAAAAGCGCCTCCGCCACCACCGAGGCCATGACTCTGCTGGACGCCTATCTGGCTGGACTGTTCCCCAAAAATGCCGATGGCAACAGCGACCAAGGCGACTATTATGTCCAGAGCGACAACAGCTCTGCCCAGGATATCCAGAGTCAGAACACCATGCAGGCCCTGGTGCTGGGGGCCATCGCCGGTATCTCGCTGCTGGTGGGCGGCATCGGCATCATGAACATCATGCTGGTCACCGTGACCGAGCGCACCCGGGAGATCGGCATCCGCAAGGCCATCGGTGCCGAGCGCAAGAGCATCATCACCCAGTTTTTGATCGAGGCGGCGGTGATCTGCTCCATCGGCGGCCTCATCGGCATCGGCATCGGCTGCGTGGGCACTCTGGTGGCCGGAAAGCTGCTGTTGAACGAGACGGCCATGCTGCCCAGCCCCTTCATCACCATGGGAGCCTTCCTGTTCTCGGTGGTGCTAGGCGTGATCTTCGGCATGTATCCCGCCATCAAGGCCTCCGGTCTGCAGCCGGTGGTGGCCCTGCGGGCGGAGTGAGCTCAGCAAAGAGCAAAAGGAGTGACATTATTTATGAAAGAAAAGCGTGTGCTTTCTTTGGCCCTGGCGGCGGCGCTGGCCCTTTCCCTGTCCATTCCCGCCGGGGCGGCGGGCGGCTCGTCCTTTTCCGACGTGTCTGACCGGAACACCGCCGTCAACGCCGACGTGCTGCGGCTGATGGGCGTGGTGGACGGAGTGGGCGGCAACCGCTTCAACCCCGGCGCCAACCTGACCCGGGCGGAGTTTTGCACCATGGTGGTGAAATTTTTGCAGAAGGGGGACCAGGTGGCCATGAACGCCACCCGGACCATCTTCTCCGACGTGACCAGCCGCCACTGGGCCCTGGGCTATGTGAACCTGGCCTCCAGCCTGACGGTGGGGGGCGGCAGCAGCAGCTCCGGCTCCTCTGACGGCGGCGGCGACAGCGCCCCCGCCGCGGCCCTGATCTCCGGCGTGGGCAACGGGCGCTTTGACCCGGATGCCAAGATCAGCCTGGCCCAGGCGGCCACCATCCTCATCCGGGTGCTGGGCTATAACACCCAGCAGGTGGGGGCGGTGTGGCCGGAGAGCTATATGAACCTGGCCGCCTCCATCGGCCTGACCGACGGGGTGAGCGCCGGGGCCTACAGCCCCATCACCCGCGCCCAGGCCGCCCAGCTGTTTGTCAACGCCCTGACCTGTAAGACCGGCGAGGGCAGCGACTATTACAAGGGCCTGGGCAGCGCCAAGAGCGACGTGGTGATGCTGGCGGTGAACGTGGAGTCGGAGGACGGCAGCGTGGCCCGTGGGGCCATCCGCACCTCTGACGGGACCTATCTGCCCAAGGCGGACAACGTGACCCCCACCGGCCTTCAGGGCCGCCGGGGCACCTTGGTGACCAACGACAAGCAGGAGATCGTCAGCTTCGTCCCCGACGACAGCACCGCCACCACCGTCACCCTGTCCGCCGACGCCCAGGCCGCCTATCTGAAGGGCACCGACGGCAAGCAGTACACCATCTCCGGCAGCACCCCCGTCTACACCGCCAGCAAGAGCGACGGGGAGAGCTATTCCAGCGCCCACACCTCCCTCTACGCCGGCAGTCAGGTCACCCTGTTCTCCCAGCGGGGCAAGGTCGTCTCCGTCTATGTCAGCGGCGGGGCCGTCTCCTCCGACGGGGATGCGGTGGTGGTCATGGGCCCGGCCAGTGCGGCCACATTCCACAAACTGACCGGCGGTGTGGAAAACTTCTCGATCCAGAAAAACCGCCAGACCATCGGCCTGTCCGGCATCAAGCCCTATGACGTGGTGACCTACGACGACCTGTCCAACACCCTCATCGTCTCTGACCTGCGCCTGACCTGCGTGCTGGAAAACGCCAGCCCCAACTTCAAGGCCCCGGAAAAGCTCACCGCTTTGGGACACGAGTTTGAAGTGCTGGATTCCGCATGGGACAATACGGGAGATTTCAGCACCGGCAGCCAGGTGGTCCTGCTGCTCACCGCCGACGGCAAGGTGGCCGGAATGGCCAAGCCCAGCGGCGACGTGGGCTCCACCGCCATCGGCACCGTGACGGCTGGCTCCGCCGAGGTGTTCCTGCCCAGCGGCGGCACGTTGAGCCTGAAGGGCACCGTATCCAGCGGCGACAAGCTGGCCGGGCAGCTGGTGTCCATCACCTCGGGCACCAAGGGCCAGATCGGAGCCAGCAAGCTGCCCACCCGCCGGGCCGGCAGCGCTTTCCTGGTCAGCGCCATGAAGCTGGACGGCTATACCGTCACCCCCGGCGTGAAAATTTACGAGCAGACCAACAGCGGTTCCATGAGCCGCATCACTCTGGGCAGTCTGAACGGGGCGGACGTGCCCGCCTCCTCCATCGCCACCTACCATCTGAACTCCTCCAACATGGTGGACTACATCGTACTCAAGGATGTCACCGGCGATGCTTACATCTACGGTATCATGGTGTCCAAGACCAACATCACCGAGGAGGAGGTGCTGGTGGTGGACAAGAACGGCAATCCCGTGGTGGACGAGAACGGAAACTGGAAATACACCACCAAGAAGACCGACCATAAAACCTGGACCCTGGTCAGCCGCCAGTCCACCCAGTTCAGCACCGAGACGGACTACTCCGGCAAGAACGGGGACTTTGTAGGCGTGTCCGTCGGCCAGAACCTTAGCGGCGGGACCATGATCCGGGACGTGAAGGAACTTACCGAGATCAGAAACGTCACCCCCAAGGACTTCTTCGAGAAGGACGGCAGCTACTACGTCACAATCAGTGGCAAGACCTACGCCGTATCGGAAAATGTGGAGTGCTGCAAAAAGGTGGGCGGCAGCCGCTATACCCAGGACGACTGGTTCCAGCAGGACACCGGCGCCGAGCGCCTGAACGCCTGCCGGGTGTCTCACCAGAACATGACCATCTACATTGACCCCGTGGGTCAGCAGGTGCGCATTGTGGTGGGGAACTGAATAAACGCCCAGGGAGGGCCGACGAAAGTCGGTCCTCCCTGGCTTTTTGTCTCTCAGCGGTATCCGGTGGCGTCCTTCACGGTGTTTTCCACGCCGTTTTTGGCCTCTTTGGCGGCGTTTTTTACATCGCCTGCGGCCTTCTCCCCGGCGTTTTTCACGTCCCGCCCCATATCTTTGGCGGCCTTTTCCGTGTCGTCCAGCATATCCCGCACGTCCTGGGTGAAGTCCCGCTGCGCCCTGCCCGCCTGGTCCCGGATCTTTCCGGTGCGCCCGGCGGAGTAGTGCCCGTCCTCCAGATAGTCATAGGCGCTGCGGGCGCTGCGCTGGTCCGGGCCGCTGTTGCCTGTGCCGGTGCGGCTGGCCGTGGGGTCGCCGCTGTTGGCGGTGCCGCCGCAGGCCGTCAGGCCCAGCGACAGGACCAGGGCGGCTGCCGCCGCCGCATATCCCCGTCTGCTCACTGTGCATTCCCCCCGCTTGTTGCTGCGGAAGTTCCATCCGGGGCTTATTGTGTGCGTTTTTGTTGGGAATGATGCTGGAATTTTTTGCGCTGACTTTGCGCTTTCCGGCGAAAAATTCCCGACTCTTTGGCAAAAAAACTCTTCCCCTCCCCTTGCATTTGCACGCCCGGTATGGTATAGTCTTATTGTAATTAAGGTAGTATTGGTAAGAGTGGGGTCAAGGCTCCGCTCTTTTTGATTG
>ENA-UEQE01001057-UEQE01001057.1-human-gut-metagenome-genome-assembly--contig:-NODE-1057-length-23403-cov-9.221170_pt1 | contig 23403 bp, 18 predicted proteins | sample MGYA00242934_ERZ507935 | MGnify/ENA primary metagenome ERZ507935 (study PRJEB26167, sample SAMN06115423) | human gut metagenome | host: Homo sapiens | place: China:Anhui | collected 2015-03-30... | reverse complement strand
CAAACGGTCATTTTTATTATCATACCACACAAGAGCTGTATTGAAAACAGAAAACTCTCATGTTTTCTTCGTCTATTTTTCACCTTTCTTCTTAGGGAGCTGTGTGAGAGCGGCCAATTCCTCGTAGGTCAATTCGCCGTTCACATAGCGGTTTCGTGCATCCTCCGCTTGCGCTTTCCAGATTTGAAACGCGGCATCTGTGTAAATGGCCGGAGTACGGCGAACACGCATATCATAGGTTTTGATCCGCTGCCGGATGAGCTTTAAGCCATCATCGGCAGCGATTTTCTTTTCATGCTTCTCTTTGACTGCGAGTTCTTTGCAGCTTTTTCCGGTATCACCGACTGACCGATCACAATAAAGAGCTTTGGAAGAGAACGGGATAAAGTAACGATGACAATATTCACACTTTTTCAATTCAATTCCTTGCTCGACCATCTCCAGCAGTTCTGTCAGCAGCGTCGCGCCCAAATCGTCCGAGCCCTCGATGCGGGCAAACCGGACGGACTTTGGTGGCGTCGAAATGCGGTCTGCCGCCAACACCGGATCAAAATTCTGCTCATCTACATACAGCTTTCGTTCTGCGCGCATCTTCAGGTCCAAACCGGCGATCGCTGTGGCAGCTTGAAAATCGCGGCTCATATAGAGCGCCAAACGCTGCTTGGCGCTCAACTTAGATTTGTCCGGCACGAGCACGGCATCTGCAAAGGCGGAGAGTTCCTTTTGCAGCTTCTCAAAACCTTCCATGCGTTCATCAAGCACGTCTGCCAGCTTTTCTTCAAAAAAGAGGGACTGCACAAAGCGTTCCCCAAAAGGGTGGATCGTGCTCAGCGCATTTTTGATCTCGGTAATGGCTTGATTTTCCATCATGGGCGTTGTTCGCACCAGTAATTTCGCCCGTAAAGAAGTGAAATCTGTGGACAAAAAAGCAATAAGGGTTGTCCCGAGACGATATTCCACGGGCTTGAAATCCGTTTCTACATATTCCTTTTTGGGGCCAAAACTCAAGCAATACAAGGCTCTCAAGGCTTCTCCTCCATTCGTGGACACCGCTGTGCATCGTTTGTGGTAAATCATTTGTCACACGAATAGTTTACCACATATTGAAATCTCCGTCAACGCTTGCTATCATTTTTGTGGAAGTTGAAATTCAGCACGAACGATCTTCCACAAAATTGAATGACCGCCGGAGCGTTTCTCTTTCGGGGAAGCAGGCCATGACCGTCTGATGACGCGAGCGTGCCAAGGAGCAGAAATCGAGTTTCCGTCAGGCAGGAAACCACTTCCGGGAAAACGGCAACAAGTTCACCGGTCTCTCCGCATAGTTTCAAGGAAAGGGGGGAGCAGGATGGCAAGCAAACCGGAGTTGCTGCATAATCAGGCGGCAGATGAGATCGGGCAGGACTTTCTTCTCGCATACCAGCGAGCCGTCCTGCTCGCCTTGCAGCGGCAAGGCTTCCTTAACGAAGTGCAGTGTAGGAACTGCGTACAAAAATTAGAAGAACAGATAAGAAATACAGGAAAATCAAAATCTGTAAAGGAATAGTGCCTTTCAGTATTCGCACAATTGCAAAGACACATTCTGTATCGTATGATACCACGAAAAGGAGGAGTTTTTATGTTACAAGTAGCAGCGTATTGCCGTGTATCCACGGATAAGGAAGACCAGGCAAATTCCTTTGAAGCGCAGCAGCGGTATTTCCGCGAGTACATCCAGCGCCAGCCGGATTGGGAGCTGCAAGGCATCTATGCTGACGAAGGATTTTCCGGCACATCGACCAACAAGCGCGTGGAGTTCAATAAAATGCTCCATGCGGCGGAGCTGGGACAGATCGACCTGATCGTGACCAAGGAGGTCAGCCGTTTTACCCGCAACACGGTGGACGCCCTGCAAATCACCCGCGAGCTGCGTCGGCGGGGCGTAGGCGTGCTGTTTCTCAATGACAGCCTGGATACCCGCACCAACGATGGGGAGCTGCGGCTGACGATCATGAGTTCCTTCGCACAGGACGAAAGCCGAAGGACCTCTGAACGCTCCAAATGGGGACAGATGCGCAGCATGGAGAAGGGCGTCGTTTTTGGCGGCTCGCTGCTGGGTTACGACGTGATTGGCGGCAAAATGACCGTCAACCCGGAGGGCGCGGAAGTTGTCCGGCTCATCTTCCATAAGTACCTGCAAGAGCGCAAAGGGTGCAGCACCATCGCGCGGGAGCTGCGGGAGGCCGGTATTCTCAGCAGCAAGGGCAACTGCCTTTGGTCCTCGGCCACCGTGACTAAGATCCTAAAGAATGAAAAATACTGCGGTGACCTGATCCAGAAAAAGACCTACACGCCGGACTATCTGACGCACGAAAAGAAGTACAACCACGGCAAGGAACCGCTGGTAGAACTAAAAGATCACCACGAGTCCATCATCGACTGGGAAACGTGGCAGGCGGTGCAGCGGGAGCTGTCCCGCCGCAACCGTGCGACAGGCTGCGGTGGACACGGCAACCGCTATCCGCTCTCCGGTAAAATTCGCTGCGGTGAGTGCGGCAAGAGCTTCTCCCACCGCACCAAAAAGCGGCAGGATGGCAGCTCCTATTATCGCTGGTGCTGCTTCACCGCCACCAACGAGGGCCTGCGGCGCACAGACGGCGCGGGAAATGTCATCGGATGCAGCGTCGGGCGGCAGATCCGGGACGACATCGCCATGGATCTTCTACGGCGCTCCGTGAGCGCCGTGACGCTGGATAAGAAATCGATCATATCGAGCCTCACCCGAGTTGTGGAAAGCGTTCTGGCGTCCGGTGAGGACAGCGGCGAGCAGGAGCTGCGGCGGCTGGAGCTGGAGTTTGAAAAGCTGCAAGCGCGTAATGACACCATCCATGACCGCTTTTTCGACGAGAGCATCACCAAGGCTGACTATCAGCGCGCCAAAGCCCGCTGTGAAAGCGAAATGAACCGGGTGCAGGAAAAAATTGCCGCGATCAAACAGCGGCAGACGCTGAACACCGACACGCAGACCCTAAAACCGGACATTCGCGCCGCCATCACGGGAATCGTCAGCGGGCGCACGGCGGACGACGACTTTTACGGGCATCTCCTCCAGCAAATGATTGTGTACCGGGACGGCAGGGTAGAGGTGGCGCTCAATCTGCTTCCCGCCAAATGGGTCTATGTGCTGGACGGACTGGAAAAATACCGTGCCAAAATTGGGGGCCATGACGCTTCCTCTGTACCGATGTCGGTCAGCAGGCCCTTAAGCTCGGGGTAGGGCATGGAGTAGCGCTGGGAGAGGTAGCGCAGCGACGCGCCGAGCTCGCCGTCCGGGCCGCCGTACTGCGAGATGATCGCCGCGGCAAGCCGTGGATTCGGGTTCTTGATCTTGACGGGGTACTGTAACTTTTTCTCATATACAAATATTACTTTTCTCCCTCCAGATCCCACGGCCACGGATCATTCAGCCACTTGAAGCTGCCGGGCGTCACGTCCGTCTGCAAAATCGGGCCGTACTGCTTTTCATAGGCCTCGCGCCCCTCGCGGCCGAGCTTGATATACGACCAGTAGAGGTTCAGAACCTCGGTGTCCTCCGGGTGTGTGGTGAGATAAAGCCCCAGCTCGTCGATGGCAAAATCGAGCGCCATCAGCTCTGAGAGCGCCGTGTTGACGGCGGGGAACTTCGTCTTCATCTGCGCGTGGAAGGGAAGGTTCAGCCCCGGAAACAGCGTACCGGCCTTGAGCGCGTCCTGTTGGGAATAGCGCTCGGGGTCGTTTTTCTGCACGGGGACATAGGGAAAAGCCAGCGGCGCGCAGCAGCCGTTCGGCAGTGTGCCCACGCCGGACTCGGCGCGCATGGCTCTGTTGTCGTCCAAAGAAGTCTCCTCCTTGCAAAGAAATCGGGCATCCGCCCACACCATCCTATGCAGCGGGAGAAAAAAGGGAAGCGGGGCTTTTCTTTTTGTTCAAAGTCCTGTATAATGAAAAGCACATAAGGCCGCGCCGCGGGGCATACATTGTTCCGGGGTGAGGGGTATTTTGTTTATCGTTTTCGGAAAAAAGGCGTTTTACGCCATATTCGCGCTGCTGCTCGTGCTGACGGCGGCGACCGTCAGCATGCTTCTGCCGCCGGAGGCGGTGGAGACGAGCGTGTCAGCGCCGACAGGGAAGACCGTCTGGGTCATCGACGCGGGGCACGGTGGGGAGGACGGCGGGGCCGTCGCCGCCGACGGCAGCAAGGAAAGCGACATGAACCTCGCCATCGCGCGGCGGCTCGACGCGCTGCTCGTTTTTCTCGGCGAGGAGACGCGCATGACGCGCACAGAGGATATCTCCATCCACGATGCCAGTGCGTCCACGCTGCGGGAAAAGAAGCGCTCCGACCTCGAAAACCGCGTGGGACTGGTCAACAGCACGCAAGGCGCTATCCTTGTCAGCATCCACCAGAACAGTCTTCCGTCATCCAAGCAGACGCACGGCGCGCAGGTGTTTTACGGCAAAAAAGAGGGAAGTGCCGAGGTCGCGAATGCGGTGCAGCTCGCGCTGAATCAGACTGTCAATGCGGGCAATGAGAAGACAGAGAAGGCCATCGACGCGTCGATCTTCCTGATGAAAAACGTCACCGCGCCTGCAATCCTGATCGAGTGCGGATTTTTGAGCAATGAAAACGAAACGGCGCTTTTGAAAAGTGGCGAATATCAGCAAAGACTGGCCGTTGTGATCGCGTCCGGCCTTTTACAGCAGTAGCAGTAAAGCAAAAGGGGTTTACAATATGGCAAAGGCAAAAAGTGTATTTTTCTGCACGGAGTGCGGCAACGAAACGCCCAAATGGGCGGGCCGCTGCCCGAGCTGCGGCGCATGGAACACACTCGTCGAGCAGGCCGTCGGCGACGGTGCAAAGGCAAAAACGGGCGGCCGCAGCCGCGCGCTGCGCGCCAAGGCGCACCCGATCGCAGAGCTCGACACGGCGCAGGAGATCCGTTTTCCCACCGGCATGGGCGAGCTTGACCGCGTGCTTGGCGGCGGCGCTGTGCAGGGCTCGCTCGTGCTCGTCGGCGGTGCACCGGGCATCGGCAAATCGACGCTGATGCTGCAAATCTGCGGAAAACTGAGTGAAACCGCGAAAATTCTGTACGTTTCCGGCGAGGAATCGCCGCGTCAACTCAAGCTGCGCGCCGACCGTCTCGGCGTGCAGTCGGACAACCTGTACGTGCTGTCCGAGACCTGCCTCGGTGATGTGCTGGAATCCGTCGAAGAAGAAAAGCCCGACGTTTTGATCGTCGACTCCATCCAGACGCTCTATCAGGACTCGCTCGAATCGCCCGCGGGCAGCGTGGCGCAGGTGCGCGCCTGCACGCTGGAGCTGATGCATCTGGCCAAAGGGGAGGGCTTCACCGTCTTTGTCATCGGGCACGTCAACAAAGAGGGTTCTATTGCGGGCCCGAAGGTGTTGGAGCACATGGTCGACTGCGTTTTATATTTCGAGGGTGAGGCGCACATGAGCTATCGCATCCTGCGCGCGGCGAAAAACCGCTTCGGCGCGACGAACGAGATCGGCGTATTCGAAATGCGCAGCGAAGGCCTTGTCGAAGTGCCGAACCCGTCGGAAATGCTGCTTTCGGGACGACCTGACGATGCGCCCGGCACGTGCGTGACCTGCGTGATGGAAGGCCAGCGCCCGGTGCTGGCCGAGGTGCAGGCATTGCTTGCGCCCGCGGCGCAGTCAGTCTCGCGGCGGACAAGCAACGGCTTTGACTACAACCGCGCCGCCATGCTGATGGCGGTGCTCGAAAAGCGCGGCGCGCTCAAGGTGTCCGGCTGTGACGCGTTCTTGAACGTCATCGGCGGATTGAGCGTGGACGAGCCCGCAGCAGACCTTGCCGCCGTGCTGGCGCTCGCGTCGAGTTATCTCGACAAGCCCATCGGCAATCACGTCGCCGCCATCGGCGAGGTCGGCCTGACCGGCGAGCTTCGCAGCGTGAACCATTTGAGCGAGCGGCTCAGCGAGGTGCACCGTCTGGGCTTTGAAACATGCATCATCCCGAAGCAGCGCAAGGATCAGATCCGCGTGCCGCAGGGACTCGCGCTGATCGAAGCGTGCAACATCGCCGAAGCGCTGCGCGCCATTGTGCAGGCGTAAACGCCGATGCGCCGATTGTAAAGCAGTTTCTATAATCTATAATATATTAGCAAAACCGGCAGCGTTTTCACGCTGCCGGACCCATAGAATCCCATGATCCTGACAAAGGAGGTTTTTGCTGCCAGCCACGCCAAAACGCTCATTTCCGCAAAAATACGTTTTTTCGCTCCCCTCAATTGAACAAAATTTTTATTTTGTTCAATTTGGTATAGACTTCAAAATGCCCCTCTCCATCGGCTCCTTTATTGAAAACCGCCGTACAGCCGATCAACGGCATGTGCGCTGTGCATCCCGTTCAAAGGATCAATCTCTGCGCAGCTTTGCTCTGCGTCGCGTCTGAACTGCCAACAACGCTCACAGATCAAAGCTGCTGAATTTTTCTTTGCCGACATACCGACATTTTGAAATTCAATTTTGGAGTATCTCTCCGTATTATTTTTGTTGTAACGAATGAGCTCGCGTGAAAATGCGGCTTACTTATATTATGAACGACTACCGCTTGGAATCGCCGCCGATTTTGCGCGATTTTCTATCCTACCACGAGACCATCAAAGCCCACTCGCAGAAAACGGTCGATGAATATTTCCTCGACCTGCGCAACTTTTTCCGCTATTTGAAGCAGTCGCACGATCCGTCGCTGCGCGGCCTCCCTCTCAATGAAATTTCCATCATGGACGTCGATCTTGACTTTGTGAAAAAAGTAACATTGACCGATATTTACGCCTACATGACCTATCTGAGCCGTGACCGCGTGCTGCATCAAAACAGCGACGTGTCCGACTACGGCTTAAATGCCGCGTCCAGAGCGCGAAAAATCGCAACAATTCGGTCTTTTTACAATTATTTGGTCAATAAAGCGCACCTTTTGGACACGAATCCCTGCAAGGACCTTGACTCCCCCAAGATCAAAAAGTCGCTGCCGAAGTACCTGACGCTCGACGAGAGCGTGCAGCTTTTGCAGTCCGTCGACGGGCAGAACCGCGAGCGCGACTATTGCATCCTGACACTCTTTTTGAACTGCGGGCTGCGAATCTCCGAGCTCTGCGGCCTTGATCTGCAGGATATTCAGGACGACGCGCTGCGCGTGCTCGGCAAGGGCAACAAGGTGCGCATCGTCTACTTAAACGACGCCTGCAAGGATGCGCTCAAGCGTTATCTCGCCGTCCGCCGCCCCATCTCCGGCCGCGATCACAATGCCCTCTTCCTCTCGTCGCGCAACGAGCGCATCAGCCGCTCGAGCGTCCACGCGCTCGTCAAAAAGCACCTGAGCGCCGCGGGGCTCGATGCCTCGGAATACTCCTCGCACAAGCTGCGCCACACGGCGGCAACGCTCATGCTGCAAAATGGCGTGGACGTCAAAGCCGTGCAGGAGGTGCTCGGGCATGAGCATCTGAACACGACGGAGATCTACACACACATTGATAACGACGCGCTGCGCGTTGCTGCAAAGGCAAATCCCTTGTCGCATGTAAAGATAAAAAAGAACGAGGATTAAAATTGACTTTCCCGGCTTCATCCGATATACTTAATAGTTGATGAAATGTATTTTTCAAGGAGGGTTTCCATGAATACAAAAGAGCTTTCCCCCATCTGCCGGCAGGTGCGGCGCGACATCATCACGATGACCGCCAACGCCGGCAGCGGTCATCCCGGCGGCTCGCTGTCCGCTGTGGAACTGATGACCAGCGTCTTCTTCAATCACATGCGCGTTGACCCGCAGAACCCGCACGATCCCGACCGAGACCGCTTCGTGCTCTCCAAGGGTCATGCGGCTCCCTGCTACTACGCGGTGCTCGCCGCTAAGGGCTTTATCTCCCGCGACGAATATGCGAACTTCCGCCAGCTGCACTCCATCCTGCAGGGCCACCCCGACGCCAAGAAGGTCCCCGGCATCGACGCCTCCACCGGTTCTCTCGGTCAGGGCGTGTCCATCGCCGTCGGCATGGCGCTGGGCGCCAAGCATCTCGGCAAGGATACGAAGGTCTTCGCCCTCGTCGGCGACGGCGAGAGCCAGGAAGGACAGATCTGGGAGGCCTATATGGCCGCCGCGCACTATAAGCTCGACAATCTGACCGTCATCATCGACAACAATGGCCTACAGATCGATGGCACGAACGACCAGGTCATGAGCCTTGGCGATCTGCCCGCCAAGCTCCGCGCGTTCGGCTTTGACCTCGTCGAGCTGCCCGACGGCAACGATCTCGACGCCGTCGAGGCCGCACTCTCCAAGCCTACCATGCCCGGCAAGCCCAAGGCCATCCTTGCACACACCGTCAAGGGCAAGGGCGTTTCGTTCATGGAGAATCAGGTCGGCTGGCACGGCAAGGCCCCAAATGCCGAGCAGCGCGAGCAGGCTTTGAAGGAATTGGAGGACTAAGAACATGGCTGATAAAATTGCAACCCGTCAGGCTTACGGCGAAGCGCTGGTCGAGCTTGTCGAAAAGAATGATAAGGTCGTCGTGCTCGATGCCGACCTCGCCAACGCCACGCAGACCTGCAAGGTCGCCAAGGCGCACCCCGAAAAATTCTACAACTGCGGCATTGCCGAGGCCAACATGGTCGACATTGCCGCCGGTATGTCCACGATGGGCCTCATCCCCTACTGCTCTTCGTTTGCGATGTTTGCGGCCGGCCGCGCCTATGAGCAGATTCGCAACTCCATCGCCTATCCCCACTTCAATGTCAAAATCTGCGCGACCCATGCGGGCGTCAGCGTCGGCGAGGACGGCGGCAGCCACCAGTGCATCGAGGACATCGCCCTCATGCGCGTCATCCCCGGCATGACGGTCATCTGCCCCGCGGACGCCAACGAGGCCAAGGCCGCCACCATGGCGATCGCCGAGATGAACGGTCCTGTCTACATGCGCCTTGCGCGCCTTGCCACCCCCGTTTTCGAGGGCGACATGGTCAAGCCCTTTGAGATCGGCAAGGCCAATGTCCTGCGCGAGGGCAAGGATGTCGCGATCTTCGCGACCGGCCTGATGGTCAGCGAATCCCTCGCCGCCGCGGAGAAGCTCGCCAAGGAAGGCATCGACGCCGCCGTCATCAACATCCACACCATCAAGCCCATCGACGCTGCGTGCGTCACCGAATGGGCTGAAAAGTGCGGCAAGGTCATCACCGTCGAGGAGCACAGCGTCATCGGCGGTCTGGGCGACGCCGTGGCCGACGTCCTGATGGGTAAGGTCAACTGCAAGTTCCATAAGATCGGCGTGAACGACCGCTTCGGCCAGTCCGGCAAGGCGGCGGACGTGCTGCGCGAATACGGCCTGACGGCCGATCAGATCGCCGAGACCGTCAAGGCGAACATCTGATGAACACCGCGCCCGAGTGCGTCGACATGACGGAATCACTGCGCCGCGGCGCAGGCCGCCTGCTTTATAACGGAGATGAAGGCTCTCTCGTCCTCAGCACGGACGGAACGTTTCTGCTGAGCGACATACAGGACGGCGCGCTTCTGTGCGAAAAGATTCGCACGCTCTGCCCTGCCGCTCCCAAGCTGTTCACCGTCAAAAGTGACGATGCCGCAGCAGCGCTGATGCGGGAATTCTCCCTGCACGATTCCATGCGCTGCACGCAGTGGGTCTATGAAAAGGGCGAGCCGCCCTGCCCCGTCACGGCGGACATCCGCCCGCTGACGCAGGAGCACGCGGCGCTGGCCGCGTCCGTCTATCACGACGGCGACGGTGCGTACATCCGCGACCGCATCGAATACGGCGCACTCTTCGGCGTATTTGAGAGCGATGCCCTCGCAGGCTTCGCCGGTTTTCATGACGACAGCAGCATGGGCATGCTCGAAATTCTACCGCCGTTCCGCCGCCGCGGGTATGCCGCGCAGCTGGAAGCATTTCTGATCGCCGCGGCGCTGAAGGAGGGCCGCACGCCCTACTGCCACGTGGTCGACGGAAACGAAGCGTCGCTGCATTTGCAGCGGAAAATGGGCCTCACCTGCACCCGCCTTCCCGCGATCTGGGTCAATTAAGCAAAGAAAGGAGACAAAGCGAATCGGTTTTGTCTCCTTTTTTCAAAAATATCGCAAATCCTCTTGCAAAATCAAATTTCTGTGTTACAATACAATTAGTTCCAAACGTACCAAACATTTGAAATAACTTTTTATCAAAGGAGAAGATATTATGCCGCTCGTAACATCTACTGAAATGTTCAAAAAAGCCTATGACGGCGGATACGCCATCGGCGCGTTCAACGTCAACAACATGGAGATCGTGCAGGGTATCACCGAGGCCTGCCAGGAAGAGCACGCGCCCGTGATCCTGCAGGTCAGCAAGGGCGCCCGCGCCTACGCGAACCACACCTACCTCGTCAAGCTCGTGGAAGCTGCTGTCGAGTGCTGCCCCGATATCCCCATCGTGCTGCACCTTGACCACGGCCCGGACTTCGAGACCTGCAAGTCCTGCATCGACGGCGGCTTCACCTCCGTCATGATCGACGCCTCCTCCAAGCCCTTTGCCGAAAATATCGAGATCACGAAGAAGGTCGTCGAGTACGCACATGACCACGGCGTCGTGGTCGAGGCCGAGCTCGGCACCCTCGCCGGTATCGAGGACGAGGTCAAGGTCGCCGCGCACGAGGCGTCCTACACCCATCCCGAAGAAGTCGAGGAATTCGTCTCCAAGACCGGCTGCGACTCCCTTGCCATCGCCATTGGTACCTCTCACGGCGCTTACAAGTTCAAGCCCGAGCAGTGCACCGTCAATGAGCAGGGCATCCTCGTCCCGCCCCCGCTGCGCTTCGATGTGCTGAAGGAAGTCTCCAAGCGTCTGCCCGGCTTCCCCATCGTGCTGCACGGCTCCTCCTCCGTCCCGCAGGAGTATGTCAAGATGATCAACGAGCACGGCGGCAAGATGCCCAACGCTATCGGCGTGCCCGAGGATCAGCTGCGCGAGGCCGCAAAGCTCTCCGTCTGCAAGATCAACATCGACTCCGACCTGCGCCTTGCCATGACCGGCACCGTGCGCGCCTTCCTCGATGAACATCCCGACAAGTTTGACCCGCGCGAGTATCTCAAGCCCGCCCGTGCCAACATCAAGGAGCTCGTCCGCCACAAGCTCGTCGATGTGCTCGGCTGCGCTGGCAAGGCCTAAGCGATAAGGAGAACTGCTATGAGTGAATTGAAAGGCGCGTGCATCATCGGCCAGTCCGGCGGCCCGACCTCCGTCATCAACGCGAGCGCTTACGGCGTCATCCGCACGGCGCTCGATTCCGGCTGCATCACGAATGTCTACGGCGCAGAGCACGGTATCAAGGGCGTGCTCGAAGACCGCCTGTTCGACATGAGTCAGGAAGACCCGAAGGAGCTGGAGCTTTTAAAGTACACCCCCTCCTCCGCCCTCGGCTCCTGCCGCTACAAGATGAAGGACCCCGACGAGGACGACACCGATTACAAGCGCATCCTTGAGGTATTCAAAAAGCACGACGTCCGCTATTTCTTCTACAACGGCGGAAATGACTCGATGGATACCTGCAATAAGATCAGCAAGTACATGCAGAAGGTCGGCTACGAGTGCCGCGTCATGGGCGTGCCCAAGACGATCGACAACGACCTTTATGGCACCGACCACTGCCCCGGCTACGCCAGCGCCGCCAAGTACATCGCGACGAGCCTGATGGAGGTCTATCAGGACGCGCACGTCTACGACACGGGCATGATCTGCATTGTCGAGATCATGGGCCGCCACGCCGGTTGGCTGACTGCCGCCGCCGCGCTCGCGACGAAGTACGGCGCGGGTCCCGACCTCATCTACCTGCCCGAGACTGATTTCGACATGGACACGTTCCTTGCCGACGTCGAGCGCATCTACAAGGAGACCGGCAGCTGCATGGTCGCCGTATCCGAGGGCATCCACTATGCCGATGGCAGCTTTGTCTCCGAGGCCAAGACCAGCGCGACGGACGGCTTTGGCCACGCGCAGCTCGGCGGCCTCGCCGCGCTGCTGGCGAGCATCGTGAAGGAAAAGACCGGCGCGAAGGTGCGCGGCATTGAGCTGTCGTTGCTCCAGCGCTGCGGCGCACACCTCGCAAGCGAGACCGATATCGAAGAGGCCGTCATGGCCGGTCGTGCCGCGGTGGAGAACGCCGTCGCCGGCATCACCGACAAGATGGTCGCCTTTGAGCGTGAGACTGTGGACGGCCACTACGTTTGCAAGACGAAGCTGCTGCCGCTCACCGAGGTCGCAAACTTCGAGAAGAAGATCCCGCTCGAGTGGATCAACGACTCTCACAACGGCGTCAAGCAGGAGTTCATCGACTATGTCCTCCCCCTCATCCAGGGCGAGCCCAAGCTCCCGAAGGAGGACTCCCTCCCCCGTTTCGCCAAACTCAAAAAAGTGCTGGCCAAGTAAATCTTTCAGTAAAAAAGGAACCGATTCTTTCGAATCGGTTCCTTTTTATATCATTCCGGTCAGTCCTCTGCAAACCACTCGCCGAGAATATCTGTGGTAAGCGGCAGCGTCGTTTCCTTCGTGCCGCTTTCCGTGTAGAGCGTCAGCGTAACGGTATTGTCCTGTGCGTGATAGGTCTCCGCCCGCGCGGTCACGCCGAGGGGCGCACTCAGGCGCGCAAGCTGCGCGTCCGCCTTATCCCAGTCGACCTCACTGCGCTGAGAGCCCCCCTCCGCGGCGTTCCAACGGTAGACAAAAACACACGACATACCGTCGCCAAAGGTGCTGCGCGTAATGAGTTCGCTGCGCCCATCTCCCGTGAGATCAAGCGGCCACGCGCCGTCGCCCTCCGCCGCATCATCAAAGTCATAGCCAGCGGTCCTTCCCGCATAGACGAAGCCCTGCTCCGTCAGCGCATAGAAGTCACAAACTGTCATAACTATGCCTTGGATCGTTTCAAGCTCGAAGCCCGGAAATCCGAGCACATCGTCCCGTGCGGTGAGGGAGACTTTTTCGGCAGCGTTGCCATTCCCGATCCAAGTGCTGCGATTCACGCCGAACGGTATGTCGATCTCCGCACCGTCCGCGCCAAAGAGCGCGTAGCGCGCATAGCCAGCCTCATCCGGCTCGTAGACTCTCAGCGTGACGGTCTGATCACCGACCTCCTCGGTCTGCGTGAGCAGCGCGGTGGGCGCGTCAGCCTCCTCCGGTGGCAATTCCTCTATAATGGGCTGCGGAGTGCGGCTTGCTAAGATGATGCTGACAAGCGCCGCTGCCACCAGCAGCGGCAGCGCGATTTTTCGGCTCATATCCTCTTCCTCCTGTTATCCATCTTATAGAACAGCATAACAGCGGGCAGCGGAAATGACAAGTTACAAAGTGATGACATTCCAGTTACAGGAATGTAACAAAGCGAGAGGAACCTCCTCTCGCTTTGTTTCTTTACAGGATGATACAGATAAGACCGCCCGTGCCCTCGTTGATGATGCGCTCAAGCGTCTGGCGAAGCTTGAGGCGCGCGTCGTCCGGCATGTGCTTGAGCTTTGCCTGCAAGTCTTCGTTCACGATCTCGTGGAAGCTGCGGCCGAAGATGTTGGACTGCCAGATCTTCGTCGTGTCGCCCTCGAACTCCTGCAAGAGGTAGTTGACCATGTCTTCGCTCTGCTTTTCATTGCCGACGATGGGCGAAACCGTCGTTTCGATGTCGGCGCGGATGATATGCAGGCTCGGCGCGCTCGCCTTGAGCCTCACACCGTAGCGCCCGCCCTGCTTCATGATCTCCGGCTCCTCCAAGTTCAGCTCGTCGACCGTCGGCACAACGATGCCGTAGCCTCTCTCGCGCGCGTCGGACACCGCCTGCGCCACCTTGTCGTACTCCGCCTTGACCGACGAGAGCTCAGTGAGAAGGCTCAGCAGATCGCCGTCATCCTTCACATCGAAGCCCGACTGCTCGCTCAGCGTCCGGTAGAACAGTGCGCGCGGGAGCTGCAATTCCGCCGCGGCGACGCCCGTGCCGAGCTGAATGGACGTGATGCGCGCGCTGCTGACGCTTTCGCAGCCGCCGATGGCGCTGATCGCGCCCTGCACCTCTCGGATACAGTGGAGGCTGCCTGTGTTCTCGCGGATGGCCTGATAGAGGCCGCTTTTGATTGGGTGATCGTCGGCAAGCGCCTCGACCCACGGCGGGATGAAGAGGTCCAGCTCGCAGAGCGGGAACTCGTAAAGGATGGCCTTGAGAATCATTCCCACTGCGTTGTCGTCGAGCGTCAGGCAGTTGACGGGCAGACATGTCACGCCATAGCGTGAAGCGATATCCCTTGCCATCGCCTGCACGCGATCGCTTTCCGGCTCTGTCGCGTTGAGCAGGACGAGGAAGGGCTTGCCGATCTCCTGTAATTCGCGGATGACGCGGCCCTCGGCCTCTATGTAGTCCTCGCGCGGGATATCGGTGATACTGCCGTCGGTCGTCACAACGACGCCGATGGTCGAATGCTCGCGGATGACGCGCGTTGTGCCAAGCTCCGCCGCCTCACTCATCGTCACCTCGTGGTCGAGCCACGGCGTCGAGACCATGCGCGGGCTCTCGCCCTCCATCTGCCCCGTCGCGCCCGGGATCATGTAGCCCACGCAGTCGATGAGCCGGACCGAGCAGCTGCTGCCCTCGTCAAGCGCAATATCCACCGCCTCTTCCGGCACGAACTTCGGCTCCGCCGTCATCACCATGCGGCCGCTGCCGCTCTGCGGCAGCTCATCCTTCGCCCGCTCGCGGCGGTAGACATTGTCGATGTTCGGGATGACCTGCGTCTCCATGAAGCGCTTGATGAACGTCGACTTGCCCGCGCGCACGGGGCCGACGACGCCGATGTAGATGTCCCCCGCCGTGCGGGTCGAAATATCCTGATAGATCTCCGTATTCATGCTCATACCCTCTTCCTCCGTTCCTCATCGCCTGCGCGGGATCAGCAGCAGCTTTCCGATCACCGCGGCGGATTCCTCCTTGAGCTCGTTGGCCGCGAGGATGGCCTCGACCGTCGTGCGGTACAGCTTGGCAATATCCCACAGCCGCTCGCCCTGCTTCATCGCGCGGAGCACGAGCGAGGGGACGTTCTCGTCCTTTTTCCCGCACTCCTCGGCCTCAAGCGACTGAAGACAAGGATAACGCGGCGTTTCCGCCACGCTGACGGCAAACGTTACGGGGAAGCGCAGCTCCACGCCGTCCGCGCCGACGGACGCGGCGATCTCGCCCGCGTACATGTCCTGCACCCGCGCCTGTCCGCTGCCCGGAAGGTCGGTCTCGAGCAGCACCTCGCTCCGCCGCTCGGAGAGCAGCGGCACGGCGTTTTCGTCGAGATACAGCACGCGCAGATTCGCCGTCGCGCGCAGCGACGCGCTCTCTCCCCCGCCGCTCACGCCCGCGCTGCTGAAGATCACGTCCGTCGCCAGCACCGTCTGCACCTCGGCCCCGGTCTCGATCTTTTCGCGCACGAGCTGCTCGCGTAGCACCAGCGCCGCGCTGTCGCACAGCTCGACCGTCTCCGTCTTCGCGGTCAGGTCGTAGGCCGTGCTGTAAAGGTCCGCCACACAGCAAACGCTTTTCACCTCGCGCACCGCTGTGAACGCGCTGATGTAGAGCCGCAGCGAGATGGCGCGGTTGTTGTCCGGCTCGCTCTCGCTGCCGACATGGATCTCCGCGCCTGTCAGGCGCAGCGACGCGCGCACCGTCGTCTCGCCCTCCTCTTCGGCAAGTCCGTCTAGGATCTGCGAAAACGGCAATTCACTGCTCATCGACGCAAGATTCCCGCTCTCATCCAAGTAGATGGCATCCAGCCGCGCGACGCCCTTGAGCACGATCTTATTGCCGATCGACTTGCAGTCAGTCACGCGCAGCGCACACTTTGTGCGTAAAAGCTCCTGAATGGGCTCCTTCGTGCCCGAAAGCAGCACTTCATCGGAAAATGTGAAGTCCTTTTCCCGAATGGCGCGGATAATACCGATGTCCTTTTTCTCGCACAGCGTTTCGATCTTGTAGGCTTCCTGCTCCTTCACGCCGCTGCACACGCTCAGCGACGCGGGCACGTAGGGCGTAAGCGTCAGCTCCACGTTCACGCGCGTGAACACCTTGCGCGGATTGAGCATGCGCACTTCGCACGAGCAGAGCCGGCCGTCGAGACAGCTGTCCGCGCTGCCGCTCAGCGCGCGCCCCTCGATCGTCTCGTCGAGCGGCAGCGTGTATTCAAACGACTTCATCCCCTGCGCGTCCTCGGCCACGTACAAAAGCGTCATGCGGACCGTGCCCGACACCTGCGCTTTTCCGTCTGCGATCTCACGGCTGCGCAGGAAAAGGCACCCGCTCGCATCCACGATGCGGGCAATGTCCGGCAGATAGTCCGGCACGATGGTCTCCGTTGTCTCCTCGCGGTTCTCGCTGAGCTGCGGTAACGCCTGATAACAGGCAAACTGCTCCTTTTTCAATTCCAGTTCCATTGCAGTCCCTCTCCTTCGGCTAAGTGGTTACTGCACTCTATGCACTGTGGACGCGCGTTATGCTTCCTCCCTGACGCCAAATACGCGCCGCAGCAGCGACGAGAGGACCTTGGGTGACTTCCAAACGACAATTTTCATGCTTTTCCCTCCCAATATTCATACCCTTTTCAACCGATGTTAGAATCTGCGCAGGCAGCCGATGCCGCAAAAGATGAGAAGAAACGCGACCAGAAACATCAGCGCCCCCACCGGAAAAACAGCCGCGATGAAAATACCGAGCCCCAGCGCCAGCGCGCAAACACCCACGCAGCGCCACGGGCCGAACAGCGGCGGTCCCGGCGGGCGCGGCGGCGGATTCGAATACATGCTTTTCCCCTCCTCTCCCGGCGTTCGCCTGCTCCATTCTATACAAAAGCGGCCGCCGCGTTCCTGCTTTATCGTGACAAAGCGTCGAACTTCGTCATGTTGTCCTTTGTAATACTTGACATTCTCTCATCTTTATGTAATATTAAGAACAACTTCACTTGATCGCGGCTCTGCGAGCGTGTTCCGCACTGACCGCAACGGAAAGGACGGCACACCCATGCAGGAAATGAGCAGAAGAAATCAGCACTTTACCGACTCCGTCATTCGCAGAATGACGCGTATCTCCAACGAATGCGGCGCGATCAACTTAGCGCAGGGCTTCCCCGATTTTGACCCGCCCAAGGAGATGATGGACCGCCTCGAGGTCGTGAGCCACGAAGGCCCCCATCAGTACCCCATCACGATGGGTGCGCCGAATTTCCGCCAGGCCATCGCGCGCAAATGCGGTCACTTCATGGGCCGCACCATCGACCCCGAGACCGAGATCGTCGCGACCATCGGCTCGACCGAAGCGATGGTCGACACGCTCTTCGCCCTGACGAATCCGGGCGACCGCGTCGTGATGTTCTCCCCGTTCTTCGAAAACTACCGCGCACAGGTCATCATGGCCGACTGCGAGCCGGTCTTTGTCCCTCTGAATCCGCCGACGTTCTCCTTTGACCCGAACGTGCTCGAAGATGCGTTCCGCGGCGGTGCGAAGGCCATCATCATCTGCAATCCCTCGAACCCGAGCGGCAAGGTCTTCACCGAGGAAGAGCTCAAGACCATCGCCGACCTCTGCATCCGCTACGACGTTTACGCCATCATGGACGAGGTGTATGAGCACATCATCTACGACGGCCGCAAGCACGTCTACATGAACAGCATCCCCGGCATGTGGGAGCGCACGGTCTCCTGCTCGTCGCTCTCCAAGACCTACTCCGTCACCGGCTGGAGACTCGGCTATGCCATCGCGCCGGAGAACATCATGGCGCGCATCCGCCAGTACCACGACTTCAACGCCGTCGGCTGCCCGTCGCCTCTGATGGAGGCCGCCGTCGTCGGCCTCAACATGCCGCTGAGCTACTATGACGAGTTCGGCGCGCACTACGCGCACATGAAAAAGATCTTCACCGAGGGCATGCGCGACATCGGCATCCCCTTCACCGATCCCGAGGGCACGTACTTCGTGCTGGCCGACATCTCCCCGTACCTCAAGAAGGGCCAGAGCGACGTCGACTTCTGCGAGCAGCTGGCGAGAAAAGCCGGCGTCGGCGCCGTGCCGGGCAGCTCGTTCTTCAATGAACCGATCAACAATATTGTGCGTCTGCACTTCGCGAAGAAGGATGAGACGCTGTACGCTGCGCTGGATCGGCTGAATCATATCAAGGATATGATGTGAGTTTTCCGCACTTCATGCGGAAGGAATGTTCCCCACACTGTGTGGGGACGCGACAAAGGGGGGCTATTCTCTTTCCGAGGAAAGAGAATAGCCCCCCTTACACCCCCCAAGAGAAAGGGTTTTGATTGGCAATCTCGGGCTTGCACAAGTCTTTTGCCTCCGGAATGTAATGCCTGCGCGCGGCAGAGCCGCGTTGATTCCTGCTATACGACTTAGTGTGCTCCTATCATCCGCTGCCGCTCTCGAATCTTGTTTTGGTGCAGTGTAATCACCGTCTACCAGTAGTACGCATATCGCGGCGAGCGCCAGCAATGCCGCATTTGGCACACAGTCTGCCGCCGAGTAAACGTCACTCGCGCCTCACGGTAGTAAGGCGCGGTTGAGAGTGGTAACGAGGCGGTAGGGATTCATGGCAAAGCCATGTACACCGCACCTGATTGCGCAGCGCGTGCAGCTCTTCGAGCTACAAACTGCCAATGTAAAATTTCTCTTGGGGGATTTAAAGGGGGATACTCTCTTTTGAAAGAGAGTATCCCCCTTTAGTTGCCCGTTTCCGCACAGTGCGGAAAACCGCCGCTGCACGGTGCAGCAGATCACAGCAGTGTATCAATGCCGATTTGCACTTCCGCAGAGTCAGCAGATTCGGGACCTCCGAACCGAGAGACAAATTCTTCCTCGGAAAGAATAGGAACCCCCAGTTCCTTTGCCTTTTTCGTCTTCGACGAATTCGATTCCCCGTCGTTGCTGACAAGGTACGTTGTCTTCCCCGAGACGCTGCCGGTCACGGCGCCGCCTTGCTGTTCGACGTAGGCTTTGAACGCGCTGCGGTTTTTGAAGAGGTGCACATCGCCCGTGATGACGAAGCTCAGACCTTTGCAGGTTCCGTCGGCCTCCTGTTTGGGGGCGACGTCCTCCAGTGTGAGCTCTGCCATCAGGCGGTCGAAGAGGTTTTTGTTTTCATCGTCAGCAAACCAGTTCAGGAGCGCGTTTGAACGCTCGACGCCGATGCCGTCCACGTCCTCGAAGCCCTCGCCGCTCTCGATGCGTGATAAAAAGCCCTTCGTGCCGAGCGCTGCGATGAGCTTCTTGCCCGCGTCCGTGCCGATGTTTGGGATGCAGAGGGCGAAGATCAGGTGGATGGGGTCGACTTTGCGGCTCTTTTCGATGGCCGCCAACAGGTTCGCGCAGGACTTTTCGCCAAAGCCTTCGAGCTTTACGATCTCGTCCGCGTGCGCGTCCAGATGATAGAGGTCGGCAAAATCGCGCAGATAGCCGCGGTTGACGAACTCGTGCAGCGTTTGCACGGAGAGGCCGTCGATATCAAGCCCGCCCTTGCTCGCAAAGCGGACAAAGCGCTTCAAGTGCTTGGCGGGACAGTTCGGATCGGTGCAGCGCAGCGTCTTCACGCCGCTGATGGGACTGATACGCACCTCGGTCGCCGCGCCGCAGACGGGACAGGCCGTCGGGACTTCATAGCTGCCCTCGGCCCTGACGACCGCGATGCACTTCGGGATGATCTTGTTGGCCTTGATGATGCGAAGTTCGGTCTTGCGGTCCTTGCCGATGCCGAGGCGCTCGAGCTCGCTGACGTTGCAGAGGCTTGCGCGCGTGACGGTCGTTCCCTCGAGCTGCACAGGGTCGAACACCGCAACCGGCGTGATGGTCGAGGCCGCGCACGACCATTCGATGTGGTCGAGCACCGTGTCGGCGGAGACGTCCGCCCATTTGTAGGCAAGGCCCGCGCGCGTCGCGTGATGGCCCGTCACGCTGCCGGTCGCGGCGTAGTCCGTGTCGTCGTAGGTGATGACAAGGCCGTCCACGGGAATGCCCATCTCGCCGGAGTCGACCTTTTTCGTCCAGCGCGCGATGGCGTCGGGCAGATTTTTCGCATCCGTGTGCTCGCGCTCGACTGTGATGAAGCCGAGCTTTTCCAGATAGTCCATGCGCGCGCCCCAGGAGCGGATCACTTCATCCGTGTGGACGAGCGTAAAGGCGTTGAACGTCACGTTGCGCTCTTTCACCTTGTCGAGATTCGTCTTGTCGAGCGCCAGCGTGCCGGCGGCGAGGTTGCGGGGGTTTGCGTAGCGGTCGTCCGCGTCCTCGAGCGTGTCGTTGATGGCCTCGAAATCTGCGTAGGAGATGGTCGCCTCGCCGCGCACGACGAGGTGTCCCTTGTCGCTGATTTTCGCGGGAATACCGCGGATGGCGGAGGCCATATAGGTGATGTTCGTGCCGACGGTGCCGTTGCCGCGCGTCAAAACGCGCGTGAGCGCGCCGCCGTCATACGTCGCCACAAGCGTCGAGCCGTCGAGCTTCCACGAGAGCCAAATGTCGCGCTCGCCCGCCCAGTCCTGCAATTCCTCGACCTTTTTCGTCTTGGCGAGCGAGAGCGCGGGGTACTCGTGCGCTTCCTTCTCCCCCTCGCCGTCCATTTCGTTTCCGGAATGGCTCGTCACCTGCGTGGGACTGTCGGGCCGGACATAGCCGGTCGCTTTTTCCAGAGCGGTCAGCTCGTCAAACAGAGCGTCCCACTCGTAGTTCGTCATCTGCTCCTCCTGCCCGCCGTAGTAAGCGTCGGAGGCGGCATTCAGCCGTGTTACGATCTCGTCGATCCGGATATTTTTGTCCATAGTGCGTTCCCTCTCTCCGGCGGTGCGCAAAAGGCAGTCAGCCGTTGTTCATGATGTAATCTTCCGCGTTCTGCTCCATGTCCTCGCCATTGCTGAAATAGGTGTAATTGTCCGGCACGGAGCCGACGATAACGGTCTCCGCCACGGAATAGGTGTTGCTGAATTTTGTCGTTGTGGAAAAGCCCGGCAGCAGAATGCTGACGTACACGTCCACCACAAGATAAATTTGGTGCTTCGTCTGGTTGATACCCGCCGACGTGAACGCATTTTCAAAATGCGCGCTCGACGAGCCGACCGACTGCATCCGCACGCGGATCAGCGGCCCGCGCCCCGCCAAAAACGGCGAGCCGAGCAGCGTGCCGACCGGCACGGAGAGTTCCTTGGTCGTCACCTCGGAGAGCTTTTCGAGTACCTCGTCGATGATGGCGGACTGCAAACGGTTGAACTCCGCCATGTTGCTCTTGACCGCCGTGATCTTTCCCTCGTTGTCCTTTTCGAAGGAGATGAGCTGGTCGTAATCTACGCCGCCGCTGTAGATCGTCTCGTTCACGGCGGCGGTCACGATGCCGTTGACCGTATTTGACACGCGCGCCGTTGCGAGCGACGTGAGCACGGGTTTTAGGTGCGTCATCGCCACGATGGCGAGCGCCAGCAGCGCCGCGAGCAAAAACAGCACAAGCAGCAGCGCCCGCTTCTTTCCTGAAAGTCTCCTGTGTCTCCATTTCGGCACAGAGCCTCACCCCGATTCCAGTGAAGCCTATGCCGCGCGGGCTTTTCCCTATTCGCCCAGCCCCATGACGAGCTTTTTGAACGCCTTGCCGCGCTCCATGAAGTTCGCGAACTGGTCGAACGCCGCGCACGCGGGCGAGAGCGTCACGATGTCGCCGCGCACCGCACGCTTATAGGCGGTCTTTACGCAATCCTCCAGACTCTCGCAGCGCACGATCTCGGGGCTGCCGTGATAGTCCGGGCACTCGCGCACGGCCTTTTCGATGGCGTCCGCTGTCGCGCCGCACAAAATAAGCAGCTTGACGTGCTTTACCACCTCGGGTGCAAGGGGTGCAAAGGGAATATGCTTGTCATATCCGCCCGCGAGCAGAATGACCTTTTCGTTGAACGCGTTGAGCCCCGCGATGGTGCGCGTCGGGCTCGACGCGATGGAATCGTTGTACCACTGCACGCCACGGATCGTCCGCACCGGCTCGATGCGGTGCTCGACGCCGACAAAGGTACGCGCAGTCTCGCGCATGACCTCGTAGGGCACCAAACCGTCGAGCGCCGTCACGGCGGCGAGGTAGTTTTCGACATTGTGCATCCCCGGCAGACGGATGTCAGAGATCTGCATGACCGCTTCCTCGCATCCGTCATGGCGCAGGACGATGGTATCTCCGCGCAGGAACGCGCCGTCCGTGACTTCCTTGCGGCGGCTGAAGAGCCGCGTCCACGCTGCCGCCTTTTTCGAGAGCTTGCGCGTGATGTCGTTGTCTTCGTTGAAAATGGCGATGTCGCCCTCATGCTGATGGAGATAGATATTCTCCTTCGCCGCGATGTACTCGTCCATATCCTTGTGCACATCCAGATGGTTCGGCGCAAGGTTCGTCATCACCGCGATGTGCGGCGAGCGCTTCATATCAAGCAGCTGAAACGACGAGAGCTCGACGACCGCGAAGTCTTCAGGCTGCATCTTCTCCGCGTCGCACAGCAGCGGGTGGCCGATGTTGCCGCCGAGATACACGGTCTTCCCCGCCGCGCGCAGCATTTCGGCGATGATGCTCGTCGTGGTGGTCTTGCCGTCGCTGCCCGTCACGCCGATGATCGTACATGGGCAGACCTCGAAAAAGATCTCCATTTCCGACGTCACGATGCTGCTGCGCGCTTTCGCCCCGAGCAGCGCCGGAACGTCCGGCCGCATGCCCGGCGTGCGGAAAACGACGTCCGCGCGCAGATCATCGAGGTAGCCTTCGCCAAGCTGCAAGTGCGCGCCCAGCGCTTCAAGCTGCTTCGCGCGCTCGCCGAGGTCTTCGCGGCTCTTTTTGTCGCAGGCGATGACCTGCACACCGTTTCGGCACAAAAGCTCGATGAGCGGCGTGTTGCTCACGCCGATGCCGAGCACTGCCGCTGTTTTTCCCCGCAGGGAGGATAGATATTCCTGTATCGTCATAGACGTTCATCCTTTCGTCTGCACATACAAATTCAATATATAGTATAGCGCAGGAACGGCAAAATAGCAATGCATTTTCCGTTGACAAGCCCCGCGCCATGGGCTAAAATAGTTGTGCGAGTATGACAGACAGTCGCGCGGCGAGGCCGAAAGGCCCGCTGTGAGGAAAGTCCGGGCTCCACAGGGCAAGGATAACGGGTAACGCCCGCCCAGAGCGATCTGAGGAAAAGTGCAACAGAAATAGACCGCCCGAGGTATGCAAGTATCTCAGGTAAGGATGGAAAGGTGCGGTAAGAGCGCACCCGTCGGCTCGAGAGTGTCCGATGCTGTAAACTCTATCCGGAGCAACACCGGTATGGGAGAAT
>ENA-UEQE01001047-UEQE01001047.1-human-gut-metagenome-genome-assembly--contig:-NODE-1047-length-23599-cov-18.426069_pt1 | contig 23599 bp, 13 predicted proteins | sample MGYA00242934_ERZ507935 | MGnify/ENA primary metagenome ERZ507935 (study PRJEB26167, sample SAMN06115423) | human gut metagenome | host: Homo sapiens | place: China:Anhui | collected 2015-03-30... | reverse complement strand
TCCATCAAGGAGTTTGAGAAGATCGCCCGGAAATACGGCGTGGACTATGCGGTGAAGAAGGACCGCAGCAGCTCCCCGCCCAAGTACCTGATCTTTTTCAAAGGCCGGGATGCGGATGCCCTGACCGCTGCCTTTACCGAGTACACCGGCAAAAAGGTCAGAAAGGCGGAGAAATCCGAGCGCCCGTCCGTGCTGGCAAAGCTGAGCCAGTTCAAAGAGCTGGTGAAACACGCCGTCGTGGACCGAAACAAGCGGAAGGAGCTGGAACGATGAAAAAGCAGCTGGACATCAAGAAGCTCCTTTTGCTGAATATGCCGTACATCCTGATGGGACTGTTCGCCACCAACTTCGGGGAGGCGTGGCGGATGGCCGTGGGTGCGGACGCTTCGGCAAAAATGCTCTCGTTCTTCTCTACGCTGCCGGTGGCGCTGGCCAGCTGGTGGCCCAGCCTGCACCCCCTGGATCTGCTGGTGGGCCTGTGCTGCGGCGCTGGCCTGCGGCTGGCGGTCTATCTCAAGAGCAAGAACGCCAAGAAGTACCGGCACGGCATGGAGTACGGGTCCGCCCGATGGGGAACCCATGAGGACATCGCGCCTTACATCGACCCGGTGTTCCAGAACAATGTGATTCTGACGAAAACCGAGAGCCTGACCATGAACAGCCGTCCCAAGGACCCCAAGACTGCCAGAAACAAAAATGTTCTGGTGATCGGCGGCTCCGGTTCCGGCAAGACCCGGTTTTGGCTGAAGCCGAACCTGATGCAGATGCACTCGTCCTATGTGGTCACAGACCCCAAAGGCACCATCCTGGTGGAGTGCGGCAAGATGCTCCAGCGCGGCACCCCCAAGCTGGGCAAGGACGGCAAGCCCATGAAGGATAAGCGCGGCAAGGTCATCTATGAGCCGTACCGGATCAAAGTCCTCAATACTATCAACTTCAAGAAGTCCATGCACTATAACCCCTTTGCCTACATTCATTCGGAAAAGGACATCTTGAAGCTGGTCACCACGCTGATCGCCAACACCAAGGGCGAGGGCAAGGCCGGGGACGACTTTTGGGTCAAGGCGGAAACGCTACTGTATTGCGCTCTCATCGGGTATATCCACTACGAGGCCCCGGTGGAGGAACAGAATTTCTCCACCCTCATCGAGTTCATCAACGCGATGGAGGTCCGGGAGGATGACGAGGAGTTCAAGAACCCGGTGGACCTGATGTTTGATGCGCTGGAGGCAGAGAAGCCCAACCACTTCGCCGTCCGCCAGTACAAAAAGTACAAGCTGGCTGCGGGCAAAACCGCGAAATCCATTCTGATTTCCTGCGGTGCGCGCCTTGCCGTGTTCGATATTGCGGAGCTGCGGGAGGTCACTTCCTACGACGAGCTGGAGCTGGACACCCTGGGGGACCGGAAAACCGCCCTGTTCCTCATTATGAGCGACACGGACGATAGCTTTAACTTCCTGATCTCCATGTGCTACACCCAGCTGTTCAACCTGCTCTGCGAAAAAGCGGACGATGTGTACGGCGGGCGGCTGCCGGTTCATGTGCGCTGCCTCATTGACGAGTGCGCCAACATCGGCCAGATTCCCAAGCTGGAAAAGCTGGTTGCCACCATCCGCAGCCGTGAAATCTCCGCCTGTCTGGTGCTGCAAGCACAGTCCCAGCTCAAAGCTATTTACAAGGACAATGCCGATACCATCATCGGCAACATGGATACCTCCATCTTCCTGGGCGGCAAGGAGCCGACCACCCTCAAAGAGCTGGCCGCTGTGCTGGGCAAGGAGACCATCGACACCTACAACACCGGCGAGAACCGTGGGCGGGAAACCTCCCACTCTCTCAACTACCAAAAGCTCGGCAAAGAGCTTATGAGCCAGGATGAACTGGCCGTCATGGACGGCGGCAAGTGCATCCTCCAGCTGCGTGGTGTGCGGCCTTTCCTCTCGGACAAGTACGACATCACCAAGCACCCTAACTACCCATACACCGCCGACGCGGACCCCAAGAACGCCTTTGACATCGAGGCGTTCCTGTCCACCCGTCTCAAGCTCAACCCCAACGAGGTCTACGATGTGTACGAAGTAGACGCGGAGGGCGCGTAAATCTGTTCCGCTGAGAAGGGAGTGATTTTATCTATTCGCCGCAACTGCCCTTTTGGGGCCATTGGCGTACAAAGCGGACAATCACCAAAAAATAATGAAAAAGGAGGACAGCCGGAATCAGCCCCCGGAAACCGGGCGGCAGATTGTTCCGGCTTTTGTATGCCTATGAATGACTAAATCAAACTTTTCAAATGATTCCGGCTAACTATAATTTATGGCATTTTTTAATCAGGCAATCACCGTTTTGCAGACTCTCGTTATCGCTCTGGGCGCTGGTCTCGGCATCTGGGGTGTCATCAACCTGCTGGAAGGTTACGGCAATGATAATCCGGGCGCAAAGTCCCAGGGCATGAAGCAGCTCATGGCTGGCGCTGGCGTTGCCGTGGTCGGCATGGTCCTCGTACCCCTGCTCTCCAGTCTGTTCACCGTCTGATCGCTCCCGTCGTTAAGCTGTCATAAGGAATCCTTGCCGCCCCTGCCCCCAAGCGGGGGCGGCTGAAAGGAGGTTGACACCGTATGGATTTCTTACTGGATGCCCTGACCCAATGGCTCAAAGAAATGCTGGTGGGCGGCATCATGGGAAACTTATCGGGGATGTTCGACAGCGTAAACCAGCAGGTCGCAGACATTGCTACACAGGTGGGCCAGACCCCGCAGGGCTGGAACGGGAGCATTTTCAGCATGATCCAGAATCTCTCCAACTCCATCATGGTGCCGATTGCTGGCGTGATCCTGGCTATCGTGATGACGCTGGAGCTGATTCAGATGATTACCGACCGGAACAACCTGCATGATGTGGATACCTGGATGATCTTTAAGTGGGTATTCAAATCTGCCGCTGCCATTCTTCTTGTCACCAATACATGGAACATCGTTATGGGCGTGTTCGACATGACCCAAAGCGTGGTAGCGCAGTCGGCAGGCATCATCGGTTCCGACGCATCTATCGACATCTCCTCTGTCATGACCGATATGGAGTCCCGGCTGATGGAAATGGACTTGGGGCCTTTGCTTGGCTTATGGGTACAGTCCCTCGCCATTGGATTTACCATGTGGGCGCTGTATATCTGTATTTTTATCGTGATTTATGGCCGTATGATTGAGATTTACCTTGTAACTTCGGTGGCCCCTATCCCTATGGCTACCATGATGAGCAAGGAAGCGGGCGGCATGGGGCAGAACTATCTGCGTTCTCTGCTTGCCCTGGGCTTCCAGGCATTTCTCATCATCGTCTGTGTGGCGATCTATGCTGTGCTGGTACAGAACATCGCAACGGAAGATGACATCATCATGGCTATCTGGAGTTGTGTGGGCTATACGGTCCTGTTGTGCTTTACGCTCTTTAAGACCGGAAGTCTTGCAAAAGCCGTGTTTAATGCACACTAATCAGGAAGGAGGAAATCCCATTGGCTTATGTACCCGTACCCAAAGATCTGACGAAAGTCAAAACAAAGGTTGCTTTCAACCTGACCAAGAGGCAGCTGATCTGCTTCACCGGCGGGGCGCTGATCGGCGTACCGCTTTTCTTTTTGCTCCGAGGTCCTGTGGGAAACAGCGTGGCAGCCATGTGTATGATGCTGGTCATGCTACCCTTCTTCATGCTGGCAATGTATGAAAAACACGGCCAGCCCCTGGAAAAGATCGTGGGTAATATCATCCGTGTCACGGTGATCCGTCCCAAGCAGCGCCCGTACCGCACCAATAACTTCTATGCCGTGTTGCAGCGGCAGGCAAATCTTGACGAGGAGGTGTACGACATTGTTCACGGCAATCAAAAGCTGGCTGCACCGGCTACTCGGCAAAAACGAGGAAAAAGCTGTGCAGCCGGTCAGGACAAAGAAAAAACTGTCCCGCGCCGACAGAAAGCAGATTGAGGCTGCCATTGCCCGTGCCAACCGCACAGACAAAAAGGAAAAATCGGCTCAGGACAGTATCCCCTATGAACGAATGTGGCCGGATGGTATCTGCCGCGTGGCAGATGGCCACTACACAAAGACCATCCAGTTCCAGGACATCAACTATCAGCTTTCGCAGAACGAGGACAAGACAGCGATCTTCGAGGGCTGGTGCGATTTCCTCAACTACTTCGACAGCTCGATCAAATTTGAGCTGTCTTTTTTGAATCTTGCAGCATCCAAAGAGACTTTTGCCCGTGCAATTTCCATTCCTCTCCAGGGGGATGACTTTGACAGTATTCGGGTTGAGTACATGACCATGCTGCAAAACCAGCTGGCAAAGGGCAACAACGGCCTTATCAAAACCAAGTATCTCACCTTCGGCATTGACGCGGACAGCATTAAGTCGGCCAAACCCCGTCTGGAGCGTATTGAGACCGATATTCTCAATAACTTCAAGCGTCTGGGCGTGGCTGCCGAGACTCTGGATGGTAAGGCAAGGCTTGCCCAGCTCCATGGTATCTTCCACATGGATGAGCAGCTGCCGTTCCGCTTTGAGTGGGACTGGCTCCCGTACAGCGGTCTGTCCACCAAGGATTTTATCGCACCCAGCTCTTTTGAGTTTCGCACCGGCAAGCAGTTCCGTATGAGCAGGAAGTACGGAGCGGTCAGCTTCGTACAGATCCTCGCGCCGGAACTAAACGACCGAATGCTGGCAGAGTTTTTGGACATGGAATCCAATCTGATTGTCAGTCTGCATATCCAGTCGGTAGATCAGATCAAGGCCATCAAGACGGTCAAGCGAAAAATCACTGATCTGGACAAATCCAAAATCGAGGAACAGAAAAAGGCTGTCCGTGCCGGATATGACATGGACATCATTCCCTCCGACCTTGCCACCTACGGTGCAGAGGCCAAAAAGCTCTTGCAGGATTTGCAGAGCCGGAACGAGCGAATGTTCCTTGTGACCTTCCTGGTGCTGAACACCGCAGATAATCCCCGTCAGCTGGACAACAATGTATTCCAGGCCAGTTCCATCGCCCAGAAGTACAACTGCCAGTTGACAAGGCTTGACTTCCAGCAGGAAGAAGGGCTGATGAGCTGCCTGCCCCTGGGTCTCAATCAGATCGAGATTCAGCGAGGGCTGACCACCAGTTCCACAGCCATCTTCGTACCGTTTACCACCCAGGAACTTTTTCAGAATGGCAAAGAGGCGCTGTACTATGGCATCAATGCCTTGTCCAGCAACCTTATCATGGTAGACCGCAAGCTGCTGAAAAACCCCAACGGCCTGATTCTCGGTACACCGGGTTCCGGTAAGTCTTTTAGCGCAAAGCGAGAGATCGCCAACTGTTTCCTGCTAACTTCGGACGAGATTGAAATCCTGGACCCGGAGGCAGAATATGCGCCTCTGGTGGAACGCTTGCATGGGCAGGTTATCAAGATTTCACCCACTTCCACTAACTACATTAACCCCATGGACCTGAACCTGGACTATTCGGACGATGAAAGCCCGCTGTCCCTCAAGTCCGACTTCATCTTGTCGTTGTGCGAGCTGATCGTGGGCGGCAAGGAGGGCTTGCAGCCGGTTCAGAAAACCATCATTGACCGCTGTGTGCGGCTGGTCTATCAGGAGTATCTCAACGACCCGCGCCCGGAGAATATGCCCATCCTGGAGGACCTCTACAACTTGCTGCGGGCGCAGGACGAGAAAGAGGCGCAGTACATCGCCACGGCGCTGGAAATCTATGTAACCGGCTCGCTCAATGTGTTTAACCATCAGAGCAATGTGGACATCAACAACCGTATCGTCTGCTACGACATCAAGGAGCTGGGCAAGCAGCTGAAAAAGATCGGTATGCTGGTGGTCCAGGACCAGGTGTGGAACCGTGTCACCATCAACCGCGCCGCGCACAAGTCCACCCGCTACTACATCGACGAGATGCACCTGCTGCTGAAAGAGGAACAGACCGCCGCTTATACCGTCGAGATTTGGAAGCGGTTCAGAAAATGGGGCGGCATCCCCACCGGCATCACGCAGAATGTCAAGGACCTGCTTTCTTCCCGCGAGGTGGAGAACATCTTTGAAAACTCCGACTTCGTGTATATGCTCAACCAGGCGGGCGGAGACCGACAGATTCTCGCCAAGCAGCTGGGCATTTCCCCGCACCAGCTTAGCTATGTGACCCACTCCAGCGAGGGCGAGGGCCTGCTGTTCTATGGCTCCACGATCCTGCCTTTCGTGGACCATTTCCCGAAGAACACCGAGCTGTACCGCATTATGACCACCAAACCCCAGGAACTGAAAAAGGAGGATGAATGACCATGAAACCCAACACCGAGCTGGATACCATGATGTTTTTTGACGCTGCCCTGGAGGATGAGCGCACCCAGCTGCTCACCAATATGGCCGATGCCGTCAGCGAGAGCCGCACGGCGGCAAATCAGGCGGCAGAACTGAATGAGGACGGCGAAGCGGGCCTGCTGCGCCTGGCGGAAATCTGGTGTGCCATGAGCGGCGTTCCTGCTGTCATCATCTTCGAGGGCAGCCAGACTGAGCTGCTGGCCAATGTGGTAGCGCAGATCTACGCCCATCTGATTCAGCATCCCTTCCATGACCCTGTGGGGCTGGCCCTCTGTGTGGAGCTGCGCTACATGGTTGCTTCTCTGATGATGGGAGAATGGTATGAATAAGGAACCGCGCCTGCGCTTTACGGAGGAGGAACGGGCTGACCCGGCGTTGGAGAAGCCCATCCGCAAGGCGGACAAGGCCGCTGCCAAAGCGGATAAGGCTCAGGCCAAAATCCCGAAAAAGCAGGTTCGGCAAAAGACGGTGGACCCGGAGACCGGCAAAGTGACCACCAAGCTGGTGATGGAGGACAAGAAAAAGCCACCGTCCAAGCTGTCCCATGCGGTGCGGGACACTCCCGCCAATGCTGCAATGGGAAAAATCCATAAGGAAATCCAGGAGACCGAACAGGACAATGTGGGCGTGGAAAGCGCCCACAAGTCCGAGGAAGCTGCCGAGACCGGCGCACGTTTGGTTCGGGAGGGTTATCGCAGCCACAAGTTGAAGCCCTACCGCAAGGCAGCCCAGGCCGAGCAGAAACTGGAAAAGGCCAATGTGAACGCCCTGTATCAGAAGTCCCTGCGGGAAAATCCCCAGCTTGCCAGTAACCCCATCTCCCGTTGGCAGCAGAAGCAGGCCATCAAAAAGGAATATGCCGCCGCCAAGCGCGCCGGTCAGACCGCTGGAAATACAGCCAGCACCGCACAAAAGACAGGCAAGGCCGCCAAGACGGTCAAGGAGAAGGCACAGCAAGCGGGCGCGTTTGTCATGCGCCACAAAAAAGGTTTCCTGATTGCGGGCGCGATCTTCCTGCTGGTCTGTATGCTGCTCAACACCATGTCCTCCTGCTCCATGATGGCGCAGAGCATCGGTTCTGCGGTGTCCGGCTCTACTTACCCCTCCGATGACCCGGAGTTGGTGGCGGTGGAGGCGGACTATGCCGCCAAGGAAGCGGCGCTGCAAGCCGAGATCGACAATATCGAAAGCAGCCATCCAGGGTATGACGAGTACCGCTATGACCTGGATATGATCGGGCATGACCCCCATGAGCTGGCAGCTTACCTGTCCGCCGTGCTGCAAGGCTACACCCGGCAGAGCGCCCAGGCCGAGCTGGAGCGTGTGTTCGACGCACAGTATGAACTGACGCTTACCGAGGAAGTGGAAATACGATACCGCACCGAAACTTCCACGGACCCCGTGACCGGCGAGACGACCACCGAGGAAGTCCCGTATGAGTATTACATTCTGAATGTGAAGCTCACCAGCAAGCCCATATCTTCTGTGGCTTCGGAGCTGCTGACCCCGGAACAGCTGGAAATGTACCAGGTGTACCGGCAGACGCTGGGCAACAAGCCGCTGATCTTCGGCGGCGGCTCCCCGGATACAAGCAACTCCGAGGACCTGACCGGCGTGGTATTTGTGGGCGGCACCCGCCCCGGCAATCAGGCCGTGGTGGACATAGCCAAAAGTCAGGTGGGCAATGTGGGCGGTCAGCCCTACTGGAGCTGGTACGGCTTCAATTCCCGTGTGGAATGGTGCGCCTGCTTCGTGTCCTGGTGCTACGGCCAGATGGGGCTGTCCGAGCCGCGCTTTGCCGCCTGCCAGTCCCAGGGTATTCCGTGGTTCCAGTCTCACGGACAATGGGGCGGGCGTGATTATGCCAATATTGCTCCCGGCGACGCCATCTTTTTTGACTGGGACCTGGACGGCAGCGCCGATCATGTGGGCCTTGTGGTCGGCACAGACGGCAGCCGGGTCTACACCGTGGAGGGCAATTCCGGCGACGCCTGCAAAATCAAGAGTTATTCCCTGTCCTACGAGTGTATCAAGGGCTACGGCCTCATGAACTGGTAACAGAGTTTTTTCAAGAAGGAGTGATTGATTATGGCTAAGAACAAAATCCAGCGCATTGACCAGGAGATTGCCAAGGTCCGCGAGAAGATCGCGGAGTACCAGGACAAGCTGAAAACCCTGGAGGCGCAGAAAACCGAGGCGGAGAACCTGGAGATCGTCCAGATGGTGCGCGCCCTGCGTATGACCCCGGCTCAGCTGAATGCTATGCTGTCCGGCAGTGCGGTTCCCGGTATGGCCGCTGCCTCTGCTGACTACCCCGAACAGGAGGAGATCGACCATGAAGAATAAGAGAATTTTCAAGACCTTTTCGGCCCTCTGCGCTGCCATGGTGCTGATGATGGGCCTTTCGGTGACTGCCTTTGCTCAGGGGACGGAGCAGCCCCCGGCAGAGGACGCCACCAATGACGCCAATGTGGTGGTGGAGGAAACCGAGGACAGTCCGGCCCTGACCCCGGATGGTAACGCCGCCCTGGTGGATGACTTCGGCGGCAACAAGCAGCTTATCACCGTCACCACCAAGGCGGGCAACTACTTCTACATCCTCATTGACCGGGCCAACGAGGACAAGGAAACCGCCGTCCACTTCTTAAACCAGGTGGACGAAGCCGACCTGATGGCGCTGATGGAGGACGGTCAGACTACCCAGGACCAGCCCGCTGTCTGTAACTGTACGGAGAAATGTGTAGCCGGTACAGTCAATACGGCCTGCCCGGTGTGCGCCACCAATATGAGCGCCTGCACGGGCAAGGAGCCGGAACCGGAGACCCCGGAGGAAACCCCGGAGCCGGAGGAACCGGCGCAGAAAACCACGGGGCTGAATCCGGCCCTGCTTTTGGCGGTGCTGGCCCTGATGGGCGGCGGCGGTGCCTTTGCCTACTTCAAATTCATCAAGAATAAGCCCAAGACCAAGGGCAACGACAATTTGGACGATTACGACTACGGCGAGGACGATACCGACCAGGAGGACGAGGACCCCTGGGAGACCGAGGAATCCGACGAGCTGGACGCTGACGGGGGCGGCGACGAGGAAAGCGAGGACAAGGCGGATTGACCCGCTTCACCGACAGCCCCTATGAGCGCATGATGACACGCAGGCCGGAGGGCGGGAAGGAAACTTCCCGCTCTCCCTCTTTATCTCCCGGCCACCCCTGTTATGGCTGCGGGAATTACCGTGACGGACAGCCCTGCGTGGGATTCTGCCACCGGCAGCTGACCGCATGGCTGCGGGAAAGGAGGATGAAAAACCATGAAACTGGTGATCGCTGAGAAACCGTCCGTTGCCCAAAGTCTGGCCGCCGTGATCGGGGCCACTGCCCGCAAAGACGGCTACCTGGAGGGCGGCGGCTGGCGGGTGAGCTGGTGTGTGGGCCACCTGGCTGGGCTGGCCGATGCTGACGCCTACAACCCGGACTACGCCAAATGGCGCTATGACGATCTGCCCATTCTGCCGGAGCATTGGCAGATGGTGGTAAGCAAGGACAAGAAGAAACAGTTTGAGGTGCTGAAACAGCTGATGAACGCCCCGGATGTGACCGAAGTGGTGAACGCCTGCGACGCCGGACGCGAGGGGGAGCTGATCTTCCGCAGTGTCTACGAGCTGGCGGGCTGCCAGAAGCCTATGAAGCGGCTCTGGATTTCCTCGATGGAGGATTCCGCCATCCGGGAGGGCTTTGCAAACCTGCGCCCCGGTGCGGACTATAATGGTCTGCGAGATGCGGCCCTCTGCCGCGCCAAGGCGGATTGGCTGGTGGGTATCAATGCCACCCGGCTGTTTTCCGTGCTGTATCACCGAACCCTCAACATCGGGCGCGTCATGTCCCCGACGCTGGCCCTCATCGTTCAGCGGGAGGCCGAGATCGACACCTTCAAGCCGGTGCCATTCTACACGGTCACACTGGAACTGCCCGGTTTCACCGTTTCCGGGGAGCGCATGGCGGACAAGGCCGCTTCCGAGCAGCTGAAAACTGCTTGTCAGGGTGCGACTGCCACAGTGAAAAAGGTGGAGCGCAAGGACAAGTCCGAGAAGCCGCCCGCCCTCTATGACCTGACCACCCTCCAGCGGGACGCCAACCGGCTGCTGGGGTTCACAGCCCAGCAAACCCTGGACTATTTGCAGAACCTCTATGAAAAGAAGCTCTGCACCTATCCTCGGACGGACAGCCGTTACCTGACTTCGGATATGGCAGCAAGTCTGCCGGAGCTGGTCCGGCTTACCGCTGGGGCGCTGCCCTTTGCCGCTGGTATGGAGCTTACCTGCAATGCGGCCCAGGTCATCAATGATAAGAAAGTGACCGACCACCATGCGGTGATCCCTACCCGCAACCTCCAGGGCGCGGACCTGTCCGGCCTGCCGCTGGGCGAAAAGGCGGTGCTGGAGCTGGTGGCCCTGCGGCTGCTGTGCGCCGTTGCCCAACCCTATACCTTTGCGGAGACCGCCGCCACGGTGGAGTGCGCCGGTGCGGAGTTTACCGCCAAGGGCCGCACAGTGAAAAATCACGGCTGGCGGGCGCTGGACGCTGCCTACCGCGCTGGGCTGAAAAATTCGGAGCCGGACAAAGAAGCCGAGGATAAGGCCCTGCCGGAGCTGTCTGAAGGTCAGACGCTGCCCCTTTCCGGCGCTGCCGTCAAGGAGGGCAAGACCACGCCGCCCAAGCACTTCACCGAGGATACGCTGCTTTTCGCGATGGAGACTGCCGGGAAGGACGATATGCCGGACAATGCCGAGCGCAAGGGCCTGGGGACCCCGGCCACCCGCGCCGGGATTCTGGAAAAGCTGGTGTCCACCGGCTTTCTGGAGCGCAAAAAGAGCAAGAAAACCGTGCAGCTCATGCCATCCCATGACGCGGTATCCCTTATCACCGTGTTGCCGGAGCAGCTGCAATCGCCCCTTCTGACTGCTGAGTGGGAGTACCGGCTGGGTGAGATCGAGCGTGGCGAGCTGGCCCCGGAGGATTTCATGGATGGGATTTCCACTATGCTCAAAGAGCTGGTGGGAACCTATCAAGCTATCAAGGGAACGGAGTATTTGTTCAGCCCTTCCTGCGAAGTGGTGGGCAAATGCCCCCGCTGCGGCGGCGATGTGGCGGAGCTGCAAAAGGGGTTCTTCTGCCAGAACGAGGGCTGCAAATTTGCTATCTGGAAAAACAACAAGTGGTGGGAGCTGAAGCGCAAGCAGCCCACCAAGGCCGTCGTGACGGCGCTGCTCAAAGATGGCCGCGCTCATGTGACCGGCCTGTACTCCGAGAAAACCGGCAAGACCTACGACGCCACCGTGGTGCTGGAGGACGATGGGAAGTACGCCAATTTCAAGCTGGCCTTTGATCGGCAGAAAGGCGGCAAACGATGAAGCTCTCCCTCTATGAACAGGAAACCATCATCCTCTACAACCAGGCCGAGGCCGCCGCCGAGGTCTATACCCATGACCCCCGGCTGCTGGAGAAGCTGCGGCGGCTGGCGGAGAAATACCCGGATCAGATCGTGAAAAAGGACCGGCAGACCTTCACGGTTCCCAAACGCTGCGTGTCCGTCCGGGAGCCGTACAGCAACCAGCGCCGCAAGGCGGCCAGTGAACGGGCCAAGGCTGCCGGGTACAGGCCGCCCACCCCCAAGAAGGGCAGCGAGTAAGCATGGCCGAGAGCGTCTTTGAAGCCGTCAAGCAGTCCGTCACCGTCCGGGAAGCGGCGCAGATGTATGGGATCGAGGTCAACCGGAGCGGTATGGCCTGCTGCCCGTTCCACGATGACAAAAATCCCAGCATGAAGCTGAACGAGGAATACTTCTATTGCTTCGGCTGCGGAGCTACCGGCGATGTGATCGACTTCACCGCACGGCTCTACAATCTGTCTCCCAAGGAGGCCGCTGAGAAGCTGGCCCAGGATTTTGGCCTGGCTTATGACAGTCAGGCCCCTCCCCGGAGGCGCTATGACCGGCAGAAAACCGAGGCACAGAAGTTCAAAGAGGATCGGGACCATGCCTTTCGTGTCCTGGCGGACTACTATCATCTGCTCCGCAAGTGGGAAACCGACTATTCCCCCAAAACGCCGGAAGAAAATCCCCATCCCCGTTTTATGGAGGCAATTCAGAAAAAGGACTACACGGGCTATCTGCTGGATTTTTTCCTGGAGGACGGCCTGGAGGAACAAAAGCTGTGGATTGCCGAACATCAATCAGAAATCGCCAATTTGGAAAGGAGAGTGAAAATCATGGCTGATAAGCCCACCAATCGGGAGCGGTTGCAGGAAATCACGGCGGGCATTGAACAGGGTATCAAGGAGCTGTTCGAGAGCGAGAAGTATATGCGCTACCTGTCCGTCATGTCCAAGTTCCACCGCTACTCCGTCAACAACACCATGCTCATCTATATGCAGCGCCCGGACGCCACCCTGGTGGCCGGGTTCAACAAGTGGAAAAACCAATTTGAGCGCCATGTGAAAAAGGGCGAGCATGGTATCACCATCATCGCCCCTACGCCGTATAAGAAAAAGATCGAGGAAATGAAGCGTGACCCGGATACCCAGGCGCCCATCCTGGATGCGGACGGCAAGGCGGTCATGGAGGAAAAGGAAATCGAAATCCCCATGTTCCGCCCGGTCAAAGTGTTCGATGTTTCGCAGACGGACGGAAAGCCTCTGCCGGAGCTGGCCTCCAGCCTGTCCGGGACGGTGCCGCACTATGAGGCGTTCATGGAGGCGGTGCGGCGCTCCGCCCCGGTTCCCATCGAGTTTGAGCCGATGGCCGCGAACATGGACGGCTATTTTTCCTCCGAGCAGCAGCGGATCGCCCTCCGGGAAGGCATGAGTGAGGTGCAGACCATTTCCGCCGCCGTCCATGAGACCGCTCACAGCAAGCTCCATGACCCCAAAAAGCATGAAGCGGAGCCGACCTGGAAGATCGTGATGGTGAGCGAGGGCGGCACCAAGCAGGACTTCCGCCTGGACTTTGCCACCGAAGCAGAGGCGGAACAGGCCGCCGCCGAGGAAGGCTGGCGCTATGTGGACGAGAATCAGTTTGAGTGGCGGCTGGAGGTGGAGGAAGATCTGACGGCGGTGAAACAGGCCGCCAAGAACCGCAACACTGAGGAGGTGGAGGCAGAAAGCATCTCCTATGCGGTCTGCCAGTATTTCGGTATCCAGACCGGTGAAAACAGCTTCGGATACATTGCTTCCTGGTCCAAGGATAAGGAGCTGAATGAGCTGCGGGCCAGCCTGGAGACCATCAACAAGACTTCTTGTGAGTTGATTAACGACATCGAGCGCAACTACAAGGAAATCTGCAAGGAACGCGGCATTGACCTGACCGCCGCCCCGGAGCCGGAGCAGGCAACCCGGCAGGTTGCGGAAGAAGTATCTCAGCCCAGCGCCGAGTACCGGGAGGCCCTGGTGGTGCTGGACGATACCACCTATCTTCATATTCAGCCCTGTGACACTGGATGGGACTACACGCTCTACGATGTGGCAACTATGAAGCAGCTGGACGGCGGCCAGCTGGATGGGCCGGACTTGGGCCGTTCCGAAGCAGTCAGCCATATCTGCGAGGACCTGGGCATGGGCAGCAAGTCCATTAAGTATGCGCCGCTGTCCATGATCGAGACTTTGCAGGAGGCGGCTTACCAACAGATGCAGGAACAGGGCAGCCAGCAGACCGCAGAAGCCGCAGCCGCCCAGCTGCCGGATGCCCAGGAACAGGCGTTGGACGAATATCCCATGCCGGACCCGGTACTGACCCAGGACGATCTGGAGAAATGCGGCTGCCTGGACAGCGACCTTTTGCCCCTCTCCAAAGAGCGGGCCTATGAGCTGATGGAGCGTGACCTGACCGTTTATATCATCCAGGAGGGCGAAAATCCCGTGATGGCCTTTGACACCGCCGACCTGGATGCCCATGACGGCATCTTCGCCCTGCCCCGCGAGGAATGGGAGGAAAGCCCGGAGTTTGATAAGCTGGTCAAGGACCGCATGGACCACCAGGAGGAACGGGAGCAGGCGTTTCTCTCCCACAAAGGGGACTGCTTCGCCATTTATCAGGTGAAGCACACCGACGAGCTGCGGGACATCCGCTACGAGGGCCTGGAATGGCTCCAGTCCATCGGGCGGACGGTGCAGCGGGATAACTACGAGCTGGTTTACACTGCTCCGCTGCTGCCCTCTGACCTGAAAGGCGATACCACCGAACAGCTCTTTTACCGCTTCAACAATGAACATCCCGCCGATTACGGCCACCCGTCCATGAGTGTCAGCGACATCGTTGCCATCAAGCGGGATGGCAAGGTATCCTGTCATTACTGCGACAGCTTCGGCTTTGAGCAGATTCCCGGATTCCTGCCGGACAACAATCCTCTGAAAAACGCGGAAATGGCTGTGGAGGATGACTACGGCATGATCGACGGCATCATCAACAACGGTGCCAAGGAACCGACGGTAGCCCAGCTGGAACAGCAGGCCCGCAGCGGCCAGCCGATCTCTCTCATGGATTTGGCGGCTGCCGCCCACCGGGAGGACCGGGAAAAGAAAAAGTCCGTCATGGAACAGCTAAAAAGCCAGCCCAAGGCGGAACACAAAAAGGCAGCGCCCAAAAAGAGCGCGGAAAGGGAGATTTGATATGGGAAACTTCACTTTTGAGGAAACGAACCTGCTTTGTATCTACAACACCGGCAGCCGCACCGGACTGATCGACGCTCTGACGGAGATGCGCGGTGAGCTTTCGCCGGAGGAAACCGAACTGCGGGAGCTGACCGATAGCGCCCTTATGAAGCTCCGGGCCATGAGCGACGCCGAGTTTGCCCAGCTGGAGCTGTACCCGGACTTCGACGAGTAAGAACCACACCAAGACCCAGCGGGGCGGCCTGATGTGCCGCCCCATTTCTATTTAACATGAAGGGAGGACAGAAAATCATGCCAACTAAAGCTGAATTTTACCGGCAGATGGCCGAACAGGTATCGACCCGGCTGGTGGGCAGCTGGAAAGAATGGACAGCCTTTCTTACCACCGCCGCCCGCCTCTACAAATATCCGTTCCATGAGCAGATGATGATTTACGCCCAGCGCCCGGACGCCACCGCCTGCGCCGAGTACGACCTGTGGAATGAGAAAATGGGCCGGTATGTGCGCCGTGGCTCCAAGGGTATTGCCCTGGTGGACGATTCCGGCGACAGGCCCCGGCTGCGCTATGTGTTCGATATTTCCGACACCGGGACCCGTGAACATTCCCGTACCCCCTGGCTGTGGCAGCTGGAGGAACAGCACATCGGGCCTGTGTCGGCCATGCTGGAGTGCAACTACGGCGTTGTCGGTGACGATCTCGCCCAGCAGCTCACCGATGTGGCCGGAAAGCTGGCGAGTGAATATTGGGACGAGCATCAGAGGGACTTCCGCTATATCGTTGACGGTTCGTTCCTGGCGGAGTACGATGATTACAACATCGAAGTCCAGTTTAAGTCCGCCGCCACCGTCAGTATCGCCTATGCCCTGATGTCTCGCTGTGGGCTGGATACGGAACAATATTTCCAGCATGAGGACTTCATGCCGATTTTCGATTTCAATACCCCGGCCACGGTTGGGGCGTTGGGCGCAGCGGTCAGCCAGATCAACCAGCAGATTTTGAGGCAGATCGGCGTCACCATCCAGAATTATGAGCGCGAACAACTCGCGGAAAGGAGCAACCACCATGAAGAACAACCTGACTTACACGCAGAACGGGGATTACCTGATTCCCGACCTGAGCCTGAGCGAACAGCCGGAGAAGCCCCTGGGCAAGTACGGGCGGCTGCGGAAAGCGTATCTGAAGGAACACCGGCCCCTGATTTACAACCAGCTGCTGCTGACCGAGAAGCTGTACCCGCACCTCATCGAGATCGACGAGACGGCGAACAGCCGTCTGGAGCAGATGATGCCCCAGCTGGCGGAGTCGGCGGGCGCGACGGAGGAGCTGAAAGCCCGCGATCCGATGCGCTGGGTGGGCCTGATGAACACCTGCAAGGCCCAGGCCGAGGAGATTCTGATGGCGGAGCTTATCAACAGCTGACCTTAAACCTGTTCCTCTCCGAAGCGGAACAAATCCAAAGAATAGACGAAGCAGAGAATGTGCAAACATCCTCTGCTTTTTCTTTTGCCCAGACCGACATCGACCATGTGCTGCGGCTGGGAGGCAACACGGACCGGCAGCGTGAACGCATTGTGGCAGCTTTTGAAAAGCAGAAGTCCACCGCCGAGATCGCAGCCTATCTGCAAAACCTCTATACCGGCGGCAACGGGATTGGCAGCATTACCGTATGGTATGCCGAGGACGGCATCCACCTGTCTCACGGAAAGTCTGCCCGTTATGACAAGTCCGCCCAGGTCATTTCCTGGGAGAGCGCCGCCGAGCGTATCGGCCAGCTTTTGCAGACCGGCCAGTTTGCCACCAATGTGGAGCTGTCCGAGGCCGAGGGCTATGAACGTTCCCTCCTTGCGGAAAAGTTCTGGAATCTGTATCACGATTTCAGCGATGAAGCCAGAGAATCCGGGTATCTGCCCAGCCTTGCCAACAATCCAGGGCGCGGTTTCCCGGAAGAATCCGCGTGGCTTACCGAGCAGTTGAAAAGCCCGGAGTTCCGCCAGACCCTTGCAGAAGAATATGCAGCATTCTGGACGGCCTATCAGCAGGACCGGGACTTGCTGCGGTTCCACTACCACAAGCCAAAGGAGATTTGGGGAAACCTGAAAGATCTGTCCCTGCCCCGCACCGCCTTTACCTCTCAGATGACGGAAGTACCTGCGGTCAAGCAGTTTATCACCGAGGACGAGATCGAGGCCGCCATGACCAGAGGCAGCGGTGTTTCTGGTGGGAAAGGCCGCATTTTTGCCTATTTCCAAAATTCCCACACCGATAAAGAAAAGGTGGATTTCCTCCGGCACGAGTACGGCATTGGGGGCCACTCCCATGCCCTGTCAGGCGCTGGGGGCAGCTGGGAAGATCATGACGGAAAGGGCCTGCACTACAAAAAAGGCGGCTGCCCGGATGTGCATTTCACATGGGAGAAGGTTGCCAAGCGGATCACCGATTTGATTCAGAAGGGCCGCTATCTCACCGAACAGGAACAGGAGGAGTTCGACAAAATCCAGGCGGAAAAGGCTCTGGCCGAAGAAGATGCCCTGCAAGCCCAGCCGCCCGACACGGAACCTGCCGATGTTCTGCGGGAGGATGTGCCGGAGCAGCCCATTCCCACCCTCCGGGAGCTGCATGAGAAATACAAGCCCATCGTGCTGGAGGCTGTTACCCAGGACATCAGATACCGGAACGCCTGCGGTCACAGCGATTATGAAAACGCTATGATCGAGTGTAATGCTGCTGTGCGCCGCGCTATTCTTGCTTCCCACGATATAGAGCTGATCCGTCTGTTCTCCGATGTGCCGGAGTTTCGCCAGCGGCTGCACCGGGAAGTGGCAGACGAAACCTATCCCAAACTCCATGAGCTGCTGCGCCCACTTTCGGACAATGACATTGACCGGGCTATCCAGGACTGGAATGGCAGGATCGAGAGCAAACACGCCGTTGTCCGCTACATGAAAGACCATGCAAGGGAGAAAGACACCGCTGCGTGGCTGGCCCATGAGTTTGACGGCGGCGACGGCAAAACTCCGTTTGCGGTCCGCCCGGAAAGCCCCGAAGGAACGGCGCTTCTCTGGCCCAAGGTGCAGCGCCGGATCGCCCAGCTCATTAAGGAGGATCGCTTCTATACCCAGGTCGAGCAGGACAATCTGGACGATGTCGACCCCATCGCCATCCGGGAGACCCTGGCCCAGCGCGGCATTGTGAACGGTCATGTGGTGGAACCGGAAAAGCTGGACAACGATCCCTTTGTTCAGCAGGTCATGCGGGATGTGGAGGCCATATCCAGAGAGACCGCCCAAGCAGACCAGCCGGAACAGCCTTCCCCCGGCAATTCGCGTGTTCCTGTATCAGACAAGGAATATGCTGCGGCTCGTGGCACGGTCAGGGAGCGGACTTCTTATGATCCAACAGTCCCTCCCTACCATGTGGGGGATATTGTCTATCTGGATGACCGCGCTCACCAGATCACAGAGCTGCGGGATGACACCGTGGAGCTACTGCCCACCGGCATGAGCTACCCCATCTACCGGGCCGAGCGTCAGGAACAGTTTGAGCAGCTTCTTCGGGCAGATAACCGCAACGACTTCTATACCGAGTTTCTTCCGGCAAACCCGGATGCAGTAGACCAGGACCTGCGGGATATGCTGGCCCACGGCCTGATCGGTGAGGCGGACAAGGCGGAGCTTTCCCAACTGCTGCACAACGGCAAGAGCAACCGGGAGGTGGCCTTGTGGTTGAGCCGCGCCTATCCTAACATTGTGGAAACGATGGAGTTGGAGACCGGCGATACCGCTGACTACCGGACTACTCCTGAAGGTATCGAGCTGGAAGTGCTGGACGCAGAGGAAAAGCGGCTGGCCATGCTGTTTTTCCGCTGGGACGAGGCTGCGCCTTTGCTGCGCGGGCTGTATGCCCGTCAGCTGGACGGCTTCGGGCAGGAACGCCCGGAACCGGCTGCCGAAACCCCGGCTTACCACGCTGAGACCGTGGCAGTCTATCCGGGCGACAAGAACCATCTGCCCTATGATGTTGTGGTTCAGACCCTGCGGACCAATGAGCCGGAGCCGCCAGCGCCTGCCGCCGAGCCGGAGAAAACCCTGGATGAAGTGCTGGACGAACACCCCATTTCCATCCCAGTCAATGGCGAGTGGCAGACTTTCCCCAACGCCAGGGCTGCCGAAGAAGCTGCCTATGGGGAATACAAGGAGAACCTGCGCCGCAACGCTGAGAATTTCCGTATCACCGACGATCACCTGGGCGAAGGCGGCCCCAAAGCCAAGTTCCAGGCCAATGTTGAGGCAATCAAGCTGCTGAAATACCTGGAGGAAACCACCGGGCAGGCAACGCCGGAGCAGCAGCAAGTCCTCTCCCGGTATGTGGGCTGGGGCGGCCTTGCCGACGCCTTTGACCCTGACAAGGAAAGCTGGAGCAAGGAATATGCCCAGCTGAAGGAGCTGCTGACCCCGGAGGAATACGCTGCCGCCAGAGGGTCCACCCTCAATGCTCATTACACCAGCCCCACGGTGATCCGAGCCATTTACGAGGCTGTGGGCCGCATGGGATTTGAGACCGGCAACATCCTGGAGCCGTCCTGCGGCGTGGGCAACTTCTTCGGTATGCTGCCGGAGGAAATGCGAAATAGCCGTCTGTACGGCGTGGAGCTGGATTCCATCAGCGGGCGTATTGCCCAGCAGCTCTATCCCAAGGCCGACATCACCGTGGCAGGCTTCGAGACCACCGACAGGCGGGACTTCTATGATCTCGCCATCGGCAATGTGCCTTTCGGCCAGTATCAGGTCCGGGACAAAGCCTATGACAAGCTGAATTTCAGCATTCACAACTACTTTTTCGCCAAGGCTCTGGACCAGGTGCGTCCCGGCGGTGTGGTGGCTTTTGTGACTTCCCGTTACACGATGGACGCCAAGGATTCCAGCGTGCGCCGGTATCTGGCCCAGCGCGCCGAGCTGCTGGGGGCCATCCGTCTGCCCAATGACGCTTTCAAAAAGAACGCAGGTGCCGAGGTCGTTTCGGACATCATCTTCCTCCAAAAACGGGACCGTCCGCTGGACATCGTGCCGGAGTGGACGCAGACCGGCCAGACCGAGGACGGCTTTGCCATCAACCGCTATTTCCTGGACCACCCGGAAATGGTGCTGGGCCGACAGGAACCGGAAAGCACCGCTCACGGCATGGACTACACCGTGAACCCCATTGAGGGGCTGGAGCTGGCCGATCAGCTGCATGATGCCGTGAAGCACATTCGCGGCACCTACCAGGAGGCCGAACTGCCGGAGCTGGGCGAGGGCGAGGCCATCGACACCTCCATCCCCGCCGACCCCAATGTGAAGAACTACTCCTACACCGTGGTGGATGGAGCTGTGTATTTCCGGGAGAACAGCCGCATGGTGCGCCCCGATCTCAACGCCACCGCCGAGGCCCGCATTAAAGGCATGGTGAGGCTGCGGGATTGTGTCCAGGAACTGATCGACCTGCAAATGGACGCAGCTACACCGGACAGCGACATTCGTGAGAAACAGGTGAAGCTGAACCGGCTCTATGACGATTTTTCCGCCAAGTACGGCCTTATCAATGACCGGGCGAACCGGCTGGCCTTTGCCGACGATTCCAGCTATTATCTGCTCTGCGCGCTGGAGATCGTGGACGAGGACGGCAGGCTGGAGCGCAAGGCGGATATGTTCACCAAGCGGACCATCAAGCCCCATGAGGCGGTGACTTCCGTGGACACCGCCAGCGAAGCCCTGGCCGTATCCATCGCGGAAAAGGCCCGTGTGGACATGGAGTACATGGAACAGCTCACCGGCAAGACCAGTGACGAGCTGGCCGCCGAGCTGCAAGGCGTGATCTTCCGTCTGCCTGAGCCTGTGCCGGAGGGAGAACGGCCCACCTATGTGACCGCCGACGAGTACCTTTCCGGCAATGTTCGGCGCAAGCTCCGTCAGGCACAGCGAGCTGCACAGCAGGACCCGGCCTTTGCCATCAATGTGGAGGCCCTGACCGCCGCCCAGCCCAAAGACCTGGACGCTTCGGAGATCGAGGTGCGCCTGGGCGCTACCTGGATTGACAAGAAGTACATCCAGCAGTTCATGTATGAGACTTTCAACACCCCGAACTACCTTCAACGCGCCATCCAGGTCAACTATACCTCCTATACCGCCGAGTGGCAGATCACGGGCAAAAGCTCTGTCTCCGAAAACAATGTGGCGGCCTACACCACTTACGGAACCAGCCGTGCCAACGCCTACAAGATTCTGGAGGACAGCCTGAATCTGCGGGATGTCCGCATTTACGACACCGTGGAGGACGCAGACGGCAAGGAACGCCGGGTGCTGAACGCCAAGGAGACCACCCTGGCCGCCCAAAAGCAGCAAGCGATCCGGGACGCTTTCAAAGACTGGATTTGGAAAGACCCGGACCGCCGCCAAGCTCTGGTCCGCCAGTACAATGAGGAAATGAACTCCACCCGTCCCCGTGAATACGACGGCGGACACATTACTTTCGGCGGCATGAACCCGGCCATCACCTTGCGGGAACACCAGAAAAACGCTATCGCTCATGTGCTGTACGGCGGCAATACGCTGCTGGCGCACGAGGTAGGCGCTGGCAAGACCTTTGAAATGGTGGCTGCCGCCATGGAGAGTAAGCGCCTGGGCTTGTGTCAGAAGTCCCTCTTTGTGGTGCCGAACCATCTGACCGAACAATGGGCGTCGGAGTTTCTGCGGCTCTATCCCTCCGCCAACATTCTTGTCACCACCAAAAAGGACTTTGAGACCCACAACCGCAAGAAGTTCTGCGCCCGCATTGCCACCGGCGACTATGACGCCATCATCATGGGACATAGCCAGTTTGAGAAAATCCCCATCAGCCGAGAGCGTCAGGAGCGGCTCCTTCAGGAGCAGATCGACGAGATCACCGAGGGCATTGCCGAGGTGAAGTACAGCGGCGGTGAGCGTTTCACGGTCAAGCAGTTGGAACGCACCAAGAAGTCCCTGGAAGCCCGGCTGGAGAAATTGCAGGCCGAGAGCCGCAAGGACGATGTGGTAACATTCGAGCAGTTGGGTGTGGACCGCCTGTTCGTCGATGAGGCGCATAACTATAAAAACCTGTTTTTATACACCAAGATGCGGAATGTGGCAGGTCTCTCCACCAGCGATGCCCAAAAGTCCAGCGATATGTTTGCGAAGTGTCGCTATATGGACGAGATCACCGGCAACCGAGGGGTTATCTTTGCCACCGGCACTCCGGTCAGCAACTCCATGACTGAACTTTACACCATGCAGCGGTATCTCCAGTATGACCGCTTGCAGGAACTGAGTATGACCCACTTTGACTGCTGGGCGTCGCGCTTTGGTGAAACGACGACGGCGCTGGAGCTGGCACCGGAAGGCACCGGCTACCGGGCGCGCACCCGCTTCTCCAAGTTTTTCAATCTCCCGGAGCTGATGAACCTGTTCAAAGAGGTGGCGGACATTAAAACCGCCGATCAGCTTCATCTGCCCACCCCGGAGGTAGAATACCACAACATCGTGGCCCAGCCCACCGAGCAGCAGCAGGAAATGGTGAAGGCGCTCTCCGAGCGCGCTTCCCTGGTACACAGCGGCACGGTGGACCCCTCTCAGGACAATATGCTCAAGATCACCAGCGATGGCCGCAAGCTGGGTCTGGACCAGCGCATTATCAATCAGGCGCTGCCGGATGAACCCGGCACCAAGGTCAATCAATGTGTCGCAAACATCATGCAGATCTGGCGAGATGGTGAGGCTGACAAGCTGACCCAGCTGGTGTTCTGCGATATTTCCACGCCCCAGGCGGCCCCTTCCAAAAAGGCAGCCAAGGCGCTGGACAACCCCACGCTCCATGCGCTGGAACAGGCTGTGCCGCTGGAAGAGCCGGAGCCGGTCTTTACCATCTACGAGGACATCCGGCAAAAGCTCATCGCCCAGGGGATGCCCGCCGATCAGATCGCCTTTATCCATGAGGCCAACACCGAAGTGAGGAAAAAGGAGCTGTTCGCCAAGGTCCGCACCGGCCAGGTGCGCGTCTTGCTGGGCAGCACCGCCAAGATGGGCGCTGGCACCAATGTGCAGGACCGGCTTGTGGCGCTCCATGACCTGGACTGCCCGTGGCGGCCGGGAGACCTTGCACAGCGCAAGGGCCGTATCGAGCGCCAGGGCAACCAAAATCCCCTGGTCCATGTGTACCGCTATGTGACTGAGGGAACCTTTGACGCCTATTTGTGGCAGACGGTGGAGAACAAACAGAAATTCATCAGCCAGATTATGACTTCCAAATCGCCGGTGAGAAGCTGCGACGATGTGGACGAAACGGCATTGTCCTTTGCCGAGATCAAGGCCCTGTGCGCCGGAGACCCCCGTATCAAGGAGCGCATGGACCTGGATGTGGAGGTCTCCAAGCTGAAGCTGATGAAAGCCGACCACCAGAGCAAGCAGTATCGTCTGGAGGACCAGCTGCTGAAATACTTCCCGGAGGAAATCGAAAAGCACAAGGGCTTCATCCAGGGGTTTGAGGCAGACCTGGAGACCCTGGCCGCCCATCCTCACCCGGAGGATGGCTTT
>ENA-UEQE01001033-UEQE01001033.1-human-gut-metagenome-genome-assembly--contig:-NODE-1033-length-23744-cov-8.158617_pt1 | contig 23744 bp, 22 predicted proteins | sample MGYA00242934_ERZ507935 | MGnify/ENA primary metagenome ERZ507935 (study PRJEB26167, sample SAMN06115423) | human gut metagenome | host: Homo sapiens | place: China:Anhui | collected 2015-03-30... | reverse complement strand
GGGAGGGCTTTCTCCAGAAAGCCCTCCCCGCCCCCTCCAATCTTACCTCTTCCTCCTGCCCCTCTCCGCAAAGGCTTTCCTGTTGCCCTGTCCCTGCCCCTGCGTGCGGGGGCGCTGGCCGGAGGGCTTTCCGAGCAGGATTTCATGCTGGCGGCGGCGCTCCTCATCCGTCCGGGCCACATAAATGGGTGCGCCGTCCGGGGTGCAGCGGGCGTAGTACATGGCCGTCGCCACCGTGCCCGGCGTGGGGATGAAGCACTGTACCTGACGGGGCGACCAGTTCCGGGCGGCAAGCCAGTCCCCAAGCCGGCGCATGTGCGCATCGGTGCAGCCGGGAAAGGCGCTCATAAGATAGGGGATGACGTACTGTTCCTTGCCGTGGGCTTCGGAGTAGCGGGCAAAGGCTTCGAGGAAGGCTTCAAAGGGCTTCATGCCGGGCTTGCGCATGAGGTCGAGGACTTCGGGCACGCAATGCTCAGGCGCGATTTTGAGCTGCCCGCCGGTGAATTCGCCGGTGTAGGCCGCAAGCGCGGTGGCATCCTTGAGCGCGAGATCGAAACGCACGCCGCTGGCGACCCGGACATGCCTTACGCCGGGCGTGGCCTGCACGTCGCGGAGGAGAGCGATGCAGGCGCGCTGATCCACGGAAAAGCCCTTGCAGATGGACGGATACATGCAACTGTCGCGTCGGCACTTGGAAGGATCGAGGCGGCAGGATGCGCCCCACATATTTGCGCTCGGGCCGCCCACGTCGGAAATGGAACCGCCGCGCGGCATGGCGGTAATGCGTTTTGCCTCGTCGAGGATGGAGGCTTTGGAGCGGGAGGCGATGCGGCGGCCCTGATGGAGGGCCAGCGAGCAGAACGAGCACCCGCCCCCGCAGCCGCGATGGGTGGTGATGCTCGTGGCGATCATTTCCACCGCCGGGATCGGTTCCTTGTAGGAAGGGTGCGGACGCCGCGAGAACGGCAGGGCGTACAGGCCGTCCAGCTCTTCGGTGGTCAGGGGGGCGGCGGGCGGCGTGAGGAGAACCGTACGGTCGCCGTTGGGCTGCGCGAGGATGCGGCGGGACTGGTGCGTCTCGCGCTCAAGCCGGACGGTGCCGTCCAGATAGGCGCGGGGCTCGGCAAGCATCTCCTCGTGCGAGGGCAGGCGGACAAGCTCAAGGCCGTCCAGTTCCCCGGCATCGGAGGGGATGGAGGCCGTTTTGACGAGCCGCGCCGTGCCGGGGATGCCTGCCCAGAGATCCGGCCAGATTTCGCCGTCCACGGGTTCCAGCACGGACAGATCGCCCACAAGTTCGGCCACGGCGTCGAGCCGCCGGGCGACGTCGAGCAGGGCGCGCTCGCCCATGCCGCAGGAAAGGATATCCAGCCGGGCGTCGAACAGGATGGAACGGCGCAGGCTGTCGGCCCAAAAGTCGTAATGGGTGATGCGGCGGAGCGAGGCTTCGATGCCTCCGGCGAGCAGGGGCAGGCCGGGGAAAGCCTTGCGGATCAGCCCCGCGTAGACGATGACGGCGCGGTTGGGGCGCGCCCCGGCCTTGCCGCCGGGCGTGTAGGCGTCATCGTGGCGTTTTTTGCGGAACGCCGTGTAGTGCGCCAGCATGGAATCCAGCGCCCCGGCGCTCACCCCGGCGAACAGGCGGGGGCGGCCCATGCGGGCGAGGTCGGCGGTGCCCTGCCCCTCGTCCTTCCAGCGCGGCTGGGCCACGATGCCCACGCGGTAGCCGTGCCCGACCAGCCAGCGGCCCAGCAGGGGCACGCCGAAGGAAGGGTGATCCACGTAGGCGTCGCCCGTGACAAGAAGAATATCAAGGGAATCCCACCCGATGGCGTCCATTTCGGCGCGGGTGGTGGGCAAAAACGGCGGCTGCGGCAACGGCGTGCGCGCGGGGAGTGTAAGATCAAACATGCCCGCCACTATAAGGCAGGGAAAACCGGAAGGAAAGGCTGATCCTCCGCCGTTCGGCGATGGCCTCCCGCTTTGATCGCCGGAGAGGGAGGGAAAACCGGAAGAAAGGCGGGGTTCCGATCCCAGCGGGGGCGGCATGAAAACCTTGCGGAGATATTCGCCCTTTTGATGTTTTTTTAAATGGCTGTGCCATAGAAAACGGTTGATGCTTTATCTCTTGAAATTCCAAATGGATAACCAATAAAATCCCCCAGTTATGGAGCCCGCCAGCGGAAAATTGGAAAAAAGCATATATTTTTCAATATTGCCGAGACAAAAAACCATGTGCTATGGCAGAGCCTTTTAAATTCCTTTTAAGTTTCATGCGGTTGAGTATAAGTTTCATTGGAAACGCGAATGCCTCCCTTGTGCGTTCCCTTTGCTTTTCCCGGCTTGGAGGGTACAACGGGACGGTCACGTCAACCCTTTTCCCGCGCCCTCGCGCTTAGACATCATGGCACGAATCGCCCTTATCCTGCCCCGCCTCAGCCGTTACGGAGGCGTCGAACAGTTTGCCTTCCGCCTTGCCGAAGCGCTGGCGGAAACCCGCAACAGCGAACATGAGGTGGAATTCATCTGCGCCCGTTCCGAGTGCCTGCCGCCGGTCGGCGTGCGGACGCACGTCGTCGGGCGTCCCGGCGGATTGAAGTTCATCAAGATGCTCTGGTTCCTTATCCGGGCCGAACAGGTGCGCAAGCGCGGGAACTACGATCTGGTGATCAGCCTCGGCAAGACGTGGAATCAGGACATGATGCGCGTGGGCGGCGGCCCGCAGAAGACATTCTGGGAGCTTTCCGAGAAGGCGTGGCCCGCCGGTTTTCCCCGCTGGTTCAAGCACCTGCGCCGCCGCCTGCTGCCTTCCAACTGGCTGACCCGGATCATCGACAACCGCCAGTACCGCAGCGGCTGTCGGATCATCTGCGTGTCCGACGCGGTGCGCCATTGGACGCAGAAGGCGTATCCCGGCATCCCCGTGCCGGAGGTCATCTACAACCTGCCGGATCTTTCCCGCTTCACGCCGCCTACGCCTGAGCAGAAGCTGCTTTCCCGCATCGCCCTGAACATCGACAACAATCATGTCGCCATCGCCACCGCGACCAGCAATTTCGCGCTCAAGGGCACGGGCGTCCTCATCCGCTCGGTGGCGATGCTTCCCGATACCGTGCATCTGTTCATCGCCGGGGGCCGGGATTCCGAGCCTTATCAGCGGCTTGCGAAAAGGCTCGGCGTGGCCGGGCGCATCCATTTCCTCGGCAAGGTGGAGGACATGCCCGCGTTGTACCGGGCGATGGATCTGTTTGTCCTGCCTTCGTTTTATGACGCCTGTTCCAACGCGGTGCTTGAGGCGCTGGCCTGCGGGCTCAAGGTGTTGTCCACAACCGCCAACGGTTCCAGCGTGTTTCTGCCGCAGGAGCACGTCACCCCCGATCCCGGCAATGCCGAGGATCTCGCCGCGCGCATCAAGGCGCTGATCGACGAGCCCGCGCCCGGGCCGTTCCGTATCCCTGATCACATTCAGGCCGGGCTCGACACATGGGTGCAGGTCGTCAACGAGGAATGCGATCAGCGCACGGGAAAGAACGGCGGGATGGAGGGACAAGAGGCGGACGGAACCGAGGAAAATGAGGAAAACGGGAAGAACCCCCACCCCGCATCCTCCCAAGGTTTTTGATTGGCGGGGAGGCCGCGCGGAGGGAGCCCTTTCCGGGCGGAAGCGGCGGATCTTGAAAAAAAGAGCCTGAACGGTATTTCGTTCAGGCTTTTTTCTTTGCCGTTCATTATGGGATACTTTTTGGCTCTGTTAGAGTATGTGGTCGTTTCATCTCCACAGTGCGGTGAAAAATAGAGCCTTTTTTCCCGTTTTCCCCTTGGCGGGATCCGCGGCTAAGGCATTTTTCCGGTTATCCCTTTGGAGCTTCAAGGAAAAAGCATCAACCATTTTCCATAACACAGCCTACTTTTTTCTATTCGCCCCATCCGATGCTTTGGGAAATCAGGATACGTTTGGATTTGGGGAGGCCGAGGGCGGAAGCGAGGCCTTCAGCGTCGTAGGAAGCGCGAACGACGTTGTGCAGGCCCACGGAAGCGCAGAACAAGCCCACGTTCTGGTAGGCGGAACCCGCATGCATGGCGGCAAAAAGCTCTTTGCCGTTTTTCTGGGTGTCGGTGACGTACACCAGCCCTACCGGGGCTTCGCGGACAAGGCCCTGCCCGGCGAGGAAGCTGCGCAGGTCGGAGGAAGTGACCTGTTTGAGGCTGTGTTTCGGGGCGTCGTAGAGCCATGCCCCGCTGCTGCGGAGGACGTAGATTTCAAGATCCTGCCGGTTTTGGGCCGTGGGGATGGTTCGTTTCCCGTTGGGGCGGTTCACGCCGTACGCGGCCCAGAGCAAATCGCCGAGCAGTTTGTCTGAAAGCGGTTTTGCGGTGAACGTGCGGTTTGTCGCCCGTCCGCTGAGCGTTTGCATGAGCGGCTTCCCCCCTTTGGTATCGGGAGGGGGGAGGGCAAGGGAGGTGGCGGCCTGCGCCGTGCCGAACATGAGGAAGAGACAGGCGGCCAATACCGGAACGAACCGTTTCATCATAGCGTGGACTCCTTGAAAAAGGGGCGGGCCTCGGAGGGGCCTGTCGGCGGAAGGATGCTGATTATCATGGGGTGGCTGCAAGCTGGGAATACGCGTAGCCTGCCACTAACAAAGGAGGATAATCATGAAATGGGGACTGTCCATATTGGCGCTGTGCGCGCTGCTTGCCGCAGCCGCGCCGGAGGGCGGGGCTGCGGATCTGGGCGGCGGCGACGCAAAACTTTTGAAAATGGTGGTATTGTCGCGGCACGGCGTCCGTTCGCCCACGCAATCATCCGAAACGCTTGAAAGCTGGAGCCGCAAGGACTGGCCCGAATGGCCCGTGAAGCGCGGCGGGCTGACCCCGCGCGGGGCCAAGCTGGTTACCGCGATGTGGGAACAGGAGGCGGCGTTGTTGCGCGAGGCCGGTTTGCTGCCTTCAAAAGGTTGCCCGGAGGCCGGGACGATAGCCGTCCGTGCCGACCGGGATCAGCGCACGCGGGCTACGGGGGAAGCCGTACTTGAGGGGTTGGCTCCGGGGTGCGGGTTCAAACCTATCGTGAATGAAAAGGCACAGCCCGATCCGCTGTTCCATCCGTTGGAGGCCGGATATTGCGCGCTCGATCCCGCCGTTGTTCGGGACGAAATCCCCGTCGGCACGATTGAGGGGCTTGAGCAGTCGCTTTCGGCACCGATAGGGGAGCTGGCGGCCATCCTTGGCCCCGCATCTCCCGAATTTTGCCGCAGGCATCAATTGCCCGAAGGGTGTACGGCAATGGATGTGCCCACGCGCCTGACGCTTGCCAAGGATAACCGTACAGTCCACCTCGACGGCAAACTGGGGGCGGCTTCAAGCGCGGCGGAAATCATGCTGCTGGAGTATGGGCAGTGGGATCATCCCGCCGGATGGGGGGCCGTGGACAAGGCGGCGCTGCAACGCCTGCTCCCGGTGCACAGCAAGGTGTTTGACGCCGTGAACCGCGCGCCTTCCGTTGCCGCCGGGCGCGGCAGCGAACTGCTGCTGGATATGGCGAACGCGCTTACGGGCCGGTATGCCGATCCCGCCGTCAACAAGGCGAAGGTTGTGGTGTTCGTTGGGCACGATACGAATATTGCGAACATCGGCGGCATGCTCGGCCTGCATTGGCAGCTCCCCGGCTATGCGCCCGATGAAATTCCCCCGGCGAGCGCGCTGGTGCTGACGCTGTGGCTGCAAAACGACGTCTACCGGCTCCGGGCCGGGATGATCGGACAGTCGCTGGATACGTTGCACGATCCCGCCATGAAGGGTGGGGTTTTGAGGCAGGATATTGAAGTGCCGTGGTGCGGCCCGTATGAGGACGGCAAGGACTGCACGCTGACCGACTTTGAATTGCGCGTCCGTGATGTGCTCCGCCCCGAATGTGTCCGGGAACGCTAGGGCTGTTCACGAAATAAAAACAAATATAATTTTTACAAGTAGGTATCTATTTTTTTCGGTGTTGGATGTTTCTTTCAACCCATTTCAGCCATTGGAAAAGCTCGGCATAGTGTGAACACGCCCTGGAAGCCTGCTCTCACCAATTCGGTGTATTTCTGCATAACATCCCAAAACAAATCACAATACGTCGCATCCTCCCCCACCCCCCGTAAAAGGCACGGGCTGTGGCGCGGCCTCCCCACCAGTCGAAAGTCTTGGGAGGGATAGAGGAGGGGGTTTGGGGGAGGGGAAAGGGAGCCCTTCTTCAGAAGGGTTCCCTTTCCCCTCCCCCAATCTCACACTCCCTCAAAACCTGTTCCGGGAATCGGCCTCCACAGGGAGGGAGCGCATCAAATCAAGCGTATTGGACAACGATTTCATGATGCCCGCACAGGAAACGAGCAAATCCTGCACGGCCTGCCCACCCGCGTGGGCATCCGGCCCTTTCTCGGCGCAGGCGCTTTCCCGCAAGCCGTCAATCATGGAACGGACCACCGCTTCCATGGATTCAAGCCGATCTTTCAACGGCGCTTCCACAAGCGGCACGCGTGCCGTCCCCGGCTGGGAAGGACAAAGCAGATCGCTGTCCACAGAGCGGAGCCGGGCGTAAAGCCCCTGCATCGAGGACGCCATGTCCTGAACCTCCGTGGAAAAAACGCGGACGAGTTCGGGCTTCACAAAGGTTACGGGGAGCTTTCTGGCCAAAATGCCGATCTCCTCAGCCAAAAAACGCGTCCGATGCAGACGGAAAAACATCCCCAGACGGAACAGGGAACCGCGCCGCTGTTCGCGGCAAGCCCGCAAATGGAGCAGCAATGTTTCCGAGGAGCGGAAAAAGGCCTTTTGCCTTTGGAGAAAACGGGCTTCCGTGTTGGGCATGAACAGCGCGTAATGGATCAGGGAAACGATGGAGATGCCGAACAGCAGCGTAAAGGAACCAACCAGCAACTGCCCGAAATCGTACGTCGGGAGGTTCGTAAAATTGCCTATGGACAGCCACGGCAGCATGAAGGCCTGTTTGGTGAAATTCTGCTCCTTGCGCGGAAACGCGAACGTAATGAAAAATCCCGATACCCCCATCATGGCGATGAACCCGCCAAGATTGGAAACCAGAGGGTAGATGAAGGTGTAGGCAAACCCCGTGCAGCCGATGCCGAGCGCAAAGATCAGCACCTGACGCAGCGGCTTGTCCTCGCCGGTCATGATGCCGATGAGTCCGAGCACGATGGTCAATTCCAGAAAGGCGATGGACTCCAGACCCGGAGGGTTGAGAAGTATCCAGCACAGCGCCGCCGCCCAGAAAATGACGAACATCTGGGACATGTAGGCGTATTGCTCAGGCTTGATGACGGAAAAGGCCTTTTTTGACGCGGACGGCTTCAGTTCGGGCAGAGGCCCGCCATGCAGCAGGGAACCGGCCAGCATCAACAGCTCACGGCAGTGCGCCGCCTGTTCCTCAAACAGGTTCACCGCGGAAAACGCCAACCCCTTCCGTGTCGAGCCGAGTTTCTCGAATACGCTTTCATCGAACGCGAGCGGCTGTACGTCTCCGGGCTTCGCGGAACCTCCGGGAGGGCCTTCCTTCCCCAGGGCATCCAGTTGTTCAAACAAGTTGCCCAGTTCTGCGATCCGTGACTCAAAATGGGGGAAAAGGGACGCCATATCCAAATCTTTCATGGCTACGAGGGTTCCCATCCAGCGCCGCTGGAGCTCCAGCAGTTCGGTGCTGCACCGGACGGCGCGCCCCCAGTATTCCCGGCAGCGGTAAACCTGATACGCCTCCAGTTGTACGGCGGGAATGAGCTGCCCAACTTTATCGAGAAGTTCCCGCATGCCGACATACTGCGCATACATGCGGCTCATCTGGCCTTCCGCCCCGGCCTCCCCGCCCATGACGAAAAGGGCTTTGTGCCCCGCCATGAGATCCCGCACGCCGCGATACAGGCCCTTGATGGATGTCCTTGGAGAAAAAACAAGCGTTACAACGGTATATACGCCGATGCCGAGCAATGTTTCCTCAACCCGGTATACGGAGAGATGAAAGGCGTCCTGCGGTTCGTGAACCGCCATGAGGCAGATGATCAGCGTGACGATGCAGGAAATGAAAAAGGCATAGCCGTAGTAAACGCTGGTCAGCATAAGATACAGCATCAGGCACAGATAGAGGGACAGCACAAACAGAAGGAGCATGCGCTCTTGTGCGAAAAGCCCAAGCAGGACAAGGGCGGCGACAGCCCCGGCAACCGTGCCGAACATCCGCAGCACGCCCTTTTGCAGCGTCTGGCCGATGCTCGGCAGGCTGATCACGAACACGGTGAACCCCGCCCAAAACGGCCTGTCCAGATTCCAATAGAACGCCAGTACATACGTACAGACGAAAGCCAGCGCGGTTACGGCGGCGGTATGGGTTCGGGCGGACAGTTCGGCGGTCATGGCAAAGGTGGGTGGAGGTTAAGGATGCCGCCATAGTACCGTGCCTCAGATGTCCGTCAATCCGCTGAGAGCTTTGAGAATCCCCGGAGGCATCCGCCTTTTCGATGATTTTCTAAAAAATTCATTTTAAATTTCAGACAATTGAAATGTGGATTTTACTACAAAAGTGAATATCTCATACCCGAAGCCCCTTTACTTCGGGCCTTTTTTCCCCTATAAGAGGCCCTGCATACGAACGGGCGGTTAGCTCAGTTGGTAGAGCGCCGCCCTTACAAGGCGGATGCCACAAGTTCAAGTCTTGTACCGCCCACCAGCTAATTCAGGGACTTACGGATTTCACTCCGTGAGTCCCTTTCTCTTTCCCAACACCATTCCCAACACGCAAGGCGAAAAGGCTACTTTCACGGCAATGATCGGAAGACTCTTCCTTGTTGCGGCGGCTTCACCCTTGCCGTGAAAACTAACTCTGGACGAAAGGGCACACCCGGTCACAGCCTATAGCGTTCCGAACTTTGCCCCCCTCCCCCTATTCTGCACGCGTGAAAGTCTACCTGCATCATGCGGTCTTCCCTGCATGGCGTCCAAACATTCCCACCCCACCCCATAGCAGGCTCCCGGCATGGTGGAAGAAGTCCGCTTCATGGCTCGTTTTCGGGAAAGTGGAGTACGGATCGAGAACAGACAGTAATTCATAGTAAATTGATTGCAAAATGTACTATCAATGAGTTACAACGACAAACTCTAGACTTTTGCTTGCCGTATGGCGGAACTTGTTCAGGGGCCCGCTCTCCCCGCTTCTCCGTGTACGTTCCCCGAAAAGAGTTTAGGGGGCAAAAATGAGTGACGTTTGGTTGAGCAGGGAACTTCTTGCCGAGTACATCGGGGAAGAGGGTGCGGCGGCCTTCTGCATGGCCTTTAAAGGTGTGAGCACGTATATCCCGCATGAACCCACAGACCGGACAATCAACGCCGTAGGACTGGAGTGCGCCGCGGTCCTCTCCCGACAGTTCGGCGGGTGCTCCATCACGACGTCCGTTCACCGGACTCTTGTCAGGCCGCAGGTCGAGGCCCTTCTCGAATCCGGCATGAGTCCACGCGATTGCGCGCTCAGGGTTGGATGTACGGAACGTTACGCGCGGATACTCGCCCGAAAGATGAAAGGACTCCACGCCGCCGCATCGGCTTGAATGCCGCTCACAGCGGGGCCGCTCTACGCCTTGGGACGGCCCTTTTGGTAACTCCGAAAAAATCCCCCTCACACGAAAAAGGCCGCCCACCCTGCAACGGATGAACGGTCCTTTTTTGTGGTCAACGGTGTTGACCAAGTGTTGACGCTTTGGAGGTCAACGGTGTTTTCTCTTGGTTCGCTCTTGGTTCAGCCTACGCCGCATCGTCGCCTTGCGCCTTGGCGATAGCCCGCCACCGCTTCCGGGCTGATTCGAGGTACTGGCGCAGGAATCCCCACGTCATGTACTCCGCCGCCCCACGGGTTCCGGCAAACAGGAAGGGCACCCGATACCGCGCCGTGAATGCCAGCACGCTCTGACATGCTGCGTGCGGGTTCAACTGGCTGCGGTACTCGCCACGGGCCAGCATCAGCCAGTCGGCTTCCACAACCACGGCGAAGGCATCCAACGCCGCCCCGCGCATCAACTCCCGCTCGAACCGTTCCCGCTCCCGGCCCAGACAGGCCACCAAGTCAGGAAGGCTTTTACGTTCAACCGCCACCTTGTCCTCAAGCCCGGCAAGGGAATAGTCGCCCACGGTCAGCGTTCCGGGCTGCACCTGTGCCTCGTACCGTTCATGCGTGAATGGGAACGGGCATTGCTCCCGGCTGTCCACCACAATCAACATGCCGCCTTTCTCCTGTCGGGGCTGCGCGGGACACACATTCCCGCATAATATACGATAATAAATCGTATTTATATACATAATATTTAAGATATATAGCCATATACAAGCAATATATCCCTATTAAAATACGAGATATTATCGTATTTATATCCGTAATGCGCGGGCCACACGTTCCCGGCGCGGTTCGCCGTTCGGTCCCGGATGGTCAAGCCAGCGTTCCAATCCGGCCCGGTCTTCCGGGCCCATGTCCTCGATGCCGCCAATGACCAGTTCCCCGTCCTGAAGGTGGGGTACCAACCCCCAACCCAACAGGGCATCAATGTTGGTATCGACAACCGCCAGACGATGGAGGATGTCCATAGTATCGACCCCCCTTGGGGTATCCCCATGATGCGGCGTTTCTCTTGGTTCGCCCTTGCTTTGAACCACTGGCATGGCCTTTGGTTCGTCTTTGGTTCGATTCGCGGCGCAAGGGGAGAGCTGAGGTGTTTTCGGTATAGGCGTGATGCACCCTCTGGCGGCTATGGCCTTTGGTTCAAGTATGGAAAGCTGGTAGTCGTGAAGCATTTTTCTTCACCTTCACTTGGATTCGTATATGGGGAGAAGGGGGAGGTAGTAACACGATTTGCGAGTTACGGCGCTTTTCAACCTTTCCGTTCCCTTTTATCTTGTCCATGCCACTTCATACTGTTTTGACTTCATATCTTTTGACTGTACCAAGTGTACCAACTGTACCAATTTTATATATTTATGTGTAATATATTGTATTTTTATGGTACAGTTTCCTTTTTTCTCGTGGTACACTTTTTCAGACTGTACCACAGAAGAACCTTTCTTGTGGTACACTTTCGTTTTTTCAGAGTGTACCAATGGATTTCCTTATATTTCAGTTAATAGGTACACTGGTACACTTGGTACAGTCTTTTGAATTATGGTATGAATTGGCCCGTTCAATCTGTAGGCTCTTCATCTTCTGGAATGGCCAGTGCGTAACACGCTTGTCGACCTATCCCCGGTAATGTCCTTCGTGTTTTCATGCGTCCTTGGGGGCCACGTTCCAACCAGCCAGCTTCTGACAAGACTCTTGCGGCCCGCCGTTCTGAGAACCCTTTGACCACTTCGGACTTGAAGGACTCCGGCAACACGATCCACTCTGTCGTGTCGGATTCATCCTTCCGCCGGAACCCCACGCGGTTGATGCAGGTTGCGGCGGGGTTGTCCATGTCTTGGAAACGGGACGCCCCATGCTGTTCGATAAACAGGCGTACGGCGGAGAGGATAGCCGCATCTTCCCCGGCCCCGGCCCCGCCGCGCACCGCCAGCCAGTCGTTGAAGCATGAGACGGTGGCGGCCCAAACGTCCATGTCTTGGGGCAACACGCCCGCATCGCAGGCAACCTTTCCGGCATAGGCAACAAGGCAGAACCGCCGCGCCACACGCCGCACCTGTTCCGTCGCATCCGGCGGGCAAAGCCTCGCCACCCCTACGGTGAGGATTTCCCCTGCGCTTTTGGCGACATCATCCCTGTTGTCCGCCAGCCATTGCAGGAAGGCGCGCCCGGCATGTCCGTAGTGCTGGCCCGCGAGTTCCTTAAGGCGGTTGGACAAGGCCCCGGCGTCAGGGAGGCCGTGCAGTTCGGAGAGCATCCCGGCATCGGTAGGAATGCCCACAAAACGGACTTCCTGCCCCGCCCGTGCCTTCAAGCCCTTCTCGGAGAGCTTTTCCGCGAAACCGATTTCCCCGGACGACAGGAACAGCAGGCGCCACGTATGGGACTTCCTGAGGCTCGAATCCTTGCCGGAGCGTGTCTTGCCCATGCCGTTCGCAATCAGGTAGCCGCACTCGGAAAGGACGTTGGCGGAAACCTGCCCCACCTCGTCGAGAATGAGCAGGTTGTCATTGTGCAGGACGCAGACGCTTTCAAGGCCGTTGTCCGTCGCCCTCCACGGCCTTACATGGGAAGGCCCGCCCCACACGGACGCCGCCACCTGTAGGCATGTCGTCTTTCCGCAGGAGCTTCCCCCCTCAAAGGAGAAGCCGCCGCCCTCCACATCGGCCAGGCGCAGGAGAGGCCCCGCAAAGGCCGCGCACAGGGCGAAGACAAGGCGCGTATTGCCCACGCACAGCCGCGCAAGTTCCGCCCATGCCCCTTCATCCCCGGCAGCGGTATAAAGGCCCTCGTGCCCCGCGCTTTGAAGAACAAGCGTCCCTTCATCCGCGCCGTAGACCGTATCCGGCATGACGTAGGCCGAACCGTGCCAGCCCACCCGCGCCGTGCAGGTGACGAACTTGGTTGTCTGTAGCTCTTGGATGAACACGGCGAAGGCGTTGGACTTGCCCCGGCGGATGGAATAGCCCTGATACGCCAGAGCCGCCGCCCAATCGTTCCCCTGACGCTGCAACACATCATCAGGGAGAGCGTAGCGGTGTTCCTTCCCGGCGGGGTCAAACCATTGCAGGAGCGTCCCCCAGTTGTCGGAACCCACGCTTTTCGTCCGCCCCAGAATACGGAGCGGTGGGGCAATCCGTACGGGCTCGTAATCTTCCCCGCGCTTCTCGTCCCGATACAGGCCGGGATTCTTCCCGCCCCAAATGACGCGATAGCCTTCCGGGTACTTCACGCCGGGGTCTTCGCGCCGCGCCTTCTCCACCGCTTGCCGGACGGCCTCAAGGCTTCTTGCCCGGTGCAGGTCGTTGAAGTCAGCCTTCCCCCCGTCAATGGAGGGACAGATCGCCAGCTTGCCCCCGATGGATGCTGCGGCCTTGCCCGCGGCCTCGGCTCCGGGATTCCACGGCGTGCCGTCAGGCTTGCGCGTCTCCACGTCATTGTCGGCACACAACACGATTTCCCGGCCCGCGTACCGTTTCCGCGCCATGCGCGCCACGGCTTCAAGGTTTCCGGCATTGAAGGCCACCAGCACAGCGAAGCCCGTGGACAAGCGCAAACTTGCGCCCGTTGCGTAGCCCTCGGCAATCAGCAACGGCCCATCCTCTCCACCGTCCTTTGCCGGAATGGGGAAATGCCCGCCCGCCGTCTTGCCCCCGGACAGGAACCGCTTGGAGCCGTCCCCGGCAATGAACTGGATGGACTGAGGAGTGCCCGCCGCATCCAGCACGGGAACCATCAGCCGCCCGTCCTGCGCCTGTCTCAACCCGAAGGCGGGAACTTCCTTGCGTGCAAGGTAAGGGTGGGCATCCGTTGCGACGGGTGCGGCCTCCCAGAGCTTCCCGGCAAGTTCGGCGGCCTTGGCGTGCCGTTCGGCCTGTTCCTTGCGGGCGGCTTCCTTGGCTTCGGCAATGCGGGCTTTCAAGGCTTCACGCTCGGCGGCGGTCATGTCGGCATTGGAAACCCCGCACCATGTCCCTTCTTCACCAGTACGCCAATTCTTCCACCAGAGGGAGGCCGGAGCGTCCAAAAACGCCTTGTATGCCCCGTCTGTCCCTTGTTCCTTGCCGGATACGCCGCAGCGGTGCAAAACCCCGTCCGCCTCGATATGGTCAACCACAAGCCCCGCTTCCCGGAGCCGAGCAGAGAATTGTTGGAGGATGTCGCTACTCATGCTCACCCCCGGCGTCCACGTCGTACATCGTTTCCGGCGGGCACAGCTCCAACAGGGTGCGGCGCACCTCCTCCACAATGGCAAGATAACAGGAGGCCCGATCCGCGTCCTCAGAGGTAATGTCATTGCCGTCCGCCGCATTCCATTGCAGCAGTTCGGCAAGTCCGTTCGTCAGGCTGTCCAGCCGCCGCCAAGCCTTCTTCTGTTCGCTACTCAGCATGGGCGGCCTCCTTCGGCTCTATCCTCAATACGCCGTCCGCTTTGTCAGGGAACAGCGTGCTCAACGGAAAGGCCAGTTCTTCACGGGCGATCGCCAGCTTGTCCTGCAAGAGGCTGAATGTGAGAGACAACCCAATGCGGAACCCGACGGAAGGTTCGGATTCAGCGGCGAACGTATTGGACACGGCATCTTCAAGAAATACGGCAAGGTTTTGGGCATCCTCAAGAATTTCGGCCTTGGTGTTGTGCCGCAGACAAGAGGGGATGCTTTCCGCGTCCACAAAGTAGGGCTTGGTGCGGTTGGTCTGGTTCGCGCTCATGCTACATGCCCTCCACGATATAGAAGACGGGCAGGGCCAGTAGGACGCCGAAGGCCACGGTTACGGTGGCACGCCCGGCAAGGGTGGTGAGCAAGGAAAGGGACGGGGCGCCGCAACGAATGGAGCGGGAAGAATGGGAATGCATGAAAGCCTCACAGATTTTTTCGGTTATCAGGCTGCCAAAGGACGCAAAAAAGGCCGCGAGCCGAAAACCGTCTGTGAACGGCGGGAATATTCCCCCGAAGGGTCTTGTATTATCCCACTCGCGGCCATGAATAGCCGTAAACGCGCCATGCTTTTCCGATGCATGGACGCAAGTAAAAATGCCATTCTTGAGGCGCTGGCGAACCTTCACAGAGGAGTTTTCGGCTCCAGCGCCACTATTGCCGGAAAGCCCCGGCAGGGTCAAGAGAGGGACCACAGCCCATGTAAAAGGGGTGGCTTTTTGATAGGTGCGGCGGTTGTTCTGGTTCATTACAGTACCTCCCACAGGTAGACGGCGGGAAGCATCAGCAATGCGCCAAGAGCCAGCGTTGCGGCAGCACGGCAAAGGGCAGAGGTGAGAGTGGAAACAAGCCGATACTGGAACCGGGTCCAGCGGGAAGAGAGAAAAAAGCGGAACATGGGGAACCTCGATTGATTTAGGGATAAAAAAGAAGGCAGGGGCAACGCTCCCCGGCTCAATCGAAGCCGCCAGACCTCACGGTTACTGGACGTTGCACCCTGCCTAATATGCGAAAGCAGACCACCGAAAACGATAGCCTCTTCAACAGCAGAATATGCGGACAAGACTTTTCTCAGACCTTGGGGGAATGAGAAGGCGCTTGTTACGCCTCGATTGATTTGGGGAAGGTCAGAATTGCCGAAAGGCACGGGGGAAGTCAAGAGGTTACGCATGGCGGCCCCCTTCCCGCACCATCGGAGCGGCGGTCACATCGGCGCACCTGAAGGCAACGCAGTAGGTAGGCGCGGCGTTACATGGCACCAAAGTACGCCGGAAAACGCACTGAGCGGCCCCAAAGAGCCGATACCATGCACGGGTGGATGAATGTTCACACCGGGCGCAAAGGTAGCCCTGAGCAGCCTTTGGGGAGGAAATGCTGCACTGCATCACGCCGCACCTCCTTCCGATTTTATGGTGGTGATCAGGGAAAGGAGACGATACCGCAACCGCAGGTAGCGGCTGGAAAGGAAGAAACGGAGCATGTGACACCTGCTTTGTTTAGGGATTGAGGCATAAAAAAAGACGGAACACGCTCCCCGGCCAAAGCAAGGCCGCCTGAGTCTCACGAACATCAGGACGTGTTCCGTCAATATGTAGCACCGTCCAGAGGGTACACCACTGGCGGGATTGCTGACGAAACAAAAATGACCGCTCTTTTCCACCGTGTGGGGCACGGGGAAGGCGTCGGTTACGCCTTGCTTTGTTTGGGGACCCTCAGAAAGCCACAAGGCACGGCAGAAGTCAAGGCTACGCATCCGCCACCTCCTGTACGGTCTGGAACTCACAGAGAGGTTTCCCGGCAAGGGGCAATCTCTCCCCCGAAAAAGCGCACACACGCCGCACACGCCCGAACGCCAGCTTGACGGCCCGAAAATACGGGCAAGGGGCACAAAAGCCTTGTCCGGCAAGGGGATTGACGGTATTGTCTTCCCTGTCAGTCCTGCTTTTTTCCTGTTGCCCCTGCCGATTCAGCCCGGTGGGGGTTTTCTTTTGGGTCATGGCCTACGCCTCCCGCACCGGGACAACGCATTCATCAAGAAACGCCCGCAGGTCTTCCAGACGATACCGGACATTCCGCCCCACCTTCAGGAACTGAGGCGGCTTTCTCAGATAACGACGCTTCCGCAACGTCTGGACGGTGAACCCCACCACGGCGGCGGCTTCTTCCTCTCGCAACAGGTTCTGCTCGACAGCCATACGGCCCTCCAATGTTTGGGGAAGGCCATCAAAAAACGGCCTACCCTGTCATAATTGGGTAGACCGTAGCAAAGCTGTATGGGTAGGACACAAGATAGGACAGCCTAGGACATTTACACTTTTTTACCTAGGACACAGGGTTGGACATTGGGTAGGAAACCTTGGACAAATGGTTGGAGATGCGTCATCAAGCCTTGCCGAGCAGTCGTTGGGCCAGCTTCACTTGTGCCGCCTGAGTTGCTTCCGGGTCCGTATGAAGAAGCGCGCCAATTTGCGAGAGGCTACGCCTAGAAGAGGAAAGGAACTCGGCAATCTCTTCATCCGTTTTCCCTTCCTGCCTCATGCGAATGACGAGGGAACAAAGGCCATGCCCATCAATATCACGGCAAAAAACGAATTGCTCCGCATTGGCGGCCCGTTTCTTCGCTTCATCGGCGTAGCAATCGACCTCTTCAAGCCGTTCTCGCATTTTGGACAAATCATGTTCACACTTCAGGATATCAGAAGGTTTTCCATCAGATGGAGTGCAATATACAGAGGCAGGTTCTGGAGGTGTAGATAACACTTCACATTCGGGAACAGGTTCACATAGGAAGTCAGGATATTTATTTTCAAGAGCTAGGACTTCTTGCAACAAACAAACAACACCATCATAATCTTGAAAATATCCTTCTCCGTAGTTGTTCCAATTTGGAGCAAACGGAAATAAATAGTGTTCAATGCCAGAGACTTTTCTCAGGGATTTATTCCTGAAATATGAATCTAATTTGCCCTCTAATATAATAGTATATATTTCTTTTTGAGTTGCCCCTTTCCATCGATCCAATACGCGGTCAAAGGAAATGAGATCACAATTCGTAATAGTTTTTCCATCACTGTACACTTTGAGCCATTTACCATTTTCCAATGGTAGGAATTCGGGATTTCCTTCCACCTATGCACCTCCCATAGTCCCCCAGAAAAGAAACTCCCGGCAGGATGATCAAGGTTCATCTTTTCGGCGTAGTTCATGACGCCCCACCTAGCCGGGGAAATATTGTCGCCACGGATGCGGCGTTTACTGTTCATCCTTTGCCGGGGGAAGGAAATTCGCTCCTGTGACCACGCTCTGCCCCGTGGTCTGCTCAAGGAATTCACGGGCAACCTTGGCAATGCGCCCGCCCTTCCTTCCGGCTTGTGCGTTTTCTGTGAAGCCTGTGGCCTCTGTCGTCTCAGTGTGACAGTTTGCTATGAATTAGCCTATTTCTTTTTACATATAACATATTGTAATAAAAGTATATTTAAATCGTATATCCTCGTTCTATCTCAAAATCATGCTTATTGGCTCACAATTCGGACTTTTTTTGTAAATATATCCATTTGTAAATGTTGACTATTTTATTTTGCAAGACGATATGTCCGCCAGCGATAAGAACCACTAAAAACGACGACTCCAGTATTTTCCATGTAACTCAACTCCTTACGCACATGATGCACTGGAATTTCCATGCCTATTCGTTCCCGTATTTGAGAAAGAGAAGAATTAGGATGCCGCTGAAGATCCTCCCTGAGCAGCTCCCGTAAACGGTGCGGTTCAATCCGTGTAAGTGTTGTCTGGCTAGGAAACCCCAAATTTTGCATGACGTGAGGCTTGATAAAGTAACGTGTCCCCCTGGTACGTCCACTTTGGCCAACAATCTTCCATTTAAGCAGATTTCCCAACCACGTTGACAGGGCGGTACTGTCCGGCAACTCCAGAATCTCACACAAGTCTCGTGCGGTAGCCCCATCAGACGATTGCGCCAAGATACCCAACATTATGCGCTCTCGTTGATTGGGATGAAACTGCAAATCCGCCTTGGCCAAAAAATCAATCACTTCCGGCTTAATGATACGGCGGGGAATGGTCACCGTAACGCTGTCTTCCCCTTCCGTCACAGTAGGGAGCGCACGACCCTGCGACGTAAGAACTTCATAAACAAGATCAAGTCCCGTTCCTTCCCGTTCCATGAGGTGTACATCATGAAACAGACGAGCAAGTTCGCTATTACGACGAACGGATTTGTGGAGGATATTCTGGGGTGTGACACCCAACGGCAACAACCCCGGATTCACCAGTTCGAGCCGATCGGGATACATATTTAGATAAATATCTCCTCGCTGCGTATAGGGACGATGTACCAACGCGTTAACCAACAACTCGCGAATGATGCGGGAATCAAACGCAGGAATGTTACGACGGATCAGCCCCTCCGGCAGTTCATAGGATTCTTGAAAATCGGGAACTTCATCCCAGACGGCTTCAAGAAGCTGAAATGGTGTAAGCTCATGGTCATCCCAACATATTTTATTGATTTTATTATCATTATCATCACGTTTAATATACTGAATGACGGGGGCTGTGCCCAAGGCGGCCCGTTCACTCCTGTGCCCAATGCACAGCACGCCCAAATGAGTCAAACGAGACCCCTTGGTTAGGGAGTAATGCTCCAATAATTCGGCATCACTCTTTTCTTTTACTGCCGCTTTGACGCGATCGGAATTGCGTAGACGCTGCAACAACGTAGAAACATGTCTTGCATCGACTGTAGTTGAGGGGATGTCGGTTTGCTGTGTTTCCCAGGGCTGACCACTGCGTTCATTGAGCAGACGCTGTATTTCTTCACCCACGACTGGACGCGTAGCATCACCAATACGGATGAAATAGCGTCCGTCCGTAGTAGAAGCTATGGCATTGGAACGAGATATATCCACACGCAGATATTCCCCATCGTTTTCTTCGTTCCGGCAACGCATAACCGCAAGAGTGACATTAATAGTATTCTCACTGAAACGCCGCCGAACATCAGCTACCAGCTGATCGGAAATACGTTGACCTGGCGGAGGGTAACCCTTGTCACCGTCCTCAATACCGATCAAAAGCTGTCCGCCTTCTGCATTGGCAAATGCAACACAATCCTTGGCAAGTTCCGCCCAGTCCTGTTTTTTACCCTGTACGGCCCGCAAGGATTTATAATCCAAACGCTGTCCTTCCTCGCTCATTTTATTACCTCATACATATTTATATTATTCACTATTTTTGTCATTCGGTTGAAGTAAAAGGCTATCGGCAAGACTGGCGGCCCGCCGCAACGCCTCATCCCGCAGGTGGGCATAGCGTTGGGTCATCTGGGGGGATTCATGGGTAAGAAGCTTTTGCAGGGTGTACATGTCCACCTGTCCGCTTGAGGCCAGCCGGGAGGCGAAGTTGTGGCGCAGGCCATGCAGGGGGCGGAAGTCTTCGGGGAGTCCGGCCTTCTTTTTCACGCGCCACGCCATGCGCCGGAAGTCCTGCCGCTTGCTTCCGTTCCTGCCGGGGAACACATACGGGCTTTCGGTGCGGCGGATGCCTTCCAGAATGGCGCGGGTTGTATCGGTCATGGGGAGGTATTCCGTTTTACCTTTTTTGGCAGACTCGCCCCGTAGGGTAAGGATACCTCTTTCAAAGTCACAATCATCCCATTGCAGGGCCAGTAGCGCCCCTTTCCGCATCCCCGTCACCAAAGCCAGCCGGATGAACGCCGCCGCATCCTGATCCACTTCCTCATCAAGAGCAGCCAGATAGCGGGCAAGCTGTTCGTCCGTCATGACCTCGGTTTTCTGGTCGTCCACATGCAGAGACTTGATGCGGAGCCGGGAAGGGTCGAGAGGCGGGCAATAACCACGCTCCACTCCAAAGTTCAACACGGCACGCAGGAGGGTTATCACCCGCTGCACTGTGCCCGGCTTGCGGCCCGTTTTGAGGACGGCGGACTTAAAGGCGTCAATATCGGCTGTTTCCAGCTCTTCCGGCAACCTGCCACCAAGACGTGGACGCAAGTAGACGTTCCAACGGCTTTCGTCCCTATCCCGGCCCTTGTGTTCGGGATGCGCGGCCTTGTACGCCTCCCAAATACGATTGAGAGGCCAGCGGCTTTCATCCGCCAGCCGTGCCGCCTCTTCCGCCGCCCGCCGCTCCGTGTTGGATTGCTCTTTCCCGGCAATGCGAACAGCCCGAACTAGGTTGGCCTTTGCAGCGGTCATGCCCTCGGATTCACGGCCCACGGGTTCCTCTATGAGCTTCGCCCCGCGCCCGCCGCGCCTGTACATGACGTAATAGGCTTTCTCCTGCCCGTACCCGTCAAGCCGTTCCTGCAACCGGTAGTAAACGCCGGGGTACTTTGTCTTCTCGCGCTTCGTCGCCATCGCTCCCCCTCTGAACGCCGGAAAACAGGGGACCCCTTCCCAACACGCTTCCCAACACCATTCCCAACACATAAGGGCAAAATAGGGGATATTTCATCCAAAAGCAACCAAACGAGAATTGACATAACCATATGAAAAATAATAAATAGACATAAAAGAGCCAAGTACATCCACAAATAGATACTCGCCCTTACAAGGCGGATGCCACAAGTTCAAGTCTTGTACCGCCCACCAGAAATCTCAGGGACTTACGGAATAAACGCCGTAAGTCCCTTTTTCTTTTGGCGGTGTCAGAGGAAATGGTTGATGCTTTCTTGAAGTTCCGAAGGAATAGCCAAGAACCTGCCTCAGGTATGGAGCCCGCCAGTGAAAAGGGGAAACGGTTTGTATTTTCACTATCCTGTGGAGATAAAACAGCCACACCCCATGACGGAGCCTTTCTTTTCCAATACCATCCCCAACACGTAAACAAAAAACCATCCCCTCCCCTCGAAGGACATACGGCAGTACCGCCCTCCCCACAGCAAAAGGGGGCCCCCTTCGGAACGGAACCTCCCCCGCTCCCTTTACGGCCAATGCCCCCCCTCACCTTGCGTTTCCCAATATCTCCCCCGCGGCACCTCCACATGGAGAACTTAAACGGGCGCTTGGAGAACCGCCCGCCCATCTGGGCTTGTTTCCTCTATCCGAAGAACCTAGGGCCGAAAAACGGCAGGCAGATTCCTTTCCACCGATTGTCTCTTCCGCGCGAAGGGCCTAGAGCTTGCCGGGGGTTTTACGTTTGGCCTTGCCACAGAATATGATTGGCATATTCACACACAATGCAGTGAATATGCCGTACGTCATATCTCTTTTCCGTCGATGGGCGTCACCCCAAAAACATTGCTCTTTATTGAGAACTTCAAAAACATCAATATGTTACGATGGAAGAACGTTACGTTTTCAGCCCTCCAAGGCGGCGCCGCGCTGTCCCGTCCGCAAAAGCGCGGCGGCCCGGCGATTTCCGTTTCAGGCCCCTCCCGCCACACAGCAAATAAGCAAGGCCCTGTCATGGCATGTGGTTGCTTCATCTTCACAGCGCGGTGAACATACAGCCTTTTCAGTTTCCCATCGGCGGAATCCGTGGCTAAGGCATTTTGCCGGTTATTCCTTTGGAGCTTCAAGGTAAAAAACACCAACCGCTTTCTATGGCACGGCCATAAGCAATGCGGCGGACGCTCATCTATAATGGCATTTTCCCCCCGGCGTCATCACCTTATGGCATCACATTGATGATTTTGGCGAAACGGCATACCATTCCCCAAAAGCCGTGCCGATAGCAATCGGCCGTTCTTTTATCCCTTGAAACTCCAAATAAAGAATCGATAACATGCCTCAGCCGCAGCGTTCCCCAATAAAATTTGGTAAAATATTATGTTTCCCCATGTTGGATAAAAATAGCAACCGTATCCTTTGACAGGGCTTCCCCAAAAAACGACAGATGCCGGGCCCGCCCCGGAAAGGATTCCCCGTGTACGATTTCCAATCCGCCGAATCATGGCTCAGAAAAGCGCTCAGAAACGCCCCGAAGCCGCTTCCGCCCGGAGTCTTTCCCAAATTGCTGGACGAGGCGGAGCAGGCGGGGTTCTCCCACTCCACGCTCGGCGATGTCGTGGACGAATGGCTGAACTTCGGCTATTGCCGCGTCACCGACCACGTCTCCAACGACATCGCCCTGACGCCGGAAGGGGACGAGTATTTCGGGCACCGAACCATTGATGAATAAAGAATAGCTGTACATAACCCGCAACGCATGGAGACAGGCATGAAGGGGAGCTTCACCACCCGGAAAGGGGCGCTTTGCTGCATCGTCATGACGTGCCTTTGCAGCCTGCTGGCTACGGGCTGCGCCAGCAAATACGGCGCGCAGATGACGGACGTGCATTACTATCCCGACTGCTATCAGCCCATCGCCGACCTGCGCAGCGCCGAAAAGAGCTTCAACACCACAATGGTCATGGGCACGACGATGGGCGCCCTGCTCGGCGCGGTCATCGGCGCGAGCCAGACCGGGAAGGCGGAAGGCGCTCTGGCCGGGGCCGCCATCGGCGCGGGAGCCGGAGCCGGGGCGAGCTATCTCGTCGCCAAATACAACAACGAAAAGAACGACCGCGTCCGCCTCGCCAGCTATGCCCGCGACCTGAACGCCGACGTCAACTCCCTGAACCGCGTAACCGCCGCCGGGCAGGTGGCGTATAATTGTTACAGCGCAAAGTTCCGGGCCGCCCTTGAGGACTACAAGGCCAAGCGCATCACCCGCGCCGAACTTGATCAGCGTTATGCCGAAATCAAGAGCGGGCTTGCCGAAGCGTCCGCCATTCTGGGCAGTACGCTCAGCGAGGCCGACAAGCGCGAAGCCGAGTACCGGCAAGTGCTGGCCATTGAGGCGAAGAAGGCCAGCCGTCCGATCCCTCCGGTACAGACCGTGGCCACGACTTCCAAGAAAACCAAAAAGGCCGCGAAAACCGTCACGCGCAGGCAGACGAGCGACCAGTTGCAGAACCTTTCCAACGGCGTGGGTTCGTATAGGGAATCCACGGCGCAGCTCACCGCAGTGAAGTCGGATCTCGACGAGATCCAGTTGCAGATGGACAAGGTGATGCTCGCTCAGGGTTAGCGGGGAGCGAACCGGGGGAAGGCCCTTTCTGGAGAAAGGCCCTTCCCCGTCCCCCATCCCCGCATCCACCAAAGGCTTTCGACCGGTGGGAAACTGCCCTGCGGGAATTTCCTGAATATTTTGGCTGTGCCATAGGGAACGGTTGATGCTTTTTTCTTGAAATTCCAAGGTTGTGTCATAGGAAGCGGTTGATACTTTATTTCTTGAAATTCCAAAGAAATAACCAATAAAATGCCCCAATCATGGAGCCCATCAGCGGGAAAATTGGAGAAAAAGGCTATATTTTCAGTATAATATGAAATAAAACAGCCAGATACTATGACAGAGCCTTTCCCTTAAAGCCCAAAGGAATAACCAGCCAAATGCCTTAGCCATAGATTCCGCCAATGGGAACGCGGGAAAAAAGCTGTATCTTCCCTGCACTGTAGAGACGAAACAACCACATACTCAGAATCTAAAAATAATCACATCCCATAGCAGAACCTTTCCCAAAGGGGAAACCGTATCCCGCCTTTTCCAAAAGCTCTTTTATAGGATGTGGTCGTTTCATCACCGTAGTGCGGTGGAAAGTACAGCCTTTTTTCCAGTTTTCCCTTTGGCGGGGT
>ENA-UEQE01001030-UEQE01001030.1-human-gut-metagenome-genome-assembly--contig:-NODE-1030-length-23779-cov-9.043414_pt1 | contig 23779 bp, 20 predicted proteins | sample MGYA00242934_ERZ507935 | MGnify/ENA primary metagenome ERZ507935 (study PRJEB26167, sample SAMN06115423) | human gut metagenome | host: Homo sapiens | place: China:Anhui | collected 2015-03-30... | reverse complement strand
TTGATGCTTTTTTCCTTGAAGCTCCAAAGGGATAACCGGCAAAATGCCTTGGCCGTGGATCCCGCCAAGGGGAAAACCGAAGAAAAAGGCTGTATTTTCACCTCACTGTGGAGATGAAACAACCACAAACTATAAGAGCCTTCGAGAAAGGAAACATCAATCGTTTGCTGTGGCACAGCCTTAAAAAACCGGGAGGCCATCCCGGAAACCGTGTCCCATATCCGAGGATATACCCATGCGTACGCTTGCGCTCCTGATGGCCACCCTGCTCCTTGCGGCTGGGCTGGCCTCCGCGCCGGTTCAGTCCAGAGGGCTCCAAAGGGAGATGAAGGTCGGCTTTATCTATATTTCCCCGATCGGCGAAGAAGGCTGGTCATATGCCCATGATCAAGCCCGTAAGCTCTTGAGCACCATGCCCGGCGTGAGAACCTCGTATGTGGAAAGCGTCCCCGAAGGGCCGGAAGCCGAGCGCATCATCCGAAACATGGCCCGCAAGCATTACGACGTCATTTTTGCGACCAGTTTCGGCTACATGGATTTTATGCTCAAAGTTGCCGAGCAGTACCCCGACTCCACATTCATGCACTGCTCCGGCTACAAGAACGCCCCCAACATGAGCAACTATTTCGGCAGGATCTATCAGGCGCGCTATCTCACCGGCCTGGTGGCCGGTTCCATGACCCGGAGCGGCGCCATCGGCTACGTGGCGGCCTTCCCCATCCCCGAAGTCATCCGCGGCATCAATGCCTTTACCCTCGGCGTGCGTGCGGTGAACCCCAAGGCCGAAGTCCGTGTAGTCTGGACTAAGTCATGGTATGATCCCGTCATGGAAAAAAACGCCGCCAAGCGCCTCATCAAAGAGGGCGCGGACGTCATCGCGCAGCATCAGGACTCCAGCGGGCCCCAAGAAGCGGCACAGGAAATGGGTGTTTATTCCATTGGTTACAATACCGATATGACCCGTTTTGCACCACGGGCTCACATGACGTCCGCCATATGGTCGTGGGGGCCCTTCTATAAGGAGGTTGTAGAGCAACTCCGCGCGGGGACGTGGAAAAACGGTTCCTTCTGGTACGGCATGGAAACCGGCGTGGTGGACATAGCCCCCTATGGCCCCATGATCCCGCAAAATGTACGCGAACTGACCGATAAGGCCAAGGCCGACATCAAGAGCGGAAAGCTCGTTGTCTTCACGGGCCCCGTCAAAGATCAGCAAGGCGTTGAACGCATCCCCGCGGGTGCGGTTCCTCCCGACAAGGAATTGCTCAGCATGGATTGGTTCGTTGAAGGCGTCAACGGCACCCTCAACTAAAAGGCGCGCCTTGAAGAAGTACCCCGGAATGGCAAGTTTCCTTTTATAAGACAGCTAGAGACATTTCGGAGCTCCCAACTGCTTGCCCTGCTGCCCGTTTTTGTCCTGCCGCGCCTTTAAGCGGCGGCAAAGTCCAGCCCCTTCATCCTTCGTTCCCGCCTCCCGCCGGAGAATCATTCCCCGGCGGGCTGGAGCGGCAGCTTTGAACGGGGGCGGGCACATTGGAATCCCTGCGTATCCCCACCATGTTTCCATCCCTTCCGGGAATGCCTAGCCGAACAAACATTCCGGGATGGAGCCGGAGGCACAAATCGCGACGGGCCCCTACCCTACGCCGTAGCCTGCGGCATAGCGAAGTGGGGCACGGAACAGTGCCCTTGCCTATATCGTCCTAATCCAGCTCCTCAACAGAAAGCGCTCCTACCTGTGCGGATAAAGCCGAAACACCCCATGCGTGTGGGGAAAGCCAAGCTGAAAAGCGCATTCATCCATGCCCGGCCCCGCGTGCGTGGGGAAGACCCGTAGACTTCCTTACCCACCTTGTCGCTGTAGGAAACACCCCCACGTGCGTGGGGAAGACGTGACGGCGACCATAGCGATGATCTGCAATGGAGAAACACCCCCACGCACGTGGGGAAGACCCAGCCACACGGCGGGAATGCGGCATTGTCTGAGAAACACCCCCACGCACGTGGGGAAGACCCTGAATCGTTCTTACCTGTACGGATGACTCCGTTGGCAACATGGGCGATTTTCCGGCCATTGCCGACGAAGTACATGCCGGGCTGGTTGCGGGCGCGCTTCCAAGGAATGGGGGAGGGTGGGACGTGGCTGTCCGGCAAACGCTCCCTGCCAATCGAACGCTTCCCGCCTTCGCGGGGCCGATGCCTCCGCATTGGCCTCGCAGGGGGAACGGCAGCCCGGTGCCCGCGCCGTTTTTCCTCCGCTTTCCGGGCCGCCATGCCTGCCTTCTTCCATCCCCATTGGTGGAAGAAACCCCGGTGCACCGGAGACGGCACCATCAGCCTTTTTCACAAAATACAATTATATATCAATAAAATACAGGCAACAGCATTTCAGAGCGCGGCCCCGTTCAAAAAGCCCTCTCGATAAGCTCCCAAGGGTGCCATCCTACTTTGCCGTCCCAGCCGAAATACGGCCTTCGCGTGGCGATAAGGCGTTGTTCCGCAAGCAATTGAATCGCTACCGGCGGCGTGGCGAGCTTCGAGGCCTTGCGCTTCGCGCCGTCAAGCGTGCCTTCATACTCAAAATGCCTCCCATCCCCCAAACGGATGGTAAACAGGTGTTCCGTCTTCATATATAGGGCTCCTGTTAGTCTAATAAAGAAGCCATGCTATGATAGAATATACGGTCTTTCAAGAACGCTGAGATGGTTTATGATTCAAGGTGGTTTCATACTCATGATATGAAGCGGCCTTTCCTCCGGCCCGTTTTGGGGCCGCCTCCCTGCCCCTCCGCTTTGGCCCCGATCTTCCTTGTTCAGCGCCCTTTCCCCCGCGTTCCGGCGCCTCTCCGCTTTGGATGCGTCATATCACGGTGACAGTGGGAACCCAATCCGGCGACCGGGCATTCCATCGCCGCGCCACGTTACGATGGCACTGTATGGGAAAAGCTGCGGCACTCGATACGCACGGAAGCCTTTAACACGGGAACCTTTAATATAGGGACGGATAGCGGAATGGAGAAAAGAGGGAAGCCGTTCCGACAGGCTTGGTGAAAGGCCAATTTTCTCCCTTTCATAATGTCTTCAGACGATTCCCCCTCCATGTGTATCCGTATGGCGACACCCTGCCGCCCTTCCTCTTCACGGCTCATACATACGGGTTGTTCATACAAACAATACAAACGTCACACTAAGGCCACGTTTCCGCCACGAACGGCGTCTAGGTTCTCCCTTGCCTCATCCTGAAACGGATCAACAAGGAGAAACCCCATGAATGCCGATTACAGTCGCCGCACCTTCCTGCTGGGCGGGCTGGCTACCGGAGCCGTGCTGCTCGCCGGAAAAACCTTCCTGCATCCTTCCGCAGCCCACGCCGCCACGGAAGCCGTCTCCCTTGACGCATGCATCAACATGACGCCCAAGGAAATGGCGGACAGATCCCAGTACGTCATGGCCGCGTGGAAATACCTTCAGGACGCCGCCGCGGAAATCGGCAACCCCGGCTTGCGCGCCGCCGTGCTGGACATCATGAAAAACCCGGCCCCGCTGCTGGCCGAAGGTGACGCCAAAGCCATCATGAAGGAATTGAAGGGGCAAGGGCTGCTCGCCCAGGACGCCAAGGCCGTTTTCCCGCCCTGCGCCGGCACGAAGAAAAGCCCGCAGCCTTTTTATACCGCGCCCGGCAGCGGCTGGAACAGCCACCACAGCTACCCCGGCGGGCTGGTGACGCACACGGCCCTCAACGTTGCCTCCTGCAAGGCCCTGTACGACAACTATGTCGATATGTTCGGCCTGAAGCTCGACCGCGACGTGGTGCTCGCCTCCCAGCTTCTCCACGACCTCCACAAGCCGTGGGTCTTCCAGTGGCAGGCGGATGGAACCTGCCGCAAGGAAGAAACCCTCGCCGCCACCGGAGAACACCATATCCTCAGCGTCGCCGAAAGCCTGCGGCGCGGGCTGTCCCCCGAACTGTGCGTAGCGCAGGCTTGTGCCCACGATCACCCCGGAGCCGCCACATCCGAACAGTTGGTGGTGGGCTGGCTGAAGGCCGCCGCCGTCATCAACGGCAAGGATCCCGTCAAGGCCGGGCTTGTGGAAAAGGGCGGCAAAACCCTGCCCATGCCCCGCCGCATGGAAGGCTTCGTGACCCACCTCGCCGACCATGACTGGGTGCTCAGCGTGCCCGCCGCCCAATGGACCGTGGACGCCCTCAAGCAGGTCGCCGTCCGCTCCTACGGCATCAAGGAAGCCGATCTGTCCAAGAAGCCCTTCAACCAGTTCCGCAACTACGTGCTTTCGCAAAAGACCGCCATGCAGCTTTACGGCGCGTACAGCACCAGGGGGCTGGACGGGCTGACAGCCGAAGTCGCCGAACTCGTGCGCGCCTGATTTTCACAGTTTTTCTCAACAAAGGAATCGTTACATGAACACACGCATCATTCCCGCCCTGTTGGGCGCCCTGCTCTTCTCCGGCGTCGCGGAAGCCGCGCCGAACATTTACCCTGTGGATACGGCCCGCTTCCTGGGCGGGAGCCGCTTCGACTTCAAGGTGGAGTTTGACGGCCAGCTCGCCGAAAAGGACGCCAAAGTCCTGATCAACGGGCAGGACGCCAAGGCCGTTCTGGGCGCGAAACCCGAATTCATCGCCAAGGAAAAGGGGGCCGACGGCTCCGCCCTGCTGCTGCGCGGCGCTTCGCTCAAGCCCGGACAGTACAAGGTGACGGTGGAAAGCCCCACCGGGAAAGCCTCCGCCAACTGGGACGTGTACGGCACGCCCGCCAAGCCCGCCGCCAAGAACGTCATCCTGCTCATCGCAGACGGCCTGAGCATGGGCCACCGCACGAGCGCCCGCCTCATGTCCAAAGGCGTGACCAACGGCATGTACAACGGCAAGCTGTCGATGGATACCCTGCCCTATACCGCCATGCTCGGCACGTGCAGCGTGGATTCCATCGCCGCCGACTCCGCCAACACAGCCTCCGCCTACATGACCGGGCACAAGTCCAGTGTGAACGCCCTCGGCGTCTACGCCGACCGCACCCCCGACTCGCTGGACGATCCCAGGCAGGAAACCATCGCCGAACTGCTCCGCCGCACGACCGGCAAATCCATCGGCGTGGTTTCGGATGCCGAAATCGAGGACGCGACCCCGGCTTCCGTGGTCGGACATACCCGCCGCCGCGCCGACAAAGCCGAAATCGTGGATATGTTCTACAACGTGAAGCCCGACGTCATCATCGGCGGCGGCTCCGCCTACTTCCTGCCCCAAAGCGTCCCCGGTTCCAAGCGCAAGGACGACAAGAACTACATCGAAATGTTCCAGAAGGAAGGCTATGCCCTTGCCACGTCCAATACCGAGCTTTCCAAAGCCATGAAGGGCAACCCCGACAAGCTGCTCGGCCTGTTCCATACCGGCAACATGGACGGTGTGCTGGATCGCAAGTTCCTCAAGAAAGGGACTGTCTCCAAGTTCCCGGATCAGCCGGATCTCACCGACTCCATGCGGGCCGCCCTTTCCGTGCTTTCCAAGAACCCCGAAGGCTTTTTCCTGATGCTTGAAGCGGGCCTCGTGGACAAGTACAGCCACCCGCTCGACTGGGAACGCGCCGTCTACGACACCATCATGTTCGACAAGGTCGTCGCCATTGCGCAGGAATTCTGCGACAAGAACCCCGACACCCTGCTCATCGTCACCGGCGACCATACCCACTCCATCAGCGTCATCGGCACCGTGGACGACAACCTGCCCGGCGAGCTCATGCGCGACAAGGTGGGCATCTACGCCGAGGCCGGCTATCCCGCCTATAAGGACGAAAACGGCGACGGCTACCCCGACGACGTGAACGTGTCCAAGCGCCTCGCGGTGTTCATCGGCAACTACCCCGACTATTACGAAACCTACCGCCCGAAGATGGACGGCCCGTTCGTCCCGTCCGTCAAGGATGAAAACGGGCATTACATCGCCAACGCCGCCTACAAGGATGTGCCCGGCGCACAGCTCCGCATCGGCAACCTGCCTCGTACCGAATCCACCGGCGTCCACTCCATCGACGACCTTGTGGTCGGCGCGCGCGGCCCGCATGCCGACGCCTTCCGGGGCTTCATGAACAGCACGGAAGTCTTCCGCATCATATCCGAAGCCCTCGCGCTCGGAAATAAGTAGGAAAAACCGGGGGGAGGGCGCTTCCTGACGAAGCCCCTCCTTTTCCCTTTGGCTGTGTCATAGAAAATGGTTGATGCTTTTTTCCTTGAAGTTTCAAAGGAATAACCAGCAAAACGCCTTAGCCGTAGGTTTCGCCAAGGGGAAAACTGGAGAAAAAGGCTGCATTTCCACCACACTGTGGGATGAAACAACCGCATACCATGACAGAGCCTTCCCTTTTTCCACAGGAACCACCCATGAAAAGACTGTTCCTCCTCTTTTTTGCCCTGCTCTGCCTGACGGGTACGGCGAAAGCGGCGACGCCGGAACTCTCGTTTGACGAACTCTACAGCGGGGGCGGCGTCCTTGGACTCCAGTTTTCCGACAAGGTAAAGGGCCTTTCCGGGCAGCGCGTCACGATCAAAGGTTTCATGGCCCCGCCGCTCAAGGCCGAAGCCGCCTTCTTCGTGCTCACACGCGAACCCGTGGCCCTGTGCCCGTTCTGCCAGTCAGACGCGGACTGGCCCGACAACATCCTCGTCGTCTACCTTTCCTCCAACCAGAGCTTCGTCCAGAACAACGCCACCATTGAGGTGGAGGGCGTGCTGGAAATCGGATCGCACCGCGATGCGGATACCGGATTCATCAGCCAGCTCAGGCTGCGGGACGCCCGTTTCCGCAAGCTGTAACCTACGGACAACCAAGGATCTTGTATGAACGGGCTCGAACTTCAGAACATCCTCCTCACCTTTCCCGAAGGCGGGCAAAGGCGGACGGTTCTTGACATACCGTACCTTAAAGTAACATCCGGCGAACACGTCGGCATCCGGGGCGCATCGGGCTCAGGGAAAAGCTCCCTCCTCAACGTCGTGAGCGGGCTTGTGCTTCCAGACAGGGGAACCGTGCGCTGGGGCGCGACCGTGCCCGGCGCGCTGCCCGAACACCAGCGCGATCGCTGGCGCGGGCAGCATATCGGTTTCGTCTTTCAGGACTTCCAGCTTTTCCCTGAGCTGGAAGCGTTGGAAAACGTGCTCCTGCCCGCCACCTTCACCGGATGGCGCATCCCGGAAGCCTTGATCCGGCGCGGGCGCGGCCTGCTCGAACAAATGCACGTCTGCCCCACCCGGAAAGTGCGGGCGCTGTCGCGTGGGGAAAAGCAGCGGGTCGCCATTGCGCGGGCCGTACTGCTCAAGCCGGGCATCATCCTGGCGGACGAGCCCACGGCAAGCCTTGACGAAGCCAACGCCGGGCAGGTGACCCTGCTGCTCTCCGGGTACGCCCGGACGCTGGGCAGCACGCTCCTCATCGTGAGCCATGACGATGCCGTACTGGCAAACATGGATCGGGTGCTCGATCTCAACCGGGGTATTATACGGGAGGCGGCATGAATCCGTTGATGCTGATCAAAGGCGAACTGCGCCGCTCCTTCGGGGGCATCCTTGCCCTGTCGCTGGTCCTCGCGCTGTCCCTCAGCCTCGGCGTCGGGGTCAGCATGACCGAACGGGCGGTACGGCAGGGCACGGCGCGGGCGGGCGACGCTTTCGACCTGCTGGTGGGCGCACAGGGCAGCAGCGTGCAGCTCATGCTTGGGGCGGTCTATCTGCGCCCGCAGTCGCTGCCGCTGGTTCCGGGGAACGCGGTTACGGAAATCCTGAAGCAGGAAGGCGTGGCATGGGCCGCGCCGCTGGCTTTCGGCGACCGCTGGAACGCGTCCCCGCTGGTGGGAACGAGCAGGGATATGGTCACGCTCGGCGGCAAGCGGGCGCTCGCGGAAGGCAGGGCCTTTGCCGCGCAGGACGAAGCCGTGCTCGGCGCGGGCGTCCCCCTGCGGCTCGGAGAGGCGTTTTCCCCCATGCACGGGCAGGTTTCCGCATCCCGCAACGAACACGGGCATGTCCGCTACAAGGCCGTGGGCCGCCTGCCGGAAACGGGCACGCCGTGGGACAACGCCATCCTCATCCCCATCGAATCGGTCTGGGCCGTCCACGATGCGCTTCCCGATGCGGGGCATGGGCTGCCCCTCGGACATCTTTTTGAAGGGAAGGGTTCCCCGCTGCCCGGCGTTTCCGCCGTGGTCGTCAAGCCCGAAAGCATCGCCGCCGCCTACCGCCTGCGGGCCTTTTGGCAGACGGCGACCCTCCCGGATGCGGACGGCAGGCCGGTGAACATGCAGGGCGTCTTTACCGGCGAGGTGCTGACCGAGCTGTTCGCCACCCTCGGCGACATGCGCGACATCATGACCGGCATGGCCTATGCCGCGCAGTTCGTGGCCCTGTGCGGGGTCATGCTGGTCGGCGGGATGGCGGTATCCATGCGCAAACGGATGCTCGGCACGCTGCGTGTGCTCGGCGCGCCCCGCGCCTATCTGGTGCTCAGCGTCTGGTGCGTGGTCAGCGTCAGCATCGCCGCGGGCGCGCTGGCGGGCCTGCTGTTCGGCTGGGGCCTTTCCGAAGGCGCGGCGCTGCTCATATTCCGCCAAACCGGGATCATGCTCTCCCCACAACTGACCCTCGCCGAAGGCTCCTTTGCCGCCGCTTCCTTCGCGCTCGGCTCCTTGTGCGCGCTGTTCCCCGCCTATATGGTCTACCGCAAGACGGGAGCCGTCGCATTGGGGGACGGCGAATAGCTTCCTAAAAGGAACCGATGCAACCATTCCATCGTTTCCACGCTTAAAGGCGGACAGGCTGAATTGGGACGCTCATGGGGCTGTTTCTGTTACCGGGGCATATCGGATGGCTGTGCTATAGAAAATGGTCGATGCTTTTTTCCTTGAAGTTCCACAGGGATAACCGGCAAAATGCCTTAGCCGTGGATCCCGCCAAGGGGAAAACCGGAGAAAAAGGCTGTATTTTCATCGCACTGTGGAGATGAAGCAACCACAAGCTATAACAGAGCATTGAAAAAACAATCTCTAACCATGTAAAGGGCAAAACGCCTCTCAGGAGGCTCGTGGAGCCTTGGACGGGGTACATGGGGGCAGTATAGGCGGCGGCTCTGCCTACGGGGTACGAAGGCTGTTCGTATCCTTATGCCGTGGGGATGCCGATACTGTCGCATCCCTTCCAGCGGCGGGGGCCGTGTAGGATTGTCCCATGCGGGAAACCTTCACCCCCCTTCACCTTCCATACAGAAAAACTTGGGACAGGACTGGGACAGAATGCCCACCCATAAAAAATGGGTTACGACATGCTTTCGTAACCCATTCATATATTTGGTGGACCCACTAGGACTTGAACCTAGGACGGACCGGTTATGAGCCGGTGGCTCTACCAACTGAGCTATAGGTCCTCAGGGGCGTCATTCGGTCAGAACACCCTCTTCAGGAGCGTCCATCCGCATGGCCCCGACGGGGCAAATACGGATACAGCGCGCACATACTGTACACTTTTCCTTGTCGAATGCAAGAAGGCGCGTTTTGACGTCCACGGTCAGCGCGGAGGACGGGCACAAAGCCGTACACATGCCGCATTGCATACACTTGTCCTCATTATGCCGGATCCTCTGCGCCACGGGCGAAACCAGCACACCCTTTTCCCGCAGGTAACTGATCCCCTTGTCGCAGGCATCGCGTGAACCCGACAGTTCGAGAGTCAAAAAACCTTCCTGCCGCGGCGTGATCTGGGCCGTGCTGATGTTGAAATCAAGGTCAAACAGCCGGGTCAGGTTGCAGACCAGCGGCGCCCCCGAAATGGCCGGGGGAAACGTCAGATGCACGTTGCTGCGGTAGGGCTTGGCTTCCTGGCTCATAGCGCTTCCTACATCTTGTGGTCTTTCATGAGCTGTGCGGCGCGGGTCGCTTCAGGCGACTTGGGGAACTTCTTGACGAGTTCCTGCAAACGGACTTTGGCGGCGTCCTTCTTCCCGGCCTTGATGAAGCACATCCCCTGCTTCAAGTACGCGGAAGCGGCCTTCCCGCTCGAACCATACTTGGAGATGACCTGTTCGTAATCCAGTGCGGCGGCCGGGAAATTCCCAAGCTGGTAGTTGCACTCGCCGCGCCAGAACCACGCGTTGGAAATAAGCCTGTGCTTGGCGTACGTGTCCGTGAAGTCCGAGAAGGACTTGAGGGCCTGCTTATAATTGCGGGCGTTGAACGACTGCACGCCGTTGTCATAGAGGGCTTTGGCGATGTCGCTCTGCGCCTGCGTCTGCGGGGCGGCCTGCTGGGGGGCGGGAGCGGCCTGCTGGGGCTGCATGGCAGGCGCGGCGGTGGCGTCGGCCATGCCGGGCGTGGCGGGAAGCGTTCCGGGATCTCCCGGAGCGGCGGCCACGGGCAGTTCCATGCCGAACTGCGTGGCGATGGCCTGCAACGCGGCCTCATGGTTGTTTACGCGCTGGGCGAGGCCGGGAAGCCCGCCAGCAGCGGCCGTAGCGTTGTTGAAGTCGTCGATCTGCCCTTTCACGGCGCTCATCTCCTGACGCAGGGACTGAACCTGCGCCCACGTGTCCGCCTGTGCGGGCTGCACGCCGGAAAGCTGGCTGCTCAAAAGGCGGATCTGCTGCTCCTGCTGGTTCAGGCGCATCTGCATGGCGTCCATCTGGCTATTGACGCAGCCGGTCAGAACGAGCGATCCCAAAAGCAGTGGAAAGATATACGGCTTTTTCATCGTATTACCCTAAAAGAAAGGATTTGAACAATAAAGATACGCCCTTTGCCAAGAGAACTCAAGTCAGCGGGCGCGCCGCCAGCCGAACAGCACATAGGCCACGCCGCCGAAGACGGGAACAAACACGCAGGCGAGCATCCACAGCACCCGCTCAAGCGGCGTTTCAAAGGTATGGCTGAAGGCGTGCCAGATACCCCATAAATTCAGCAGCGCGGGCAGAAACAACAGCGCGATCTGCCACCATTCAAGCGAAAACAGGCTCACGACGCCCTCCCTGACGGGCCTTTCAGCCACATGCTGAGGCAAACGAGCAGCGCGCCGCAACAGATGGCGATGTCCGCCACGTTGAACGCGGGCCAATGCCATTGGCCGACATAAAAATCCAGAAAATCCACAACGGCGCGGAACCGGATGCGATCCACAAGATTGCCCACGGCCCCGCCGAGCACCATGCCGAGCCCCCAGAACAGCAGCTTTTCGCCGCGATGGGCCGAACGCGCGAGCATGAATATCACGCCCGCCGAAACCAGCGTGGCCGCGAAGAACAGCCAAAACTGCCATTCGATGTCGGATCGGTTGAGGAAGCCGAACGCGGCCCCGCGGTTGCGGATGTTCACCAAATCAAAGAAGCCGGGGATGACCGTCACCGCCCCATAATAGGGCAGTGACGCCATCACCCACAACTTGGTCAGCTGGTCGAGCACAAGCGCGCCGACGCCGACGCCCAAAACAACCCTGTAACGGGTATCCTTGCCCGGCTCTGCCACTACGCGAGTTCCTTCATAACGGCGGCGCAGCGCGGGCACAGCGTCGGGTGTTCGGGATCGGAGCCGAGCTCGTCGCTGTAAATCCAGCAGCGCTCGCACTTCTCGCCAACGGCCTTTGCCACGCCCACGGCCAGCTTGCCGCATTCGGCAATATCGGCCTGAGCGAGATCGGCGGGCGCGTCGGCAAGCGGAGCCAGATGGAGCTGGGACACGATGCACACGGCGCGCAGATCCGTGCCGATGCCACCAAGCACTTCCAGCAGTTCCGGCGAAGCGTACAGGGTCACGGCGGTGTCCAGCGCGTGGCCCACGGTTCCGGCCTTGCGGAGCGGCTCGATGGCGCGGGTCACTTCGGTACGCGCGGCGAGCACGACCTCCCAGCGCCTGCGGGCGGCATCGTCCAGCAGAAAGGCGTCCGCATCCATGAGCTGGAAGGCGAACACGCTCTTCGCGCCGGGATGCAGGGCTTCGGGGATGTGGCGGAACACTTCCTCCGCCGTGAAGCTCAAGACCGGGGCCATGTCCTGCACGAGCATCAGCAGGATGTGGTACAGCGCGGTCTGGGCGGAACGGCGGGCGCGGCTCGCGGGCGCGGAGGAGTACAGGCGATCCTTGAGAATGTCCAGATAGAACGCGGACAAATCCGTGGAGCACAGGTTGTGCAGGGAATGGAAGACCTTATGGAATTCATAGTCCCGGTAGGCGTCCTGCACGCGCTGGTGCGTGCGCGCGGCGACGTCGAGGGCATAGCGATCCAGCGGGTCCATGTCATTCACGTCCACAAGGTCGGCCTTCGTCATGTCGTTCAGGTTGCCGAGCAGATAGCGGCAGGTGTTGCGGATGCGGCGGTAGGCGTCCACAAGGCGGTTCACGATTTCCACCGAAATGCGCACGTCCTCGCGGTAATCCACGGAAGACACCCACATGCGGATGATTTCCGCGCCGTGCTTGCTGATGATCTCATCAAGCTCAATGCCGTTGCCGAGGGATTTGGACATCTTGCGGCCCTCGCCGTCAACCACGTAGCCGTGCGTGAGCACCGCCTTGTAGGGCGGGACGCCGCGCGTGCCGATGGAAGCGAGCAGCGAGGAGTGGAACCAGCCGCGGTGCTGATCCGATCCCTCAAGGTAGAGGTCGGCGGGGAAGCCCAGTTCGGGGCGCTTTTCAAGCACCGCCGCGAAGCTCGTCCCGGAGTCGAACCACACGTCGAGGATGTCGGATTCGCGCTTCCAGTGTTGGCCGCCGCACTTGGGGCACTTCAACCCTTCGGGCACGATGTCCTTCATGTCGGCTTCATACCAGTAGTCGCAGCCGGTGGGATGCTTGGCGAACCGGGCGGCGATGTCGCGCATCCATTCGGGATCGTTCCAAGCCTCGCCGCAGTCCTCGCACAGCAGGGCCAGAATCGGCACGCCCCACAGACGCTGGCGGGAAACGCACCAGTCGGGGCGCTGTTCGATCATGTTGTAGATGCGTTCCTCGCCCCAGCCCGGAATCCATTCCACATCGTTGAGGATGGCCTTCAACGCCTTCTGGCGCAGCCCGTTGGCGTCCATGCTCACGAACCACTGGGTCGTGGCGCGGAAGATGACGGGATTTTTGCAGCGCCAGCAATGCGGATAGGAGTGCGTGATGTCGGCCTGCCCCATCAGGTTGCCGACTTCCTTGAGCTTCTCAATGACGTTGGGGTTGGCCTTCTGCACCTGCAGCCCGGCGAAAAATTCCACGCTGTCGAGGTATTCGCCGCGATCGTTGAGCGGGGAATAGATGTCGATGCCGTACTGGAGGCAGACTTCATAGTCCTCGCGGCCGTGTCCGGGAGCGGTATGGACGCAGCCGGTGCCGGCGTCGAGCGTCACATGGCCGCCGAGGATCAGCAGAGACTCGCGGTCGTAGAACGGATGGCGGGCCTTGATGCGTTCAAGCTGCTTCCCGGCGGCGATCCCCACGGTCTTTACGCCGTCCATGTCCCAGCCGCACGCCTTGGCGACGCTTTCGACGAGTTCCGTGGCGAGCACATACTGGCTGCCTTCGTATTCGACCAGCGAATATTCAAATTCAGGATGCAGCGCCACAGCCATATTGCTCGGCAAAGTCCACGGGGTCGTCGTCCAGATGATTACATAGGCGCGGGACGGATCGGCTTTCTCAAAAACCGTCTTGAGCTTGTCGTCGGCCAGCGGAAAACGGACGTAAATGGACGGCGACTTGTGGTCGGCATACTCCACTTCGGCCTCGGCAAGCGCCGTCTGGCAGGAACAGCACCAGTAAATGGGCTTCTTGCTGCGGACAACATTGCCCTTTTCCACGAAATTCGCCAGCTCGGCAGCCGTGGCGGACTCGTATTCGGGGAGCATGGTCTTGTAGGGATGATCCCAGTCGCCGAGCACGCCGAGGCGCTTGAATTCCTTGCGCTGGATATCGACGAACTTGTCCGCGTACTGGCGGCAGCGGCGGCGCACCGCATAGGGAGGCATTTCCTTTTTCTTTTCGCCAAGCTCGTGCTCAACCTTCAATTCGATGGGCAGGCCGTGGCAGTCCCAGCCGGGCACATACACGGACTGCTGCCCCTGAATGTTGCGGGACTTGATGGTGATGTCCTTGAGGATCTTGTTCAGGGCATGGCCGAGATGCAGATGGCCGTTGGCGTAGGGCGGGCCGTCGTGCAGGCGAAAAGAGCCCCGGCTGCCCGAAGCTTCCAGCATGGCTCCGTAAATATTGTTCTCTTCCCACCAGCGCAGCATTTCGGGCTCACGCTGGGTGAGATTGGCTTTCATGGGGAAGGATGTATTGGGAAGATTCAGGCTCTTTTTGTAATCGCTCATGGACAGGCTCCTTATATATCCACACCAAAGTGTAATCGAAAAATTGTGCTTCAAGGCTGCGCGGTTGTCAAGAAAGAACGAAGGGAAAACGCCGCCCTCCCCGCCCGATTGCCATAGGCATGGGAGGATGATAGAGGGGATGGGACGTAAGGGGCGAAAGCCGTCCCAAGGGCGGCTCCCCGTGGCCCCGCCCGGCCTCGCATGATGTTTCGGCTGCGTGATGCGGATACCCGCCTGCGGCACCGCCGCGCCATGCGTGACGCTTCCGCATCAGGGAAAAGCTGCCCAAACCGGTATGCCCCCGCGCAGGCGGCGTCAAACGAGGAAAGACGTGGCGGAAGAGAGAGAGAGAGAGAGAGAGAGAGAGAGAAAGAAAGAAAGAAAGAAAGAAAGAAAGAAAGAAAGAAAGAAATGTCCCCCGCAGGCGGCGTCAAATGTTCGCCCAGATGATGCCCTGCGCGGCTTCGCGCCCCGCCCAGCACAGGCAGCCAAGGCATCCCCACAGCATACCCAGCCCTCCCGGAACAAAACCCCGCCCAAGACGAGATTACGGGGGCTGCCAAGGCTCGACAACGCGGCAACGCCGCATCCCCCGGAGGCCATCCATGACCTTTCCCCGGCCCTGCCTGTACGCCCTGCTTGCGGCGTGCCTTCTGCTCCCTGGCTGCGTCGCCAACCAGTACGCCATAAAAATCAATGCCGTCACCAACGGCGACATCCAAACCGGCATCGGGGACGTTTACTATATCATGGCGGTCAAGGGCCAAGAGGACGATCTCGTCTTTCTGGAGCTCAAGCGGAACCTTGAAAGCGCCCTGCCCGAAGCAGGCCTGAAAGTGACCAGAAGCCTCCCCCACGCCACGGCGGTGCTTTTCGCGGGATACAAGAGCCGAACGGTCGCCCGGCAGACGACCGTTTCCGAGCCCGTCTACGGCGTGACGCGGGTCGAAACCAGAGGTACGGGGGAATACATCAACACGTTGACGGGGAAAACCGGCAGGACATCCGTTTCAACCCCGACCTACGGCGTTACGGGCTACAAGAACACCCAGAAGGAAGTGGCCCAAAACAAGATCGTCCTGCTGCTTGCCGCCGATTCCCTGAAAACGAAGAAAAAAATGTGGGAAACGATCGTCACCTATACCGGGGACTCGTTTGACAACCGCAAAATGCTGGGCGTGATGGTCACGGGCGCCAAGGAGTACCTCGCCCAAACCACCCCCGGCGACACATGGCTGGAAGTCAGCGAATCCGACGACGGCATACTCAGCATCAAGGAAAAGCAGTAACGGTTCCCGCCCGCTGGACATCTTACCTATACGGGGACAATGGAAAAGGCTCTGGCGTGGAATGCGGTTGCTTCATTCCATGACAGAGCCTAAAAAAGGGCGGAAAGCGCCTCCGCCTTCCGCCCTTTTCCGAACCTTATTGCAATGGCTGTACGGTATCGCCCGACTTCACGCCGAAGGTCAAACCGTCTTCGGCGGCATCAATGACCACCCGCTGATCGTCGCGCACCTGCCCGCCGATGATGAACTTGGCGAGCGGCGTTTCAACGTGGGACTGCAAGTACCGCTTGAGCGGGCGGGCCCCATAGTGCGGATCATAGGCGGCATCCCCGATGAACTCGTGGGCGGCCTCGGTCAGTTCCAGCGTAATCTTGCGCTCCTCAAGCCGCTTCTGGAGCCGACGCAGCTGGAGGTCGATGATCTGGCCGATCTGTTCGGGGAGCAGCGGCTTGAACAACACCGTCTCGTCCACGCGGTTCAGGAACTCAGGCTTGAAGTGCTGGCGCAGTTCGCCCATGACTTCCGTATACACATCCGAGGCGAACGAGCCGTCCGGATTGATGCCGTCGAGCATCTTGTACGAACCGATGTTCGAGGTCATGATCACGATGGTGTTGCGGAAGTCCACCGTGCGGCCCTGGCTGTCGGTCAGCCTGCCGTCGTCGAGAAGCTGCAGCAGGGTATTGAACACGTCCGGATGCGCCTTTTCGATTTCGTCGAACAGGATGACGCTGTAGGGCTTGCGGCGCACGGCTTCGGTCAGCTGGCCGCCTTCGTCGTAGCCCACATAGCCGGGAGGCGCGCCGATGAGCCGCGCCACGGAATGCTTTTCCATGTACTCGCTCATGTCGAGGCGCACGATGTTCTCTTCGCTGTCAAAGAGCGCTTCGGCCAGCGCCTTGCACAGCTCCGTCTTGCCCACACCCGTGGGGCCGAGGAAAATGAACGACCCCTGCGGGCGCGAAGGGTCGGACAACCCGGCCCGCGTACGCAGCACGGCGTCGGCCACAGCCTGCACGGCCTCATCCTGCCCGATCACGCGCTCATGGAGCTTGTCAGGCAGATGGATGAGCTTGTCGCGTTCGGACTGGAGCAGCCGCGTGACCGGAATGCCGGTCCAGCGGGCCACGATATCCGCCACATCGTCGGGGCGCACTTCCTGCTTGAGCAGGCGCGGCGCTTCCTGACCGTTTTCGGCTTCGTGGAGACGCTTTTCAAGCTCAGGCAGCTTCGCATACTTGAGTTCGGACGCCGTCTGCAAATCGCCGCGGCGGGTCGCGTCCTCAATGGCGAGGCGCGTCTGCTCGATCTCGCCTTTGAGATCGCGCACGACGTTGATGACGCCCTTCTCATTTTCCCACTGGCCCTTGAGCTCGGCCTGCGTCATCTGAAGGTTGCGGAGTTCGTTCTCCAGCTTCTCCAGACGCTCGCGGGACGCGTCGTCGGTTTCCTTGCGCAGGGCCTCGCGCTCGATTTCGAGCTGCATGACCTTACGGTTGGCTTCGTCCAGTTCCGTGGGCAGCGAATCGATTTCGGTACGGATCATGGCGGCGGCTTCGTCGATCAGGTCGATGGCCTTGTCGGGAAGCTGGCGGTCGGTGATGTACCGGTTGGACAGCACCACCGCCTCCACAATGGAGGAGTCGCTGATGCGCACGCCGTGGTGCACCTCAAACCGTTCCTTCAAGCCGCGCAGGATGGAAATGGTGTCCTCCACGGAGGGCTCCTCCACCAGCACGGTCTGGAAACGCCGCTCCAGCGCCGGGTCCTTTTCGATGTACTTGCGGTACTCGTCAAGGGTCGTCGCGCCGATGCAGTGCAGCTCGCCGCGGGCAAGAAGCGGCTTCAGCAGGTTGCCCGCGTCCATCGCGCCGTCGGTCTTGCCCGCGCCCACGATGGTGTGCAGCTCGTCGATGAACAGGATGATCTGCCCTTCGGATTTCTGCACTTCGGACAGCACGGCCTTGAGCCGTTCCTCAAATTCGCCGCGGTACTTGGCGCCCGCGATGAGCGCGCCCATGTCCAGCGCGAAAATGGTCTTGTTCTTGAGCCCTTCCGGGACGTCGCCCTTGACGATGCGGTAGGCGAGGCCCTCCGCGATGGCGGTCTTGCCCACGCCCGCCTCACCGATGAGCACGGGATTGTTCTTCGTGCGGCGCGACAGGATGCGGATGACGCGGCGGATTTCCGCGTCACGGCCGATCACCGGGTCGAGCTTGCCCTTGCTGGCGGCTTCGACGAGGTTGCGCCCGTACTTGCTGAGCGCCTCATAGCTCTCTTCAGGGTTGGCGGAAGTCACGCGGTGCGGGCCGCGGACAGCCATCATCGTCTCGGTGAACTTCTCGGCGGACAAGCCGGCATCCGCCGCGACCTGACCAAGCCCTGTGGAGGCGGGTTCGCGCAGCAGTTCGGCAAAAATATGCTCCACGCTGACGTACTCGTCACGCAGACGCTTGGCGAGGGCCTCGGCGTTGGCGATAGCCTTGGCGACCCGCTGCGAAATCGTGATCGTGCCCATTTCCGCGCCCGGCCCGCGCACGGAGGGGCGTTTTTTCAGCACCGCCTCCAGCGCCGTGACCAGCGCCTTGGGGGCGACGCCGACGCGCTCCAGAACGCGGGGGACAAAGCCGTCTTCCTGATTCACCAGAGCGAGCGCCAAATGCTCGGCGTCCACTTCCTGATGACCGTACTGGGCGGCAAGCCCCTGCGCCGTGGTCAGCGCTTCACGGGATTTTTCGGTAAATCTGTTGATATCCATAATGGTTCACCTCTATTGCGTTGTAGCGCAGCAGCGGCGCCCGAGACAAAATGACCGAACGCAACACAACTGCAAAAGTGATATCACTATCGCTTTCTCTCTAACAATAAGGCGTACTAACGATCTGTCAACTCACGAATACGCAACTCTAACGTTGCGATACGGTCCAGCAGGTCCATTACTATGGAGCCGCCGAGCGTGTGTAGTTCGAAATCGCTGCACAGCCGCTCAAGCTTGCGGATACGGTATACGTCATCCTGCCGGAACAACAATGCCGACTCCGCCGTGCGCGTGGGTTTGAGCCACCCGATGTCCATCAACTCGGAAAGGCGGTCCGGGGTCGTCCCGGTCAGTTCCAGAAATTCGCCCCAGACGATAAGGGTCGAACGGCTCGGCACGTCCTTTGTATTCTGCAAAAGTTCCATATGCTCATCTCCCCTGACATTGTCCTTCAAAAACGGAACGCGGCGTTATTTTTCCGCCGCAAGGGCTTCCCACAGTTCACGCTGCTTCGGCGTGAGATCCTTCGGCGCGTCGATGCCGACCCGCACATACAGATCGCCGCGCGACTTCGCCGGGCCAAGGCCCTTGCCGCGCAGACGCATCTTCTTCCCGCTTCCGGTCCCGGCGGGAATGGAAAGCTCGACGTTCCCGTCAAGGGTGGGGACTTTGACCTTCGCCCCAAGCACGGCTTCCCACGGTGCAATCCGCACCTCGTAGATGAGATCCGTGCCGTCGACATGGAACAACGAATGCGGCGCGAAACGTATCCGCAGATACAGATCGCCCTTCGGCCCGCCGTTGGGCGAATCATAGCCCTGCCCGGCAAGGCGGAGCTTGGCGCCGTCCTTCACCCCGGCGGGGATATTCACTTTCAGGGTCTTGGTGCCGTCCCCGCCCTCAAGCGTAAGACTGCGCTCGCCGCCCTTCACGGCGTCCTCAAGCGTGATGGAAATATCGGCCTCGATGTCGCGGCCCCGCTGCGGACGCGAGGCATAGCCGCCGAACGGGCCGCCGGCGCTCCCCCCCTGACGGCTGCCGAACAGGGTTTCAAAAAAGTCGCTGAACCCGGAGCCGTCAAAGCCTTGGCCGCCGAATTCCTGCCCGTTGAACGTAAAGCGCGTACCGCCGCCGTAGGGGTTGCCCCCGCCGAACGGATTGCCGCCGAACTGCTGGCCCTGCTGCCAGTTGGGGCCGAGCTGGTCATACATCTTCCGCTTCTGCTCGTCTTTGAGAACTTCGTACGCCTCGTTTATTTCCTTGAACTTTTCCTCGGACTCCTTGTTTCCGGGGTTGAGATCCGGGTGGTACTTGCGGGCGAGCTTCTTGAAGGCTTTTGCGATTTCATCCTTGGAAGCTTCGCGCCCCACACCCAATATTTTGTAATAATCCTTATATTCAACACTCATAGTTTAGCCTCCTCATGGACACGCCTGTCTGTGCGCGCAAGGCCGCCTTCACTCTTCACGCGGCCTTAACTGATCATATGTAAAGCTGATCCCATTCCAGTCAAGACGATGAGAACCCCGCGGGGCCCCCTCCCAACCATTGAAAAAAAAAGGCGTTGCGGCTAGGTACAAAAGGTACGGGCCGTTTACCGACCAGCAAAGGAGCCTCCCCATGCCCTCCCGTCCCACCTCAGCCTCCATGCTGTCCATGCTCCCCCAACCCATCCAACCGATCCCCGGCGACTCCTTCAACGACCGCATCCTGCTGCTGCTCGCGGCGGTCGCCACGACGGACGACATGCTCACCTACCGGGAATACCAGCTTGTGCAGGAGGCGGCGCAGGCCATTTTCGGGGAACGCGCCCTCCATGCCGAGCTGCAAGCCAAACTCCACTACGCGCTCCTGAACCCGCCGTCCGATCCCGCCGACATCGCCCGCGACATGGCGAACCAGGCCGACGCGCAAAAGGTTTCCTCCACATTCGTGGACACCATGCTGAAGGCGCTCTCCCGCATCGGGGGGCAGGAGGAGCGGATCGACGAAAAAGCGCGGTCGCTCGTCAACGACATCGAATGGGCCTTCCGCAAGTCCCGCCTCGAACGCAGCGCGGGCCGGGGCATCGGCTTCGGGCTCAACGTCGGGGAAAGCCTCGGCGGGCTCTGCCGCAAGGCGGCCAACGTCCTGCCTTCCCGGAAGGAAATCGCGGGCTGGTTCGCGCCCGAAACAAGCCAGTTCAACGCCGACATGGAGCGTTCCGCCAATTCGCTCGACCGCATCGCGTGGACGCTCGACGACATGGACCTGCGCGAAGAGCTGTATATTTTCCGCAAGATGCTGCGCCGCCAGCCGTTCAAAATCGTCATCGTGGGCGAACGCAAACGCGGCAAAAGCTCGCTCATCAACGCGATCATCGGACAGGAGCTGTCCCCGGTGCGCGAGTCCACGCCGGAAACCGCCACCGTGGTGGAATTCAAATACGCCCACGCCCCGGACTACAGCGTGCGGTTCCTCGACTCCAGCCAGTTCGCCCGGCTTGAGGACTATCTCGAAAACGAACAGGACAACCTGCTGCTCACCCGCAAAATCGAGCACATCCGCAAGGGGGTGTCCGACGGCACGTTCATCCCCGGCAAGCTGCTTTCGGGCATCACCTGCTGGGACGACCTGTCCGACTACATCAGCCTTGAGGGGCGGTTCTCAGGGTTCGTGGCCCGCGTCAGCGTGGGCCTGCCGCTGGACACGCTCCGGGCGGGCGTCGTGCTCGTGGACACGCCCGGCCTCAATGATACCGATCAGTTTCATGACTATCTTTCCTACGAGGAAAGCCTTGAGGCGGACTGCGTCATCTTCGTCATGGACGCCCGCGATCCGGGATCCCATTCCGAACTGTCCCTGCTCCGCAAGCTGGCCCGCAGCGGGCGCACGGTCAGCATCATCGGCGTGCTGACCAACATCGACCGCCTGAACAGCGCCGCCAGCCTCGAAGCGGCCCGCGAACAGGCGCGCACCGTGCTGCGCGAAGCCTGCCGGAGTTCCGGCCATGTGGAACTCGCCGGGATCGTGGCCCTCAATACCCGGCAAGCCGTCGAGGAGCGCTGCCGGGAAGGTTCCGCCCTCTCGGAAACGCTGTCCAAGGTGTCTCGCTCCGTGTCCGGCTGCGGAGAGCTTGAGCAGCTCCTTGCCCTCCTGCGGGAAATCATGGACAGGGACGCGGGCAAGGAGGCATACCGCCGCAAAATCGCGGAAGCCTACTCCCGGATCGCCGACTCCGCCCGCGAACGGCTCCGCCAGCATGTGCAGGAATACCGCGAATCCCTGCCGAACCCGGAACTGCTCGGTATGCTGGACGCGCACGCCAAACAGCTTTCCGCCTCCGCCCTCTCCTCGCTGGAGCAGGCCCGGCAGGTCGTGAACGCCGCCGCCAAGGACTTGGACGCATGGGACGAATCCACGGAGAAGGCGCTGAACAAGTTCCATGAAACGCTGGTGCTGCGGCTCATGGACGCAGTGAACCGCAAAGTGGCGGATCTCGGACACCAGTTCGCCAGGGATTCCGTCTGGAGGGAATTCGACGCCACCGAAGCACGGGCCATTGCCCGGCGCGCCGTGGACGAGTTCCTCGACGAGCAGCGCGGCATCCTCCACGCGTGGGAAGACAAGCTCCGCCTCTTTTCCGCACGCATGGACGAATTTTCGCAGGAATGCCTTGCCCGCCTGAGCTCCAACATCGACGGCCTGCAAGACGATCCGGGCGAAGTGGACGGCGGCTCCTCGACGGCCACGCACTTCCTCGTACAGACGCACCGGCACATGAAGAACCTCGCGGTATTCACGACCGGGCTCACCGTGGGCCGCCTCACCGCGCTTGGGCCGATCTCGATACTTGTTACCGCAGGCAACATTATCGCGCTGGCGGCGGCTAGCCCCCTCGCGGCGGCCGTCTTCGCGGCCGTGGCCGGGACTGCGGGACTGCTCTACCACCTCGGCCGCGAGGACAAGCGCAAGGCCGCCTTCCTCGACAAACGCCGCCGCGAAGCCGAAGAATACGCCGAGCGGGTATGCGACGCACTCCGGCAGGAACTCGCCGTGGTCAGGGAAGATCTGGGCAAGGCGTACGAATTCGAGGTCAAGCGCGGCTTCGCCCCCGCCCTGGAAAGCCTGTTCCACCAGTCCGTGCATCTGCGCCTGTTCCTTGACGTGATGCAGAAAATCCGCAGCGACGTTTCCCGCTACAACGCGCATGTCCAGAGGCAACTGGAACAGCTCGGCGGCGTGCTGGAACGCTGAACCAAGCCCCCCAGCCGAGCAGGTTTCATTTCAACCTATTAAAATAATCTATTTACAAAAACAGCTAGGTTCCGTCCGGCCTATCTCTCCAACCCCGAACATCCAGCCCTCCAGAGGCTTGCCATGACCATCAGACAAGCAGCGCCCCAAGACTTCGACGCCATCTTTTCCCTTGTCAAAACGGCATTCCAGACCGCGAAAGTCTCCGACGGCGGCGAACAGGATTTCGTCCTCAAACTCCGTAAGGGGCGCTACATCCCCGAACTGGAGCTTGTCGCCGAAGAGAATGGCGTACTCATCGGTCACATCATGCTGACCGGGGCGTCCATCCGTGAAAACGGCAGCTGCTTCGATACGCTGATCCTCGCCCCGCTATCCGTGGCGCTCGAATGGCGCGCCAAGGGCATCGGAGCGGCCCTCGTCCGTGAGGCCCTCGCCAAGGCTGCCGTACTGGGGCACTCGTCCGCCGTGCTCATCGGCGATCCTGCCTATTACAAACGGTTCGGATTCCATTCAGCCGCGTCCATCTCCTATCCCGGCGTTCCCAAAGAATATACGCTTGCCTGTGAGCTCATGCCCGGCGCGTTGCGCAACATTTCGGGTTCCATCACCCTCCCCGATTGCTAACCCCTAAAGGAGAAACCATGCTCAAGCCATACGCCAGCCTTGCCCTGCTCTGCTCCCTGCTCCTCCCGTCCTTCGCCTATGCCGACGATTCCGATGTGGGCTGCGTCACCACGGAATGGAAACTGCTCGGAGCCAATCACAAAGTCTGCGTTTCGGCCTTCAACGATCCCGACATTCCGGGAGTGGCCTGCTACATCAGCCAAGCCAAAACCGGCGGTGTTTCCGGCTCGCTTGGGCTTGCCGAAGATCCGTCCAACTTCGCCATTTCGTGCAGTCAGGTCGGCCCTATCGAAATCCCCGCCAAGCTCCCCAAGCAGGCCAACGTGTTCCGTGAATCGACATCGGTCTTTTTCAAGGCCACCCGCGTCACCCGCATCTGGGATGCCAAGCGCAACACGCTCGTCTATCTCGCGGTCAGCCGCCGCCTCGTAGACGGCTCTCCCTTCAACGCGATCTCCACGGTTCCTGTGAAGTAATAGGGGAAGAGAGAGAAAAAATGTGGGGGAGGGGAACCTTTCTGGAGAAAGGTTCC
>ENA-UEQE01001023-UEQE01001023.1-human-gut-metagenome-genome-assembly--contig:-NODE-1023-length-23863-cov-16.003616_pt1 | contig 23863 bp, 18 predicted proteins | sample MGYA00242934_ERZ507935 | MGnify/ENA primary metagenome ERZ507935 (study PRJEB26167, sample SAMN06115423) | human gut metagenome | host: Homo sapiens | place: China:Anhui | collected 2015-03-30... | reverse complement strand
AGGTCGATGGCGAATACGTCCAGAAAATCCAGATTTTCTACCGCTTTATCGGCCCATTGGATGCCATCGAGTAACAATGTCAGAAAAGTCACCTCCGAGAACTATCCTACAGACGCCGGGCGGGAGGGCGAGCTGATTTTCCGCACCGTCTACTGCCTGGCGGGCTGTACCAAGCCCATGAAACGGCTGTGGATTTCCAGCATGGAGGATTCCGCCATCCGGGAGGGCTTTGCACAGCTGCGCCCCGGCACGGACTATGACGGGCTGCACCAGGCGGCCCTCTGCCGGGCCAAGGCGGACTGGCTGGTGGGCATCAATGCCACCCGGCTGTTTTCAGTGCTGTACCACCGCACCCTCAACATTGGGCGCGTCATGTCCCCAACGCTGGCCCTCATCGTCCAGCGGGAGGCCGAGATCGACGCCTTCAAGCCGGTGCCGTTCTATACCGTGGCTCTGGACTTGCTCGGTTTTACCGCTGCCAGCGCCCGCATGGACAAGAAAGCCGATGCCGAACAGCTGAAAAACGCCTGCCAGGGCGGCACGGTGACGGTCAAACAGGTGGAGCGCAGGGACAAATCTGAGAAGCCGCCCGCCCTCTATGACCTCACCACCCTCCAGCGGGACGCCAACCGCCTGCTGGGGTTCACCGCCCAGCAGACATTGGACTATCTACAAAACCTCTATGAAAAGAAGCTATGCACCTATCCCCGGACGGACAGCCGCTACCTGACCTCCGACATGGCCGAGGGCCTGCCGGTGTTGGTGAATCTGGTCGCCAACGCCATGCTGTTCCGCAAAGGCATCGCCATTTCCTGCGATGCGGCGGCGGTCATCAACGACAAGAAAGTGACCGACCACCATGCGGTGATCCCTACCCGCAACATCCGGGAGGCTGACCTGTCCGCTCTGCCGGTGGGCGAACGGACCATTCTGGAGCTGGTGGCCCTGCGGCTGCTGTGCGCTGTGGCCCAGCCCTATACCTTTGCGGAAACTGCCGTTGTTGTGGAGTGCGCCGGTGCGGAGTTTACCGCCAAGGGCCGCACGGTGAAGCAACCCGGCTGGCGGGCGCTGGATGCCGCCTACCGGGCCAGCATGAAAAGTGCGCCGGAACAGGACGGCAATTCCGAAGATAAGGCGTTGCCTGAACTGTCCGAGGGCCAGGAGCTGCCGGTCGCCGGTGCCGCCGTCAAGGAGGGCAAGACTACCCCGCCCAAGCATTTCACCGAGGACACCTTGCTCTCCGCGATGGAAAATGCCGGGAAGGACGATATGCCGGAGGACGCCGAGCGTAAAGGGCTGGGCACCCCCGCCACCCGCGCCGGGATTTTAGAGAAATTGGTCTCCTCCGGCTTTCTGGAACGCAAAAAGAGCAAGAAAACCGTGCAGCTTTTGCCGTCCCACGACGCCATTTCCCTGATTACCGTCCTGCCGGAGCAGCTGCAATCCCCGCTGCTGACCGCCGAGTGGGAGTACCGGCTGGGCGAGATCGAGCGCGGCGAGCTGACCCCGGAGGATTTCATGGCCGAGATCACCGCCATGCTGAAGGAGCTGGTGGGGACTTATCAGGTCATCAAGGGCAGCGAGTACCTGTTTGCCCCGCCCCGCGAGGTGGTGGGCAGATGCCCCCGCTGCGGCGGCGAGATTGCAGAAATGCAAAAAGGCTTCTTCTGCCAGGACAAATCTTGCAAATTTGCAATCTGGAAAAACAGCAAGTGGTGGGCCGCCAAGCGCAAGCAGCCCACCAAGGCCATCGTGGCGGCGCTGCTGAAAGATGGTCGCGCCCATGTGACGGGGCTGCATTCCGAGAAAAGCGGCAAGACCTACGACGCCACCGTGGTGCTGGAGGATACCGGCCAGTACGTCAACTTCAAGCTGGACTTTGACCGGCAGAAAGGCGGCGGCAAATGAAACTGAGTTTGTATGAACAGGAAACGATTATCCTCTACAACCAGGCCGAGGCCACCGCCGAGGTCTATTCCCACGACCCGCGCCTGCTGGAAAAGCTGCGGCGGCTGGCCGAGAAGTACCCAGATCAGATCGCGAAAAAGGACCGCCAGACCTTTACGGTGCCCAAACGCTGCGTGTCGGTGCGGGAGCCGTACAGTGCCGAGCGCCGCAAGGCCGCCAGCGAACGGGCCAAGGCTGCCGGGTATAAACCGCCCGTCCCGAAAGCGGGCGGCAAGTAAGCATGGGCGAGAGCGTCTTTGAAGTCGTAAAACAGTCCGTCACCGCCAGAGAGGCGGCGGAGCTTTACGGCATCGCGGTGGGGCGCGGCGGCATGGCCTGCTGCCCCTTCCACGATGACCGCCACCCCAGCATGAAGGTGGACACCCGTTTCCACTGTTTTGGCTGCGGCGCAGACGGCGACGTGATCGACTTCACCGCTAGGTTCTACGACCTGTCCCCCAAGGAGGCCGCCGAAAAGCTGGCCCAGGATTTTGGCCTTTCCTATGACAGCAAGGCCCCGCCCCGGCGAAGCTATGTTCGGCAAAAATCCGAGGCACAGGTGCGGAAAGAAAAGCGCGAACACGGCTGGCGCGTCCTGACGGGCTACTATCACTTGCTCCGAAAATGGGAGGCCGACTATTCCCCCAAGACGCCGGACGAGGCCCCGCACCCACGTTTTTTGGAGGCCATCCAAAAGAAAGATTACATGGGCTATCTGCTGGACACCTTTCTCGACAGCAGCACCGAGGAACAGGACCAGTGGATCGCAGAACATACCGCTGAAATTTCGGCCATAGAAGGGAGAGTGAAAATCATGGCTGACAAACCCACCAACCGGGAACGGTTGCAGCAAATCACGGCGGGCATCGAGCAGGGTATCAAAGAGCTGTTCGAGAGCGAAAAGTATATGCGTTACTTGTCTGTGATGTCCCGGTTCCACCGCTACTCCGTCAACAACACCATGCTCATCTATATGCAGAAGCCGGACGCCACCCTGGTGGCCGGGTACAACAAGTGGAAAAATCAGTTTGAGCGTCATGTGAAGCGCGGCGAACACGGTATTACCATCATCGCGCCCACGCCGTTCAAGAAAAAGATTGAGGAACAGAAGCTGGACCCGGACACCAAAGCCCCCATGTTGGATCAGGACGGTAAGGTCATCATGGAGGAACGGGAAGTCGAGATCCCCATGTTCCGTCCGGTGAAGGTGTTCGATGTGAGCCAGACGGACGGGAAACCGCTGCCGGAGCTGGCGTCCACCCTGTCCGGGAGTGTCCAGAACTATGAGGCTTTCATGGAAGCCCTGCGCCGGTCCGCGCCGGTGCCGCTCTCCGTGGAGCCGATGGCCGCCAACATGGACGGGTATTTCTCGCCGGACCAGCAGCGCATCGCCATCCGGACAGGCATGAGCGAGGTGCAGACCGTTTCCGCCGCCGTCCATGAGATCGCCCACAGTAAACTGCATAACTACGCCCAGGTCCAGGAGGAAGCGGCCAGGGCCGGTGACAAGGAGCCGCCCAAGAAGAAAGACCGCAACACCGAGGAGGTGGAGGCCGAGAGCATTTCCTATGCGGTCTGCCAGTATTTTGGAATCCAGACCGGCGAGAACAGCTTCGGCTACATCGCCAACTGGAGCCAGGGTAAGGAGCTGCCGGAACTGCGGGCCAGTTTGGAAACTATCAACAAGGCAGCCGGGGAACTGATCGCGGACATTGACCGGCATTATAAGGTTATCTGCAAGGAGCGCGGCATTGACCTGACTGCTGCCCCGGAACCGCAGCGGGACCCTATCGAGCAGCTGGCAGCCGACATCGACCAGTTTTCTTTTGACTACGATACCTATGAATACCGGGATCAGGTGGATAATCGTGAGGATGCGCTGCGGGAATTGACCGCTGCGTTCCGCGGCGGGGATGCCAGCGGTGTTCGGGACTGGCTCCAGGAATTTGCCGATGAAAATGAACCTGGAGAAGCGGCCACAAAAGCTGCCGAGCTGTTGGATCGCCTGGAGCAACTGGTGCCGGAACCTGACCCCAATCTTGTGAAAATGGCGGATGAAGCGATAGCGATGGGCGTAGAAACTACTCCGCCCAGCACCGAGTACCGCGAGGCCCTGCTGGTGCTGGATGATACCACCTATCTTCATGTTCAGCCCTGCGACACCGGCTGGGACTACACGCTCTACGACGCCGCCACCAGGAAGCAGCTGGACGGCGGCCAGCTGGATGCGCCGGAGCTGCCCCTGTCCACCGCCGCGCTGAAAATCTGCGAGATGCACGGGATGGGCGGCCAGACCATTCGGTATGCGCCGCTGTCCATAATCGAGACCTTGCAGGAGACCGCCTACCAGCAGACCGCAGAAGCTGCCACCACCCAGCTGCCGGACGCCCCGGAACAGCATCTGGACGAATACCCCATGCCGGACCCGACGCTGATCCAGGACGATTTGGAAAAGTGCGGCTATCTGGACGGGGACCTTCTGCCCCTTTCCAAAGAACGCGCCTATGAGCTGATGGAGCGCGACCTGACCGTTTACATCATCCAGCAGGGTGAGAATCCGGCGATGGCTTTTGATACCACTGACCTGGATGCCCATGACGGTATCTTTGCCGTTACTCGCGAGGAATGGGAGGAAAGCACGGCTTTCGATGCCCAGGTCAAAGAGCGTATGGACCACCAGCAGGAACGGGAGCAGGCGTTCCTCGACCATAAGGGCGACTGCTTTGCCATTTATCAGGTGAAGCACACCGATGAGCTGCGGGACATCCGCTATGAGGGGCTGGAATGGATCAAGTCCATCGGGCAGACGGTGCAGCGAGACAACTACGATCTGGTCTACACCGCGCCGCTGACCCCCGGCGACCTGAAAGGCAGCGTGCTGGACAATCTTGAATACCGCTTCAACAATGAACACCCCGCCGACTACCGCCACCCGTCCATGAGCGTCAGCGACATCGTTGCCATCAAGCGGGACGGCAAGGTATCCTGTCACTACTGCGACAGCTTCGGCTTTGCCGAGGTTCCCGGCTTCCTGCCGGACAACCCGCTGAAAAATGCGGAGATGGCCGTGGAGGATGACTACGGCATGATCGACGGTATCATCAACAACGGCCCCAAGGAGCAGACGGTGGCCCAGCTGGAACAGCAGGCCCGTAGCGGCCAGCCCATTTCCCTGATGGACCTGGCTGCCGCCGCCCACCGGGAGGACCGGGATAAAAAGAAATCCGTTGTGGAGCAGCTGAAAAGCCAGCCCAAACCCGAACATAAAAAGACAGCGCCCAAAAAGAGCGCGGAAAGGGAGATCTGATATGAACGCTTTGACCTTTGAGGAAACCAACCTGCTGTGCATCTACAACCCCGGCACCCGCCAGGGGGCCATCGAGGCCCTGACCGAGATGCGCGGCCACTTGCAGGCGGACGAGACCGAGCTGCTGGCCCTGACGGACAGCACCCTCGCCAAGCTGCGTGCCATGACCGACACCGAGTTTGACGAGCTGGAACTGTACCCGGATTTTGACGAGTAACCCGCTGTTTTAACCAGCCGGGGCGGCCGCCGTGCCGCCCCATTTTCATATCCGAAGGAAGGGAGGATAGAACCCCATGCCAACCAAAGCAGAACAATATGCGCAGATGGCCGACCAGGTGGCGCGGCAGCTCACCGGCAGCTGGCAGGAGTGGGCGGGCTTTCTCACCACCGCCGCCCGACTTTACAAATATCCGTTCCATGAGCAGATGATGATCTACGCCCAGCGCCCGGACGCCACTGCCTGCGCCGAGTACGACCTGTGGAACAACCGCATGGGCCGGTATGTGCGGCGCGGGTCCAAGGGTATCGCGCTGGTGGACGATTCCGGGGACCGGCCCCGGCTGCGGTATGTGTTTGATATTTCTGACACCGGCACCCGTGAACACTCCCGCACCCCCTGGCTGTGGACGATGAACGAAGAACACGCCGCGCCGGTCATGGCGATGCTGGAGAGTAGCTACGGTGTGGGCGGCGAAGAACTGCCCCAGCAGCTGGCCGATGTGGCCGCCGGTCTGGCGGAAGAATACTGGACGGATCACCGGCAGGACATTCTCTATATCGTTGACGGTTCCTTTTTGGAGGAGTACGATGAGTACAACATCGAAGTCCAGTTCAAGTCCGCCGCCACGGTCAGCATCACCTACGCCCTGATGTCCCGCTGTGGGCTGGAGCCGGAGCAGTATTTCAGCCATGAGGATTTCATGGCGATCTTCGACTTCAACACCCCTGCCACCGTGGGGGCGCTGGGCACGGCGGTCAGCCAGATAAACCAGCAGGTGCTGCGGCAGATCGGCGTCACCATCCAGAACTATGAGCGTGCCAAGAGCGCGGAAAGGAGTGCCACACATGGAGAACAACCTGACTTACACGAGGAACGGCGATTACCTGATCCCCGACCTGAAGCTGTCCGAACAGCCGGAGAAGCCCCTGGGCAAGTACGGCAGGATGAGGAAAGCGTATCTGAAGGAACACCGGCCCATCCTCTACAACCAGCTGCTGATGACCGAGAAGCTGTACTCGCACCTTCTGGAGATCGACGAGACCGCGAACAGCCGTCTGGAGCAGATGATGCCCCGGCTGGCAGAGTCGGCGGGCGCGACGGAGGCGCTGAAAGCTCGCGACCCGATGGCCTGGGTGGGCCTGATGAACACCTGCAAGGCCCAGGCGGAGGAGATTCTGCTGGCGAAACTTATCAACAGCTGACCTTAAACCTGTTCCTCTCCGAAGCGGAACAAATCCAAAGAATAGACGAAGCAGAGAGTGTGAAAACGCCCTCTGCTTTTTCTATGCCAAAACCCGCTGCGCAGGCGGAACCTGTGCGCCGGGCGCTGACCCAGGCGGAAATCGACGCCGCCATCCAGGAATGGAACGGCAATATTGAAAGTAAGAACGCGGTTGTCCGCTACATGAAGGACCACGCCCGTGAAAAGGATACCGCCGCCTGGCTGCGGCAGGAGTACGGCGATGACCTCCCGGCCTTACCTGTGACGGTGGACGGCGCGGTGGGCGACGTGCCCTGGCCCAAGGTGCAGCGCCGGATCGCCCAGCTCATCAAGGAAGATCGGTTCTATACCGAAGCGGAGCAGGACCGATTTGACAACATCGACCCCATCGCCATTCGGGAGGCCCTGGCCGAGCGCGGCATCGTGAACGGCCAGGTGGTGGACCCGGAAAAGCTGGACAACGATCCGTTCATCCAGCAGGTCATGCGGGATGTGGAGGCCGTCGCGGCCGAGGAACAGGCCGAGGCAGCGGCAAAGCCGCCTGTGCCTGACTTATCCGGCCAGCCCATCACCCGCGAGGGCGACACCCTCACCATCGGCAGCGGTGAACCTACCCATGAGATCGACATCACCGTTTCTGACGAGGAATATGAGGCTATCCGGCAGACTATCCCGGAAACAGAAGAGCCTATCGCCTACGACCCCGCAACACCCCCTTACCATGTGGGCGATACGGTCTATCTGGACAATCAGGAATACCAGATCACCGAACTGCGGGAGGATACGGTGCAGCTGCTGCCTACCGGCATGAGCTATCCCATCTTCCGGGCTGAGAGCCGGGAGCGGTTCGAGCAGCTTCTACAAAACGACCTGCGAAACGGCCCCGTTACCGAGTTCCTTTACGTTGACCCGGAGAAAGCGGACCAGGACCTGCGAGAAGTGCTGACTTCCGGCCTGTTTACCCGGCACGACAAGGAGTATATTTCTCACTGGCTGCGGGATGGCGAGGGCAACACTAAAATTGCCCAGCGGTTATCTGAGCTGTATTCCGGGCGCGTGGAAACGATGGACCTTGTGACCGGCGACATAGCGGACTACCGCACCTTCACCACCAGCGTTGAGGTGGAGATCCTGGACCATGAGGAACGAAAACTTACGACCCTGGCATACCACTGGGATGAACTGGCTCCGCTTCTCCGGGGACTGTATGTGTATGAACTGGACGGCTTCTTCCAAGACCCGGAAGGCTTTAAGCGGTATGTGGTAGAAGAAACATCGGATGCGTTTGAAGAACCCTTCATTATTCGCGACCAGCAGACGGGGCGCTATTATGATCTGGATGATATATACCAGACCTTTGAAACATGGGAAGAAGCTGAAGCCTTTGCGGTCCGGTTGAACACGCCCTTCCTGGAAGGAATCCCATCTTACCAGGTAGGCGATCAGGTAACGCTCCCTGCGCCCGACCACCCCATCGCCGGCACGATTGATGCCATTGAAGATACAACGGTCCGTATTTATACCGGGCCTTACACCTGGAGTTATGATGTCATCAGCCGGGAACAGTTTGAAACCTGGCTGCGCCAGGATGAGCGAAATGCCGGACTGTTCACGCCGGACACCAGAGAAACCCCTGCGCCGGAAATCACCTCCGAGCCGGTAACGGTCTATCCCGGCGACAAAAACGGACTTCCCTATGATGTGGTGGTGGAACGGCTACACATAGACGAGCCGGAACCCACGCCGCCGGAACAGCGTCCGCCTGAGAATTTCCGCATTCTGGACGATGACCTGGGGAAAGGCGGGCCAAAGGAAAAGTTCTGGCGCAACATCAAGGCGATTGCCACGCTGAAGCAGATCGAGCAGGAAAATCGCTATGCCACCCCAGAAGAACAGCATATTCTCTCACAATATGTGGGCTGGGGCGGCGTGGCGGATGCCTTTGACCCGGACAAACCCGCGTGGGCCGCCGAGTATGTGGAGCTGAAAGAACTGCTGACCCCGGAGGAATACGCTGCGGCCAGGGCCTCCACCCTCAACGCCCACTACACCAGCCCCACCGTCATCCGCGCCGTTTATGAAGCCGTGGAGCGGATGGGCTTCCGCACCGGCAACATTTTGGAGCCGTCGATGGGCGTGGGCAATTTCTTCGGGTTACTGCCGGAGAGCATGGCCGGGAGCCGTCTGTACGGCGTGGAGCTGGACAGCATTTCCGGGCGCATCGCCAAGCAGCTCTACCCCAAGGCCGACATCACCGTGGCGGGCTTCGAGACCACTGACCGGCGGGACTTCTATGACCTTGCCATCGGCAACGTCCCTTTCGGACAGTATCAGGTAAACGACAAAGCCTACAACAAGCTGGGCTTCAACATCCACAACTACTTCTTCGCCAAGGCGCTGGACCAGGTGCGGCCGGGCGGCGTGGTAGCTTTCGTCACCAGCCGCTATGCAATGGACGGCAAGGATTCTACCGTGCGCCGGTATCTGGCCCAGCGGGCCGAGCTGCTGGGGGCGATCCGTCTGCCCAACAACTCTTTCCGCGCCAACGCCGGGACCGATGTAGTGTCCGACATCCTGTTTCTGCAAAAGCGGGACCGTCCGCTGGACATCGCCCCGGACTGGACGCAGACTGGCCGGACCGAGGAAGGCTTCACGGTCAACCAGTATTTTCTGGATCACCCGGAGATGGTGCTGGGCCGCCCTACCGCCGAAAGCACCCAATACGGCAAACAGGATTACACCGTGGCCCCCATCGAGGGGCTGGAGCTGGCCGATCAGCTGCACGATGCCGTGAAGTACATTCGCGGCACCTACCAGGAGGCCGCGCTGCCGGAGTTGGGCGAGGGCAAGGACATCGACGAATCCCTCCCGGCTGACCCTAACGTAAAGAACTACTCCTACACGGTGGTGGACGGCGCGGTGTACTTCCGGGAAAACAGCCGCATGGTGCGCCCTGACCTGAACGCCACCGCCGAGGCCCGCGTCAAAGGGCTGGTGGGGCTGCGGGATTGTGTGCAGCGGCTCATCGACCTGGAGATGGACGCCGCCGCGCCGGATGCCGACATTCGGGCGCAGATGGCCGAGTTGAACCGCCGCTATGACGATTTTTCCGCCAAGTACGGACTTATCAATGACCGGGCGAACCGGCTGGCTTTTGCCGATGACAGCAGTTATTACCTGCTCTGTGCGCTGGAGGTGCTGGACGAGGATGGCCGGTTGGAGCGCAAGGCAGATATGTTCACCAAGCGCACGATTAAGCCCCATGAGGCTGTCACCACCGTAGACACCGCCTCCGAGGCCCTGGCAGTCTCCATTTCTGAAAAAGCCTGCGTGGATATGGCCTACATGGAACAGCTCACCGGCAAAACCGGCGAAGAATTGGCTGACGAGCTGCGCGGTGTCATCTTCCGTGTGCCGGGCCAGACTGAGCCGGACGGAACTCCACATTATGTGACCGCCGACGAGTACCTGTCCGGCAACGTGCGCCGGAAACTGCGCCAGGCCCAGCGGGCGGCGGAGCAGGACCCGGCCTTTGCGGTCAACGTGGAGGCCCTGACTGCCGCCCAGCCCAAAGACCTGGACGCTTCCGAGATCGAGGTGCGGCTGGGCGCAACGTGGATCGACAAGGAGTATATCCAGCAATTCATGTACGAGACCTTCGACACGCCTTTTTACCTCCAGCGCAGCATTGAAGTCCACTACACCCCCTTTACGGCGGAGTGGCAGATCTCCGGCAAAAATGTTGTGGGGCAAAACAACGTGGCCGCCTATTCGACCTACGGGACCGGCCGCGCCAATGCCTATAAAATCCTCGAAGATTCCCTCAATCTGCGGGACGTGCGAATCTACGACACCGTGGAGGACGCGGACGGCAAGGAGCGCCGGGTGCTGAACGCCAAGGAAACCACCCTGGCCGCGCAAAAGCAGCAGGCCATCCGGGATGCTTTCCGCGACTGGATTTGGCGCGACCCGGAGCGGCGGCAGGCGCTGGTGCGCCAGTACAACGAGGAAATGAACGCCACCCGCCCCCGCGAATATGATGGCAGCCACATTGTTTTTGGCGGCATGAACCCGGCCATCACCCTGCGGGAACATCAGAAAAACGCCATCGCCCATGTACTGTACGGCGGCAACACGCTGCTGGCCCATGAGGTGGGCGCGGGCAAGACCTTTGAAATGGTGGGGGCCGCGATGGAGGCCAAGCGCCTGGGCCTGTGCCAGAAATCCCTCTTTGTGGTGCCAAATCACCTGACCGAACAGTGGGCTTCGGAGTTCCTGCGTCTGTACCCGTCCGCGAACATCCTGGTAACGACCAAAAAGGACTTCGAGAAGCACAACCGCAAGAAGTTCTGCGCCCGCATCGCCACCGGCGACTACGACGCCATCATCATGGGTCACTCCCAGTTCGAGAAGATCCCCATCAGCAAGGAACGCCAGGAGCGGCTGCTGCATGAGCAGATTTGGGAAATCACCGAGGGCATCGCCGAGGTGGAGGCCAGCGGCGGGGAACGGTTCACCGTCAAGCAGCTGGAACGCACGAAAAAGTCTCTGGAAGCGCGGCTGGAAAAGCTGCAAGCCGAGGGCCGCAAGGACGATGTGGTGACGTTTGAACAGCTGGGCGTAGACCGGCTGTTCGTGGACGAGGCGCACAATTACAAGAACCTCTTTCTCTACACAAAAATGCGCAACGTGGCGGGCCTCTCCACCACGGATGCGCAGAAATCTTCAGATATGTTCGCCAAGTGCCGCTACATGGACGAGATCACCGGCAGCCGGGGCGTCATCTTTGCCACCGGCACGCCGGTTTCCAACTCTATGACCGAGCTTTACACCATGCAGCGGTATCTCCAGTATGACCGGCTGCAAGAGCTGGGCATGGCGCACTTTGACTGCTGGGCCAGCCGCTTCGGGGAGACAGTGACCGCTTTGGAGCTTGCCCCGGAAGGGACCGGCTACCGGGCGCGGACCCGCTTCTCCAAGTTCTTCAACCTGCCGGAGCTGATGAACCTGTTCAAAGAGGTGGCAGACATCAAGACCGCCGACCAGCTCCATCTTCCCACCCCGGAGGTAGAATATCACAACATCGTGGCCCAGCCCACCGAACAGCAGCAGGAAATGGTGAAGGCGCTCTCGGAACGCGCTTCCCTGGTACACAGCGGCACGGTGGACCCGTCCCAGGACAATATGCTCAAGATCACCAGCGACGGGCGCAAGCTGGGGCTGGACCAACGGATCATCAACCAGCTGCTGCCGGATGAGCCGGGCACCAAGGTCAATCAATGCGTGGACAATATCATGCAGATTTGGCGGGACGGCGAGGCCGACAAGCTGACCCAGCTGGTGTTCTGCGACATCTCCACGCCCCAGGCCCGGCCTGCCAAAAAGGTAGCGAAGGCGCTGGACAACCCGACCCTCTACGCTTTGGAGGACGCGGTGCCGCTGGATGAGCCGGAACCGGCCTTTACGGTCTATGAGGACATCCGGCAAAAACTCATCGCCCAGGGCGTACCCGCCGAGCAGATCGCCTTTATCCATGAGGCCAACACCGAGGTGCGCAAAAAAGAGCTGTTCTCCAAGGTCCGCACCGGCCAGGTGCGCGTCCTGCTGGGCAGCACGGCTAAAATGGGCGCGGGCACCAACGTCCAGGACCGCCTGGTGGCACTGCATGATCTGGACTGTCCGTGGCGGCCCGGCGACCTGGCCCAGCGAAAGGGGCGCATCGAGCGCCAGGGCAACCAGAACGAGACCGTCCATGTGTATCGCTACGTCACCGAGGGGACTTTCGACGCCTACCTCTGGCAGACGGTGGAAAACAAACAGAAATTCATCAGCCAGATCATGACCTCCAAATCGCCGGTGCGAAGCTGCGACGATGTGGACGAAACCGCGCTGTCCTTTGCCGAGATCAAGGCGCTGTGCGCCGGAGACCCGCGCATCAAGGAGCGTATGGACCTGGATGTGGACGTGGCGCGGTTAAAGCTGATGAAGGCCGACCACCAGAGCAAGCAGTACCGCCTGGAGGACCAGCTGCTCAAAACCTTCCCGGAGGAGATCGAGGAAAACAAGGGATTTATCGCCGGGCTGGAAGCGGATATGAAAACGCTGGCGGAACACCCGCACCCGGAGGACGGCTTTGCCGGGATGGAAGTCCGTGGCGACACCCTCACCGACAAGGAGAACGCCGGGGCGGCGCTGCTGGACGCCTGCAAGGAGGTCAAAGGGACCGACCCGGTGCCGGTGGGCAGTTACCGGGGCTTCGCTATGTCGGTGTCGTTTGACGCTTTCCGGCAGGAGTATATGCTCCTGCTGAAAGGCCAGATGACCCACCGGGCGACGCTGGGCACAGACCCCCGTGGCAACCTCACCCGTATCGACAATGCGCTCAGTCAGATGCCCCAGCGGCTGGAGGCGGTGAAGAACCAGCTGGACAATCTCTACCAGCAACAGGCCGCCGCCAAGGCGGAGGTGGGCAAGCCCTTCCCCCAGGAGCAGGAACTGCGGGACAAATCTGCCCGGCTGGCCGAACTGGACGTACTGCTGAACATGGACGGCCGGGGCCGCCCTGCGCCGGAGGCGGTGCTTGCCAAGAGCAGCCGCCCCTCGGTGCTGGAGGGTCTGAAACGCCCGGTGCCGCCGCGCTGCCCCGAAAAGAAACCCAAACACCACGAACAGGAGGTGCGATAACATGAATACCGACAAAAACACGGCCCTCTATGAGAAGATGGCCGCCGAACAGGACAAGTTCCGGGACTGGCTGAAAAGCCAGCCCCCGGAGGAAATTCTAAAGCATACCTATGAGTACACGGTCCGGGAGGACATCCTGATGGCGATGGAGGAGCTGGATCTGCCCCAAAGCCGGGCCGCCGCGCTGCTGGCGTCGTCGTCCCCGCTGGCCGATGTCTACAAGGAGTTTTCTGACCGGGAGACTTCCTACATGGATGTGGTGCGGGACAGCATCGAGCAGCGGGCCGAGGCGGCGCTGGACGCCCAGCGGGAACTGCCGCTCTACCGCCACGACGCCGCCTATGCCCGCGAACAGGGCGACCTGGATTTGTACCGGGCGTCCCGCCGCGCCAACATCGCCTGCAAGGAGGCCATCGAGGCGGCCATTTCGGAACATTACCGGGACAACCGGCTGGACAAGGACGCGGTGCCCCAGGTGATCGAGCAGTTCGGCTACACCCGCATCCTCTATGTGCTGGCAAATACCGTGCAGCAGAAAGAGTGGGATGAGCGTTTCAGCCCGGCCAACAAGGCGTGGGCCAGGACGGTGGACATCCCGCCCAACCCGGACGGCTTTGGCGGCGAACGCAACCTGGACTTTGTGGTGGACAGCCACTCCGGCCTGGTCGATCTGTTCTTGAGCCAGGCGCGGCAGGATTATCTGCGGCTCCAGCCGCTGACGCCGGAGGAAATCCGTGCCGAGGCCGCCCGGCTTTTGCAGGAGCTTCGTGCGCCGGGTACACCCAACAGCCCCCACGGCACCCACTACATGGCCCGCGTTTCGCCAGACTTTCTGGCCCGCGCAGGCACCCAGGCCCATGACCAGCTGATGACGCTGCTGCCGTTCCGCAGTCTGGCGATCACCGGCATGAAGGAACTGCCCGGCACCTATGTCACCATCTTGGCCAGCGAGGACCGTTCCAAAGAGCTGCGCCAGCGCCGCCCCTCGGTCCGCCGCCAGCTGAAACAGGAGCCGCGCCCCGCTGAAAAGCCGGAGAAAAAATCCCCCATCTATAAGAAAAAGGAGCCGGAGCGATGAGCGCCCCCAAGCGCAAGCGGGAGGTGCAGCTGAACTTCCGGGTCTCGCCGGAAGAACTGGCGTTGATCGAACAGAAGATGGCCCAGCTGGGAACAACGAACCGGGAAGCCTACCTGCGCAAGATGGCCTTGGACGGTTATGTGGTGCGCCTGGAACTGCCGGAGCTGAAGGAGTTGGTGTCCCTGATGCGCTATTCCAGCAACAACTTAAACCAGCTGGCCCGCCGTGCGCATGAAACCGGGCGCATTTACGACGCCGACCTGGAGGATATATCCCGGAGGCAGGAGGCTTTGTGGGATGGGGTGCATCAGGTATTGACCCAGCTGGCAAAGCTGTCGTGACAGGGGCATACGCCCCGGCTGTGAGGGAGGTCCGGCGCGTGCAGACTGCATCGCCGGGCCTCCCTATTTTTTTCTTTGCCCGTATCGTTGCGTTTTGGTGGGGTGTGATTGATAATGGAGTCAGAAACGAGGTGATGGCTGATGTTGACGTTTGAAAACGTCTTGGAGATTTTTCATGAGTACCTGCTGCACGACCCGGAGGAAGAAGTTCTCCCTTGTAAACGCGGCTATGTCCGATTGACTTGGAACAAGGATTCCCGCTACTGTGTGGACGGTATCCTCTGCCGAATCCCGGAGGAACTGTTTGACCTGTTGCTCACGGATTACCAGGACTTTGAATTGCTCCGCCGGACGAAAGGCCGCCGGGAAGTTACAGAAGCCGATGAAAAAGCCGTGAAAGAACTGTGCCAGCCCTACCTGGACTGGCGGAAGGAGGCGCTGAAATGAGAGCGGTGCTGTTTATTTTGAAATTGGGGCTGAAAATCCTTGCCGTGCCGGTGGTGCTGGCGCTGACGCTGTTCACCTGGCTGTGCTTCTGGCTGCTGTATGTGTCCAGCTTCATCTTCGGCCTGGTCTCCACGGTGGTGGCGCTGCTGGGGATCGCGGTGCTTGTGACCTACTCGCCGCAAAACGGCGTAATCCTGCTGGTGATCGCCTTCCTGGTCAGCCCGCTGGGCCTGCCGATGGCCGCCGTCTGGCTGGTGGGCAAGGTACAGGACCTGCGGTATGCGATCCAGGACGCGGTGTATGGCTGAATAGGAAGCGAAGAATTGCCGGGAGTGAGTGCCCGGCAATTTTTTGACTTTACTTTCGTGCTAATTTTGCGTATAATATTAGCATGAAAGGAAGGTGAAGAACGTGAGCCAATTTCAACAGCTGGACCAGCTGATGGAACGCCAGGATGGGATGCTGCGCACCGGGCAGGTCCTCGCGGCCGGGATCTCAAAACCTGTTTTTTATCAATTCGTGCAGTCTCGTGGGCTGGAACAGGCGGCGCATGGGATTTATCTTTCCAAAGACGCCTGGGTGGACGCCATGTATCTGCTGCATCTTCGCTGTCCGCAGGCAGTTTTTTCCCATGAAACGGCGCTGTTTTTCCACGACCTGACCGACCGGGAGCCGCTGGCCTATTCCATTACGGTCAAGACGGGCTACAATCCGACCCGGCTCAAGGACGAGGGCGTTCAGGTCTTTAGCATCAAGGCGGAGCTGCATGAGGTCGGCCTGACAACCGCGCAGACCCCCTTCGGTCACGATGTGCCGGTATATGATATGGAACGGACGATCTGCGATGTGCTGCGCAGCCGGAGCCATATCGAGATGCAGACATTCCAGGACGCTTTGAAAGCGTATGCTCGCCGGAAAGATAAGGACCTGCGGACGCTGGTGCGCTATGCCAAGCTGTTCCGGGTCGAGAAGATTTTACGCCAGTATTTGGAGGTACTCCTATGATAAAGACAGCCAGACAGCTGAAAGATTTGATCCGTAACCTGTCAAAGAAAAATGCTGCGGACGCGCAGATCCTAATGCGAAACTACATGATGGAGCGGTTCCTGGAGCGCATTTCTCTCTCGGCCTACCGGGACAAATTTATTCTCAAAGGCGGGATGTTGGTGGCCGCGATGGTCGGTCTGGATGCCCGCTCCACGATGGACCTGGACGCAACGGTTAAGGGAGCCAACGTCAATGTGGAGGACGTGGAGAACATGATGGCCGAGATCATCGCTGTTCCCATTGATGACGGTGTTACCTTCCAGGTGAAAAGCATCTCGGAGATCATGGATGAAGCAGAATATCCCGGCATCCGGGTCACAATGACAACGCTTTTTGACGGGGTGCGCACGCCGCTGAAAATCGACATTTCCACTGGCGATGCGATTACTCCCAAAGAGGTACGGTACAGCTTTAAGCTCATGCTGGAGGACCGATCCATTGATGTGTGGGCCTATAACCTGGAAACTGTGCTTGCGGAGAAGCTGGAGACCATCATTACCCGGACTACTACCAACACCCGTATGAGAGATTTTTACGACATCGCCATCCTGCAACAACTCTATGGCAGCACTCTGGACCCGCACATTCTCCATGACGCGCTGCTGGCAACAGCTCATAAGCGCGGCACCGAGCGCCATCTGGCCGAGGCCGCCGAGGTCTTTGATGAAGTGGAGAACAGCCCGGTCATGCAGGACCTGTGGGCGGCCTATCAGCAAAAGTTCTCCTATGCGTCCGACCTTGGCTGGGATACGGTCATGGCTGCGGTCCGTCAGCTGTTCGCTCGTTGCGAGGGCACGGTATGAAAAAGCGTGGACACTACTGCAAGGTCTGTGGCGAGTATAAGGCAAACGAAAAGTTTTCCGGCAAAGGCCATGCCGCGCACATCTGTAAAACCTGCGCCGCTCTCCCGCCAGAAAAGCAGGCGGAAGAAATGACGCTTACCCGGCTTGTCAACCTTCCCTGGCGATTATCCAAAGAACAGCTTTCGTGGTTGAAGAAGCGGATGAAAGACCGACGGGACACCGTGCGAGTCTTGGCAATCGAACAGTATGAAATGCGGTTCCCGCCCAGGATGGAACTGAATGAATTGGAAGCGATAAATATGGATTTTTCGAGGTAAAAGTGAAAAGCACAGCAGATGTAAAAGGATTTTGACGTACATGATAAGTGATGTAAAAGCCATTTGGTAGACGATATAGGGTGTTTTCCCTACAATAAAAGTGCAAGGGAGGTGCAGTGGCATGGAGCATGATATTGGAAGCAAAATCAAGGCAGCCCGAATCGAGAAAAAACTAACACAAGAACAAGTTGCTGAATTATTAGGAGTGAGTCGCCAGACCATTTCAAATTGGGAAAATGAAAAATCCTACCCGGATATCATTAGTGTCATAAAAATGAGCGAATGCTACGATGTCTCTCTTGACTATTTATTGAAGGGAGAACAGAAAATGAAAACCTATTATGATTATCTCGAAGAAAGTACAAATGTTGTGAAAAGCAACGCCAACAGAAACAGAATTATTACAATTCTCGCTTATCTGTTGATTTGGGCATTTGCAATGATTGTGTTCTGGTTCTTTACAAGCGGAAGCGACGCTATGGGTTACAGTTTGATGTTTCTTTGGATTATTCTTCCTGTAACAACATTTATTGTGTCCGTTGTTATTGGTAAAAACAATTTCTGGGGAAAAGGAAAATGGGCATTTACAATTTTCTTTGGCGCAATGTATATGCTTGCTGAATATGGTACATTCAAAATGGCAAACAACATTGCTTTTAACAAACTGAACGCCCCAGACTTTGGAATGATTGTAGCAGGAGCGATAATCTCTGCAATCGGTATGTTGGTAGGTTCGCTTTGTAATAAGAAACGCCCTAATCAAAATAGAGAAGAATGAAGTTCCGTAGCAAGTAGCAAAAATAGAGTCAGCGAAAAATTGGAAGTTGAGGAGGTGCTTGCCTATGAAATGGTATAATGATATGTCTGAACAAGAAAAACGAAGTTTTCAAAAAGTAATTGCTGTATGTGTAGTAGGTGCAATTTTAATTCTCATTGTTCCTATAGTTTTTCATACTATTTTCTAAGTAAGAGATAACTTCCCATTTATCGTGCTATCCATCATCGGGTCAACCTGACTCGAACTTTCAAAACTAAATACCAGCCGCCCACCGGCGGCACCACCGAGCAGGAAATCATGGAACGGTTTCCTGCTTTTTTTCTACCCGGACTCTGGGAGAAAGGAGGACACCCACATGGCCACCACCCGCATTATGCCGCTGCACGCTGGCAAGGGCCGCACGGTCGGCAAGGCCATCAGCGACATCATCGACTATGTAAAAAATCCAGACAAGACTGACCACGGCAGGCTCATCACCGGCTGTGAGTGCGACAGCCGTGTGGCTGATGCTGAGTTCATGCTGGCCAAGCGCCAGTATATCGCCGCGACCGGACGGGTCCGGGGCGCAGATGATGTGATCGCCTACCATGTCCGCCAGTCTTTCTGTCCTGGGGAGATCACGCCAGAGGAAGCCAACCGACTGGGCGTGGAATTTGCCAAGCGGTTCACCAAGGGCAAACACGCCTTTATCGTTTGTACCCATATTGACAAGGCCCATGTCCATAATCACATTATTTGGAGTGCTGTCAATCTGGATTGTGACCGGAAGTTCCGCAACTTTTGGGGCAGCACGAAAGCCGTCCGGCATCTGAGCGATACCCTCTGCATTGAGAACGGGCTGTCCATTGTCGAGAACCCAAAGCCACACGGGAAAAGCTACGACCAGTGGCTGGGCGACCAGGCCAAGCCCTCCCATCGGGAGTTGCTGCGTGTGGCCATTGACAATGCCTTAGCACAAAAGCCTGCTAATCTGGACGAGCTGCTGAAGCTGCTCCAGAAATCCGGCTGCGAAGTATCCAAGCGCGGGAAATCCTACCGTCTGAAGCTCCCCGGCTGGAGCAAAGTGTCCCGCCTGGGCAGCCTGGGCAATGGCTACGCCCTGGAGGACCTGCTGGCTGTCCTTGCCGGTCAAAAGGAGCATACGCCTCGTCAGAAACCGGTCAAGCAGGCAGATCCGCCGAAGGTCAATCTGCTGGTTGACATCCAGGCGAAGCTCCAGGCCAGAAAAGGTGCCGGGTATGTGCGGTGGGCCAAGGTTTTTAATCTGAAACAGATGGCGCAGACCGTGAATTATCTCACGGAGCATAACCTGCTGGAGTATGCGGTGCTGGAGGAAAAGGCTGCGGCAGCCACAGCCCACCATAATGAGCTATCTGCCAAAATCAAGGCAGCGGGGAAACGCATGGCGGAGATCGCCGTCCTGCGGACCCACATCATCAACTATGCCAAGACCCGCGACACCTATGTGGCCTACCGGAAGGCCGGTTACTCAAAGAAATTCCGAGAGGAACATGAGGAAGAAATCCTGCTCCATCAGGCGGCCAAAAATGCCTTTGACGATATGGGGGTCAAGAAGCTCCCTAAAGTCAAGGAGCTGCAAGCTGAGTACGCCCGGCTGCTGGGGGAAAAGAAAAAGACCTATGCCGAGTACCGGCGTTCCCGTGAGGAAATGCGGGAACTGCTGGCAGCAAAGGCCAATGTGGATCGGCTCATGAGCATGGAGGAAGAAAAACAGGAAGATAAAGACCACGAGCATGGCCGATAAGACCTTATAAGTGATTAAAAATTTGAAACGAGGTCGTTTCATTTCATGTATGTATAATGCCGGGCGTAGGGGTTGTATGCCTTTACGTTCGGCACTCTTTTTTCTTATGTCTGTTCCGTCGAGAAATATGGCAGTTCTTCCCGCAACCTCAAAAAACTCTTGCTATCTTGACAGCCGTATTTGTATGTATTATACTGTACTTGTAACAGTAATACGGTTAGATTGGAAACGAAGGTGAGAATTTGGAGATAGTCGTAAGCAATAAAGCAAGCCGACCTCTATCCGAGCAGATTTCTTCACAGATCAAGGCGGCTATTATGAGTGGCGAACTGAAAGCCGGGGAAGCCATTCCCTCTGTGCGTTCTCTGGCAAAATCATTGCACATCAGTATTCTTACAGTCCAAAAGGCGTATGCCACCCTACAAGAAGATGGCTTCATCGAAACAACGGCTGGAAAAGGCTGCTATGTATCAGCACAAAACCAAGACTTCTATCTTGAAGAACAACAGAAGAAGATAGAAGAAAAATTTGCGGAGGCAATCGAGATCGCCCGCACAAGCGGTATATCTCTCGATAAGTTGACCGGCTTACTAACACTCATGTATCAGGAGGACACATAATGAGCGAAAACATTTTGGAAATAAAAGACTTAACAAAAGACTATGGGGATTTTGTCCTCGACAAAGTGAGCTTTGCCCTTCCTCGCGGTGTCATTATGGGACTGATCGGTGAAAACGGCGCTGGAAAAAGCACCACGATTAACTGTATTCTGAACGAAACACGGAAAACCAGCGGCCAAATTCTCATTTTCGGCAAAGATCACATTTCGGATGAAATTGAAATCAAAGATAAACTCGGCGTGGTCTTTGATGAAAACCATTTCCCTGATATTTTTACGGCAGAGGAAATCGGTAAATTTATGTCTGGAATTTACACCGGCTGGGACTGGCCGCTTTACCGCCAGTATCTTGATAAGTTTGAATTGCCCAAGGATAAGAGGATCAAGGATTTCTCCAAAGGCATGAAAGTGAAACTGGCTTTTGCGGTAGCGTTATCTCACAATGCGGAACTGTTGATTTTGGATGAAGCCACCAGCGGGCTTGACCCCATCATTCGTGATGATGTCTTGGATATGCTGATTGACTTTGTTCAGGACGAAAGACTATATCACTTTTATTCATAAAGGCAATTTGATTTTCACGCACGAAAAAGATAATCTGATTGACAACTACGGCATTTTGAATTGCGGCGCTGCCGTATTTGACACTCTGGATAAAACCGAAGTTGTTGCTTATCGCAAAGAAGATTACCAATTCAAAGTTCTGGTGAAAGACCGCAACAAAGCGGCAAAACAATATGCAAATGCTATTGTTGGCCCTGCCACGATTGAAGAAATCATGTTGTTCTATGTAAAGGGGGAAATGCAATGAAAGGGTTACTGACAAAAGACTCTCAGACAGTAAAGAAAAAATACGGGATTACCCGCCTTATCATGGATTTGGCTATTATCGCTGCTTTGATGATTATATTGGAGGGAGCCGGTTCTATCTACATTAGCTTTCTGCTCGTTCCGTTGGAAGTCGCCTCTATGCTGATTACCCTTGCAAACTCTGATGAACAGTGGAAATGGGGCAAATATGCAGTCGCATTACCAATCTCCAAAAGACAGATCGTTAGCAGCCGTTATGCCTTTGGAGGAATCGCGGCAATCATAGGTTTGTGTGTGGCTCTCGTTGTAAACACGATTTCCTATTTTTGCTTCCCTGCATATCAGTTTGGATTCTATCTTTTCCTTTCAATCGCTTCTTTCTGCATGGTTCTGTTGTTCCTTGCTTTTATCTTACCGTCCAATTATTGGCTTGGTGTAAACGCCGGATTCGCAGTTATGTTCATTTTAATCATTCTGCTGGTGGTATTAGGCATCTGGTCAAGGATGACAAACAATGCGATCATGGGATTCGTTGTAGATAATTTTGATTTGAGCATGGCTATTGGCTTTGTCAGCACCATTGTTATTTTTGCCCTGTCCTATATTCTATCGGTTGGCCTATTCAAAAGGAAATATAGTTAATTATTCATCTGGTAATTGAAAAGTGTAACATATTGAAATCCCTGCGCTGTTCCAAAACGAACGATATATCCGTGGAGGGAGATCAGTTTGAGAAATAAAGTCCGAAAACTTCGCATGGAAAATGGGCTAACACAAACGGAGCTGGGGCAAATGGTCAGTGTTTCTCGCCAGACGATCTGTGCAGTAGAATTAGAGTGCTGTGACCCTTCCATTTGGTTGGCTTTCGATATTGCACAGTTATTTGATATGAAAATTGAAGATGTATTCGATTTTACGGACAGAAAAATCAAATAACTATTTACAACATCCGGCCAGACATAGACGAGGGCATAGCGACGCTTGCTTCGTATTTAACGATTCTTTTATATGGCTACAATATTGGAAAAAATTGAAATAGACAAGGGGATGAACAATGCAAGAGGTAAATTGGATTCTTTGCCCCATCTGTGGAAATAAAACACGCGACAAAATACGGGAAGATACCATTCTAAAAAATTTCCCCCTCTTTTGTCCGAAATGCAAAAGCGAGTGCCTAATTGACGTTAAACAATTTCATATAACTGTTATCAAAGCGCCAGACGCACAGCCGCAGAGCCGATAACACACAAGGTTTGATCCCTTGTGGTTATCGGCTTCTTTTTACTCCGTATTCCTCACGCTTTTGTCTTAGTTCTTCAATAAAGTTTTTATCATTCATTGCGAGTTTTTTCATGGTGTCATTTGTTATAACGTCATGTCTTGATGACGATAATAACATCGAATATAGCCCGGATGCAACTATCCATGCGTTTGCACTTGACACAGCAGGCCTTGGGAGTTATAAATTCACTATTGATCAATTATCACGTGAAATTTATAACGAGGACTCTCTTCCTGTTCATGCCGATACCATCATTGACAAGATTTTAATCAAAACATTAACTACGGCATCAGGCGTCGTAACAATGAAAGACAAAAGCGGTAACGATTCTGTCATAAACATCAATGATTCTATCGATCTTCGGGAGCCACTTACTATAAAGGTATGGTCGACAGAAGCCTTAGCGGGAATATCTCCTAATCAAACTAAGGAATATACTATTAAGGTAAATGTGCATCAGCATGATCCCGATTCGTTGAGATGGAATCACGTTGGTAAAATGCAGGATGAGATCATTGGAGAACAAAAAACGATTGAATTCAACAATAAAATCCTTACCTATTCCGTAGTAGAAGGAAAAAATTTGAAAGTATACCAAAACAGCAACTATTCAAATTGGACAGCGGCAGGGACCAATACTACGGGTGATCTTACCAGTACACTACCTAATTCTATACTTCCTTTGAATGGAATCATATTAGCGACCGCTAATAATAAGGTATATGAATCAACAGATGGTGTTGCTTGGACAATTTCTGATAAATTCTCCGGCAATGTAAAAACATTTATCTCAAAAATACCTGTAGATACTGATACTAAAATAACCTATATCAAAACTGAAGACGGAAAACAATATATCTATTCAATATTAGAATCAGAGCTAGGTGCAGCGGATTCAGAAAAAAAGATCGAAGAAGCGGACAAGGAATTCCCTGTGGACAATATTTCTTACACAACCTTTAGTAAAGGAAGTAGTTACTATCGTAATATCATCGTAGGAAAGCATGAACCTGCAATAGAGATCGATATTAATAATAAGAAAGTTCCTATTACTATTGCATGGGGATATGACGGTAATGTTTGGGCTAAGTTGGGAACAAAATCTACAACAGCTTACTGTCCGGCATTTGATAATCCAACCGTTATTTATTATAACGAACTTTTTTATGTGTTTGGAAACGAGTTCGAATCAATCT
>ENA-UEQE01000999-UEQE01000999.1-human-gut-metagenome-genome-assembly--contig:-NODE-999-length-24335-cov-45.901352_pt1 | contig 24335 bp, 20 predicted proteins | sample MGYA00242934_ERZ507935 | MGnify/ENA primary metagenome ERZ507935 (study PRJEB26167, sample SAMN06115423) | human gut metagenome | host: Homo sapiens | place: China:Anhui | collected 2015-03-30... | reverse complement strand
TAGTTGAGCTGGATGCGTTTGCAGAGCGCGTCGGGAAGGATGCCTTCGAGGCCGCCGCCCGTGACGAAGCGTATCTCACGCAGGTCCTTCACCAGCAGGATGCCCAGTCCGTTATTGCTTTTGGCCGAGCCTACGCCCCAGCTGCGGAACAGTTCGACGGCGAACGAAAAAGCGTCGCCGCCCGCAATGTCATCGACAGCGACGACCGCCACCTGCGCAAGCCCCCGTTCGCGCAGCGACGCGCAGAGGGAGTCGATGCGCGCCACGGCTCCCGCGGAGAGAATGCCGTCGGGATTCGAGACATAGCGCCGCCGGTCCATGCGCTGGACATTGGGAATCTCGTCCGGGCGGTAGCTTCCCGCAAGGGCGGGCAGCGCGCCGACGAGCAGCAGACAAAGGATCGCAATCTTTCTCATAACCTCGGGAACAAAGATACGAATAAGCCGAGAGAAAAAAGCAAGCTCGCTTGTATTTTTTCCGAGGCGGAGTATCTTCGGCGAAGCCAAAGTACGAATAAGCCGAGAGAAAAAAGCAAGTTCGCTTGCATTTTTTTCCGAGCGAAAGTATCGAAGACTCTGCGCTGGAAAAGGAACGGACGGGAACGCCCCCGGGCGGTACGGCAAAAGGTCCGCGACATCCTAAAAGTGCCGTTACGGCACCGACCCCGTTCCGTTCGTCAGGGTCCGCTGCCGGATAAAGGCCGGATTCCGGTGTCGTCAGTCGAAACAGGCCGGGAACGCCAGCAACTGATACGCCAGGGCTTTGGCCATACGCTCGTGACCCGCGGCGTTGGGATGCAGACGGTCGGTCTGCCCGTCGCTGAAATAACGGACATGCGAATCGGCGACGGGATAAAGACCGCTGATGCTGTTGAGGTCGATCACCGGAACCGCCCAGACGCTCCCGGCCTCGCGGATTTTGGCGACATAGGCGTCGGCATAGAGCCCCAGCCGGTTGGGGTACGATTCGTCGGGCTGGACGTTCCGGTCGCTGAAACGCGCATAACCGCGGTGAAGCGGCGTGAGCAGGATGACCTGCTTGGTCGGATAGTGCTCTTTGAGAAAGGCCAGCACGGCGTTGATCCGTCCGCAGAGGGTCCCGGTGTCCGCCGAAGGCGTGCGGCGCATCCGCGTCCCCACGGAGGGACCCGGCATCGGGCACTCCGCCTCCCGGACCTCGTACCACTCGCCCAGCGGCACGCCGGCATTGAAATCGTTGGTCCCGGCAAAGACGACGACGGCATCCACGGCGTCGCCCCGCTCGGCATACAGCTTCCGGGCCTGCCCCAGCACATCGGACCACTGGTGTCCGTTGATTCCGTAGACGAAAGGCACGATGCCCAGCATCTCGGACAGATACTGCCAGTAGTTTTTCGTCGTGCCGACATGGCGTTCGTCCGTGATCGAATCGCCGAGAAAGGCGACCCGCTTGCCGGACCATTGATTCCGCATGAGGTTCATTCCGGCGGCGCACTCCCGGTTCTTTCCGGCTCCGTCGCCCGAGGCTCCCGCAGGCCCCGCCGCCAGCAGCAGGGCCGCCAGCAGACAAAACGTTTTTCGCATAGTTCGATCGGTTTGTTATTTCATTCAGCGTGTCAGTATCCGGTAGCTCCACGGCGCCATATCCTCCTCGACGCGGCCCCGGAGTTCGAAAGGTTCTCCCGTCATGGCATCGGTGTACATCCCGGCGTAGATGCCCGTATAGTAGTCGGCATGGATGGCGTAGGGCGAGAGGTTCATCACCGCCACGACCCGGTTGCCGCCGGTCTCGCGGACAAAGGTCATCAGGCAATCCTCGGCGTTGTTGCGGATCTCGACCATCGCCCCGCCCCGCTCCCCGGCGGCGAGGGCCGGATTGCCGTGCCGCAAGGCCGTGAGGCGGCGGTAGAACTCCGTGAAAGCGTTGGAAGCATAGGACGGAATCGGATCGCGGTCGAAGAAGGCGAACGAATGGTCGTAGCCGATCTCCTGACCGGTATAGATCAGCGGCAGGCCCCGCGGCACGACGAACGTGAAGACCGCCATGATCTCGCGGGCGTCGCCCAATCTGGAAAATTCGGAGCCGTTCCACGAATTCTCGTCATGGTTCGACGTGAACGCCAGCCGCATGGCCGAGTCGGGATAGTCGTCGCGGTCGGCGTAGATGTAGTCGCGCAGAGCCGTGACGCGGGTGCGCTGCCGGGCCACGTCGTTCATCAGGTGGTGCATCCGCCAGGCGTAGCAGGCGTCGAAAGCCCCCTCCTCGAAAAGATTCCGCTCCTCGGCCTCGGCCAGCATGAACAGATCGGGCTTCACACGCCGCAGGCGCAGCGAGGTCTCGTTCCAGAACTCGATGGGAACCAGCATCGCCATGTCGCAGCGGAATCCGTCGACGTCGTGCTGCGTGAGCCAGAACTCCATGGCGTCGGCCTGCGCGCGCCACACGTCGCGGTCGGCGTAGTTGAGTTTGGCGGTGTCGGACCAGTCCCACGGCACGGCGGGACGGCCCGCGGCGTCGCGTTCGTACCACGAGGCGGGCTTTTCGGCGATCCACCGCGCGTCGCGCGCCGTGTGGTTGGCCACCCAGTCGAGCAGGACCCGCATGCCGAGGCGGTGGGCCTCGGCGACGAAGGCGTCGAAATCGGCCATCGTGCCCAGCTCGGGGTTCACGGCGCAGTAGTCGCGGATCGAATAGTAGGAGCCGAGCGAGCCTTTGCGCCCGGCCTCCCCGATCGGATAGACCGGCATGAGCCACACGGCGTCGACGCCGAGGTCTTTGAGGAAAGGCAGTTTTGAAGTTGCCGCGCGCAGCGTGCCTTCGGGCGTGAGCTGGCGCACGTTCATTTCATACAGGACGGCCTGCGGCCAAAAACAATTCATAATTCACAATTCATAATTACCTTGTCCGCGATCAGCCGGCGCACGCCGCGGATTTCAAGTTCGACGGGGGCACCTTCGTTCGCCACCTCGACCGCATTGCGGGTGATCCGGACCGTCAGGACCCGGTCCCGGAAATTGACCTTGAACGAGAGGGACTCCCACGCGGCCGGCAGCTGCGGGTCGAACGACAGCACGCCGTCGCGGACACGCATGCCCCCGAAACCCTCGACCACCGAGAGCCACGAACCCGCCATCGAAGTGACATGGCAGCCCTCGCGAACCTCGCGGTTGTAGTCGTCGAGGTCCAGGCGCGCCGTGCGCAGGTAGAGTTCGTAGGCCTTGTCCAGATCGCCGATACGCGCGGCGAGGATGGCGTGGACGCAGGGCGAGAGCGACGATTCGTGGACCGTGCGCGCCTCGTAGAAGCGGAAGTTGCGGCGGACAGTGTCGAGGTCGAAATCGTCGCCGAAGAAATAAAGCCCCTGCAACACGTCGGCCTGCTTGATCAGGCACGAGCGCAGGATGCGGTCCCACGACCAGCGCTGGTTGATGGGGCGATCCGCAGGATCGAGGTCTTTGGCCAACGTCTGCTCCTTGTCCAGATAGCCGTCCTGCTGGAGGAAGATGCCCAGTTCGCGGTCCTCGCCGAAGTACATGCCGTCGGCGATTTCGAGCCACCGCTTCGTCTCGGCCGTCTCGTCGAAACGTCGCTTCGCGCAGATGCGCGCGTAGTCCGCAGGCCGGTTTTCACGCACCCACGCCGCCGACTCGGCGGCATAGCGCATCGACCAGCAGGCGATGTAGGAGGTATACCAGTTGTTGTCGACGTTGTTCTCGTACTCGTTGGGACCCGTGACGCCCAGCATGACATATTTTCGCCGCGCCCCGGACCACGTGATGCGCTGCGCCCAAAAGCGCGCCACGGACAGCAGCACCTCCAGCCCGCAGTCGGCCAAATACGCCGTGTCGCCGGTATAGCGGATGTAGTTGAAAATCGCGTAGGCGACGGCGCCGTTGCGGTGGATCTCCTCGAAGGTGATCTCCCACTCGTTGTGGCACTCCTCGCCGTTGACGGTGACCATCGGGTAGAGCGCCGCACCGTCGCGGAAGCCCAGTTTCGCGGCGTTTTCGATGGCCTTGTCGAGCTGGTTGTAGCGGTAGACGAGCAGTTCGCGGGCGACGGCCCGCCCGGCGGTGGCCAGGTAGAACGGCAGGCAGTAGGCCTCGGTGTCCCAGTAGGTCACGCCGCCGTATTTCTCGCCCGTGAAGCCCTTCGGACCGATATTCAGACGGGTGTCCACCCCGGTATAGGTTTGCAGCAACATGAAGATGCAGAAGCGGATGCCCTGCTGCGCCCGGGCGTCGCCCCCGATTTCGATGTCGCAGCCGTGCCAGCGGGCGGCCCAGGCGGCCGTCTGCTCTTTGAGCAGGGCCTCGAAGCCCGCCTCCTGTCCCGAAGCCGCGACGCAGCGCGCCGCGGCGATAAGGTCCGCCGGAGCGTGGTTGAGCGACGAGCAGATGCCCGCATATTTATATAAGACGGCGGCGCAGCCCTTTTCACGGCTGACCGCTGCGGTGGCCCGGACCTTCTCGGGGCGGGTTTCGCAATGCCACTCGGCGCCGTCCAGCTCGACGGCCTGCGCCCAGGCCGCCTCGAAACCGCTCTTTTTGGTACGGCTCTGCGTGGCGTCGGCCTCGGTCGAGACCTCCTCCCAGAACTTTTCGTCGTAGTTGGCGTCGGCATTGCGCACGTCAGCGTCGACATGGGGCGAGAAGGTGATCCGGGCCGCCCGGTTGAGCGGCGTGACGGCGTATTTCACGACGCCCAGTTCACGGCGCGCCAGCGAGAGGAAACGAACCGTCTCGACGGCCACCTCGACGCCGTTTTTCAGCACAACCCTCATACGGCGCGTCAGCACCGAGCGGCGCATGTCCGTCTCGCGGTAAAAGCTCTTCACCTCCGCGACGGTCGCCAGGTCGAGCGGCTCGCCGTCGACCGCGACATCGACCCCGATCCAGAACGCGGCGTTCGGGACCTTGGCGAAATACTCCGGGTAGCCGTTCTTCCACCACCCCACGCGGGTCTTGTCGGGATAATAGACCCCGCCGATATAATTGCCCTGAAGCGTCTCGCCCGAGTAACGCTCCTCGAAATTGGCCCGGCCGCCCATCACGCCGTTGCCCAGCGCGAAGAGCGACTCGGAAGAGAGCGTCCGCGAAGGGTCGAAGCGATCCTCGACGAGACGCCAGGGATCGGTTTTTACATATCCGTCGTTCATAATCTATACTCTTTAGCGCTCGTTTCACCGCCCCGGCCGCAGCCTTTCGCGGCGTTGCGCCGAGGTTGCAATCAGTCCCGGTCGATCTTCATCGCCAATTGTTCAAACGTAAACCCCGCGAAGGTTTCCAGCCGCATCGTGGCGGCCGAAAGCGACGCACCGCCCCCGACGCCCACCGAACGCATGCCCGCACGCGAAGCGGCCTCGATACCCGCGGCGGCGTCCTCGAAGACCACGCACACGGAAGGCGCGGCGTCCACGGCGGCGGCACCCTTCAGGAAAACCTCGGGATCGGGTTTGGCCCGCGAAACCTCGTTGCCGTCGACCACGGCGTCGAACAGCGGCCGAAGGCCGCACCGGTCGAGGATCGTCCCCGCGTTCTTCGACGCCGAGCCGAGCACCGTCCGCACGCCGCGGCTGCGCACGTCGTGCAAAAACGCCGCCACGCCCGGAAGCACCTCGGCGGGTGTCATTTGCGAAACAAAACGCAGGTAACGCGCATTCTTTTCGGCGGCGAGACGCTCCCTCTCGGCGGCGGAAAAACGCCCCTCAAGCCCTCCGGCGCGCAGGACGATCTCCAGCGACGCCATGCGGCTCACACCCTTGGTCGCTTCGCCCTGCACGGGCGTGAATTCAAAGCCCAGTTCACGAGCCAGCGCGGCCCACGCCAGATAGTGGTAGCGGGCCGTATCGACGACAACTCCGTCCAAATCGAATATGCAGCAGTCTATCATTTTTTGAATTTCGGATACCAAAGATACGATTTTTTTGCAAAAAAACACGTATCCGGCAACGCATTACCTACATACTTGTAAAATATCACCTTCGAAAAGCGGCTGTTTTTCAGAATTAATTTATATCTTTGCGCACGTAATTACAATCAACGCCTTATTAAAAATGAAGCAACTCTGCCTTCTCATCGGGACAGCGGTCCTCGGCATACTGCTCGTTTCGTGCTCCGCACAGAAGCGCGTATGGTATCTGCAGGACGCCCAGCCCTTCACACCTGAACAAATCGCCGAAAACGGACAGATCCGCATCAAGCCGCTCGACCGGCTGACGATCGTCGTCAACAGCAAGGACCCCGAACTGGCAGTGCCGTTCAACTCGGCGACCTCCTACAATTCGCTCACGGGAACCAACATCTCCGGCGCGGCAAACTCGCAGGCGCTCCAGATGCGCACCGTCGACGAGAACGGCATGCTCGAAATGCCCGTGATCGGCAAGATCGAATGCAAGGGCAAGACCCGCAGCGAACTGGCCCAGGCCATCGCCGAAAAGATCATCGACGGCGGATACATCAACGACCCAACGGTCAACGTACAGTTCGCCGACATGAAGATTTCGGTCATCGGCGAAGTGGCCCGCCCCGGATTCTACGATGTCACGCGCGACAAGGTTTCGATTTTCGACGCTCTGGCGATGGCCGGCGACATGACCGTATACGGCGTGCGTTCGGAGGTGGCCGTGACGCGCGAGGTGGACGGCGTGCGCACGATCGAATACCTCGACCTCACATCGACCGACATCTTCAACTCCCCGGCTTTCTACCTCCAGCAGAACGACGTGGTATACGTGAAACCCAACAAGTACAAGGCGCAGACGGGCGAGATCAGCCAGAACCGCAATTTCTACCTTTCGCTGGTGGGAACGGCGATTTCGGTGGCGACACTCATCGTAACCCTCACCAAATAGCAAGGCTCCATGGCAGAACAACAGATCAATTCACAGATACAGACCAACAACGAAGAACTGACGAACACGATCACCCTGCACGACATCATCCGCATGGTGATCGCCAACTGGTATTGGTTCGTGCTTTCGACCGTATGCTGTCTCTGCGCGGCCTACTACTATCTGGCCAGCACCCCGAAGATTTACAGCCGCACGGCGACCATTCTGGTCAAGGACAGCCGCAAGGGCGGAGACGTGGACCTCACGGCATTCAGCGATCTGGCGGGATTCCAGAACCGCCGCAACGTCGACAACGAAGTATTCATCCTCCAGTCGCGGCGTCTGATGACCAACGTGGTCAAGCAGCTCAACCTGACGGTCAACTATTCGGTGAGCGACGGGCTCCGCCGGCGCGACCTCTACGGCCAGGCCCCGATCGACGTGAAGTTCATCAATGACAACGACAACCAGTCGCTCGCAATGGAGATCACGCCGATCGACGACGACAAAATCCGGTTGAGCGAATTCAAAGACCAGTTCGTCACCAAGCACGAGAGCCGCAGCGTCATCACGGCGGCTTACGGTGACACGATCCCGACTCCCGTGGGTCAGGTCGTGGTGCAGAAGTCGCTCTACATGGCCCCCGACTACATCGGGGTTCCGATCCGCGTGACCAAGAGTTCGCTGGGACGGACCACTAACGCCTACCGCGCAGCCGTGAAAAGCGACGTGGCCAACAAGCAGGCTTCGGTGGTGACCATCTCGATGAACAACACCGTCCCCCGGCGCGCCGAAGACGTGATCAACACGCTGATCGAGGCCTACAACGAAGACGCCATCGAGGACAAGCGTCGCGTGTCGGTCGCTACGGGCAAGTTCATCAAGGCCCGTCTGGACGTTATCGGACGCGAGCTGGGCGACGTGGACCGCAATATCGAGGACATCAAGAAGGACAACCGGATGGTGGACATCACCTCGGAGGCCGCGCGCAGCGTGTCGGAAAGTTCGCGCTACAAGACGGAAGGTCTTTCGCTCGAAAACCAGATCAACGTGGCGGAGTACATTCGCACCTACCTGAACGACCCGAAAAACGTCGGTGAACTGATTCCGGCGATGGCGGCCGCGGGAACCAACACGGCCATCGCCAAGCAAATCGAAGATTACAACTCGGCGATCCTGCGCCGCGAGAAACTGCTGGAGAACAGTTCGGAGCGCAGCCCCGTCATTCAGGACCTCGACAACCTGCTGGCCGCCGTGCGGCGTTCGATCATCTCGTCGCTCGACTCCAACATCTCGACGCTCGAAATCCAGCGCGACGCCATGCGCAAGGAGGAGACGCAGGCCAACATCCGCATCTCGACCATGCCTTCGCAGGAGAAGGTCATCCTGGGCATCACGCGCCAGCAGAAGATCAAGGAAGAACTGTTCCTCTACCTGCTGAACAAGCAGGAGGAGAACCAGCTCAACTACGCCGTGGCAGAGAGCAACTCGCGGTCGATCGACTACGCCTACGGCAGCAACGCTCCCGTATCGCCCCGACCGATGATGATTCTGGGCATCGCCCTGATCGTGGGTCTGGCCATTCCCTTCGGCCTGCTCTACCTGATCGGCATGCTCGACACGACCATCCGCGGTCGCAAGGACATCGAAGACAACGTCAACGCCCCGTTCCTGGGCGACATCCCCTACCACGAGGGCGGCGGCAAGGCCGGGATCGTGGTGCGCGAAACGGGCCGCGACGCCCTGTCGGAGGCTTTCCGCATTCTGCGCTCGAACATGACGTTTATGAGCGTCTCGGCCGGAACCGACATCCGCACCATTCTCTTCACCTCGTCGGACCCGCACGCAGGCAAGACCTTCGTGGCGACGAACCTGGCCATGACCCTCGCCATGGCCGGCAAGCGCGTGCTGCTGGTCGACCTCGACCTGCGCCGCCATGCCCTGTCGTCCCAGCTGGGCCACAGCAACAGCAAAACCGGCATCACGAGCTATCTCGCAGGAACGGTTTCCGATGTGGAGAGCATGATCCAGAACTCCGGATTCCACCAGAATCTCGACGTGATTTACGCAGGAGTGCAGCCGCCCAACCCGGCGGAGATGCTCCTTTCGGACAAACTCGACAAGCTCATCGCCGAAATGCGCGGCAGATACGATTATGTCTTCCTCGACAGTACGCCCGCCATGTCGGTGGCCGACGCAATTATCACCGACCGGCTTGCGGACCTCTGTATATACATCGTACGCGAGGGTGTGCTCGACCGGCGCCAGCTGCCCGACATCGAGCGGCTCTACCGCGAGAAGAAGCTCCACAACATGTGCATCGTTCTGAACAGCACCCGCGCCCGCCGTCACGGATATGGATACGGGTATGGCTACGGTTACGGTTATGGATACGGATATGGCTACGGAGACGATTACAAGGAAGTAAGCTACCGCAAACGCATCAAGCACTTCTTCCGGTCGCTGGCACATAAAGTAAAACGGTAACGATGGCCATTCACGACGCAACAATAGCCATCGACTTCGACGGTACGGTCGTAACGCATGCCTACCCGGAGATCGGTGAGGATGCGGGAGCGGCGCCCGTGCTGAAAGAGCTGACGGACAACGGTTGCCGACTGATCCTCTACTCGATGCGGCACGGAAAACTGCTGGACCGCGCGGTGGAATGGTTCCGCGTCCGGGGCATTCCGCTCTACGCCGTGAACGAAAATCCGTCGCAGAAGCGCTGGACCTCGTCGCCGAAGATTCATGCAGACCTTTACATCGACGACTGCAATCTGGGATGTCCGCTGCGGTTCGTCGACGGAGAGAAACATCCCGTGGCCGATTGGGCCAAGATCCGCGAGCAGCTCGTCCGGGAAGGTTTTCTGGACTGACGCGCAGAAAGTCGGGGGGGGCTGACGAAGGCCCAAACCGGATAATAAAAAAGCGAGACTTTGGAAAGTCTCGCTTTTTTTGCAGACAGGCTGGCTGGAGCGGCAGAGCAGGCAGAGCAGCGGGCAGGTGGCAGAGCAGCGGGCAGGTGGCCGAGCAGGCCGAGCAGGCCGAGCAGGCCGAGCAGGCGGCGGGCAGGCTGGAGCGGCGGGCAAGCTGGAGCGGCGGGCAAGCTGGAGCGGCGGGCAAGCGACGGGCAGAAGTATACAGGCGGTGGCAAAAACAGGCAGAGGTAGGCCTATAATGACAGAGATAATAGGAGCTGGCAAGTTCCGGGCATCGTGAAGAACGGGACGGATGGGTAGCACTCAAGTGCGTCCCATTCGTCCCGTTCGGGAGAATTACGGAAATGACTGCATCTGAAGCGGAACCGGTTTTTGATTATCGCGGAGCAGATTTTGCCATAACGCAGTTCGGCCCGGACGGGACATACCGAAGTATTTCCCGTTCGGGCCGGACAAGGCAGGGCGAAAGATGCCCGTGAGAATCGAAAACTACGCCCAGAGATTCCGGGGATATTTACCCTCGGCAATCATCTTCTCGATGGCGGCCATCAGCGCGGGTTTGTCCTCCTTGTAGGTGACGCCGTGCCACTGGGCGGCCGAACGCAGCACGCGGAGCGTAGCCGTGCCGTCGCCGATCAGCTTGTTGACCATCGTCGGGATGTAGAACTCCGACTTGATATTGTCCTTGTTGGCCTCGAACCAGACTTTGAAGTACTCCTTCGAGTAGGTGAAGAAGTCGGGCGTGAAGCCGAAGAGGTTCATCGAAACGGGAGTGTCCTCGGAGAGAGGCTCGTCGGCGCCGTTGTCGTGGAAGACGATCCGGCCGTCGGGCATCCGCTCGATCTGCGTCCGCTCGACCATCGACGTGAGGTCGCCTTTCGGATCGACGCCGCAGACGCCGCGCGAAACCGTACCGTTCTCCGAAAGCGTCTTGTTCAGGTCGTAAGCGACCATGCAGTAGCTGTTGCGGCTCTCGCCGAGCTGCGCCAGGTAGTCCCCGATGGTCTTATAGGCCTCGGCGCCGTAGAAATCGTCGGCGTTGATCACGGCGAAGGGTTCGTGAACCGCATCGGCTGCCATCATCACGGCGTGGTTCGTACCCCACGGCTTGACACGGCCTTCGGGAACGGCAAGACCTTCGGGCAGGTAGTCGAGTTCCTGGAAAACGAAATCCACGGCGATGCGCCCGCCGAAACGGTCGGCCGAGAAGACCTCGCGGAACTCCTTCTCGAAGGAGTGGCGGATGACGAAGACGACCTTGCCGAAACCGGCGCGGATGGCGTCGTAGACCGAATAGTCGATGATGGCCTCGTTGTTGGGACCAACACCGTCCATCTGTTTGAGCGACCCGTAGCGGGAGCCCATGCCCGCGGCGAGTACCAGTAATGTGGGTTTTACCATGTTATTTTATCTGTTTATGACATTGGTTCAAAACATCCACAAAGGTAAAAAATTAAGCGCGCCCCGCAAAGGATTTATGCAAATTTGCCTATCTTTGTAGGGTTAACAAAGAGAAATCGTACCCGGAGAGATGAAATTTCTGAAAACCATACGGGCATGGTGGCGCGGCCTGTTCCGCAAACGCCGGTTCAACATGCTCAACGCCACGGACAACACCGAAGAGTGGCACATGCACCTCTCGCCGGCGAGTATCCTCGCGGGACTGGTGGCGTTCATGCTGATGCTCTTCATCCTCACGCTGTCGCTGGTGGCGTACTCCCCCATCCTGGAATTCCTGCCCGGATACCGCACCGAGGCCGACCGTTCGCGCGAAAGCCTCGTGCAGAACATCATCCGGCTCGACTCGATGGAGCGCATGATGAACGACATGCTGACCTACAACGAGAACATAGCCCTGATCATGGAGGGGCGCACGCCCGTGGCGCGCGTGCTCGCCTCGTCGGACTCGTCGCGCATCAGCAAGGTGCTGGTGATGCCCTCGCACGAAGACTCGCTCCTGCGGGCCCAGATGGAGGGCGACGGCGAATACGCCATCGCCGGACAGGGCGGCTCGCGGCGCCAGGTGCGCGAGGCCATCGAGCTGGCGACGCCCGTCGAGGGAATCATAACCGGAAAATTCGACATCCGGCAGGGAAATTTCGGCGTGAAGATCGCCGCGACCGCCGCCGACCGCATCACGGCCATCGACAACGGCACGGTGGTTCAGAGCCTCTGGACCCCGGAGACGGGTTACATCGTGGTCCTGCAACACGCCGGGAACCTGATCTCGGTCTACAAGAACCTCTCGCAGTCGCTCGTAACGACCGGCCAGACCATCCGTTCGGGCGAACTGATCGGCTACAACGCCGAAGTGCAGGACGGAGAGGTCCGGCTCTTCGAATTCGAACTCTGGAACAACGGCAAACCCGTGGACCCCGAGGGGTACATCGTCTTCTGACAAACGCATGAAACAAAGACTCGCAATACTGGGTTCGACCGGCTCGATCGGCGTGCAGACGCTCGACATCGCCCGCGAAAACCCCGGCCGCTTCGAGGTCCGCGTCCTCACGGCCAACCGCAACTGGGAACGACTGGCCCGACAGGCCCGGGAATTCGACGCCGACGCGGCGGTGATCGCCGACAAACAGCACTACGCGCAGCTGCGCGACGCACTCGCGGGAACCGACACCAAAGTATATGCCGGAGAGGAGGCCGTGGCGCAGGTCGCGGCCGGAGGCGGCACGGACGTGGTGGTGAACGCCCTGGTGGGCTACGCCGGACTCGCTCCCACGGTGGCGGCCATCGAGGCAGGCAAGAAGCTCGCGCTGGCCAACAAGGAGTCGCTCGTGGTGGGCGGCGCCTGCGTGATGCCGCTGGCCCGGGAGCGGAAAGCCCCGGTGATTCCGATCGACTCGGAACATTCGGCCATCTTCCAGTGTCTCGTGGGCGAGCGCGCCCCGGTCAGAAGGCTGATCGTCACGTGCAGCGGCGGCGCATTCCGCGACTTCCGGGCCGAAGAGCTGGCGAACGTCACGGTGGAGCAGGCCCTGCGCCACCCCCAGTGGGACATGGGCGCGAAGATCACGATCGACTCGTCGACGCTCGTGAACAAGGGGTTCGAGGTGATCGAGGCCCACTGGCTGTTCGGGACCCCGGCGGAACGGATTTCGGTGTTGCTCCACCCGCAGTCGATCATCCATTCGATGGTCGAATTCGAGGACGGCGCGATCAAGGCCCAGCTCGGAACGCCCGACATGCGCCTGCCGATCAGCTTCGCGCTGCTGTACCCCGACCGGGCGAACCGTCCCGGCGAGCGGTTCAACTTCCTGAACCATCCGCAGCTGACCTTCGCCGAAGTGGACCGCGCGAAATACCCGGCGCTCGACATCGCCTACGACTGTCTGCGGCGCGGCGGCACGGCGGCCTGCACGATGAACGGCGCAAACGAGGTGGCCGTGGCGGCGTTCCTCGCCCGCAAATGCGCATGGCTCGACATCGTGCGCGCCATCCGCTACGCGCTGGAGCACGCCGCATTCGTCCCCTCGCCCACCCTGGCCGATTACGCCGAGGCGAACGCCGAAGCCCGCGCGCTGGCGGCGGAGTTCCTACAATTAAAAAATTAAAAATTAAAGCTTGTGGACATTCTTGTAAAAATCATTCAGTTCTTCCTCTGTTTCACCATCCTGATAGGCATTCACGAGATGGGTCACTTCATCATGGCGCGGGTGTTCAAAATCCGCGTCGAGAAATTCTACATCTTCTTCGACCCGTGGTTCTCGCTGTTCAAATTCAAACGCGGAAACACCGAGTACGGTCTGGGATGGCTGCCGCTGGGCGGATATGTCAAGATCGCCGGCATGATCGACGAGTCGATGGACACGGAACAGATGAAACAGCCCGTCAAACAGGACGAGTTCCGCGCCAAACCCGCCTGGCAGCGTTTTCTGGTGATGATCGCCGGCGTGGTGATGAACGTCGTGCTGGCCGTGGCCATCTACATCGGCATCTGCTACACGTGGGGCGACACCTATTTCTCGAACGCCGACGCCAAGTGGGGCTACAACTTCAACGAGGCCGGGCACAAACTCGGATTCCACGACGGAGACCGGCTGGTGAGCATCGACGGCGAAGAGGCGGACGACATCAACAAGGTCGTAAACTCGCTGATCATCACCGAAAGCGACCGCAGCGTCGTGGTCGAACGCAACGGACGGCAGGTGGAACTGATCCTCCCGCTCGACGAGCTGATCTCGATGCGCCAGCAGAAGGGATACGAAAATTTTCTCCTGCCCCGCATCCCCTTTCTGATCGACAGCGTCGTAAACCCGACCGTCGCACAGTTGCGGAAGGGAGACGAGATCGTAGCCATCGACAACGTTTCGGGTCTCGACTTTGCGGGCTACGGCCAATACCTGAAGGCGCACGCCGGAGATTCGGTGCTGCTGACAGTCCTGCGGGAAGGGGACATGCTCTTTGAATTCAAAGCGCCCGTCTCGGAGAACGGCACGCTCGGAGTCATCCGCAAGGGCCTCGCACTGCGCACGCAGAAATATACGTTCCTGGAGGCGATTCCGGCCGGTATTCAAAGGACGGGCAAGGTGATCTCCTCCTACTGGGACCAGCTGAAGATGATCGTGCAGCCCAAAACCAAGATGTACGAGGAGCTGGGCGGATTCATCTCCATCGGCAGCATCTTCCCCTCCACGTGGGACTGGCAGGACTTCTGGATGAAGACCGCCTTCCTGTCGATCATCCTCGCGGTGATGAACATTCTGCCGATCCCGGGACTCGACGGCGGGCACGCGATCTTCACTTTTTGGGAGATGATCTCGGGCCGCAAGGTGAGCGACAAGGTGCTCGAAGCGGCGCAGTATGTCGGACTGATCATCATTCTGTTCCTGCTGCTCTACGCCAACGGCAACGACATTTACCGGTTCTTTATCAAATAAATGCGGAGCCGATGGCAAACCGAACTGCGGAAAAAACGGAAGCCTGCGCCGCGGCGCTGCGGAGACACCGTTTCGAGGCCGAGGTGGTGAAGGACGCCGAAGCGGCCTTCGCCCTGATGAAGGCCGTCGTGGAGGCCGAAAACCCGCAACTCGTGTCGTTCGGCGACTCCATGACGATGCGCGGAACGGGCATCGTCGAGTGGCTGCGGAGCAACGGGCGGCTGACGCTGCTCGACGGGTTCGACGCCTCGAAGCCCTACGAGGAGCGGCTGGAAATCCGCCGCCGCGCGCTGTTGTCGGACCTTTTCATCACGGGCGTGAACGCCGTGACGGAGCAGGGAACACTGCACTGGCTGGACAAGGTGGGCAACCGCATCGCACCGGTGGCATTCGGTCCCCGAAAGGTGATCATCGTGGCGGGACGCAACAAGATCGTGGCCGACCGCGACGAGGCCGAGGAGCGCATCCGCCGGATCGCCGCCCCGCAGAACGTAGCGCGACACCCCGGATTCCGCACCCCCTGCGCCAAAACAGGCGTCTGCGCGGACTGCAACTCGCAGGACCGCATCTGCAACACCCGGATGGAAATGCTGCGATGCTGGCCCGACAAACGGGTGTTGGTAATACTGATCGACGAAGATTCCGGATTATGATGAAACAACTGAAATACGGCACGGCCTGCCTGCTGTTGCTGGCAGCCGCCTGCGGAGACGATTCCGACGCATTTTACACGGCGGTTTATCCCGTCGTGCGCGTCGAGGCCGAAATCACCCTCCCGGACCCCGAACCGGGCCCCACCGACCCCACCGATCCAACAGATCCCACGAACCCCACCGATCCCACGGAACCGGAGACGAAGGCAGGGGAAAACGAAACGGACCCCGTGGTCGAACGGATCAGAGAGGAGATCGAAGCGGCGGCTCCCGTGAAGGCGGGCGGAAGCTACGTGCTGGAATTCACCAAACACAACGGCGGGCGCCTCCGGATCAGACAGACGGCGGAGGCGGACCGGGTGCGGGGCGTCTTCTTCAAGGACCCGGGCGCAACCGACATCCTCGTCTACTGTCCGGAACCGGCGATGAAGTACACCTGCGCCGTCTCGGCCTACAAGGCCGAGGACGGCACGAGCAAGACCCTCCTGACGGTCGACCTGACCGAAGAGTACCAAGCTCTCTACCCCGAGGCCGGAATCACGAAGGCCGTGCGCCGGGAGTACACCTCGGCAAACGCAAAATAGGAGGACGTATGGCAAAGGTCAAAAAGGCATTTTTCTGCAAAAACTGCGGGTTCGAAGCCCCGAAATGGCTGGGACGCTGCCCCTCGTGCGGCGAATGGAACACGTTCGCCGAGGAGATCATCGCCCGCGAGAGCGGTTCGGTCCCGGCGGTCGCGGCGGGTCCCCTGCCCGCGGCGAAGCCTCAGCGCGTGAGGGACATCCGCGAAAGCGAGCACGTCCGCCTCGATCTGGGAAACGCCGAGGTAAACCGCGTGTTGGGCGGCGGGATGGTCCCGGGGTCGCTGGTCCTCGTGGGCGGCGAGCCGGGAATCGGCAAATCGACCCTCTCGCTGCAAATCGCGCTGGCGGCGAACGGACTGAAAACCCTCTACGTCTCGGGCGAGGAGTCGGCCGAGCAGATCAAGATGCGCGCCGCGCGCATCGGCATCGGCAACGACGAGTGCCTGATCTATCCCGAAACGCTGCTGGAAAACATCGTGGCGCAGATCGCCGAGCACCGTCCCGACCTGGTGGTGATCGACTCGATACAGACGATTTACACCGACCTCCTGGACTCGTCGGCGGGAAGCGTGTCGCAGATCCGCGAATGCGCGGCGACGCTTCTGAAATACGCCAAATCGACCGGAACGTCGATCTTCATCATCGGCCACATCACCAAGGACGGCTCGATAGCCGGTCCCAAGATACTCGAACACATCGTCGACGTGGTGTTGCAGTTCGAGGGCGACAGCAACAACATCTACCGCATCCTGCGGGGCATCAAGAACCGGTTCGGAGCGACGTTCGAAATCGGGGTCTTCGAGATGCTCGACGCCGGACTGCGGGGGGTTGACAATCCGTCGGAAATCCTGCTGACGCACTATGAGGAGCCGTTGAGCGGCATCGCCGTGGGGGCATCGGCCGACGGCGTGAGGCCCTACCTGATCGAGGTGCAGGCGCTGGTGAGCGGTGCGGCGTACGGCACGCCCCAGCGTTCGACGACCGGATACGACGCACGGCGCATGAACATGCTGCTGGCCGTGCTGGAGAAGCGCGTGGGGATGAAGATGTTCCAGAAAGACGTTTTCCTGAATTTCGCGGGCGGATTCAAGGTCGCGGACCCGGGGCTGGACCTCGCGGTCGTGGCGGCGGTGATCTCGTCCTACTACGACCGTCCCGTGGCCGAGGGGGTCTGCTGCGCCGGCGAAATAGGCCTGTCGGGCGAAGTGCGCCCCGCGCCCCGCACCGAACAGCGCATCAGCGAGGCCGCAAGGCTCGGATTCAGGCGCATCATCGTGTCGGGCTATCTGGCCAAAGGCGGCAAGCGTCCCAAAGGCATCGAGGTAGTCCCGATAAACAGCGTCGACCAGCTCCCGAAGGCGCTTTTCACAGAATAGGCCGACATCAAAAACAACAGATAAGGAAAGGAGCGGCTTCTGGCAGCCGCGGCCGGAAGATTTTCGATTCGCCTCGGGCGAATCGGCAGGCCGCAGCTCCGCCCTGCGGAGGCCTGCTCGTAACTGCCCTTCGAGCGGACCACCGCAAGCTGCCGCCTGAAAACGCGACAGAAGTTCCGGAGAGCGAATCTTCCGACCTCGCATGGGCTTCCGGCCGGATTGCCGCCGGTATGGAATGGATTTTGCTTTTTCCCCAGTAAAAGGGAAGAAAATGCAAAAGAGAATAGTCGTACTGGGCGGCGTGGGATTCATCGGCTCCCACCTGTGCCTGCGTCTGTTGAACGACGGGCACGAAGTCTTCTGCGTGGACATACGCGACACCGCCGATTCGCCGCTGCTGCGCGACATGCCGCCGCACCCGGAATTCCGGTACGTCCGCCACAACATCGTCAACGCATTCGGCATCCGCTGCGACGAGATTTACAACCTCGCGGCGCCCTCGCGCGTGCGCTACAACAAGGCGCTGCCCGTCGAGTCGCTCAAGGTCAGCATACTGGGGTCGATAAACGCCCTCGACACGGCCCGTTCGGAGCACGCACGCATCCTCTACGCATCCACCGGAGACATCTACGGCACGGGATACCGCGACACCTCGGTCGAGGCGGCGGACGGTTGTCCGACACACCGCACCCTCGCCGAAGGCAAACGGGCCGGAGAGGCCCTGCACCGCGCCTACCAGTATGAATTCGGGGTCGACGCACGCATCGCGCGCATCTTCAACACCTACGGCAGCGGCGCCGACCTGATGGACCAGCGCGTGGTGATGAAGATGATCGTGGCGGCATTGCAGAACCGCGACATTCCGATCAACGGCAGCGGCGAGCAGCTGCGGACCTTCTGCTGGGTGGAAGACGTGGTCGACGGACTGGTGCGGCTGATGGAGGCCCCGCCGGCCGAGACGACGCGCACGGCCAATTTCGGCAGCAGTCACGAGGTGACGATCCGCTCGCTGGCCGAGAAGATCATCGCCCTGACGGGCAGCAGCTCGCACATCGTCCACGCCGAAGCGCGTATCGACGACATACGCCGCCGCACGCCCGACATCTCGGCGACACGGCGCGAACTGGACTGGGCGCCCCGCACACCGCTCATCGAAGGCCTGCGGCTCACGATCAGCTACGTCGAAAAGGAACTTGCGGAGAAGAACTATGCGGGAATATCGTGGGTGGAAATAAACTGATCGGAAGATATGACCATGACGGACTTTGACAAGATCATCTGGCGGGACGCGCTGACGTTCGTAGACTTCTTCGCCACCTGGTGCGGGCCGTGCCGGATGATGATGCCGGCCATCGACAAGTTTCGGGAGCGGATGAACGGCCGCGTCGACGTCTACAAAGCGGACATCGACGACCCCTCGATGCGTGAAATCATACGGCGCTACAACATCATGTCGGTCCCGACGCTGATGTTTTTCTGCCGCGGAGAGGTATTGTGGCGCGAGAGCGGCCGCGTGGGGTACGAACACCTGATCAACGTGCTGAACGAACTCGAAAAGCGCGAACAGGTGATGCAGCCCTAAACCTCCAGTCGCCAGGCCAGCTCCTCGTGGACGCAGGCTTCGGCAGGGAGCTGACCCAGAGAGCCGGCCGCGCGGAGAACCGCCTGCCGGTTCTCTTCGTTTCGCGTCCCGAGGGCCGTGAACAGCGCCACGGCGCCATGAGCCAGCAGGTGCGCTTCCGGGATGCTGGCCGCAGCGGCCCCGTGCACGACGGCCGCAGCCGGAACGGCCCACGCCGGAGAAGGATGCGGAACGCGGGCCGCGGCCATCAGGGCCGCATACTGCCGCAGCCACCCGGCATCGGGCGCAATCCACGCCGCGAACAGTTCGGGGAACGCCCCGATGCGGCTCAACAGCGCGAAGGCGGCCTCCGCGGCGATTTCGGAATTGAGAAGCCCGTCGCCCCAGAAGGCGAACTCCCCGGGCGTAAGGCGCGCCGGATCGGCGATGTGCAGCGCGGCAAGGCGCAGGCAGCGGACATCCTGCCGCCAGAGGTATTTGGCGAAATCGTGATCGGCGGCCTCGGCACGCGCCAGCGTGCGGAGCGTCGGCAGGCTCACGCCGTAGTTCAGGCCGCAGGGTGCGCCGTAGAAGCGCATCGAATCGGCAACGGCGCCGTTGCGCTCGCGGCGGAATGCCCCGAGCAGCGCCGCCATGCGGGAGGTGAAATCCATCGGAAGGTTATTTGCGGCGCGGCAGGGCGACGTTGATCGTACGGCCGAATTCGAAAACAGGAAGCACGGCGCGGGCATACTCGCGGCCTCCCGAGACGACGATGCAGGTCGAGGGATCGGCCACGCGGCACGCCACGACCTGCGTCTCCTTCGGACCGGCCTCGAGGTCGCTCTTCGCGACGCCCGAAGGTTCGATCTGCAACAGCACGATGTCGCCCGAAAGGTCCGTGTCGGGAAGCAGTCCGGCCGCAGGGCTGAAGCGGCAGACGATATACTGTTTCTTGTCGGCCTGCGGGCAGACCACGTAGCGGCGGGTCTCGGTCGAGACGATCCGCTTGCCGAGGAACAGCTCCAGATAGCTCTGCTCCAGACGGTCGATCTCCTCCAGCGCGGCCTTCAGGCCCTCGCCGAAGACGTTCTCGCCCGCTTCGCCCGTGACCAGCTCGATGCGGTGGCGGCGCAGCGAGAAGATTTGCGCGGCGGCGGTGCGCGCGGCGTCCTCCAGCGCGGGCGTCGTCATGTCGGTCTTGTCCGGCTGCAAGCGCGCGAACTTGTTTTCGGAGGCGGTGTGCGACAGCACGCGGGTCGAGGCTGGAGCCGGAGCCACGGCATTGAGGTAGGTGTCGCCGTCGAGCAGGGCGATCTGCGCCCCGGTGACGCTCCACACAGTCTTGTCGGTGAGCGGAGCGCGCACCCCGAGGTATTTCTGCGCATAACGCGCATAGGGTCCGCTCAAGGTGACGTCGTGTTCGACGGTGACGTCGACGGCAAGGATCGTGCGCGGCTGGGCGACGGTAAGGCCGCCGGCGGTTTCGTTCGCGCCCTGAAGGGAGATGTATGGGTTCTGGGCCGAGACGCCGCCCGAAAGCAGCAGGGCAAATGCCAAAAGTCTGAATTTCATGGTCCGAAAATTTTATTGCGATTTCACAAATGTAGCTTATTTTCGCGTGCCGTCAAAATTTCAGGTAAAAATCACGGGTCAGGGCGCGGTATTCGGGCGTGTAGCATTCGTGCTCTCCCGTGCCGACGACCAGTTCCGAGACCTCGGGCACGGCGGCGGAACAATCGGCAGAACAATCGGCAGAACAATCGGCGGGGCGGTCGGCGGAACAATCGGCGGGAGGGGCGGCGGGGCGGTCGGCGCGGACGAACTCCATCAGCGCCCGTTTGGCCGGGCGGCGGGGCGTGGTGCGCACGTCGGTGCGGCGCACGAGGGCCAGTCGTCCGGCACAGACCGCGAGGAAACGCTCCGCTTCGGCCGTGGGAAGGATGACGGCAAACCGGCCTCCGGGAGCCAGCAGGCGGAGGACGGCGTCGCGCAGGTCGCCGAACGGCAGGTGCACGGCATGGCGGGCCGCGGTGCGTCCCCCGTCGGGGCAGGTGAGCGAGTCGACGAAAAACGGCGGGTTGGAGACGATCAGATCGAACGGCTCCGGGGTCTCGAACTCCTGCACGGGGCATTGAGCGAACGCCACCCTGCCGCTCCAGGGCGAAGCGGCGGCGTTCTCGCGGGCCTGCCCGACATCGTCGATGTCGACGCCCGTGACATGCGCCTCCGGGGCGCGCTGGGCCAGCATCAGGGCGATCAGCCCCGTGCCCGTGCCGATGTCGAGCATCCGCCGGTCCTGCGGCCGCACCGCGGCCCATGCACCCAGCAGAACGCCGTCGGTCCCGACCTTCATCGGGCAGCGGTCCTGACGGACCGTGAATTGTTTAAACCGAAACCCGCTTAAGAAGCGGGATTTATGAGTATTATTCATTGTTCATTCAAATAGCCGTCCATGCCTGCGCCGAACAGCGAGAAATCGTACCGCGCAGGATCCTCCGCATCGAATGCGCGCAGGGCGTCCGTCAACTCCTCGACGGCCCGCCAGTCGTTCTGGCGGCGGCCAAGCAGTCCCAGCGCACGCGCCGTCTCGCCGACATGGACGTCCAGCGGCAGGTAGAGGGCCGACATCGGGATACGCCGCCACAGACCGAAATCGACACCCCGGTCGTCGCGGCGCACCATCCACCGCAGATACATGCACAGCCGCTTGCAGGCCGCGCCGCGCTCGACGGACGAAACATGCTTCTCGCAGCGCGGAGCGTGCTCCCCGGCGAAAAACTCGCGCCGGAAGTCGGCCAGCACGGCGGGCATGCTCTGCGCGGCCTCATAGCGCGTCTCGAAGAAATTCCCGATGCCGCCGTGACGCTCCTCCATACGCCGCAGGGCCAGCACGAAATCGCGCAGGTCCCCGCCGTTGAACGTGCGGTGGACGTAGGACGAAAGCAGCGCCAGTTCGCGCTGCGAGGCGTTGCGCACGAAATCCGCCGGAGCGTCGTCCATGAAGTGCATCATGCGGTGGCCGCTGCGGACAATGGCCTTACGGTTGCCCCAGGCGATGGTCGCGGAGAAAAATCCCGCGATCTCGCGGTCGGCGCGGTCCGTATAGCGGTGCGGTACCGAAATCGGATCGTCGGCGATGAAGTCGGGGCTGTTGTATTTGTCGTGGAGCGCGTCGAGCAGCTCCTTCAGATCGGTGTTCGTCATGGCGTGCGGAGCATTCGGAGCAAGACATCGGTTTGCGGGATGCCGTAACCCAGTTCGCAGCCGGGAGCTGCGGCCCGCGTGCCGGAAGCGTGCAGCAGTCCGATGAGTTCGCCGCGTTCCATAGGACGGTATTCGAGCAGGCAGGCGCAAAGCCCCGCGATAACCGGCGTCGAAAACGAAGTTCCCAACGACGAGGCTCCGGCGACGAAATCGGGCTTCACATAGCCGGCATCTTCGCGTCCGACACCACTGGAGCGGGAGCGGGAAACACCGTCGGAATCGCACGAACCGACCGTGATGACCTGCCGGACATCGGCCGGAAAGGAGACATTGCGCCACGCCTTGTCGCCCTCGTTGCCGGCGCTCTGCACGAAAACGAGTCCGGGGCGCGCCGTGAGCAGGCTGTCGAGGTAGCGCGAGAGCGTCGAGGTGCGGCCGTCGAGCATCGCGGGCGTATAGCCGCTGAAATCGTCGAACGTCGTATAGCCCAACGACGAGGAGATCACGTCGACGTCATGCGCCAGGAGCCACTCGATGCCGCGGATCAGCTGCCGCTCCTCGGCGCGAGGCTCCACTTCGGCGCGGTCGGTTTTCGCAAGATAATACTCCGCGCCCCATGCCAGCCCGCGGATCGTATCGCCCGAACGGCCTCCGAGGTTGGTGCAGACCCTCGTGCCGTGGTCTGTGGCGTCGTCGAAGAATGCCGTTTCGTCGCCGCCCGTGAAATCGCGCCAGGCGGCGACGTGCAGCCCCCGCGTCCAGCGGTCGGTGCGGAAGCCCCCGAAACCCGCGTCCAGCACCCCGATGCGGACGCCCCGTCCGGAGAGGTTCAGCGAATCGAACGCCCGGGACATCGTCTGCCCCACGGCGCGCGAATAGGTCCGGAAGTAGTCCGAGGTCCACGCCCCGCGCACCTCGCGCACGAGGTCCCACGCACCGTAGGCGGCAAGAGCCGGAAGAAGCAGCCAAAGCAGTTTTTTCATGTTACCGGACCGTTTCGCAGCCGAGGATCAGACCGTCGGACATGGTGATCTTCCGGTCGGCCATTGCGGCGAGGTTTTCGTCGTGGGTGACGATCACGACGGTCTGGCCGAGCCGTTCGCGCAGGTCGAAGAACAGGCGGTGGATCTCGTCGCGGTTGTGCGAGTCGAGGTTGCCCGAGGGTTCGTCGGCCAGCAGCACGGCGGGCGAATTGACCAGCGCACGGGCGATGGCCACGCGCTGCTGCTCGCCGCCCGAAAGCTGTCCGGGCTTGTGGTCGCGCCGCGCCGCGAGGCCCATCATGTCGAGCAGTTCGGCGGCACGGCGTTCGACATCGGCGCGCGGACGCCGGCCGATCAGCCCCGGAATGCAGACGTTCTCGAAAGCCGTGAACTCCGCAAGCAGGTGGTGGAACTGGAACACGAAGCCGATGCGCTCGTTGCGGAACTGCGACAAGGCCCGATCGCCCAAGGCCGAGACATCGCGGCCGTCGATCTCCACGCGCCCGCCGTCGGGACGCGACAGCGTGCCGATGATCTGCAAAAGCGTGGTCTTGCCAGCGCCGCTGGCCCCCACGATGGAGACCACCTCGCCCTGCGCCACGTCGAGCGAAACGCCTTTCAGCACCTCCAGCGTGCCGAAACTCTTGTGTATGTCGGTAGCCCGTATCATTGGCGGAACATATTGAACAGTTTGACCGTGTCCACAGCTTCCCGCACGTCGTGGACGCGGAGTATCGCCGCACCCTGGCGCAGGCACTCCCAGCCCAGGGCAACGGTTCCGGCGAGCGATTCGGCGGGAGTGGCGTCGAGAACCTTATAGATCATCGACTTGCGCGAGAGCCCCGCCAGCACCGGGTAACCCAGCGCGCAGAGGCGGTGCAGACCCGCGAGCAATTCGTAGTTCTGCTCCGTGGTCTTGGCGAAGCCGAAGCCGGGGTCGAGGATGATGTTTTCACGCCGGATGCCCGCGGCGAGCATCTCGTCGGTGCGGCGGCGGAAATAGCCGACGACCTCGGTGACGATGTCGCGCCGGTAGTCGGTCTGCGACTGCATGGTTTTCGGATCGCCCTTCATGTGCATGGCGATGTAGGGTACGCCGCAGTCCGCAACGACGGAGAGCATCGCAGGGTCGAGTTCCCCGGCCGAAATGTCGTTGACGACGAGCGGCCCGAACGTTTCGACAGCCTTCGCCGCGACTTCGCTGCGGAACGTGTCGACCGAGACGGTCATGCCGGGCGCCAGCCGACGCACGGTCCCGACGCCCAGCCGGACACGACGCCACTCCTCGTCGGCGGGGACTTCGTCGGCCCCGGAACGCGAGGAGTAGCC
>ENA-UEQE01000997-UEQE01000997.1-human-gut-metagenome-genome-assembly--contig:-NODE-997-length-24356-cov-5.270934_pt1 | contig 24356 bp, 14 predicted proteins | sample MGYA00242934_ERZ507935 | MGnify/ENA primary metagenome ERZ507935 (study PRJEB26167, sample SAMN06115423) | human gut metagenome | host: Homo sapiens | place: China:Anhui | collected 2015-03-30 | study... | reverse complement strand
CCACAGCCACAACCGCGAGATCCGTCTCGTGCTCGAAAACCTCCCCCTCAATCGGTACGGGGCGGCGGCGCCCGGAGGCATCGGGCTCACCAAGCGCCATGCGCTGCAAGGTCACGGACTTCAACACGCCGCTCTCGCCGGCGTTGAAGTACAACGGCCCCACCAACTCGAAAAGCTTCACGCCTTCCTCTTCCGCATGTTCTATTTCTTCACGGCGCGCGGGCATTTCAGCACGCGAACGGCGATAAATGATCGTGGAGCTTTCCGCCCCAAGGCGCAGAGCCGTACGCGCGGCGTCCATCGCCACGTTCCCGGCACCGAATACCGTCACATGCTTGCCGGGATACGTCGGCGTGTCGAAATTGGGAAAATCATAGGCGCGCCCAAGGTTCACGCGGGTCAGGTACTCGTTGGCGGAAAACACACCGATGAGGTTTTCTCCGGGAACACCAAGGAACTGAGGCAACCCTGCCCCCACGCCGATGAACACGGCCTTGTATCCCTCATCGAACAACTGCTGGACGGAAACCGTCCGACCGCCGATCCAGTTGGTACGAAACTCTACATTGTTCTGACGCAAGCCATCAAGTTCCGCAGCCACAACATTCTTGGGCAGACGGAAGGCCGGGATCCCGTAGATGAGCACCCCGCCCGCCTCATGCAGCGCTTCAAACACCGTAACCTTGATTCCGCGCGCGGCGAGATATCCCGCTACGGTAATGGAAGACGGGCCGGATCCGATACAGGCAACCTTCAAATCCGGGTTGGTGACGGCGCAAGCGTCGTTGTCGGTTACCCCGACACAGGGATCATGCATGGCATTATCGGCAACGAAGCGTTCCAGACGGCCAATCGCCACCGGCTCGCCCTTGACGCCCAGAATACACTTGCCTTCGCACTGGTTTTCCTGCGGACACACACGGCCACACACGGCGGGGAGACTATTGGTGCTTTTCAGGATACGGTAGGCCTCCGCCAAGTCCCCCTTGACGACCTGAGCAATGAATTCAGGAATACGGACTTCAACCGGGCATCCCTGACGGCAGCGCGGGTTCTTGCACTGGAGGCAGCGGCTGGCTTCAAGCTGCGCCTGCTCCAACGAATAGCCGAGCGCGACTTCCTTGAAGTTGTGCGCCCGCACAGCAGCGGGTTGGCAGGGCATATCGACGCGGGGCGTCTTGGCGGGTTTCTTCGCATTCTCAGTGTTTGTCATGGCAGCTGCACCTGTGCTCGTGATGTTCGATGGATTGCTTTTCCTGAGACCGGAAGGCGGACAGACGCTGACGCAGTTCGGCAAAGTCCACTTTGTGCCCATCAAATTCCGGGCCGTCGACACAAGTAAACTTGGTTTCCCCGTCAACAGTCACACGGCATGCCCCGCACATTCCAATGCCGTCCACCATGAGTGAGTTCAGGCTGACGGTCGTGGCGACTCCGAAGGGCAACGTCGTCCCAGCTACGGCCTGCATCATGGGCACGGGACCAACGGCGACGACTTCCTGAACCTTTTTGTCTTTCTCAAGACGATCCTTCAGCAACTCGGTCACAAACCCCTTATGCCCATAGCTGCCGTCATCCGTCGAAATAAGCACTTCATCACAGAACGACTTCAATTCGTTCTCAAACAGAAGCAAATCCTTGCTGCGCGCGCCGATAATGGCGATTACGTAGTTGCCGGCCCTGTGGTGTCCCTTGGCGATGTGGTGCATCGCCGCGATGCCCGTGCCGCCACCAACACAAATCACGCTGTCGCCCTTGACGATATGCGTAGCTTTTCCGAGCGGGCCGGCGACGTCAAGAATGCTGTCACCTTCGGAAAGCGCTTCGAGCATCATCGTCGATTTGCCCATCACCAGATAGACGATGGTGATCGTTCCCTTTTCCGGATCCGTATCAGCGATGGTCAGAGGGAAGCGCTCCCCCTGCTCGTTGACGCGCAGCATGACAAAGTGCCCCGGTTTTGCCGTGGCAGCAATCTGCGGCGCGTCCAGCACCAATTTACTCGTTCGACCAGGAATCAGCGATTCCTTATGCAGTATCGTGGTTGGCATGTGTAAGGCACTCCTTGTTTCAAATCACCAAATCCGAGCCCCGTCGCACCTGTCCCGAACGAGCCCCCTTGTCCTGCCGCGTCCGGAACCTCCGAAGGGAGGTCATCCATCCAATTCGACGATCCGCACACCCTGCGCATCCGCACTGGGCGCAATCCGACGCCGAAAAACCCGAATCCATTTCTCGCCCCACCGCTCGCGGAACAGCAGCGTCGCCAGCCATTCCACCGTATGCAGCACGGGCTTGCGCACATGCATGGCCATCAGGCTCCGCGTAATGCCTACCTTGCAGGAAGGGCATCCCACCAGAATGGGACTCTGCGCCGGATAGTCAGCCAAGGCCGCCCCCAGCACATCCATCTTCCGCCTGCGCAACGTATTGTACACCAGCGGAGACGCTATAGCCCCCATACCCGATTCGCCGCAGCATCCCGGAGAGACTTCCATCGACGCGCCGGTCAGCCGGGCAATGGCACCTGCCTGCCTCTGCACCCCCTTTACCTTATGGACGCCGACCCATTCGGGATGGCAGGAGGCATGATACAGAACTTTGCCCTTGAACAGCTCGGAGTTGGCATCCATCCGGCCCTGCACGAACTGCATCACGTCAAGGTGCACAAGTTCCCCGCCTCCTTCGCCAAGCAACGTCGAAGGCTCAAGACGCTCAATACCTTCACGGCACGAACCGCATGCCGTGACAATATGCGTCACCCGGAAACCGCGCTTGGTCGCGCAAGCGATGGTCGCCTGCAACGCCTCTTTATTCCGTGCCATGTTGGAGGCGAACTGCGCATCGGCCCCTGAAGACAGCAACGGATAACCGCAGCACAAATGTGTTTCAGGCAGGATAACAGCGACGCCCGTCCGCAGCAACAGCCCCAAGGCGGATAAGCCTATGGTTCGGGAAAGCAGGCTTCCCCCGCAACCGGGGAAATACAATACCGCCTCTTTCAGAGCCGTATTTTCCTGCACCGGGGCACCATCCCCGGAACGGGGCACAAAGATGTTCCCGCGTTCCAGATGCAGCGCCTCGTACAGGTTCCTATACCCCGGTTCCGGGCCTTTACCCGAAAACAGCGGATTATACAAACGCTTCTTGATGGTCTGCGGCACAACGCCGATAATCCTGTTCTGCATCCTCTGGCCCAGCGCAGCCGCCTTGACAGCCTGGGGGATGCGGTGCGCAGGATTCCGCACCAACCAGTCCAGCACCTTGCTTTTCAGGGGATGCCCGCCCGCGCCTTCTTCCTCAAGGAAAGCGCGGAGCTGCAACGCCACATCGGCGGAAGGAATCTTTACGGGGCACACGGACGTGCAGCGGCCGCATCCCGTGCAGTGCTCCATCATGGCCCGCAGTTCCGCAAGGATGGACGGATCGGGCCGCCCCTTGTTGATCTGCGAATAATAGATCGCTTCAATGATCGCCCCAAGCACCATATTCTTGTTCCGGGGATGGAAATGATAGGAGCATTCCGGGTACATCATCGGGCACACCTGCTTGCATTTGCCGCAGCGGGTGCACATCTGCACGGAGGCAAGCAGGCTGATGAGACGTTCCTTATCCGGCAAACCGCTCTGACGGATGTCTTCAATCAGGCGGTTGAAGGAAAAGGTGAACGGACGCACGGGAAGTTCACGCTGCGTGAGCTTGGCGGGGTTGAATACGTCGCGCGGATCCACCCGCTTCTTGAACTCTCGGATGGCGTCCATCTTGTCCTTCCCGAGGAAGGCGATTTTGGTGATGCCGATGCCGTGCTCGCCGGAAACGGCCCCACCCATTTCCTGAGCCTCGGCCATGACCCGCATAGCGGCTTCTTCCGCAATTTCAAGCATATGCAGGTCATTGGAGTTGACGGGGATATTGACGTGACAATTCCCGTCGCCAGCGTGCATATGGCTCGCCACCACAACGCGGCCTACCAGCATATTATCGCTGATTTTTTTGATCTTGGGGGCAAGGCGGTCATAGCGTTCGGCCATGAGCCGGAGGAATTCCACTGCGCGCTCTTCCATTTCCTCATCGGAAAGCTCGGAAGAAGGGACGCCGCCCTGCGCCACGCGGGTCACATTGACGAACTCTCGGTTGAGATCCTTATCCTCCAGCGCCATACCGGGCAAGCGCCCCAGCTCCTGCAACGCCTGACGATATGCCGTTGCCGCGCACTCCAGATTGAGCTGTTCAAGGAACAGCGCAAAGTCCGGGATGCGCTGCATGGGAATGACCACGTCCTCGTTGATCTTGAAACCGGACGTCCGGCGGGCAATGGCGGAAAGGCGGTGACGATCTTCCCAAAAAACTTCGGCTTCCTTCTCATCCTTCGCTACGAGAAGCGCCACGTTGTCGTGCGGGGCCACGATGTCCACGATTTCCTGAACGCACTTTTCCAGCAAGTACGCCTCATCGCCGTCCACTTGGATGATGATGACGGAAATGGGAGTCCCTTCGTGCTTGTCCGACTTTTTCTGATACTCAATGGCGCGCACATACTTGGCATTGAACTCTTCAAGCGCCGACAGATGGGCGTAGTCGCCTTCCTCACGGATACGGTTGCGCAGCTCGACAATCTGACCAATGACCACAGCGGCCTGATGCATGGAACGGCCGTAAAATTCCAGTACCATGACCCGCGACTGCGCGGGTTTCTTGTGCACGATGAAGGTCGCATCGGTGATGATGCCGTCCACACCTTCCTTCTGCATACCCGGAAGGCCGCCGAGCGCCTTGTTGGTGACATCCTTGCCGAGGCCCGGCAGACGGATTTCGGAACCGTGCAGCTCCACGACGCTCCGCACGCCGCCGCTGATGTCCTTGACTTCAAACACGGCCACTTCATCAGGCAGAATCTTGTGGCGGGGATGGTTCTTGCGCTCAATGCTGATGATCTCGCCGGTGGGCGTCACCATGCGCCACGAAAGCAGGTTGTCCAGCGTCGTCCCGTATTCAAAGGCGAACGGGCCGCCGGAATTTTCCGCAACATTCCCACCGATGGTCGAAGCGGTCTTTGAAGCCGGATCCACGGTGAAAAGGAATCCTTCCTTCGCCACGGCGTCGATAGCCGCCTGAGTGATCACCCCGGCGTCCAGCGTTACGCTCATGTTTTCATGATCCACCGGTGACATCTTCGTGAACCGGGTCGTGCGGACGATGACGGAACGCCGCCGCATGGGCACCGAACCGCCGGTCAGCCCGGACGCGCCTCCGCGCGGGATCAGCGCGAACTTCAATTCATTGGCCAGCTTGACCAGTTCGCTCACCTGTTCCGCGTTGGCAGGCTCCACGACCATGAGAGGCAACTCCATACGCAAGTCGGTAGCGTCCGTGGCGCAGGCCACCAGTGCGCTTGGGCGGGTGACGATGGCGTCCGGCGGCAGGAATGCGCTCAGGCGTTCGACCAGTTCCTTGCGGAAAGCGACTTCAGCCTCATGCCCGCTCCAGAACAGGGTGATGCCTTCGCCGATGGTATTCGCATAGTGGTGAGCGAGGGCAAACACCTCCCGCTCAAAGCGTTCCTTCACGCTCGCCTTGACCGTGGCTGGATCCACGAAGGGGTTGTATGCGACAAGAAACAACTCTTCCGCGATTTCGGTAGCCAGATGCCGCACGGATTCCGGCCAGTCGGCAAAGTCTTCGAGATTGATGCGGAGAATGCGGTTGACGACAAAATCAGGAGCAATGGAAATGTGCGGGCCTTTATGAGGCATGTGAGCTTCCTTATGTCTGGCGGGAAATCCCCATTCGCGGATTGTGGATAAAACAAAGGTGGAGTATAGAGACTCGGCAACGCCTTTGCAAGGCATAAACATTTCAGCCGATTTTGCCCCTCAGGGGTCATTTCTTCTCTTTATGAAAAAAATATCCGCCGACGCCTCCATTTCTGGAAACGCATCCCCCATTACGGTTCCCTTTACCGCATATCTTGCCGCGAAGGGTTTTCTTGAAGATCTTCTTGTCGAACTCGGAGACGAGGTTATTGAAGTCCGGGGGAGGCTCGTGCTCGCCAAGGGCGCGCCCCGCCCGGCGGCCTGGGCTCAAAACACATGGGAAACGCCCGTTTTCCTGCCCATCGAATCCATTGGGGACGGCGCACGCAAGCTCTCCGCCATACAACGGAACTGGCACCTGCATTCCGAGGAAAACCATCGCCGTGCCTCCCTCATTCAGGAAAAACTCCCCCACGTCTCCGAAAAGCCGCGTCATTTCGGTGAAGCCGCGCCTACGGCCCCGCTCGGCTCATGGACGCTGTGGGAGCCCAACCTCATCCTCGCTTCAGCCCGTTGCTCGTCGCCGTTCCCCGACGGCATGGTGCGGTTCCACGAAAACAAAATCGATCCGCCGAGCCGTGCCTACCTCAAACTCTGGGAATCCTTCACCCTATTGCCCAAACGTCCCGGCCCCGGCGATCTGTGCCTTGACTTGGGTTCGGCCCCCGGCGGCTGGACATGGGTACTCGCCAGCCTCGGTGCACAGGTTTTCAGCATCGACAAGGCCCCACTCGCCCCACAGGTGGATCACATGCCCGGCGTAAGCCACTGCATCGGCAGCGGCTTTGCCCTTGATCCCCGCCATGCCGGGGCCGTGGATTGGCTGTTCTCAGATATGATTTGTTATCCCGACAAGCTGTATGAAGTCATCTGCCGCTGGATCGAGCTGGGGAAATGCCGCAACTTCGTGTGTACCCTCAAATTCCAAGCCAAGACGGATCACGCCACCGCAGCGAAATTCGCGGCTATTCCGGGATCGCGGCTCATGCATCTGTCCTGCAACAAGCACGAACTCACATGGGCGAAACTGGAACAGTAGAATGCTGGGCTTTGAAACAACCTAAAGGCGTTGGGGAAAGGAACTCTGGAAAAGCGCTTTCCCCTTCCCCAACCCTGCGGACACGGGGCCGATCTTTCCCCTTTCAACGGCTTTTGAGCTTCCCCAAGCTCGCTCCACAGCCTATTCCGGCACGGGTTGCCTTGGGAAATCCATTCCCCAAGAATGGGAATACGCAGCTAGGCCCTCACGTACAGCCCCTTTCCGAGGCCGTCGATTTCACAATGCAACACGCCCTCCATGCCCGGGTGCAGGAGATCCACGCGCTCTCCCCTGTGGTTTTCAAGCTGATATGCGCCGGGGAGAAGTGCCGAACGCCGCATCCCCGGCACAAGGAGGGACGCCTCGCGATCCGCCGACCACGGGGAGCGTACCTGTACCCGCCAGCCGTCGCCCTCCGGCTCAATAAGGCGCGCCACCACGGGCCGGGGACGCAAGCCCGCCGGAGGTGCCTCCACCCTTCTCCGGGGGAGGAAAAAGCCCGTGGACAGAGGACGCGATGCCGTATGAAACAATTCTTCGAGCAATGCCGCCGTGGAAACCTCCTCTCCGGCGTGCATGCCTTCCGTTTTCCGGCGTATGTGCTGATCCAGCGCCGTACGGTACACATCCGCAACCTGAGCGACGTACCCGCCGCTTTTGGTGCGCCCTTCCAGCTTCAGCGCCCGTACCCCAAAATCCGCCAAGCATCCCACATACCGCAACAGGCACAAATCCTGTGGGGCCCAAACGCCGCTGAACGCTTCACCCTCGCGGATTTCCCAGAGGGCTTCGCCTGAGCGCTTTTGCTCCTCCACCAGCAGGGACAGGCCGCGGTACTCGAAACGGCACGGCTGCGTACACCTTCCTTGGTTGGCGGGGCGGTTGTTCACCCATGCGGACAACAGGCAATGCCCGGACAAGGCCAAGCACATGGCACCGTGTACGAATACCTCAAAATCCATGCCGGGAAACGCTTCCGCCAGCGCCCGGATCTGTTTGAACCCCAATTCACGGGCCAGATTGATCCGCTCCACCCCGGCTTCACGCCAAAAAGCCACGGCAGCCCCGTTTACGGAGTGGGCTTGTGTGGACAAATGCAGCGGCACTGACGGGCAATGCTTCTTTGCCAGCCAGATCACGCCGGGATCAGCGGCGATGAGGCCATCCACGCCCATTCCGGGCAAACGCTCCAGCACAGTTTCCACGGCGGGCAATTGCGCATCATACGGCATGGCGTTGAGGCAATAATATACCCGTACCCCGGCGGCATGCGCGTCAGCTACGGCAAGCGCCAGCTCCTCCCCCGAAAACCCATCGCAAGCTGTCCGCAGGCTCAGTTCCGGCCCTCCCATATATACCGCATCAGCCCCATAGAGGATGGCGGCCTCCAACTGTTCCCGGCCTCCGGCGGGAACTAACAGCTCCGGCAACTGCGCTTTTTCTTTCATTCCGCCCCCTCCGAAATGGAAGCCGCTGCCGACGGGCCTGTCTTTTCCTCCGGCTGCGCCGTCTTCCACTGGCTGAAGATCACACCCCCCAACACCAGCGCGGAAGCGGCCCATTGCCCTGCGGTCAGCCGCTCGTCGAGGAAAACCAGCCCCATAAACAACGTCAGCACGGGTACAAGGTTGAGAAAGGCCCCGGTACGCGAGGCGGGCACGGAACGGACGGCAAAATTATACAGCAGGAAGGAAAGCATGGTCACGCCGACCCCCAGATAAAGGATGGCCAAGGTAGGCAGCAAGGGAAAGCTGTTCGGAAGTTTGACACCGGGAAGCGGCAGAAGGCACATGAAAAAAAGAAGGCCGACCAACGACTGCATGGTCGTGATCAAGACCGGCGAACACCGGGAAGAAAGCTGTTTGGCGCACACCACATAAAGGGCGCCGCACAGCATGGCCAATACTTCAAGAAAATTGCCGAAAATCGGATTCGGCGCACTTTCCGTGGCTTCGGATCCGGCGCTCAGCCAGACGACCCCGGCAACGGCCAGCACAAACCCGATCCAGACGCGCCGATGAGGGCGTTCGCCAAGCAGCAGCCATGCCGCGACCACGACCGCCAGAGGCAAGGCCGCGACGACCATCCCGGCCTGAGACGCGGTCGTGTAGATCATGGCGTACCCCTCAAACACGAAATAGAAGCAGGGTTCGCACAACGCCAGCAGCACGATGTATTTCCACTCCCGGCGCGTCACCCGCCTGTCCAGCAGCATGGGGGCCTCGGCACGCCGCCATACGGTCGCCCGCAAAAGCATCAGCGCCACCAAAGAACTCAGCATGCGGCCAAAGACCATGACCATCGGATCAAACGCCGATACCGCGATCTTCAGCGCGATAAAGGAACTGCTCCAAAGGAGCACCGCGCCGAAAAGCGCCAGCCCTGCCTGTACGGACAACGAAACGTGATTTTGGATAAAGCGCATCATGGGACAAAGCTCTACCGTGGGAACGCCGAAATGACCAGCCCCCTTAAAGGCAAAAGCTGATATTCCGGCTGGAAATGCCGGGAACCAACACAGAGGCTGTTCAATTTAATACATATAACCTGTTTAATTTATAATAGTATTCAAAAATCCGGTGTGCTTGGCTCTGTTCATACATTCCATCCGTAAAGGAGCAAGCCATGAACTATTGGATCAGCGTTCTCTTCAGGATCATCCCATTGGCTATGGGCGCCATCTGCCTCGGCTATGGCTGGTACATCTGGGATATGGGCAGCGACGCCAACGCGTACGTCGCCGGGCATGTCGTACTCTTCCTAAGCATCATCTGCGTGGCGCTGTTTACAACGGCGGCGACCATCATCCGCCAGCTCATCCATACCTACAGTGCGGCCTTCAAGGTCGCCCTGCCCCTTATTGGGTATGTGGCCGCTGCCATCGGCATCATCGGAGGCTTGATCTTCGTCCATTCCGGTACGGGGGCCGAACATTTCGTCGCCGGGCATGTCGTCTTCGGACTTGGGCTGATCACATGCTGCGTATCCACCGTAGCCTTATCCTCCACCAAGTTCATCCTCATCCCAAGCAACTCCAAGGCCGGGCCGGGACACCACCCCGACCATGCGTTCAGCGGCGGCATGGTCGCCCTGCTGTTCGCCATCCCCATCATCTGCGCCCTGATCGGCATCGTCTGGGGAATCGACATCCTCAGCGCCGACGAAGCGCAGAACATTGTGGCCGGACACGTTTTGACGGGCATAGGGCTGGTCTGTACAAGCCTCGTCGCCCTTGTCGCCAGCGTCGTGCGCCAGATCCAAAATACCTACTCCGAAACGGATCGCCGCTTCTGGCCGTGGCTGGTCATCGTCATGGGCACCATCGACATCCTTTGGGGGCTTTACCTGCTGATTTTTCAGTACAGCCCGGTCACCATCGCCCCCGGATTCGTCCTTATCGGCCTCGGCATCGTCTGCTACAGCATCCTGAGCAAGGTTCTCTTGTTGGCGCTGGTATGGCGGCATCCCTATCCCCTCGCCAAGCGTATTCCCCTCATCCCGGTGCTGACGGCTCTGATCTGCCTGTTTATCGCGGCATTTCTGTTCGAGACGGCGACAAGCAATCCCGCCTATATGGTTCCAGCCCGGGTCATGGTCGGCCTCGGCGGTATCTGCTTCACCCTGTTCTCCATCGTTTCCATTCTGGAAAGCGGCACTTCCAGTTAACCCCTCGGTAGCCTTTTGAAACGAAATAACTTATACTCCCCACTCTCCGCCCCTGCCTACACCCGCGGGCAGGGACGGCTGTTCCGGTCGGGCGGCTCCACATACCGCCTCTTCGGCATTCATTCCAGAGGGAGAGTCCCATGCAGCTTGACGAACATTTTCAGCGGCGCTTGAGTGAGGCCCGGATGTTTTTTGCGGAAGGCAAGGCCCTTGCCGCAGAAAAAATCTACCGGGATCTGCTGAAACCTGATCTACCCATAGGGGGCCGGGTTCTGGTTCTGGATGGCCTTGGGCGCTGCCTGCACATTCAAGGGCGGCTGGAAGAGGCTGAAGCGTTCTTTCGCGAATCACTGCGCCTTCTTGAAGAATTGTTCGGGCCGAATCACATCCATGTGGCGGGCGGGCTGCAAAACCTCGCTCGGCTCCGCTCTGAGCGGGGAGAATGTGAAGAAGCCGCAACGCTTGGCGAACGGGCGCTCGCCATCCTTAAGGAAAACCTGCCCGCCGATGATTTGCGCATCGCCGACGCGCTGTTGAACCTTTCCTCCCATCAGTACACCGCCAAAAAATATGATGCCGCCGAAGCGAACTTGAAAACCGCGCTGGCTCTGTGGGAGGCCAAGGAAGGCCGATGCTGCTTCGGCGTTTCCACCTGCCTGAACAATCTTGGCCGCATTTGCGAGGAACGGGGCGAAACCCATCAGGGAGTCCTGTACCATCAGGAAGCCGTGTCGATCCGTAAGGAAATCCTCGGCATCCACCCTGAAACAGCCTTCTCTCTCGGCAACTACGGCGCGGCGCTGGCCGGGGATGCGCAGTGGGACAAAGCGGCCCAGACGCTTGAGGAAGCGCTCTCCTGCTATGACAGGCTTGGGCTTTCCGATAGCCCGGACGCCGCCACCTGCCGCAATAATCTGAGCCTGTGCCGCAATGCGGCGAAACAAGCCGCCGCGCAGGGATGATAAAAGGGGCCTGACGGCCCCTTCCTTTAGGGCATATTCATACTATGCCGGTTTTTCCAATGGCTGAAGTGGGTTGGAAGGAATATTCAGCATCACTCAAAAAATAAATATAACTACTTGTAAAAATTATATTTATTCTTTGTTCGTGTGAACACACCCCAGCGCGATCCGCTGAAAAAGCTATTCCAGCATAACGGACATCCTCCGCAGCTCCGGCGTTTCAACCCGCGACTGGACGGACGGGCCATGATCCAGCAGCCAGTCGCCTTCGGCATCGGACAAGCCGTCCGAGCGCAGCCGACCAGCCACGTCATGGCACAATGATTCTACAAGATCCCCGGCTACCGCCTCGGCACGGGGGCCAAGACGCCAATCCACCCCGGCCAACGCCGTTACGCATGCAGCCGTTTCCTTGCCGAGGATCGGCAACTGCGCAACGCCGCGGTGCGCCCATTTGTAAAACGGCATGTACCGCTTATTCAAAAGAAACGTCATTGAAATGGCCTGCTCCGAAAAACGCGCGGCGGCGAGCATAGCCGTTGCCGTCTCCCCCCGCCTCAACGAACGGAGCAAGTTATACTGACCAGCCTGCGCCATGCCCATGCACCGGGCGGCGATCTTCTTGAGGCGGACATCTTCCGGATAGAACCCCAATAATGCCTCACGGAAAGCCGTAAAAGCCCCAAGCCGATCACTGAACACAGCGCCGTTCGTACTTACGGCAAGGAACTGTTCAGGCACGAGCCGCCACTGTTTCCACGTCTGAGGAGGCTGCGGCATCCCGATGAACCGGGCATAGAACCCTTCGATGGACAACGGCCCGACCCGGCCCATACGCTTGGCGGGCGCCATGCGGGCAGGGAACCCCTCATACGTATCGGGCAAGCGGACAAGCAAGGCTTCCACGGCGTCCTGCCATTCCGCCCATTCGCTTTCAGGCAGCCATAGGCAAAATCCCGGCCCCCAATCATGGTCTTGGGAGATTTCATCATCAAAACCAAAGCATTCAGAGCCTTCTCCAACAAGACCGACAGCGGCGCGATCCAAAAACGCGGGCAATTCCCGCCGGAACAGCGGCAGCGCGCACTTTTCCCAATACATCCTTGAAAGTTCCAATCCTTTCATACCATTTCCTTTTCATTGCAAATGCTCAATGTTCGTTTGGTGCCCCTACCGGGTATGCGGCGGCATAGCGCTTGTAAAGCCACCAACCTAAAGCACAGGAGGCGGCAAATAAAAACGCGCTGAGCCCGATCCTCCATCCCTCATCTACGCGCATCCCGCCTCCAATCATGGCAAACAGCAGATTTTGAGGGATGTACCCAAGGCACGACCCCAGAAAAAAAGGCCATGCCGGGATGCGGCTAACCCCGGCAAGCAGACTGAACACCAAGTTGTTCCCGGATGGAAACAGGCGGATCAAGATCGCAAGGATGAAGGGGCGTTGAACCACATAACGATTGAATACAGCAGCCTTGCCCCCATATCTCCGCTCAACGAAGGAACGCCCACAGTACCGGGCCATGCCGAACGCCAATACACAGCCAAGCGTCACGCCGAGGGTTGCGAGCGCAGCCCCACACAGCGGGCCGAACGCGTATCCCCCGGCAAAACTCAACAACTGGCGGGGGACGGCGAGGCAAATCAGCCCCGCCGCCGAGCAAACATAGAGAAAGCTCCCCACATAGCCGCCCGGCATGTAGAGATCGATCCAACGTGTGACGGTTTCAGTCTGAGGCGCCAGCCAGCGAAAGGCCAGCCCCGCCCCAACCAATAAAACAGCCAACGCGATGACGCCGCGCCATACCCGAAAAAACCGCAGCACGCTTTGGCCGAAGCAGGCAAGGGATCTTACGGTACGCACCTGTTTAATTGACCGCCACACGAACCGTATCACCGGGGCGCAGGGCCGTATTCCGGCTCATGTTGTTCAGTGAAAGCAATTCGACAGGAGAGACGTTGAACTTGCGGGCAATGGCCCAGAGGGTATCCCCGCTTTGAACCGTATACCGGACGATCTTATTCGTGGCCTTGGCCTCAGCCACGGGGCGGGAGACGGAAACGTTGGACGAAGAAGCCGTCACAGGGCGAACCGAAGAGTCCACGGGAACCGCTTTAGCGGACTGGGACGCCACCGTCTTTCCCTTGCCGGGAATCCGCAACTGCTGGCCAAGGCTGATATTATGGTTTTTCATGCCGTTGGCGGCGAGGATCGCTTCCTGCGTTACACCGTACCGCTTCGCAATGGAGTACATGGTATCGCCCCGCTTCACTTCGTGCGACGCGACGGAGGCAGCCGATACGGCTTTTTCACGCACCGGTGCAGAGGCGGAAACCGTACGCGAAGGAGGCGCTTGACGCCCGGCGGACGCAACGGGCGTACCCTTTGCAGACGGCGTTTCCCGCACGGATGCCAATATACGAGGGTTGACGCCTGTCCGATTGGTTCCGGGGATTTTCAGCACACGGCCAGCGCGCAAAGGCTCGCTGACCTGATTGATGCGCCGGAGCTCCGCCACCGGAACGCCGGTCTTCCGGGATATGCTCGCCATCGTGTCGCCACGCGAAACCTTGTAATCCCGCAGCCCGGCATAGCCCGTACCGCTTTTTACCGGAGGCAGCTTGAAGAGCAGGGCCTGCGCCTTGCCTGCCACCGCACGGGGCACATAAACCTTGGTGGAACGCGAGGGATGGCTTACATAGCGCTGATACGCCGGGTTATGCGCCGAAAACTCCTCCCAGCTCATACCTATGCTTTTGGAGAACAGCATAAGATCCGTCCCCGGTTTCGCCCTGACTTCCGCGATCTGCGACGAACTCGCGAACGGCGCGCAGGAAAACCCTAATTTATCAAGATTGCGCACTATCTTACAGACGGCCAAAAACTTGGGAAGATACTGTTTGTTCTCATCGGACAGGCGATCCCGGACGCTATAAATCTGCTCGTTCTTGCGGCGCAACTCAAAGAACGTCTTCGCGCCGGTGGCGGCGAGCCCTCGCTGGATCTTTCCTTCCCCCGCGTTGTAAGCCGTAACCGCCAGATGCCAATCGTTGAACATTTTATAAAGCTTTTCGAGATAATCCGCCGCCGCCCGTGTGGACTGGTACGGATCGCGGCGTTCATCCATCCACCAGTCCTGCTCCATGCCGTAATGCTTGCCCGTGCTCGAAATGAATTGCCACATGCCCGCGGCCCCGCTGCTTGAAGTCGCCATCGGATTGTACCCGCTCTCGATAAATGCGACATACGCCAATTCGCGCGGCAATCCCCTTGAACGCAGCGTCTCGTAAATAAACGGCATATACAGCTGCGCGCGCTCAAGGTTCTTCTCGACGGTATAACGATCTTTATGCACCAGATATTTAAAATGGAGCAGAACGTCCCCAAGCTCCTCCTGCGGCAAGTTCCTATCGATTTCCCCTTCGGACAGGAACGCTTCCTGTTCGGCTTTCGTCAGCGGCCTGCCGTCATCGGAAGGCAAGTAGACCGTTCCCGTCTTCTGCCCCGAAGAGGAAAGCGTCTGTGGATAGCCTTTGGAAGGTTCCTGCAATACGAAGGGGCCCTTGCTCGTGATATTTTTAGAGCTGCAACCAGTCAGCGCAACAAGGACGCACAACAGCAACACGCCCAAAACGCCGGAAGGACGGAAAACCGCACAGGACGACAAAACGCCGTCCGCGCGCATTCCGATTGCCCTGCGGAGAAGCATAGACGCGGGAAGGACAACACGATACACTCTGTTCACCTCGTGATGTTACCCCGGGCCATTCCGGGGGCATAAATCCACATCCAGTCTACTCGACGAGGCCGTGCTTGGCAATCCTCCGAGACGTGGCAACCTTTAAGGATCTCATGATTACAGATAAAAATACTCCCCGCCGCAAGGCGTTCCAGTCCGCTCCGAAAACGGCTGAGCAGGGCGCTTCTCTTGAAAAGGCTTCCTGTTCCGATTCTAAAGAAGAGCAGGCCGTCCTCTCCGGGGTCAAGCCGGTTTTGGAACTTCTCGAACGGGAACCGGAACGCATTGATGCCGTCCTTGTCCGCAAGGGCAAACGCTCGCAAGATACGGATCGCATCCTCGATCTGTGCCGCACGGCTAAAGTCCGTTTTACGCTTACGGATGCCCAAAGCCTTGATCGGCTTTGCCCCACCGGGCATCAGGGCGTCGTCGCCCGGCTTTTCGAGGCCGGCTTCACCGAGTTCGCCGATATGCTCACGGTCGCTGCGGACGCCCCCCTGCCGCTCATCCTCGTGCTTGATCAGGTGCAGGACCCCGGCAATGCCGGAACCCTTGCCCGAACCCTGTACGCAATGGGGGGGGCCGGACTGGTCATCCCGCGTCACAACGGTACCTTTCTGGGGGCCGGGGCGCGCCGCGCCGCAGCCGGGGCGTTGGAACGCCTTCCAGTCTCCAAGGTCATGAACGTCGCCCGGGCGCTGGATGAGGCGCGGGACGCGGGATTCCTCATCTACGGGGCCGCGTTCGGCGAAGGCAGCCTCGACGCCTTCACCACCCGCCTGCATACCCCCGCCCTGCTCGTCCTCGGCAATGAAGAACACGGTATACGCCCGCAGGTTGCCAAACGCTGCCACCATCTCCTGCACATCCCCATGCTGCGGGCATTCGATTCGCTCAATGTGGCGCAGGCGGGCGGCATCCTGACAAGCTGCTTCGCCCGCCAGCATCTCGAAAAAAATCCGTCCGGAGAATGACCATGACATCGGAATACAGCATCCCTGTCCGCGAAATCCCCATCGCCACGCTCGGCCAAGCCAAGATCCCTTCTCCGCTTCCTTACGGGAACATGATCAATACCGGAAAGGTCATGTTGAGCCTGAGCCACGAATACGACGAAGACATCGGTACCCATCAGACCCTGCTTTTTGAAGAAGCGGGGCCGCGTCAGGAACTGTATTTCGATCCCGGCAAAACCAAATGCGCCATCGTCACCTGCGGCGGGCTTTGCCCCGGCCTCAACGACGTGATCCGGGCCATTGTCCTCGAAGCCTACCACGCCTACAACACGCCTTCCGTTCTCGGCATCCGTTACGGGCTTGAAGGCTTCATCCCCTCCTACAGCCATAACGTGATGGAGCTGACCCCGGCCAGCGTCGAGCACATCTACCAGTTCGGCGGGACGCTCCTCGGCTCCTCCAGAGGGCCGCAGGATCCTTCCGAAATCGTTGACGCGCTCGAACGGCTCAATGTGAGCGTCCTCTTCGTCATCGGCGGCGACGGCTCCATGAAGGCCGCCTCCGCCATCGCCAAGGAAGTGCGCCGGCGCAACATCCGCATTTCCATCATCGGCATCCCCAAGACCATCGACAACGACATCAATTTCGTGCCTCAGTCCTTTGGCTTCGACACCGCCGTGGACAAGGCCACCGAAGCCATCGGCTGTGCGCATGTGGAAGCCGTAGGCACGCCCAACGGCATCGGCATCGTCAAGCTCATGGGCCGCGAGTCCGGGTTCATCGCGGCGCAGTCCGCCCTCGCCCTGCGTGAGGCCAACTTCGTGCTTATCCCCGAAGCGCCGTTCCAACTGCACGGCGAAGGGGGCTTGCTCCCCGCGCTGGAACGGCGCCTCAAGCTGCGCGGGCACGCCGTCATCATCGCGGCTGAAGGCGCGGGCCAGCACCTCCTCCAGAGGAACGAAGCCCGCGACGCCTCCGGGAATCCCGTGCTGTCCGACGTGGGGAGCCTGCTGAGGACGTCCATCGTCGATTATTTCCACGGGAAAATGCCCATCAGCATCAAATACATCGACCCGAGCTACATCATCCGTTCCGTCCCGGCCAATGCCAACGACCGGGTCTACTGCGGTTTCCTCGGCCAACATGCCGTCCATGCAGCCATGGCGGGCAGGACTGAAATGGTTGTTGCCAAAATCATGGATCGTTACGTCCACATCCCGCTGGATCTCGTCACCAAAAAACGCCGCAAGCTCGACATCCGTTCGGGGCTGTGGCGTGCCGTGCTCGAATCGACCGGACAAGGCGAGTTGACCGGTATGTTGCCTGAAGGCGAAAAAGCGTAACATTCCGTGTCATCCATGTCCTCATCAGCTCCACAGCTCAGGCAGATCCGCGCTTCGGCAGGTTCGGGCAAGACCTACGAACTGACCACCAGCTTCCTGAAGCACCTTTCGGGTGCCGCGGAAGCTGGCGGCGGCCCGTTTTCCGGTTGCAGCGCCGTCCATTCCGGGCCGCACGGCTGGCCCGAAATCCTTGCCGTCACCTTCACGAACCGCGCCGCCGCCGAAATGCAGGAACGGATCATCGGACGCCTTAAGGATACCGCCCTCGGCACGGACAAGCCCGCTCCCGGATGGACGCGCGAACAGGCCCGGAGATGGGTGGGGATCATCCTCCGGCACTATGGGGCCCTCAACGTCCGCACTATCGACAGCCTCCTGCACCTCATCGTCAGGCTGACGGCGCTGGAGCTGGATCTGCCTCCCGACTTCGAGCCCGTATTCGCCACGGATGAGGCCATCGCGCCGCTTCTGGACAGCCTGCTCGAGCAGTCACGGAGCGACGAACGGCTCCACGCCCTGCTGGAGGAGGCATGCCGGAACGTTTTTTTTCATTCCCCGCAGCGCGGGTTCCTCGCCGGGGAAACCCTGCGCGGACGGGTCATGGAGCTGCTTCTTCCTATCATGAAGACGCAGTCCGTTGCACTCGCGCATCCCTCTGAAATCACGGAACGGCTGGGAGCCATGACCCGCGAGCTGCGCGATGCCGTAGAAGCGTTGCACAGGCGGCTTGCCGAAGAAAAACTTTCCTGCTCCGCACATCTGACCAGAGCTCTTGATGCCTGCCGGAAGGCCGCCCCCGCAAACCTGCCGCCCAACTCCACCATGCTGCGCAAAGCCTGTTTGGACGACTGCCTGAACAAGGCATCCAAAGGCAATGCGTCCCCCGACGCGGAACGGGCTTTCGACGCCATGCGGGACATCATCCGAAAATGGGACGAGGCTGGCGTCCTGCTCCGCCGGGCCCAGACGGTCATGCCGTTTGTGGAACTGGCGCGGGAACTCTCAGATCAGGTTCCCGACTTCCTCAAGCGTGAGGGGGCCGTTCCTGCCGCCTTCGTCCCCCGTCTGGCCCGTCAGGTGTTGTCGGGCGATTACGGCGTTCCCGAAGCGTTTTGCCGCTTGGGGACGAGCCTGACCCATATCCTCGTGGACGAATTCCAAGATACCAGCCGCGAACAGTGGGAAGCCATCCACCCCCTTGTTTTGGAAGCCCTTTCCCGCGGCGGTTCGCTTACATGGGTGGGCGACGTCAAACAGGCCATCTACGGCTGGCGCGGCGGCGACGCCACGCTGTTCGACGAAGTGCGCTCCGATGAGGAGCTGTGCGCCGTCGCACCTGAACCGCGCGTCGATATCCTCCCCACCAACTGGAGGAGCTGCCGGGCCATCGTCGAAACCAACAACACCCTGTTTCGCCAGCTTTCCGAAACGGCTACGGCTAAGGCCGTGCTGTCCGCCATGCTCCCCAAAGATACGCCGCCCGCCCTGCTGGCAGCCGTTCTTGAGGAAGGGGCCCAACTGCTCAAAGAAGGCTTTGCCGGTTCCGAACAGGACGTTGCGCCCGGCAAGGCCGAAGGCTTCCTGCGTCTCCAGCGCGTCTACGGCGACAAGAGCGAAGATCTGGACGAAGAAGTCCGCGAACGTCTGCTGGGATGCGCTCATGAGGTTGTCTCACGCCGTCCGTGGGGAGACGTCACCGTGCTGGTGCGCTCCAACGGAAAGGCCGCACAAGTCGCCGGATGGCTTATGGAGGAAGGGATCCCCGTCGTCACCGACAACAGCTTCCTGCTCGCCGAACACCCTCTGGTGGAACAGATTACCGCGCTCCTGACCTTCCTCGATTCCCCGCGCAACGATCTGGCGTTCTGGACATTCCTTTCCGGCCGCCAGATGCTGTTGCCGCTTATCCCCCTGAGCGAACAGGCGCTGGAAGACTGGGCCGCCGCCCGCAGGACGTCGGAACGCCGCAACATGCCGCTGTTCATGGCTTTCCGTGAGGACTTCCCCGACATCTGGCGGAAGTGGATCGCGCCTTTCCATGCGGACGCGGGGTTGCTCACGCCTTACGATCTCACCCGCGAAGCGTTGGGACGCCTCGACATATGGGGCCGCTATCCCGCTGAGGCCACCTTTGTCCGCCGCTTCCTGGAAATCATTCACGTCGCGGAAGGGCAAGGATACGGTTCGTTATCCTCGTTCCTCGACTATTGGAACAAGCACGGGCAGCAGGAAAAAGCCCCCATGCCGGAAACCCTCGACGCCGTGCGGGTCATGACCATGCATAAGTCGAAGGGGCTGCAATTCCCCGTCGTCATCGTGCCGTGGCATAACTTTTCCCAACGGGTGGACAGCCCTGCCGTGGAGACGCATGTGGACGGCCTGACGGTACTTGCCCCACGCGGCCCGGCCTCCGGTTACGCACACTACAAGGCCATCGCGGACAATGCCCGTGAAGCGCTGCACCTGCTTTATGTGGCGTGGACGCGGGCGGAAGAGGAACTGTACGCCTTCCTGACGGAAACGGCCTCCAGCCGCAGTGCATCGGGGCTCGGAAGCGGCCTGAATGTGCTTCTCGGCGCGCTTCCCATGACTGAAGAAACCTTTGAAACCGGTACGCCTCCCTTCGTCCGCTCCGCCGAGCAAGCCGGGGGGCCAAAGCCGATACGGGATGATGAGGCTGCCGCCGAAGAGCTGTCATTGATCGAGCCGGAAGGCATCCCAGCAGGGCAAGACAACGAACGCTGGCGTCCCATGCACTGGCTGCCGCGTTTGCGTATCTTCCGAAATCCGCTGGAAGAATTTTCGTTTACCCAAAAACGCCGCGGCACGTTCGCGCACCACTGTCTGGCTTGCCTGCAAACGGCGGGGCAACTGACGGGGCACCCGGAAGAGGACGCCCGACAAGCCTTCAAGCAGGGCTTGCGCACATTCCCGCTTCCGATCCGTGAACCCGAAGCGGTCGAACGCGAGATTGTGGAGATGCTGGCATGGTATGCGGCCCTGCCCGAAACGGAGGAATGGCTGCGGTACGGAACCCCCGAACAAGAGATCATTGATGAGTCCGGCGAATTGTACCGTTCCGACCTTGTGGTTGACGACGGGAAGCGGATCACCGTGGTCGAATACAAAACGGGAGCGCCAACCCCAGCGCATGAAATCCAGCTCCAGCGCTATATGCGCCTTATTGCCAAGGCTGCGCCTCGGCCTGTCCAAGGCGTACTGGTATACCTCGATCTCAAACGCCTTGATTACAAACAGCTACAGGTATGAAGCGTTCCACCTCCATCCTCCTTTGTGTTTTGCTCCCCATTTTCTGGGCGCTTGTCCTTGTGCTTGGCTTTTTCATATATACGTTCAACCAAGACCCCGCAGGGTTCGCCCGTTCGCTGTCCGCCCGCTTTTCCGCTCCTGAAGCCGGGTTTGTCCTGTCGGTTGATCAAGCCTCGCTCTCCCTCTTTCCACGCCCGGCGGCCAGCGTTTCCGGCCTGACCATCCGTACCCCGGCAATGACGCTGTTTGTGGACGAAGGGGCCGTCTATCCCGATCTATGGGCTCTGCTCCACGGCGAAACGCGCATCGCCGGAGTCCGCCTTCGCAAGCCCGCACTGCTGCTTGAACCGCCAACCGGAACGACGCCGGAAACGTTGCAACAACCGCAATTTTCCATACCGCCACAACTCGCTGAAATGGAAATAGATGTCGAAGACGGAACCGTCGCCTATCTCCTCCCCGGCACGAACAAGTCCGGCCTTCACCCCCAGTGGCGGATATCCGGCATTTCCGGCAGTGCCGCCGTTCCGGGAAACGGGGAACCCGGTGAACTCTCGCTCTCGGTGGGCAAGATGGAATGGTACGGAAACACGCCGCCGGAAAAGGACGGGCAAGCCACCCCGCTCCAAACCCTCAGCGCCATCAATCTGGAAATATCCGATCTGGAATATGCGTTCCCGGCTGATGCCCCGGCCACGCTCCGGTTCAAAGCCACTTACGCCATGCCGCTTTCTCGTGATGAAGGCAGCCCCCGGTTTGTCCTCGGCATGACGGCCCGTACCACTGAAGGCACACTCGCCATTGACGGCGCAGCCTCCCTTGACGGTAGTTTTTCACTAAAAAGCCAATCCGTTCCCGTCCATGCCCTGCTTCCGTTCACGACGGAAGCCCCTTTGAGATCCCTCTTTCAGGGCTCCCCTCTCCCACAGGTTGCCGTCAAAGGGGCGACCCTCAACGTCGATGGGGATCAGGCTACGCTGGACGGGCGGCTGAACTTCGGCGCGGATTCTATGCCGACGCTGCGGGGGACACTTGCCATCAAACGATTCAGCCTTCCCCGCTGGTTCGGCTTTGCGCGGGATCTCCCTCCGGGCGTACAAGCAGCGTTGGACAACCTATCGGGAACGCTTCCCTTTGAGCTGACACCACAAAAATTCGTCGTCTCCTCCGCTACCGCAACGGCACTGAATACCGTCTTCACGGGAGGCGGGGGCGTCACCGATTTTTCCAATCCCGTCATTGCGCTGCACCTTGCAACCAAAGACATCCCCTTGAACCGGGTATTCCCCGAAGTGGAAAACAAGGCGGTTTCCGCGCCGTCCTATAAAGCGCCGCCGCTTCTCGGAGAAGACGATTCCAATACAACGGTCGGCTATGACATCCATTTGGAAGCTGCCCGCGCCACATTTTGGAAGTGGGCGGGCAACGGCGTCTCCGTCCGCATTACGCCCGATCCGACAAATAAAGCGGAACAGGCCAAAATCGCCATCCGCTGCGCTTCACTGTACGGCGGATCGGTACAAGGCGATCTCATCCCCGGTGACGTCATGGCCCTGAACCTCACGGCCAACGGCGTCAACATCGACAACCTGCTCAGCCCCGTGGCGGGATACCCTGTTCTGAAAGGCACGCTGACAGGTTCGGCCAATTTTACGGCGCGCCCTACTTCGCCCGCCGCCTTCCTCTCCTCACTGAAAGGCAAGGGGGAAGCTCTTATCGAAAAAGGCAACCTCTCCCTCTCACGGGCAAAAAAGGATAAAACTCTTGCTTTCTCTCAATTGCGTATCGCCTTTCAGGGGGCAGGAAGCCGGACGCAGGGAGCGCAGCCGCACTATGCCTACACCGGGAAATGGCAGGGCAACCTGACGACGGAGGCCGGACAAGGGGCACTCGACCTGACGGGAACGCTCCAGTTCCCGGCAAGCGGCCCTTTCAACCTTTTCGCCGATGCCGTTTCCGCTTCAGGCAAGCTTTCAGCCAACGGCATCAGCGGGCAGGCTTCAGGCAAACTGTCCCTTAATACGCAGGCCAACACGCTGGAAGCCAAAGGGCTCTCCGGGCAGCTTCTCACAAAAGGCGCTTCCGCTTCGTTCATCGGTTCCGTAAGCGGAAACGGCCTGAATACCAACCCGGCATGGGATGCTTCGCTGTCCGTTTCGACGGGAAACCTCCGTGCCTTCCTTGCCCAGTGGGATATGTTGCCCTCCAGCCTTCCCCAACAGGCGCTCAGGCAGGCACAGGCCAAGACGAAAATCCGTATGGACGAGTCCGTACTGCGCTTTTCCGGGCTTGAAGGACGCATTGATGAAACGCGCCTTACCGGTCAAATTGAATGCACGAAGGGGACGCCGCCGCACTGGATCGCCAAACTCCGGCTTGGGACATTGCGCCTAGGGGACTACCTGCCCACGTCTTCCAAATATGCACAACCGAGTACACCGTGGCAGACCGAATGGCTCAGGCAAATACAGCTGGATGGGGAGCTCAGTGTGGATCGCCTGATCATCGCCCGCATTCCACATGAAAACCTGACCGTTCCCGTAACCATCAAAAACGGTGTGCTCACGGCCGACCCCATCAAGGCCCGTGTCGCGGGAGGGACGGCTGGGGCCGGCTTGCGCGCGGAGGCTACCGCGGGCGGGCTGCTCTCACGGCTGCGGTATACGCTGAACGCCGTCAATATCCTGACCCTGTGCAAGGAACGGGGGCAGGCCCAACTGCTGTCCGGTACGGGGAGCCTCGACACGGATGTTTCCGGCCTGCTCCGTTCCGGCGCGGATATCCCCGCCGCCCTGAGCGGCAACCTCAATTTCGTTATCCGAAACGGCGAATTGGATGCGAAGAAGCCCGGCCCCATGAGCCGTTTCAGTTCCTTGAGCGCATCCGGGACACTTTCCAAAGGAATCCTGACCACACGCGATCTCAACCTCTCCGGCGGCCTGTCTGTCCGAGGCCAAGGCAACATCAACCTCATCAACAACACGCTTAACTATGCCTTGAACGTAACCGGGCCCGGCATCCCGGAAATTCCGGTACGTTACTACGGCAGTCTCGACGCGCCACAGCGCAGTTTCAACGCTACCGGCATTTTGGCCAACGTCTTCAACAGCATCGGCAGCGGCGTCCTCAATATATTGGACATCGTGGTTTCCGCCCCGCTCCGCCTGCTTGCGCCGTAGAGGGTTGCCTGTCTCCGTTTGAGTTTCTTATTGTAAGGCGAAGATGGGGAAACCGCTTCTCCCCATAGGGCCGCACCCAAACGGAGTGCCTTTTCCCAGCCCAAGGATATCGTAACTTCCTTCCGGTTCAGCAGGCTTTTCCACTAGGCTCTGTCATAGAATGTGGCTGTGTTATCTCCACAGTATGGTGAAAATAGAGACTTTTTCTCCAAGCTTTTCGTTGGCGGATTCTATAGCTGAGACATTTTATTGATTATTCCTTTGGAACTTCAGGAAAGAAAACATCAGCCATTTCCTATGACACGATCAAAGAAAAAAACATTTTTTGCTTGACTTCGCGGGCATTCTTTGACAGAAACCTTCTCACGTTGTTGGGCTATCGTTCAAT
>ENA-UEQE01000993-UEQE01000993.1-human-gut-metagenome-genome-assembly--contig:-NODE-993-length-24395-cov-6.184226_pt1 | contig 24395 bp, 20 predicted proteins | sample MGYA00242934_ERZ507935 | MGnify/ENA primary metagenome ERZ507935 (study PRJEB26167, sample SAMN06115423) | human gut metagenome | host: Homo sapiens | place: China:Anhui | collected 2015-03-30 | study... | reverse complement strand
CACATCCAAACCCGCAGCAGCAATTTTGCCACTGTTCAGTGCATCCGCCAAATCCTGCTCGTTTACCAAGCCTCCCCTCCCCCGATTCTTCACTCCATCAGCCTCCCCTCACGTAACGTGACGAGGCGGTCGGAGAGCGGCGTGATCCACTCGTGGTCATGGGAAACGACGACGACGGCGGAACCGGAGTCCGCAGCATGGCGCGCGGCGAGGGCAATGCGCTCGGCGCTCTGCTGGTCTACGCTGGCGGTGGGCTCGTCCATCAAAAGGACTCTGGGACGGAGGGCCAGACGGGCGGCGAGGGCCACACGCTGGCATTCCCCGCCGGAAAGCTCATGGCGGCGGCGATGCAGGAAGACGGCCGGATCGAGTCCCACGGCAAGGAGTGCGGCGGCGATCCGGCTTTGAAGCTCGGGGGCGCTGCGGATGCCCCGGACGCGCAAACCGTAAGCCACGTTCGAGGCTACGGAACGCGAGAGCAGATACGGCGTCTGGAGCAGGAGGGTAACCTGACGGCGCAGATGCAGATCGCCGGCCCCGGCGGGCTTGCCTTCAAAAAGCAGGGTGCCGCTGTCCGGCGGCTCAAGCAGGGCGATGATGCGGAGCAGGGTGGATTTGCCGCTCCCGTTGTGGCCCCGGATGCCCAGAACTTCCCCGGCGCGGATGTCCAGTTCGGAAAGGTTCAGGACGGTGCGGACGGCATGGGGATCGCGGCTTGCGGGATCGGGGTAGGCCCGGACGATGTTTTCCAGATGGAAGAGCGGGGTCATGGGCCCATCCTCCGGCGCAGGGCGGCAAGGCCCATATTCAGGACGAACGCCAGCGCCACGAGCACGATGCCGAGCGCAATGCTGCGGGCATAATCGCCTTTGCCCGTTTCGAGCGTGATCGCAGTGGTGATGGTTCGGGTGGCCCATTTGATGTTGCCGCCGACCAGCATGGAGATGCCCACTTCCGAAACCACGCGCCCGAAAGCCGTGATGCAGGCCGTGAGCAGGTGGAAACGCAGCTCCCGGACTGTGGAGAACAGCAATTGCCACGGCCCCGCGCCGAGCGTGCGGAGCGTGGGGGCAAGCAGCCTGTCGGCCTGCTCCACCGCGAGGCAGGTGTGGGCGATGACGATGGGGAGGCCGAGCAGGGCCAGCCCGATGGCGATGCCGGGCACGGTGAACAGCAGCTCGAAATCCGCGAACGGCCCTTGCCGGGCAAGCAGGAGATAGACCAGCAGGCCGAGCACGACGGTGGGGAAGGAGAGGGCCGTATCCACAAGGATGCGGAGTATGCTGCGGCCCGGAAAGCGGGTATAGCCGAGCAGAAAGCCCAGCGGCACGCCGGGGATGATGCAGCCGAGCATGGCGAGCCCAGAGGTGGACAGCGTGGCCTGAACCGCGGCGAATGTTTCTTCGTCGCCGCCCGCAAGAAGCTGGAAGGCGTCGCTGAATGCCTGCGTGATGACGCTCATGCCCGGCGTATGCCCCGACTACTGGAACAGGTACCCGTAGCGGGTGGCGAGGCTGTCGGTTTCTTCAACAAGCTTGGCGGCCAGCCCATTGATTTCATCCGGCGTGACGACGCCGACTTCGCGGGTCAGATAATGGCGCAGGATGTTCTCCGACTGGGAGAAGACCCAGACGACGGCATAGGCCGAGCCTACGCCCGGACGGTCTTTGAATTCAGGCTGGGTGGCGATGAGGATGCGGATTTTGGGTGTATCCTTATCAGTAAGCGAAAACAGGTTGCTGGAGTTGAGGGTTTCCTTGACGCGCGTGGCGAGGCGGGAGCCGATGCTGTCGTTGCCTTCATATTCCACGGCCACCGGCGTATTGCGTTCGGTGATGCGCGTAGGCTTGTTGGGGATGGCGGCGTCGGTTTTGGCCGGAGCGTCGGCGGCGAAGGCGGGGACGGCGGGCAGCAGGGCGAGGCCCAGAGCCAGCGAGCGGAGATAGGCGTGCATACGAGTGCCTCCTGAGGGCTTGAATATGGAGGTTCTTTAACGTGTTCCTTGTGCTGCATCAAGCCTTGGCGGGCGCGTGGAGCCTTATTTCTCTGCGGATCGGAAAGGCTCCGGCGTCCTGCATAACTGGAGGATGGAGCTTCCATACGAAAGCCTTGGGATAGGGAAGGGCCGTTTGAAGGCGGAGGGGAGGGGCGCTTTTTTGAAAGGCTGTGCCATAGAAAACGGTTGATGCTTTTTCCTTAAAGTTCCAAAGGAATAACCAGCCAAATGCCTTGGCCGTGGATTCCTTCAATGGGAAACTTGGATAAAAGGCCGTATGTTCACCGCGCTCTGAAGATGAAACAACCATGTACTATGACAGAACCTTTTGAAAAGCCTCCTTCTCCCCTCCGCATCATGTCAATGTTCCCTCATCCCTTAAAAGCCTTCCTCAAGCGGCGGGCTGACGAGCACGCCGGGGGAGGGGGCGGCGAGGGGGCGGGAGCCGGGCAGGAGATGCAGTGAGCGCCCGTCTTCGTCCATTTTGATCCGGTTTTCGGCAAGCCACTGGAGCGCCTGCGGATAGATGCGGTGTTCCTGCGCGTGGATGCGGTTCTGGAGATCTTCGAGCGGCTCGCCCGCGATGGCGGGCACGGCGGCCTGTATGATCACCTCGCCGTGATCCATGATCTCATCGACAAGATGCACGGTGCAGCCTGTAATCTTCACGCCCCATGCCTGCGCGTCCGCCGCGCCGTGGATGCCGGGGAAGGAGGGCAGCAGGGCGGGATGGATGTTGACCACGCGATGCGGGAACGCATTCAGGAAACCCGGCGTCAGCATACGCATGTACCCGGCAAGGGCTACGGTATCCGCCCCCGATTTCAGGATGGCGTCCGCAACCGCGAGATCATAGGCTTCGCGGCTCGGCCACAGCTTGTGATCCATCACGGCGCAGATGATCCCGGCGGCCTTGGCGCGCTCGATAACCTTTGCGCCGGGCCGGTTGCAGATTACAAGGCGGATGTCGGCGTCCAGCGCGCCGCGCCGGACGGCGTCGACCATCGCCTGAAAGTTCGTGCCGCTGCCTGAGGCGAGGACGGCGAGTTTCAAGGACATGGCTAGGCCCCCCGCTTTTCGTAATAGGCCGCCAGCGCCTTGACCAGCGCGGGTATGGTGAAGTCATCGGGCTGGATGTCGCAGGCAAAGCCGTACTTGGCGAGCGTCCTGGCGGTCACGGGGCCGATGCTGGCGAACTTCACGCGCTTGCCTTCGGGCTGGCGCCGGATGGTGTCGGCGGGGATCTGGGCAAAGAAGTTGTCCACCGTGGACGAGGAGCCGAAGGTCACCGCGTCGAGGGTTCCGGCATCAAGGCGCTGGAGCACTTCGTCACGGCGCGCGGCGGCGGGCACGGTTTCGTAGACGGGCAGCACGTCGACCTGCGCCCCGGCCTTGCGGAGCTCTTCGGGCAGCACTTCGCGGGCTTCGCGGGCGCGGGGCAGGAGGATTTTCTTGCCGTCCATGCCCAGTTGGATAAGCCCCTCGGCGACGCTTTCCGCAATGTAGGCTTCGGGCACGAAGTCGGGCGCGATGCCGTGGTCGCGCACGGCCTGCGCCGTAGCCGGGCCGATGGCCGCCACGCGCAGGCCGTACAGGGCGCGGGCGTCGAGGCCCTGCGCTTCAAGGCGCTCCCAGAAACATTTGACGCCGTTGGCGGAGGTGAAGATGAGCCAGTCGTACGCGCCGAGGCTGCGGACGGCGGCATCGACGCCGGAATAGTCTTCGAGCGGCTTGATGTCGATGGTGGGGAACTGGATGACCTCGGCGCCGAGATCGGCAAGCTGCGCGGCGAGCCCGCTGGCCTGTTCGCGGGCGCGGGTCACGACCACGCTGCGGCCGAGCAGGGGCTTTTGCTCGAACCAGTTCAGGCGGCCGCGCAGGGTGACGACCTTGCCCACGATGATGACGGAGGGGTTGGTGAAGCCCTGCCTGATCCCTTCCTCGTGGAGCGTCCCAAGGGTGGCGGCAAGGCTGCGGTGCTTCGCCGTGGTGCCCCAGTGCACGAGGGCCGCCGGGGTGTCGGGGGAGAGGCCCGCTTCAATGAGGTTCCGGGCGATGTCGGGCAGATTCTTCATGCCCATGACGAACACGAGGGTGTTCGCGCTGGCGGCGAGGGCCTTCCAGTTGTGGACGGAGCCGGGCTTGTCGGGGTTTTCGTGCCCGGTGATGAGCGTCACGGACGAGGAAAAATTGCGGTGCGTCAAAGGGATGCCCGCATAGGCCGGGCCCGCGATGGTGCTGGAGATGCCGGGGACTTCCTCGAACGGTACGCCCGCGTCCAGCAGTTCCTCGGCCTCTTCTCCGCCCCGGCCGAAGATGTAGGGGTCGCCGCCCTTGAGCCGGGCGACGGTTTTGCCTTCTTTGGCTTTTTCTATGATGAGCCTGTTGATGCCGTCCTGCGGGAGCGCGTGGTTCCCGGCGACCTTGCCGACGTAAATGCGTTCCGCGTCGGGGCGGGCATAGCCGAGCAGGGCATCGTTGGCGAGGTAGTCATACACGACCACGTCGGCCTTTTCGAGAATGTCCTTGCCCTTGATGGTCAGCAGGCCGGGGTCGCCGGGGCCGGCGCCGATGAGATAGACTTTCATGCGATCCTCGTTGTTTTCCTGATCCGGACGGACGCATGCCGCGCGATCCGGGAGGCAGGATTGATGAATATGTGTTCCTGATGAAAGCGGGACGGCTGTATTCCGCTGCAGCCCGTGCGTCTTGCGGCGCGTCATGCCGGAAGAAAGGAATCCGCGCCGACAAGGTATAGGCAAACGCCGCTGATGAAAAGGGGCCGTCAGTGGCCGGAATAGGCCAGCACATGGTTGAGGCCCACGGTTTTGGCCGTTATTTCCGTGCCGGAAAAGGTCGCGCGCGTCAGTGTCCATGCTTCCATGTCGATCAGGTCGATTTTACCGGAACTTTCCGCGCAAAGCAAAGGGCGCAGGGCGTCCAGCACATCGTCCAGGGGGAAAAAGACGCCCTCGAAGCTGATGCGGAAAATATCGCCTTCCAGCTCGGTGCATTCGGGGATGTTCCAATCGGACAGCACGGCGCCCACGGCGTCCGCGGTGCGCTGATCGGCAGGGAAAAGATGGCCGTAGGTCTTGCAGGGTTCCTCTCGCATGGCGTCACCGTGACGGGCGGCCCGTCGGCAGGGTTGGAAACGGAAAAGGGAGAGGAAACGGTTTTCCTCTCCCCTTGTCTTTCATCGATAAAGCCTCAGGGCTTAATGGATTTGGCTCTGGATCTTCTTGGCGGCCGGAACCAGCAGGTCTTTGAGCGTGTCGGACAGCAGGCTTTCGACGGCGGAGGAGGACGGGATGAACTGGCGCTCCTGCGAGGAGCTCAGGTTTTCGGAATAGAGCACGCCCTTCTTGTTGGAGAGGGATACCTTGGCCTTGATGGTGCACTGCACGCGGGTCGCACTCTGTTCCTGCAGCCAGACATCGGTGATGGTGCCGGTCACGATGTACGTGGGGTTGGCGGCGCGGGCCTGTTCCAGCGTGGAGGCGAAAGAAACCTGCACGCCCTGGCGTCCGAGTTCGTCGGCGAGCGAACGGCTGAACCAGTCGGCGATGGTGGAGCTGGCGGTGAACACCGAGCCGTCCTTGCGTTCCCCGATGTACTGGCGGGCCCTTTCGTCATTGAACATGACTACGGCGACGCTGGGCGAACCGGGCAGGGGGAGGACGGCGCTCGTATTCGTGTTGTAGATGAGGCGCACGTTGTTGCTCGGGCCGCAGGCGGCGAGGAGCGTCAGCGTGACCAGCGTCAGTGCAAGCAAGGCAAAGCGACGGATCAGTATGGACATGATGAACCTCCGAAAGGACTGTCTGATGAATGGAAGACAATACCCTGTTTGCGGGCGGGATGCAATCCGAAGCGGCTGGGCCGGGCGGCATGCCTCCATTCGGTTGACGGCATATACCAACTTGTCTAGACTGGAAGATTCAAAACGCCGGAGCGGAAAGCCTTCCGACGCGGGGTATCGCGGCGGAGGGGAGCCCCGCCGTGGGTTTGCCGTGTTTTGGTTCCCCATCCCCGGACGCCGTGTGCGGGCCGGCGGTTTTTCCCTTCATATAGGAAGACAAGGAGCGCTGAAAGTGCTGGATCTCAAACTGTTGCAGAAAAATCCCGAAGTGGTGGCCGCCGCTCTTGCGAAGCGCCATTCTCCCTTGAGCATGCGTACTTTTGAAGAACTCGACAATAAGCGCCGCGAGCTGCTCGCGCAGGTGGAGGCGCTCAAGGCCGAACGCAACCGCGCCTCCGCTGAAGTGGCCCGCCTGAAGCGCAATGGGGAAGACGCCGAAGCCTTCATCGCCAGCCTCTCCGATCTTTCCTCCCGCATCAGCGCGCTGGACGGCGCCACCGAAGCGGTGAAGGCCGAACTTGCGGACTGGATGCTTACCGTGCCGAATATCCCTGACGCCTCCGTCCCCGACGGTGTGGATGAGAATGACAATGTGGAAGTGCACCGCTGGGGTACGCCGCGCGAATTTGATTTTGAAGTGAAGAACCACTGGGATCTGAGCAACGATAACGGCGGCCTCGACTTCGAGCGCGGGGCCAAGCTCGCCGGCAGCCGCTTCACCGTGTCGTGGGGCTGGGCCGCCCGCCTCGAACGCGCGCTCGTAAACTTCTATCTTGATTTCCACCATGAGCAGGGCCGCACCGAAATCCTGCCCCCGCTCATGGTCAACCGCAAGACCATGCAGGGCACGGGCCAGCTTCCCAAGTTCGAGGAAGATCTTTTCAAGGTTGCGGATTGGGGATATTATCTGATCCCCACCGCCGAAGTGCCGGTGACCAACCTGCACGCCGACGAGATCCTTGACGAGGACGCCCTGCCGAAGCGGTATTGTTCCCAGACGCCTTGTTTCCGTTCGGAAGCGGGTTCGGCGGGCAAGGACACGCGCGGCTACATCCGCCAGCACCAGTTCACCAAGGTCGAAATGGTGTACATCACGCACCCCGACGACTCCTTCAAGTATCTTGAGGAAATGCGCCGCAGCGCCGAAACCCTGCTGGAGCGCCTCGAATTGCCGTACCGCACCATCACGCTCTGCGCCGGGGACATGGGCTTCTCCGCCTGCAAGACCTACGACGTGGAAGTGTGGCTGCCCGGCCAGCGGACGTACCGCGAGATTTCGTCCTGCTCGAACTGCGTCGATTTTCAGGCCCGCCGCGCCAACATCCGTTTCCGTCCCAAGGGCGGCAAGCCGGAGTGGGTGCATACGCTGAACGGTTCCGGCCTGCCCACCGGCCGCTCGCTGGTGGCCATCATGGAAAATTACCAGCAGAAGGACGGCTCCATCGTGGTTCCCAAGGTTCTCGTGCCCTACATGGGCGGCCAGGAAATCATTGAGCCGACGAAATAGCTGTTGTGCCGCGTGCGGGGGGAAGGGGAAAGGCTTCCCCCTGCACCCCACCCATCCCATAGAGCTTTATGTTTGAGGGCGGTTTCCGCGCCTCACGTTGTCCCTGCCCGTTGTTGCGGGCGTCACCCGATATTTGATGAGGAAGTCGCATGCTCCCCAAAATCGCTTTGCTTGGCCGTCCCAACGTGGGCAAGTCCACGCTGTTCAATCGGCTTATTCGCAGTAACCGGGCCATCACCCATGACCGTCCGGGCGTCACCCGCGACCGTATGGAAGGCGTGGTGCGTTCTCGGAGCGGGCGTTCCTTCACCCTGATCGACACCGGGGGCGTGACGCTCGACAGCCATTATTCCGTAGCCGACGGCCCCGAAGGGCTGCGCGGGTTCGAGGCGGAAATCCTCCAGCAGACGCAGGCCGCCATGGACGAGGCTTCGGTGTTCTGCCTCGTGGTGGACGGGCGTGACGGGCTGATGCCCTTCGACGAGCACCTTGCCTCGTTCGTGCGCCGGGCCGGGAAGCCGACCCTGCTGGTAGTCAACAAGGTGGACGGCATGGAGCATGAGGATACCATGCTGGCCGAATTCCACGCCCTCGGCTTCCCCATGCTGGCCCTCTCCGCCGAGCACGGCCACAACATCCGGGCGCTCGAAGAGGAAATGGTGGACTTGCTGCCCGCTGAAGACCCCGATGCCGAAGCGAAGCCGGAAAACGTGCTGCGCCTCGCCATGCTTGGGCGTCCCAACGCGGGCAAGTCCTCGCTGGTGAACGCCATGATCGGCGAAGACCGCATGATCGTCAGCAATGTGGCGGGGACGACGCGCGACAGCGTGGACATCCCCTTTGTGAGCGACGGGCGGGCCTGCGTGTTCGTGGATACGGCCGGGGTACGCCGCCGCACGCGCATTACGGACACTGTGGAGCGTTTTTCGGTCAACTCCTCGCTCAAGACCACGACCAAGGCGGACGTGACGCTGTACGTCATTGACGCGCTTGAGGGCGTGACCGCGCAGGACAAGCGGCTCATCGATCTGCTGGACGAGCGCAAGACGCCCTTCATGATTCTGGTGAACAAGATCGACCTTGTGGGCCGCAAGGAACAGGCCGCGCTGGAAAAGAGCTTTAAGGAAGTGCTCCAGTTCTGCCCGCATGTGCCGGTGCTGATGGTGTCGGCCATGAAGCAGGTTGGCCTTGGGCGTATTATCCCGCTTGCCGGGCAGATCCGTGAAGAGTGCAACATCCGCATCGGGACGGGCGCGCTCAACCGGGCTATGGAGGAAGTGCTTGCGAAGCACCAGCCCCCGGTGGTCAAGCGTTCGCGCCCGAAGTTCTTCTACCTGACGCAGGCGGAAATAGCCCCGCCGACGTTCGTGTTTTTCGTGAGCGACGCGGAGCGTGTCTCCGAAACCTATGCCCGCTATCTCGACCGTTCCCTCCGCAAGATTTTCCGCATTGAGCACGCCCCCATGCGCGTCCGCCTGCGCTCTTCGCATAAGAAGAGGAGCGAATAGCCGGTAGGGGAGGGGCTCCGCGAGGGGCCTTGGTACTCTTTTTTAGCCTGCGTCGTTGATGATGAGGGTGCGGGCGGGGAGTCCCCCGCATTGCTCTGGCGGAGAGCGCCTTTCAACGGATGGCACAAGCCCTCGGAAGTGTTTCCGGGGGCTTTTCATATATGAAGGCGGCGTTTTCCTTTGGCTATGCCCTAGGCCGTGTCGTTATGTTACGTATAATCATTTGAAACTATTGAAATAATCCTTTTGTAGCTTGAAAAATAGTTAAATAATTTCAATAGATTATATCTAATTGGCGACACGGCCTAGAAAGCGGTTGATGCTTTTTTCCTTGAAGTGCCAAAGGAATAACCGATAAAATGCCTTAGCCGTGAATCCCGCCAAAGGGAAAGCTGGAGAAAAAGGCTGTATTTTCACCGTACTGTGGAGATGAAACAACCATATGCTTATGACAATGCCTTTCCTTTCATGGCTTGAGGGCTGCGGGAAAAAACGCCGTTTTCCCCGGAGGGCGCAGAAAAAGGAAAGGCCCCGTCACGGCATGTAGGGATTCGCTGTTACGGCAAATGCTTTTGTTGGGGCTCCCAAGGCTGTTGCCGTGGTGGACCCAGCGGCGGAAAATCCCCGGCATCCGCCTTGAATGGCATGAAACAACAGTCAATCCCTTGCCATGACAGCGTCAAAGGGAAGAGGCGCGCGGTTACGCCTTCAAAAGCGCCAAGGCCTCGGCCAAGAGCGCTTTGGGCGTGGCGGCGGCATTGAGGATGTGTGTGGCGGTTTCACGGTAGAGCGGTTCGCGGGCGGCGAGCACCTCGGCCACTTCTTCCGCAATGGATTTCCCGGTGAGCGTGGGGCGCTGGGCGGCGTTGGGGTTGGCTTGCAGGCGGGCCGCAAGGACTTCTGCCGGGGCGGAAAGATAGAGCACAATGCCGTTTTCACGCATGAAGCGGCGGTTTTCCTCGGCAAGCACCATGCCGCCCCCGGTGGCGATGACGGTCGCGGGAGCGGTGACTTCCCGGAGGACGGCGCTTTCCCGTTTGCGGAAACCGTCCCAGCCTTCGCGGGATACGATGTCCGCTACTGTTTCTCCTGTCGTTTCACGCAAATGGATGTCGGTATCCACATAATTGCAGCCGAGCTGCCGCGCCAGCGCGCCGCCAAAGGTCGTTTTGCCGGCGGCGCGTGCGCCGATGAGATAAATCGTATGAGCCATCAGTGTATCCTTGGGAAAGGGGAAAGAAGTGCGAATCGGCTTGAAAACATAGATGAACGCTTCCCGGCTGGCAACCTGCGCGGGCGGCATCCGGGGAATTTTGTTTTTTGGCGGGGAAATGGGCGCGGTGGCGCGGGCCGTGTGCCCAAAGCCCGTTTTGGGGAATATATGGAGATCGCCGGGATAAGGGCGGGGATGGCGGATTGTACGGGTTACATCTTTCCTTGAAACATGCTAAATCGGGGCCCATATTGTAAAGGGCGCTTCTGTCCAGCCGGCATTGCGGCATTGCCGGACTGTAATGTCAACACCTTGGAGGAAAATATGTTCCGTACTTTGGCTGTCTCCCTGTTGTCCCTGCTGTTGTGCGCTTCGGTCGCCTTTGCCGAAAAGCCTCTTGTCGTGGCCTCGGATCCCACGTTCCCGCCGAACGAAATGCTGAATAAGGACAAGGAAATCGTCGGGTTCTCCATTGACTACATCAAAGCCGTGGGCAAGGAAGCCGGTTTTGACGTGCAGGTCAAGAACATTGCATGGGACGGCATTTTCGCGGCGCTCGCCTCGAATCAGGTGGACGTGATCGCCGCGTCCGTGAGCATTACCGACAAGCGCAAGAAGGCCATGCTGTTCACTGAGCCTTATTATGAACTGCATCAGGCCGTAGTCCTGCCGCTCGGCAAGGAAATCAAGAATCTTGAAGAACTCGCCGGAAAGCGGGTCGGCGGGCAGATCGGCACGACCGCCATGGTTCAGACCATCCCCGCTTCCAAGATCAAGATGGTTGTGAAGACCTACGACGAAGTGGGCCTTGCCTTTGAAGACCTCGCCAAGGGCAACCTTGACGCCGTGATGTGTGATGATCCGGTCGCCAAGTATTACGCCAACACCAAGGACGAATACCGCGACAAGTTCCACATCGGCCTCGTGACCGGCGATCCTGAGTTCTACGGCTTCGCGCTCCGCAAGAACGATAAGGAACTGGCCCAGAAGCTGAACGCCGGCATCAAGGCCGTTCGGGAAAAGGGCATCGAAAAGCAGATCCTTGAAAAGTGGTTCGGCGCCAACTAACCCGTCGGCGCTGCAAAAACGGGGAGGCTCCTTCCGTGGAAGGGGCCTCCTTTTTTATGGTTTGGCATGGGGAGCTTTTTGTGGCGCTCGGACGGGTTCGATGCCCTTTGGGATAGCCGGGGAATTTTTCGCCTCAGGCGGGAGCGTAGGGCGTGCCGTCCGGCGGGAGGGCAGGGCGCGTTGATGCACGGAGGGAATCTGGCATGAACAAGGAAAACGTGAATCTATCCAGTATGGTGCGCTGGTGCACGGATTGAACCGGCTGACCGGAGGGCATGAACCTGACAGGCAGGGCACGTTGGTTCATGCGTTGAACCATTTGAATTATAAAGGATCTTCATCAGTGAGGGCAGGGCGATCCGGGCAGGGAATACCCCTGCCCCGGCGTCCTCAGAACCTCTCATGGTGGATCTTGGTGAAATCAAGATCCGCATCGGTATAGGGGGTCTTCCGCTCGTTCTTGTGTCCGATGGCGATGACGCTGAGGACGCCATAATGCTCAGGGATGCCAAGCTCCTGCCGGAAAGCTTCTTCGGAAGGCCCGCTGTCGCCTTCGCGCCTCCGAAGCTGGATCCACGTGGAGCCGAGCCCGATCTTTTCCGCCTCAAGCTGGATGAGGATGGAGACGATGGAGGCATCCTCCACCCACACGTCGGATTTCTGGCTGTCGGCAATCACCACAATGGCGAGGGGAGCTGTTTCGAGAGGCGTGGTGCCGTGTTTTTTGTAGGTCTTGAGGCGGGCTATGGTTTCCTTGTTCTGGACAACGATACATTCGACGGGTTTCTTGCCCATCGACGAAGGGGCGAGCAGGGCGGCCTTGAGCAGGCTGTCGATGTCTTCCTGCGAGACGGGCTCGTCGGTGAAGGTGCGGATGCTGCGGCGGTGTTGCAACAGTTCAAGCATGGCTGCCTCCTTGCGGATAGGGAAAAGGTTTTTGGCATGGCTGTGTCGTAGAAAATGGTTGATGCTTTTTCCTTGAAGTTTCAAAGGAATAACCGGCAAAATGTCTCAGCCGGGGATTCCGCCGAGGGGAAAGCTGGAGAAAAAGGCTGTATGTTCACCGTGCTTGGAGATGGAACAACCAGCTATTCTGACAGAGCCTTCGGCATCATAGCGCAGAGGAGCCTGCAAGGGAATTGCTTTCAGGCCGAATGTACCGGGAGGTGGATAGTGGTACACGATGCGGCAGCTGTCCTGCGTCTTTCAGGCCGGATGCACCGGGAGGCGGAAGGCGGACGGGAGGCGGATGAGGCATATCGGGACGCCCTCTTCGTGTCTCGTGCGGGATGACGTGAAAAAAAGAACAAAGATGTTGAACAGATCATGCGTGGAAAATGGAGGGCCGGGCGAGGATTCATATTATCTATGTTTATTGAAAGAGCAAAATAGATTTTTTCAGATAAGAAACGTCACTCGGTAATGCAATAAATAAAAAGGGTTGAGCATTCAATGAATGAAAAGGCATGGGTTTTGGGCTATCCTGTCTGAACTGACTATTCCGTGTTGCCTCAGGGGGAAGGCCGGAACGCAAGCGTGCTTCCGGCTTTGTTCGCGCCATCGGGTGTCCACGTTTCATGCTGCGGAGAGACGTATGCTAAGCCTTTCGTTCATTAGGGAAATCGAAAAGATCATCGGCCGGGAGAATGTATTGACGGGCGAGGCGGATCGCCAGAATTACGCGTATGACGCGGCGGTCCTGCCTCCCGTCGTTCCGGGCCTTGTCGTCCGTCCCACACGCACGGACCAGCTTGGGCCGTTGATCCAGAAATGCTATGAGGAAGGCATTCCCATCACTATCCGCGGTTCCGGGACGAACCTGAGCGGCGGGACCATCCCCGACAGCACCGACGCCGTCATTATCCTGACCAACAGTTTGGACAGGATTCTCGAAATCAATGAGGAAGAGATGTACGCGGTGGTTGAGCCCGGCGTGATAACCTGCGACCTTGCGGCGGCGGTGGCGGCCCGCGGGCTGTTTTATCCGCCCGATCCCGGCTCCATGTCCGTGTCCACCATGGGCGGCAATATCGCTGAAAACTCCGGCGGGCTGCGCGGCCTGAAGTACGGCACCACGAAAAAGTATGTCATGGGCCTCGAAGTCCTGACCGAAACCGGCGAGCTCATGAAGACCGGGGTTTGCGGGCGGGGATGCGAATACGGCTACAACCTCACCGAACTGCTTGTCGCCTCGGAAGGTACGCTGGCCCTTACCAGCAAGGCCGTCCTCAAGCTGGTGACGCCGCCCAAAGCCTCCAAAGCCATGATGGCCATTTTTTCCGAAGTGAAGCGCGCTTCGCAGGCCGTCGCCGGGATCATCGCCGCGCATGTCGTCCCTTGTACGCTGGAATTCATGGACAACGCGACCATCAACTATGTTGAGGATTACGTGAACATCGGCCTGCCGCGCGACGCTGCGGCCATCCTGCTCATCGAAGTGGACGGCCATCCGGCGCAGGTTGCCGACGAAGCCGTGAGCGTGGAAAAAGTCCTCAAGGATTCCGGTGCGCTGGAAGTTGTGGTTGCCAAGGACGCCGCGGAGAAGACGCGGATCTGGGAAGCCCGCCGCGTGGCGATCCCCGCCTTGGCCCGCTGCCGCCCCACGCTGATGCTTGAAGACGCGACCGTGCCGCGCTCCAAGATCCCCGCCATGCTTGAGGCGCTCGACAGGATCGCCGCGCGCCATCATGTGACCATCGGCACCTTCGGCCACGCCGGGGACGGCAACCTGCACCCGTCCATCCTCTGCGACAAGCGCGACAAGGAAGAATTTTCCCGTGTGGAGCGGGCCGTGGACGATCTGTTCAACATGGCTCTGGAGCTTGGGGGGACGTTGTCGGGCGAACACGGCATCGGCACCGCCAAAAAGAAGTGGCTTGAACTGGAAACCTCAAAGGGGACTCTTGGGTACATGCGGCGTATGCGCTCCGCTTTCGATCCGAAGAAGCTGCTCAACGCTTCAAAGATCGTTTCCCTCTAGGGCTTCCATGACGGCGGAAGGCGGCTTCTGAGGCCGACAGGTTTTGACTTTTTATTCGGGAAGGAATGGTTCATGGACGAGCTTACCCAACTTGCCAATGCCCTGATGTCTCTGGACGACAAACTGGCAGCCTGCATGAAATGCGGGTTCTGTCAGGCGTTTTGCCCCATGTATATGACGACGCGTATCGAAGGCGACCTCACCCGCGGGAAGATCGCCCTTGTCGAAAACCTTGCCCATCGCATCATTGAAGACCCTGAGGCCGTGAACGAGAAGCTGTCGCGGTGCCTCCTCTGCGGCTCGTGCCAGGCGAACTGCCCCTCAGGTGTGAAGACGACCGACATTTTCCTTGAGGCGCGGGCTATTGTGGCGACATACTTGGGGCTTTCGGCCATCAAGAAGGCCGCGTTTCGGATGCTGCTCCCCAATCCGCGCCTGTTCGGTACGCTGCTGCGTCTGAGCGCGCCGTTCCAGAACCTCGTCCTCAAGGATGAGGCCAAGCCGCAGAATACGGTATGTGCGCCCTTGCTGAAGCCCATGCTCGGCGATCGCCATATGCCCAAGCTGGCGGCAAAGCCCCTGCACAGTACGGTCGGCAACGTGAATACGCCCGTGGGCAAAAGCCGCATCAAAGCAGCTTTCTTCCCCGGCTGCCTTGGGGACAAGGTTTACGTCAACGTCTCCGAAGCCTGCCTTAAAGTGTTTGACTACCATGAGATCGGCGTTTTCCTGTCCGACAACTATGCCTGCTGCGGCATGCCCGCTCTGGCTTCCGGCGATCGGCAGGGATTTGAAAAAATGGTCATGCACAATGTGGATATCCTGAAGGATCAGAATTTCGACTACATCGTCACGCCGTGTTCGTCGTGTACGGTGGCTATCCGCGAGTTCTGGGCGCAGTTCTCCAACAACCTGCCGCCGCGCTACCGTGACGCGATCAACGCGCTGGCGCCCAAGGCCATCGACATCAATGCGCTGCTCGTGGACGTGCTGCACATCAGCCCCAAGGCGCAGGCCAAGGGCCAGACGAAGGTGACGTATCACGAATCCTGCCACCTCCAGAAGTCCCTTGGCGTGAGCAGGCAGCCCCGCGATCTCATCCGCATGAACCCGGAATACAACCTCGTGGAAATGGCCGAAGCCAACCGTTGCTGCGGTTGCGGGGGGTCGTTCACGCTGACCCACTATGACCTGTCTCTCAAGATGGGCCAGCGCAAGCGCGACAACGTAATCGCCAGCGGTGCGGAAGTCGTGGCGACGGGATGCCCGGCCTGCATGATGCAGCTTTCGGATATGCTGGCCCGGAACAATGATCCCGTTCAGGTCAAGCACACCATTGAGATCTATGCGGAGTCCCTGCCGCGTTAAAATGTTCCGCGTCTTCCCAATGATGGCGGGGCGGGAACGCCCTGTGGCTGCACAGACGGCAACGGGGACGGCTCATTAAGTGCCGTTCCCGTTTTCTTTTTTTGGGGGTGGAAGAGGGCTGTCCGCCGCTCAGGGCGTGCCGGGTAGCCTGCCGAGCAATCCGCCGTCCGGTTCCGTTCCAACGTGCTGAGGTTCAGGCCAATGCCGCCCCGTTCCACGGGCGCATCTTCCCTTGGCGGCAGGGGCGTCTTTCGACAGGGAAATGCGGGTAATCTCAAGCATGGCATCCTCCCTTGACGGCAGGAGCGTCTCCGAGCCGGTATTCACGGCTGAGCAGGTGGGGCGGTGATGTCGGGAACGCCCTGTGGCTGTCAGACGGCAACGGGGACGGCCCAGCAATTGCCGTTCCCGTTTTCTTTTTTTGGGGGGGCGGAAGAGGGCCGCCGCTCTGGGCGTGCCGGGTAGCCTGCCGAGCAATCCGCCGTCCGGTTCCGTTCCAAGGCGCTGAGGTTCAGGCCAATGCCGCCCCGTTCCACGGGCGTATCTTCCTTTGGCGGCAGGAGCGTCTTTCGACAGGGAAATGCGGGTAATCCCAAGCATGGCATCCTCCCTTGACGGCTGGGGCGTCTCCAAGCCGGTATTCACGGCTGAACAGGCGGGGCGGTGATGCCGGGAATGCCCCGTGCTGGCTGTACAGACGGCAACGGGGGCGGCTCATCAAGTGCCGTTCCCGTTTTCTTTTTTTTTGGGGGGGGCGGAAGAGGGCCGCCGCTCTGGGCGTACCGGGTAGCCTGCCGGCAGCAATCCGCCGTCCGGTTGTTCCAAGGCGCTGAGGTTCAGGCCAATGCCGTCCCGTTCCACGACCGCACCTTCCCTTGGCGGCAGGAGCGTCTTTCGGCAGGGAAATGCGGGAATCCCAAGCATGGCATCCTCTCTTGGCGGCTGGAGCGCCTCCGAGACGGTATTCACGGCTGAACCGGCGGGGCGGTGATGCACGGCAGCGGCGTGTCCGCTTGCCCAAAACAGCCGGACGGTGCCGGGTACCGCTTGCGTCTTGCCTTGGTGGGCTGGTGGGAGACGGGGAGGGGGCGGCATATGTGGCGGGGTGCGGAGTTATATTTGCCGTTTTTTAGGCCGCGCCGGAGGGGTGCATATGTGGCGCGGCGCATTGTCCGGCGTCCGTGTTCCCGTGCGGCAGGACCTGCCGGTTCAGGGGGCATGAGGCGGAGGGAAGTCATTCCGCCGCCGCTTTCGGAATATCCAGCCGCAGCACGCAGGGGCTGGACGAAATGAAGGCGACGCTGCCTCCGGCATTGCGGGCCGTCTGCCGTGCAATGGCAAGGCCCAATCCAGAGCCGGGGGAGTTGCTTTCCCTTTTACGGAACCGTTCAAACATGGATTCACGCAGCATTTCGGGCACCCCTTCCCCTTCATCCGACACGTCCATGAGTATGCGCCCGTTTTTCTGGAGCACGCTGACCCGTACCGTCCCCTTGCCGTGCAGCAGCGCGTTTTCAAGCAGGTTGATCACGAGTTCACGCATGGTGATAGGATCGCAGCGGCAGTGGAGGCCGTCCATGATGAAGGCTTCCAGCATCCTCCCCTGTTTCTCAAAGAGTGGGAACAGGGCCGCCGCGGTTTCCCTAACCAGCCGGGAAAAGTTGACCGGCTTTGGGGGCGCGTGCAGGGCCATCCCCTCGCTTTTGGCCAGCCGCCCAAGCTGCTGCACCATGCGTTCCATATGCCGGAACTCCCGCCGGATCCCCTCCCAGTCCGGCCGCCCTTCGTTCTTGCCTTCTTCCAGCATGAGCCCAAGGACGGTCAAAGGCGTGCGGAGCTGATGCGCGGCATCGGATACGAAATGCTTTTCCCTCTGATAGGCTGCCGAGAGGCGTTTGAGCACCTCGTTGGCGGCCTCCACAAGCTCGCGCATTTCGGAAGGGACGCCTGCCAGAGGTATGCTTTGCCCCGGCTCGTCGGGTTTGATCCGGCGGGTCAGGGCGGCGGCCCTGTAGACGGGACGCATGGTCCACCGCAGCAGGAACGTGACCAGCAGCACTGCGAGCGTTCCGTATGTCATCAGCAGGAAGAGGCTTTTTTCCAACCGGCTCCCCAGAAGCCTGTCAAGCACCTCGCGTTCCTTTTCGTCGCGTTTGGACACCATAAGGATGTTGCCGTCAGGGAGGCGCACCGGAACGCTGATTTCCGCCCCGGCGTAGGCCGAATACCAGCCGTTGAAGCGTTTCCTCTCGTCCAGAAGCGCGGGCCGGAACATACGCGGGCGACCGGCGTTTGGGGAGTGCCAGAGCAGTTCCCCTTCCGGCGTATAGAGCGTGTAATACATCTCTTCGCCGTTTTTGGACGTAAGGGGCAGTTGATCCACGGTGTCGGCGCGGATGCCCCGCGATACCTTTTCGGCTTGGAAGAGCAGTATGTTGCGCCGCAGATCGTCCCGTGTGCCATAGACATGGATCATCGGCAAGACGATGGCCGGCACCAGAACGATCACCAAGGCCACGAGGATGCGCGAACGCAGGCTGAATTCTATGGGGCGGCAGGGCATCAGCCGCGCCTTTGAGAGGGTGCCCTCTCGCCGGAGGATTCTGATGGAACGATGCGGTACCCCAGCCCCCGCGCCGTCTCCATGCGGCAGTCCGCGCCCGCGCTGAGCAGCTTGCGGCGCAGGCGGGAAGCGACAGCCTCCACCGCGTTCGGGGTGACTTCCTCTTCATAGTTGTAGAGGCGTTCCTCAAGCAGCTCCTTGATCACAACGCGGGGGGACTGGCGCAGCAGTTCCTCCAACAGCATCCCTTCCCGGCGCGATAGGGGCAGCGCCCGCCCTTCGACCGAGGCGTGCCGGGCGCGCGCGTCGAAATGCAGCCTCCCGCAGGACAATATCCCCGAAGAGATGCTTCCCGGACGGCGCAGCACGGCCCGGACGCGGGCGTCAAGCTCCGCCATGGCGAACGGCTTCAGGACATAGTCGTCCGCGCCGAGATCCAGCCCGCGCACCCGATCCTCCCGCGCATCCCGCGCCGTCAGGATGACGCAGCGCTGCATGCCCCCGTCCCGGCGGGCGAGCAGGTCGATCCCGTCCATGTCCGGCAGGCCAAGATCAAGGATTACAACGTCATACATCCTGTTATCCAAATAGTCCCGCGCACTTGCACCGTCGGGTGCGGCATCCGCGGCAAACCCCGCGCGGGTGAAATGTTCCATCAGCCGGGAACGCAATACGGGGTGATCTTCAATAACCAGCAGGGTCATGACTCCTCCAGAAAACAAAGGCTGTGTCCTAGAAAACGGTTGATGCTTTATTTCCTTGAAATGCCAAGGAAATAACCAATAAAATCCCCCAATCACAGAGCCCACCAGCGGAAAATTTGGAGAAACAGCATATATTTTCAGTGTATTGCTGAAACAAAACAACCATGTACCATGACAGAGCCAAAACAAAAATCCTGCGCATGGCCCGAAAAAAAATGGGGCTGTCAGTTTGCTGTCAGGACTCCTTTTTATTTTTCCTCGCATTAGTGATGTTGATTTTCATAATCACAATCTAACGTATCATGGCCCGTTTGACAATAAGGCCAAGGAGGAATGAGAGGTATGTCTGCCGCCTTGAAGAGTGTATCGGCCAAAATCGGGAAGCCGGCCCCGGCTCTCGGTGTTTTCGCCATGCTTTGCGCATTGGGGGCGGCCCCGGCCCATGCCGCGGATGTGATCGACTCGTCCGAAGTCGTCGTGACCGCAGCGGGCTATGCGCAGGAAGTCAAAGATGCCCCGGCCTCTGTGACCGTCATCACTCGGCAGGAGCTTGAAAACAAGGCCGTCAATTCTCTGTCGGACGCGCTGCGTGACGTAGAGGGCGTATCCATGCTCGGCGGGGATACCGGCACCATTTCCATCCGCGGCATGGAATCCGACAAGGTGTTGATCTTGGTGGACGGGCGCCGCCAGAATACGACGGGCACCACTCAGAAGGGAGGCATCAACCAGGGCATGGAAACCAGATGGATGCCCCCGATTGAAGCCATAGAGCGCATCGAAGTCATCCGCGGCCCCATGTCCACGCTGTACGGCTCCGAAGCCATGGGCGGCGTGATCAACGTCATCACCCGCAAGGTGGGCGACAAGTGGACGGGGGCGTTCTCCACCAGCTCCACCATCCGGCAGGGATCGGGCGGCGATGCGCTGGCGGGGGATATTTACCTGACGGGCCCCATCATCCCCGGAAAGCTGGGCGTCCAGATCTGGGGTGACGCCTCGGCCAGACAGGAAGACCATGTTCTTGACGGCGTGGCCCGGCACAAGAAGCTGAACGGCACCACGCGGTTGTGGTTCACCCCTGTGGAGGGGCAGGAATTCATGCTCGGCATCACCGAACAGGAGCAGACGTTCAACACGACGGGCGGCAAGACCCTGGCCCCCGATGCGGATTCCAAAGAAACCATCTATGACCGCACGCAGTACGACTTTTCCTATGCCGGGAACATCCTTTCGGGCAGAATGGAATTTGACGCCTACCGTGAGGAGATCAGCAGCGAAGGCAGTCAGAGCGGCCGCCCGGAAGTGACCAACACCACGCTGGAAGGCACCTATAACCTGCCGCTGGGCGACCATATCCTGCTTGTCGGCGGGCAGTACAAAAAGGGAGAGCTCAAGGATTCGGGGTATTATTCCACCATTACCTCGAATGGCTACGTCAAGAATACGACGTCTTCCATGGAAGAATTTTCAGCCTTCATCGAGGACGAATGGTGGCTGCTGGACAACTTCAGCCTGACCGGGGGCGTCCGCTACGATCATAACGACTACTTCGGCGGGCACTGGTCTCCGCGTGCCTACGCCGTATGGAACTTCCTGCCCGACTGGACGCTGAAGGGCGGCGTCGCTTGGGGCTTCAAGTCCCCTTCCATCATCCAGCTTGATCCCTCGTTCGGCCTGCCGCAGCGGGGTGGTTCCATCACCCGCGGCAACCCCTCTCTTGATCCTGAAAAGAGCGTCAACTACGAACTGGGCATCCTTTATGACGATTCGCGCTTGAGCGGCGGCGTCACCGCATTCTACACCGACTACGAAAACAAGATCGTCAACACGGGGAGCAACGGCATCCTTGGGCCTGACGGCCAGCCCATCATCGATCAGGATACGGGGGTGGGGCTCAGCACCTACTACAACGTCACCGGGGCCCATGTCTACGGCGTGGAATTCAGCTTGGGCTACAAGTTCACGGAAGCCCTTTCCGCCAAGGCCAACTACACCTACACCCACTCCAAGATTACGGACGGGGCGACCAACCTGCCCTATGAATTTCATAAGTATGACGGACTTGTTGGGGCTCCCCTTGTGGCCACGCCCAAGCATATGGCCAACCTCACCGTCGACTGGATGCCCATTGAGGACGTAAGCACGTTCGCCACGCTCCAGTACAGGGGCAAGGAATATTATCCGAACTTCGGTCAGGGCGGCACGCTGGACGAAAATGAAGACACCACGCTCACCACGGATATCGGCATCACTTGGGAAGCCTACGAGAACCTCAAGCTCAGCGCCGTGGTCTATAACCTCTTCAACGACAAGCGCGACACCGGCGATACCTACAGCTATGCGCAGGATGGCCGCCGCCTGTGGCTCAAGGTAGCCTATACCTTCTAAACCGTTACGCCGACAATCCGCCCTTTATGGGGCGGCAGGATGGCATGCGGGCATCCAATCCCGCATGCCATCCCTCCTGTTTTTTGACTATTCCTGAGGATGCCGAAATGAATCGCCTACTGTCCATCCATCCGCGGCTCCTGCCGTGGCTCCGCGCCGCAGGTGCGCTCGCGGCCGGCTATCTTGGTATCTGGCTGTTGGCCCCTGGCCTGTCTTCCGTATTGCCGCTGCCTCCTTTTGAGGCGACGGCCGCAGCTTTCCTTATCGTCCTCGTTTTGTTTACGCCGCTTGTGATGTTGGCGTACTTTGGAATGTCCCTGCTTACGCAGCCGCCCTGCCGGGACAAGGGGGTTCAGCCATGAGCGTTTCCTTCCGCAGCAGCCTGCGCGAGCTGCACTCTTCCGTGGGGCTCGTCATCGGATGGATCGGCTTTTTCCTGTTCCTTTTCGGCTCGCTGGCGCTGTACCGTTCTGAAATTACCTTCTGGCTTCAGCCGGAAACGCATGAGGCGGCCTTGCCCCATACCGGCATTGAGGAAAAGGTACGGGCCGCCCGTTCAGGGTTGGACTATCTCGCCAGCCGGGCCCCCGGTGAAAGCATGTGGCGCATCGTCCTGCCCACGGAACGGATGCCCCTGCCCGCAGCGGCATGGGCCTCTGGGGAGGAGGTGCATGCCCACCACGGCATGGCCCCCGAATATTTCGATCCGGAAGACGGCGGCAAGGTGGAGGCGCGCCTTACGCGCGGCGGGACGTTCCTGTATCGGCTCCACGTCGACCTTTTTGGGGTGGACCGGGGTACGGGCCGCAGCCTGATCGGTATGGCAACGCTGGCGATGCTGGTGGTGCTCGTCAGCGGGGTTTGCCTGCGTTCGCATTTTTTCCGCGATTTTTTCCTGTTCCATCCCCGGCCGGGAAAACTCGCCTGGCGTGACTCCCACTGTGTCCTTGGCGGGCTGATCCTTCCCTTCTGCCTCTTGTTTTCCATATCCGGGCTTGTGCTGCTCGCGCAGTCGCTCCTGCCTTCCGCACTGTACCCTTTCTACCGTGAGGATGCGCGTTCCTTCGTCATGGAATCGAAGCGGCCCCCCCTGCTGCCCAGCGGCAATGGGGCCGAGAAGACATACAGCCCCGGCGGGCATACGCCTTGGAAGGACTATGGCATACCCGACCCGGAGCGCCTGCTTCGGATTGCGGATGCGCGGTGGCCGGAATGCGGTGCGGGGGAACTGGTCATCTCTTTCCAGGATGATCGCGCGGTTTCTGTTGAAGCCGTCCAGTCGCGCGGTGGGCTGCTGGCGCGCCGAGCCACTCCGGAACGGCTTACCCTCGTTCCCGATACGGGCAAAATCTATGAATCCACACAAGAGGAATCGCCTTCCCTCGTGCGTTCCGTCTGGTACGCCGCCAGCGCAATCCATCTTGGGCGTTTTGCCGGCCCGCTTCCGCGCGCCTTGCTGTTCCTCTCCGGGCTGCTGACTGCGGGCATGATCGCCGCTGGGCTGATCCTGTGGGAACGTATGCGGGAAAAGGTGGGGACGCCCCCGTCTTCCCTCCGTGCGGTATCCGCCGTGAACACGGCGCTGATCGCGGGGCTGCCCCTTTCCGTAGCCTCATTCTTCTGGGGGAACCGCCTGCTTTCCGCCGACCTGATCCAGCGCGACGTGTGGGAAATGCTCACATTCTTTTTTGTGTGGGCTTGCTGTTTCACGCACGCCTGGGCGCGTCCGTGGCCTTTGGCCCGCGGCGAACAGCTTGTGGTGGGGGGCGCGGCCCTCGCATTGCTCCCGGTGCTCAACGGCATGACCGGAGGGATAGCCCTGCCGGGTTCCCTTATGAGCGGCCCCTGGCAGCTTGCGGGCATTGATTGTGCGGCCCTTGCCGTGGGCCTTGGGCTGCTGACCGCCGGTATACGTGAGCACCGCCGGGCGCGGGCCTTCCTGCCTTCCTCCGGGGCGCATTCCTTCCGGGCTTGGCTGCACGACCGGCTTGGAAAACTTCACAGCGCCCTCGCTTTTTGGAAAAAAGGGCCGTTTGCCCGCAGCAAGGCGGAATCGACCCCACCCGCATACGACGGCCCATCGGAAGTGTCCTCCATTGGGGAAGAAACATCGTCGGAAAAAAACGGCTCCAGCTTTCCCGGCACTGACGCGGACGCTGAAAAACCTGGCCAGCCCACCCGCACGGGAGGTACCGAATCATGAGCTTTTGCGCCTTCCTTTTGTTGTTGGCGGGGTGCTGCCTGCTTGGGATCAAAGATCCGGACGGGCATGCCCCCATCCCTGACCATCCCTTGTTCCGCTGGCATGAGGGCTGGCTGCCGCTGGGGCTGGCCTTGCTGTTCACCTGCCATGCCTATGGGCCGGGCGTGGGGACGCTGGTATGGTTCGGCCTGTTCGCGCCATCGGGAGCGCTTGCAGTCCTCTTTCTCGCTTTCGCTTCCCCCTCCCTCCGGGAGTGGGCTTCAAAAAAGGCCGTCACGCTAACCCGGCTATTGTTTTTCCCTGCCGTACTGCTCAGCGTTTTGTAATACCATAGTTGCCGGTTTTGCCGTCCCATCTTCGCCTGTGCGGACGGCTTAACCGCTTTGGTATGCAATAAGGCACGCCACACATGGAAGCCTTGTGCGATGGGGACGGCAACCATTTGTTTTTCAAGTTAATGCACATAAAAAACTGTTGCCGTGCCCGGATAAGATAACGAACTGTACAGTCCTCCGGGCACACTTCACCAATTGATAGCGTAACACGCGGCGCACCAAAACCAGGCCGTGTCGTCAATTAGATATAATATATTGAAACTATTGAACTGTTTTTGGATTGCAAAATATTATTTCAATAATTTCAAATAATTATATATTAAATGACGACACGGCCTAGAGCAAATCTGATAGACTCTCCTCTTAGCACCGGCATTTCCTGAAGGCAAAAACGCTCCACTTGCTCCTTTTTGGTATCGTGCCCAGCCCGGACATCGCCTGCAACCGTTCCCGATATTGTCCCCATTCCCTAAAGCCGCCTAATGCCAGATCTGCTGTGCGTCACAGCCCCATAAGGGAGTGCCCATCTGGGGCCGTGGACGTGCTCAAAATCCCTCTCGGTGATGGGGTACACTCCTGCCGACGGAAGAGGCCGGTTCTGAGCAGGCTGAATGAAGCATAAATACATAGGCTCTGTCATAGTATGCGGTTGTTTCATCCCATAGCATGGTGAAAATACAGCCTTTTTCTCCAGTTT